>OWIS01000015.1_pt1 | contig 82690 bp, 56 predicted proteins | sample 1732611 | NCBI WGS metagenome assembly OWIS01 (sample SAMN05065734, study PRJEB22554) | human gut metagenome | biome: ENVO:2100002; feature: ENVO:00000062; material: ENVO:00002003 | host: Homo sapiens | place: USA
GCCGAAGGTGTCCATATCCTCCCTCGTCAACAGCCTTAAGGGCGTGACGAGCCGGGTATTAAGGAACAGGTTCCTTTAAGCCGCGGACTGAGGCATGAAAAACAAAAACGCCGCACTCTTAGAAAAAGAATGCGGCGTTGTGAATCAGAAAAAGAAAGGTCAGGTTATGAAATTTTTTCTTTTGGGGCAGTCACGCCTGACGGCGTCTGTTCCAAAGAATCAATGCGGGCGGCGAGCATTGAAACAATTTCATAGTGATTGATGAAGTCGCGGGCAAAAAGCAGGAAGGTGAGATAAAGCTCGCTGCCGCGGATGGAAAGTTCGCCGTCCGGAATCGCCCGCATCAGTTCGCTTTGCATGGCGTCGATACGGTCAATTGCAGCTTTGGCATTCAGGTGCAGTTCTTCGAGATCGGGTTTGCCGTCGACTGAACTCGAAATCCGGCGCAGCTCCGCCGTCAATGCACGCAGTTCAACGGCGAGATCGCCCTTGAAGACGCGATGACGATTGGCAACATGTTCGAGAGACTGCTTGGCGAGACTCTGCAGTGAACGGCCGACTTCACGCATGTTGGTAAAAGCGCGGAAGTAGCAGTAGCGAGCATTGAAGTCGACCTTTGACGGCGTCTTATCCATCATGGCCATGCGGTAGTAAACGCTGCGGTCTTTGCTCAGCTGGTCGAAAAACTCCGAGGCATCGCTTTTTGCGCTGCGAAGCGCGAGTTCTCGGTCGGCAAGCAGGCCGTCGACGACCTCGTCAAGGAGGTCGAGTGTGCGGCAGAGGTTGGTCGGGCTCTTGGTGTGAATGATGGTGCGGATGGCCGGCGCAGTGAAGCGCTGCGCAGACTGTTTGGCAAGCGACTCTTCTTCGTGCTTCTTAAGGTTGGAACGCACGAGAATGGCAATGGCAGCAAGCCCGAGTATGACAGCGGCCGTTTCGCCGCCCCAGAAGACGATCGTCGCGGCAACTGCAGCAAGGGAGCTCGCGCAGAGCGCGGTGATGAACCAGCCGCTGATGACGGTCAGCACGCCGGAAATGCGGTAGACAGCCGTTTCGCGGTCCCAGGCGCCGTCGGCAAAGCTCGAACCCATGGCCACCATAAAAGTAACGTAGGTGGTGGAGAGCGGCAGCTGAAGACTGGTCGCCGATGCAATCAGAATGGCGGAAAGAACCAGATTGATGGAGGCGCGGACATAGTCAAAAGGCAGCGGAATCGTGCCTTTTTCTTGCGGTGCCGGCACAAAGCGGCTGGCGATGCCGCGCTGCAGGAACCCAGGCATGATTTGGTTGATAACGGTACCCATGCCGACGGCGGCACGAACGATCATGCGGCCGGGCAGTGAGGCCCCGAACTGCTCCTGTTCACCCGTTTGGGTGGAAGCGAGATTGATGGAGGTCTGAATGACGCGGTGAGCTTTCTTGGAGAACCAGAGCGTGAACACCATTACCATGCCCGAAGCAAGGAGCATCCAAGTGGAGGCGGCAGCGGGCTTGAGCAGATCACCCATCATGAAGGCTTCAGCCGAACTTTGTGCAGCCGACCAGATCTTGAAGCTGTCCCAAGCCGCGATCGGCACACCCACGAAGTTCACCAAGTCATTGCCGGCAAATGCAAAAGCGAGAGAGAAAGTACCCGCGAGAATGATGATTTTGAAGATGTTGATGCGGAAGAAAGCAATGCAGATCTGGAAGAGAATCGTAAAGCCCACAAAGAGCGTGAGTAAGATCGGCGACGTATTGGCGTTGATCCAGTCGATCCACTCCGCACGCATGAAGGAGGCGCCTTTGGCGCCCTTCATGACGAGGAAGTAGATGATGGCGGTAATCGAAAAGGCACCGTAAACCGATCCGACGCGTTTATACATGCCTTCGAAGCGGAAGGAGAAAAGGAGCCGCGCGAGGTACTGGATAACGGCGCCGGAAATAAAGGCAACAACCACCGAGATGAGAATGCCTGAAACAATTCCGAGGGACTTGCTCGTATTGATGTAGGTGTAGAGATCTCCCAGGGACTGTCCGGCATCGAGGAGTTTCCAAGCAGCTGCAGCGGCGGCGCTGCCGAGAAGCTCAAAGACGATGGAAACAGTGGTGGAGGTGGGCAGTCCGAGGCTGTTGAATGCGTCGAGCAGTATGACGTCAGCCACCATAACGGCGAAAAACACCACCATGATTTCCGAAAAGGAGAACATCTGGGGATGGAAAATGCCCGAACGAGCTACTTCCATCATGCCCGAAGAGAAGGTGGCGCCGAGCAGGACGCCGAGGCTGGCGACCCACATTGTCGTGCGGAAGCTCGCAATGCGGCAGCCGAGGGCTGAATTGAGAAAGTTGCAGGCGTCGTTGCTCACGCCCACGAAGAGGTCGATGACGGCGATGACGGCGAGAAACGCCAGCATCACAATATAGTATTGCTCCATTTGAGCGCTCATCAGGTTTACGAAGCCTGCATTGTTGCCGAGCTTGGTGACGCGTTTGTTACTGCTTTATGACATTTTGATGACATGCGGCGATTCGTCACGGAAATGCCGTCAGGATGTCATGATTTGCAGGCGAAAGAAGAGGTTCTGTAACCCTAAAAGAGTACGTAATTTACCCTAGATTATTTTCATTATGAGCATTTGCGGCGTCGGAGTAAGGGTTTCTTCGATATGCCGAGTTTGACGTCTCCACTAGCCTTCCTCGTTATGAGGTTCGTGCGGAGGCCCTGCCGTCCGCAGTGAACCTCACCCATTTGTGAGGAGGAAAAATCATGATGATGCGCAAGCTTTGCCTTGTTGCCGCTCTGACTGCCGCGATGACCGGCGTTTCTGCCGCGAATGCCGCGGCGCAGCTCAAAGACGGCACCTGGACGGGTGAGGGACAGGGACGCAACGGGGCGATCGTTGTTGAACTGACTGCTGCCGGCGGAAAGATCACTGCCGTCAAGGTCGTAAAACACAGCGAAACGCCCGGGATCTCTGATGCGGCGCTCGCCCGCGTGCCCGGCGAGATCGTTCAGGCTCAGACAACGGGCATTGATGCAGTTTCCGGCGCAACACTCACTACCAACGGCATCAAAGCGGCGGTTGCCGCAGCCATTAAAGCGGGCGGCGGAGATCCGGCAGCATTTGCGGCTGCTGTTGTCTCGAAAAAGACAGCTCATAAAGTCATCAAGGAATCTGCTGACATCGTGGTTGTCGGTGCCGGCGGCGCAGGTATCTCTGCAGCGGTTAAGGCCGAAACGCTCGGCAAGAGCGTCATCCTGATCGAAAAGATGCCGACGATCGGCGGCGCTACGGTGCTTAATGCCGGCACGCTGATCGCCACAGGCTCTCGCTATCAGCGCGAAGTCATGAAGGAAACGAAGGACTCGCCTGAACTTGCCTATAAGGACATCTTCCGCGTCGGCAAGAACCGCAATGATCCGGTGCTCGTCAAGATGGTGACGGAGAAGGTAGGCGGCGTAGTCGACTGGCTGATCTATGACATGAAGATTCCGTACGGTCCGGCCGCCACGCAGTACCCGGATCATTCCGCAAACCGTCAGTTGGGCGTCCAGGGGCGCTCGGTCAACTTCCTCAATCTCATGAAAGGAAAGTTCCTCGATATGGGCGGGAAGCTGATGTTTGAAACCCGTGCTCAGTCCTTCATTGAAAAGGACGGCAAAGTGGTCGGTGTGAAGGCTGTGGATGCTGCCGGCAATACGGTGGAGCTCACCTCCAAGGCGGTTATTCTCGCCTCCGGCGGCTACGGTGCGGATCAGTCGCTGCTGCCCCCGAAGATGAAGAGCTTCCTTTTCTATGGCGTGGACGGTGAAACGGGCGACGGTCTTAAGATGGGTGAAGCCATCGGTGCTGCAACCATCAATATGGACCTTGTGAAGCAGTATCCGCAGGGCGTTGAAACGCGTCCGCACCACGGCTTGGCTGCAACGGCCTCGTCGACCGACACCATGAAAAAGAGCGGCGCTATTTACGTTAACCGTGACGGCAAGCGCTTTGTCGATGAGAATGCCGGACTGGGCGTTCTGACGGATAAGACGATCGAGCAGCCCGGCTCCATTGCTTATATCGTCATGGATGACGCTGCCTGGAAGCAGTACGTTGCGAAGTCTTTGGAAGATAAGCTCGTGCCAAGTGCTGAGTCGCTTAACGAATGGACAAAGATCGTCAACAATGGTCATCCGGTGATGGCGGTCTCGAAGAGTCTTGAGGATGCTGCCAAACAAATGGGCATTGATCCGAAAGGACTTGAGGCGACCGTCAAACATTGGAACGATATGGTGAAGGCGGGTTCTGACAAGGACTTCAGCCGTCGTCTGACGGGCGGTCTTGCTGAAGGCGGCACCTGGCGCATTGTGGAGCAGAAGGTTCGCTATCAGACCACGCTGGGCGGTCTCAAGGCTGACGGCGCGATGCGTATCCTGAAGAAGGACGGTTCTGCCATCCCGGGTCTTTATGGTGCGGGCTGCGTGGTGGGCGGTGCGAACGGCGCCGACTCCATGACCGCCATGATGAATTCGTGGGCCATCGTGTCGGGTGTCGTGGCTGCTGAATCGGCTGCTTCCTACGCGAAATAACATACTCTCGGTTTGAAGGCGTGCGCTGCACGCCTCTCGGAGAGATTTCAATCAAGATCCTGCAGACAAATTTATCGGCTGCAGGATCTTTTTTTTAATGCATTGCTTTGAGAGCGCTCTATGGAAGTCACCGCAATATGCAAGACCGGAGAAGTCCTTATACGACAAATTACCTAGAAGCATTAGCCTTGCGGGGTCCTGGTTGACAGTGCGGCAAGGCTCTGGTTTTGCCGCTGCAGTCCCCTCGCAGTGCGGTTCCCTGCCCATTTGCGATGACCAAGGGGAGTGCGTTGATTCGGGATCCACCATATGAGGAGAATTTTTAATGAAATCATTTCGCATTGCTGCGCTCGCCGGTGCCATTGCTTCGCTCATCGCCGGTTCTGCTTTGGCCTGCACCACGGTTGTGGTCGGGCAAGATGCCACGTCTGACGGCTCAATCCTGATTGCCCGCTCGGCTGACAGCAGCGCACTGAAAGCGCAGCATTTGGTGATTCATCCGGCCAAGAAAGGGCAGAAAGGCATGTATCGAACAGCCGATCACCACGGAGCGAACAATTTTGAGTATCCGCTGCCGGAAAATGCCATGCGCTTCACCACAGTGCCGAATTGGCAGACCCAAGTGCACGGTGCAACGGGCTGGAATGAAGCGGGCGTCGGATTTTCGGGAACGGAATCGATCTTTGCGCGCGATGATGCTCTGAAGATTGATCCCTATGTTGAGGACACCGGCATCACCGAAGATGACATTCCGGACGTGCTTCTGCCAGTGGCTAAAACCGCTCGCGAGGCCGTGCAGCTGCTCGGATCCATCGTTGAAACCAAGGGTGCCGGAGAAGGTTTCGGCGTTGTACTGATGGATGAAAAGGAAGTGTGGTACTTCGAAACGGGCACGGGCCACCAGTGGCTCGCTCAGCGCGCACCGAAAAACCAATACTTTGCTTCCGGCAACCAAGGACGTCTGCAGAAGTACGATCCGAAGAGCCCGGACTTTTTGGCTTCCAAAACGCTCGTTGAATTCGCTGTAAAGAACGGTTTCTACGACCCGAAGAAAGATGGAGAATTCAATTTTTCCAAGGCGTACTGCCGCGATGATGATCGTGACCGCGACTACAACGATCCGCGCGTCTGGCAGATTCAGAAACTGCTGACGCCGAGTCTCGAGCAGCCGGTGCAGGCCGGCCGAAGCTTCCCGGTATGGGCCGCGCCCGACCAGAAGGTCACCATTGCTGACCTGAAGGCCATCATGCGCAATCACTTTGAGTCCGGAGAGCTGCAGTCTCATGATCCGTACACCAAGGGGCTTCGCGGCGACGAACCCTACCGCCCGGTGAGCGTCTTCCGCACCTATGAGTCTCATGTGATGCAGGTGCGCCCATGGCTGCCGCGCGCGATCGGCGAAGTGACCTATCTGGCGATGGGCATGGCTGATCTCTCGGTCTATTTCCCGGTGTATTCGGGCGTGAGCGCCTATCCGGAACACTTCGGCATGGGTACCGACAAGGCCGATGACAAGAGCCTTTACTGGAAGTTCCGCAAGCTTCAGACGCTTGTTATGACGGACTATCCGACGCTCGCCCCCGTTGTGAAGAAGGCTTATGCGGAGTTTGAAAAAGAGGTCGAAGGCCGGATGAAGACTTTTGAGGACAGCTATGTCAAGACCTTGAAAAAGGATCCTGCGGCTGCTCAGAAGTCGCTCGACGACTTCAACATTCAGGTGATAGCGGATGCAGAGGCGCTGACCGCTGATTTGATGAATCAAGTCTTCACGATCCGCACTGCAGATATCCAAAAGGAAAACTTCTTCGCCAACCGTCAAAAGAAGGATTAATGAGCCTGTCTCTCTGCCGGAGACCTCTTTTAATCTGAGCTCGTCTCCGGAATTCGCTTTTCATTGCAAAGGCTGAATTGCACAAAAATCCGCCCGTTGATTTGAAGAAAATCAGCGGGCGGATGGTTTTAAATCGTACTCAGGCCCGAAAGAGCTGATGAATCGCGAAAGCGGTCGAGCAGATTGATTCCAGCGTTAGTCGTGCTCGAGGTATTCGCGCTGATAAGCCATCGTTTCCGGATCTTTTGTTTTCAAGTTGGGATTCGGGCAGCTCAGTACCTGAGCGCGAGTCGTTGCATAGCCGGCCTCGCCTTTGGTGTAGGCAATGTGCGTCGCGCCGGGCATCTTGACTGCTTTCTTCAGAATGACGGCCGTGTTGCGGGCTTTGCCGTTGATGAGAACAATCGAAACCGATCCAACCCAGCCGAGGCTCTTGCAGTGGTTGGCCTCGGCTTCATCAAGCGTGATCAGATTGATGCGGTGAGCTTCCCGGGGGACGTTGGCACAGCCGGCGATCAGGGCGGATGCAGCTAATGCAGTAATAGCAATGAGTGTTTTTTTCATGATTAATTTTGGAAAAGTGAGAGAAGTTACGCAGCCTGAGCTCAATGGTTATACGAAGATGAATCATACAGCTTCAAATGTATACAATCACTTATTTGCGTATACCTAACGGACCCTTAAAGACAGATCCGCTGAACGACAGCCATTACGCTGAGGCAATGCCAATAGTTTTCATTTGATTATTGTAAATCAATCAAATTTTGCGGATAATCAAATAGTTGATGTTCACGGAACACCAATCATAATGGGTTTTGCTTCATCGCTGGAAAGCTCTTTTTCTTCGTCCGGGAGTACGCCCTAGTACATCTAAAGAACCAAGGCGCTTGACAGAAGAAGGGGGGGGGGTAAAAAAGACTGCAACCCTTGTTTTCACTGGAGAGCTTGATGAAGAAAACGATTATTGCTGCCTCGTTGACAGCATTGGCAATGGGATCTGTTTTTGCTGCCGACACTTATAAATACAATCAGGCAGAAGGCAAAACGATTGAATACAGCAAAGACTCAGCAACAGAAGGCGGAAAACTGACCGGCGGGTGGTACTACGACCATGCTGAGAATGTCAACACCAGTACAAATTTCGACCATAGTGCAAATTCGACTGATATTACTCTCACGGGAGGGACATTTGATGAATTGATTGGCGGCAATCACATCAAACAACCAACTTATACAGGGGCCCCCAACGTCAAAATCGGCGATACCAAAGTCACTATGACTGACGGAAGTGTTGGATACTTTATCGGCGGCAGCAAGGCCAACAATTCGGACAAGACCACCCTGATTACAGGGGATGTAACGGCTGTGATTTCAGGAGGAAGCGTCACTGGCGCTGGTATGGGAATTAACGGGGCAGAAAAGGTCAGTGTGGTCGGTGGATCGTGTGTGAAATCCACAGGCTCTAAGAATCAAGGTACCCCGGCCTCAACTACTGCAGAAACAGGGAATATTTCCCTTAGTATTTCCGGAGGAACTTTTACCGGGGCTGTTTTTGGCGGCAGTGTTGCAGATAACTATGGTGAAACACAAGCAGATTCGGATTCCACCAAGCCGAACCTTTCCATTACGACCGGCGTCAGTTCTCTTCTGATTGAAGGGGGAACCTTTCAGTCTTCCGATCCTAAAAACCCTGAGGACTACGATTTCGGCGTCTTCGGCGGCAGTGCCGCTCTGGGGAAACAGTCGTCGACGGAGTCATCAGGCTCTTCAGTCACTATTGACGCTAAAAAGGCTGTTGTCATTACGGGCCGCGTAGTCGGCGGGGATCTCTTGGGGTTCGGCGGCTCTGGCGAAAACGCCACTTCAAGTACGATCAACGGCAGTACTTCTGTCTCCATCACGGGTTCCGGCAATATCACGACTACTGAATCTGTCATTGGCGGCAGCCTGCTGAATCTGCTGGAGCAAGACGAAGAATCATCCTCTACGATCAGCGGAACAAGTGAAATAGTCATCGATGCCGCGAATGCTGAGTTGGGTGATGAAGTTATTGGCGGCAGTTATGTGCGTACTCAAAAAAACACTGGTGCTGCATCGGCTTCCGTGAAAGGAACCTCCGTCACCATTAAAGCAGGAACCATTAAGGGTAACGTTGTCGGCGGTGGCAAAGTTAACGGCAAGAATGGAACGGTAAAGAGTTCAGTTGACGGCGATACTCTAATTGCGATTTCTGGCGGAACTGTAAAGGGAGCTGTTATCGGCGGCGGGCACGCCAAGATAGGGGACGGTACATCCGGGGATATGTCTGCCGATGTTACGGGCACGTCAAGAATTCAGATCACCGGCGGGACCGTCAACGGTGTAATCGGCGGCGGTCTGAGCTATGCCTATGGAGCGAATGGAGCAGATTGGAAATCCACAGCTTCCGTAGGGAAGTCCGAGGTGATTATCACTGGCGGCACCATAGAGGCTGTGAATTATGTTGCTACCGGACCTGAGCAAACCCTTCCTGTAGCCATCGTCGGCGGCGGTGTTTCTTGGAGTAAAGACACTATTTCAGGAGGAAATCCGCCAATTGAACTTACGACAACAACCAGTTCTTCATCGGTTGTAATCGATGGTGCAACGGTCAAGGCTGACATTGTCGGCGGCGGATATGCTCATCAGACGGGTTCGACAGCTTCAGTTGAAAACGCTTCGCTTTCAATTTCCAATGCCACATTGGGCTCTGATTCGAAGAAGGTCAATGTCTATGCGGGGGGCGTAACTTCCGAGGATGCTGTCAGTTCGAAGGTTACAGTTGCCCAGCTGCAGATCACGGCAACAAAGGTGTCGGGGTCTGTATATACAGGCGGTTCGGGCGCTAACAGTACGGTCGGCACGAGCAGCGCGGCTTTAACGGACACCACGGTATCGGGTGAATTGAATTTAGATGGTTCTGATGAAACATCTATTGTTTTCACCGGCGTCAACTCTGTTGGCAGTGTGACTGGAACCGCACAGTCTTATGCTTTCAATGCCGCAGATGAACAAACGGCAGCTGTCCTCACGGTTAAAGAGGGGGCCATCGATCTAAGTGAGGCAAAGAGCATTCGTGCGAAAGCCAAAGCCGGTCAGACGCTGATTGATGGTTCTGTGACGACCGGTCAAAATACCGTTGTGGTGGTTGAAACGCCGACCGGTGACTTCACCTACAACGTCGGAGCAGATACGCGTGACGGCATGGGCATCACCTCCGGCGGCCTTCAGATTGGTGAGTCAACAATCAGCGGCAAGGGTGAGGCCAACACCAATTCCAAGACGGTTTCCGAAGCCTTCCTGGGCTCCGTGGCGTTTGTGAATCAGGGTGCAGAGTTCATTGCCGACGAAGGTCTCAATGCAGCGGTTCGCGCTGCTCAGGGCGCCCCCGGCTTTACGGCCTTCGGTGCGATTCACGGCGGAAAGTCTCGCTATGAAACCGGTTCTCATGTTGACCTGCGCGGCACTTCCTTGGCTGCCGGTGCGGCAGGCCGAGTGGGCGGCGCTTTGATTGCTGGTTTTGTGGAAGCCGGCTGGGCGTCTTCTGACTCTCATGTTAACGGTGCGCGAGGCGATGCCGACCATGATTACTATGGCGTCGGCGCGGCCCTGCGCTATGACTTCTCGACGCCCTTCTATCTTGAAGGTTCCGTGCGGGCGGGTTCCGCTTCGACCGATTTTGACGGTGCGTTCGGGAACGCTTCAGCGCATTTTGAGTCTGATGCTTTCTATGCTTCCGCACATCTCGGCGGCGGATATGTGTTCAAACTCGATCCGGTTCAGCTTGACCTCTATGGCCGCTATACGGTCACCTATCTCGACAACGATGACACCGATCTCGGCACGGGTTACGGCGAAACGCTCTCGATGAGTTCAGCCACAACGCATGCACTGCGTATCGGCGGCCGTCTGACGGGCGACTTCTCTGAAACGACTTCGTGGAAGGTCGGCGCAGCATACGAACATGTCTTTGACGGTGATGCAGAGGCCGACATTCTTTTCGGCGGTTCAGCTGCAGCTCTGGATGTGCCTTCGCTATCAGGCAATACCGGCATTCTCGAGTTGGGGCTCTCCGTGAAGCCGTCGGCAGCAAGTCCGTGGACGGCAGATATCGGCGTTAAAGGCTACGTTGGCGATCGCCGCGGTGCCGCGGGGAGCATCAGCGTTCTTTATGCCTTCTAATCTTTTTTAAGCGAAAGGAAATCGCTTGACGCCAAAAGCGCGCCTGACCGGCAGATGCCGTTAGGCGCGCTTAGTTTTTTGGGGCGAGCCCGAGCATAACTTTTCGGGGTGAAAAGAGACTGAGGACTTCTTATAAAAAAAGCAGATCGGGCCATGACGGCTCCGATCTGCGTAATGGAATCGCTTTCTAAGAATTAATCCTTGCGAATAACCAGAACAGGCGCTTCCGTCAGGGCAGCAACATGCATGGCGGTCGAACCGAGAACGGCCGCTTTAAAGTTGCCGTAGCCGTGGCTGCCCATTACCACGATGTCAAGATTCTTGTTGGCATAGTCGGCCAAGGCATGGTCGGCGTCCCCCACGACGAGTTCAGCCTTCACGGCAAGGCCGGCAGCCTCAAAGGGTTCAATTACCGGCTTTACGGCGTCAGCAAAGACACGGCGCTGCTCCGCTTCACGTTCTTGTCGCGTGAGCGTAGGCATATGCGGCGAAACCGGATTAGGCGCGACGGGGTCTGGAATCGGCGCGGAGGCATGCACCACGGTAAATTCCGATTTTGCACCAAAGAGTTCACGGTTTCGCAGCACAAAGTCTGCGGCAGCAGCGCCGTAGTCGGAGCCGTCGACGAAAATGCCGACACGGAGCTTGTCCATCAAGGGCGGCGTCTTGTCGCGCAAAAGGAGCATCGGCACCTTTGTGCGGGCAAGGAGGTCGTTGGAGACCGAGCCAAGAAGCAGTCCCTTGACGGGATTGAGGCCTCGGGTGCCCATCACGATAAGATCGGCCTTAAAGACCTCTGCTTCTTCGGCAAGCGTCTTGCCGATATCGCCGTAAAGGACGCGTTCGGTGACGCCGCGGCGGCGGAGAGTCTCCGGGCCGAGCTCATCAAAAACCTTCTTCCCGGCTTCGAGGTAGTACTGTTTGACCGCCTCCATGCCGAAAAGATGGATGATCGTTTCCGGCACTGAGTACTGCACGTTCACAAGTTCAATTTCCGGCGTGGTGCCAAGAAGCGTTTCGCGGTGCGAAATAAATTCGATCACGCGGCGGCTGTGCAGACTTTCATCAACGGGAACAAGAATGCGCATGTGGCATGTCCTTTGAGTTTGAAAACTTGACGCTCAAACAAGAAGTTCGTCTTTGTCTGAACGGATAATGAGGATCGGCAGTTCAGTTGCGGCACCGACTTTAGCGGCGGTTGAACCGAGCACTGCAGATTTGAACTTGCCCCAGCCGTGCGAACCCATGACGATGAGGTCCGCGTTTTCGCCGGCATAGGCGGCAATCGCTTCAGCCGCATCGCCCGTGCGCTTAACGGCCTTGGCGTCGAACCCCGCATCGCGAAGCGTGGCAAGCACCGGCGTCACGGCATTTTCCCAAGCCAGCTGGTTCTCTTTTTCAAAGAACTTCAGCGTAGGCGCGGGCGTCACACTGTCGACTTCCGCGAGCGCCATCTTGGTGTAGTCGGGCGCCACAAAGATCACGTCAATAGTGGGATTCGGACCAAAAAGACCGGGGTGGTCGGCAATGAAGGCTGCGGCCGATTCACCGTAATCCGAGCCGTCGACGGCGAGCAGCAGGCGAAGGTTCTCGCGTTCGGGGAGCTCTTTTTCGCGTACGAGCAGCACGGGCGTTGTCGTGTGCTCAAGCACGCTGCGGGAAACAGAACCCAGGAAGAAGCTCTTAACGGGGGAAAGACCGCGAGAGCCCATGGCAATCAGGTCAATATTGTCGTCGACTGCGATTTTGGCGACAGCTGGTCCGCAGTCGTCAATACGCACCGCCATATGCGGTTCAAGACCGTAGGCCTCGATTTCAGGCGCGAGTTTCTTAACAATTGCCTTGCCTTCAGCTTCATAAACGGACCGAACGGCTTCCAGACTGAAATGCTCAATCACCGTTCCCGGAATGTTCTGCTGCACATTGAGCAGCGTTACGTCCGGTTTTTCGCCCATGAACTTCGAGCGGGCGCCAATAAAGCGAACAGCTGTGCGGCTGCATGTGCTTCCGTCTACAGGAATCAGAATCCTCATTTTTCACTCCTTTGAGAAGCTTTGTTTCGCTAAAGCTTCACTATCTCTTATTGACAGTATCAGCACCGGGCGTTTCCGACCGATCTTCGTCGCTCCACTTTCGTGTCTGTCAGTGTTGATTGGGTGTTTCACCATGATGTGACGCCGCCGAAGGTTCGGAGGGCTCCGCACAGGTGTCCCAGTCCGTTTCCGGCGTCATGGGAAGGTCATCATTCTCTGCTTTGGGGTCAAGCGCACCTGACGGCATCCTCACAATGAGAAGCGGCTGATCAACGACAGCGCAGAGCTTTGAAGCCGTGGAGCCGAGCACAGCCTGCAGGAAGTTTCCGCGGCCATGGCTGCCGATGACAACAATGCCGCCGGTCTTTCGAGCATGCTCCGCAATTGTTTGCGCAGGTTTGCCGAAATATTTGACGCCGCGGGCATTAATGCCGGCGCGCGAGAGTATTTCAAGCGGCACAGCGACAGCTTCTTTCCAGAGCGCATCAGCTTCTTCGTTCCAGCGATCTCGGGTTTTTACAACTATGGATTCGAAACCGACGGAGTGGTTGGTGAGCCAGCGTTCCATATCGGGGAGCACGCTCACGACATCAACCGTTGGGCAGGGACCAAAGAAGTCGCGCGAGCGAACGATAAATTTCGCTGCGGCACTGCCGAATTTGGAGCCGTCGACAGCCAGTGTGATATGCAGGTTTTCTGTCGGTTCGGGATATTGCGTTCCTTTAATGAATAGGAGCGGGCGTTCGACAAGTGCGAGCACCGAGTGCGATGTTGAACCAATAAAAAGACGGGAGACGCCCCTGCGGCCGTGCGTACCCATGGCGATTAAGTCGGCGCAGAAGGTGTCGCTGGCATTGGCAATCTCCTCTCCAGGGCGCCCGTAGACAACGGCACGGTAAAGCGGAATGCCGCCTGCGATCGGAAGCAGAGATTCAAGCACTCGTTCGCCTTCGGCGGCAAACGCCGAACGCACTGCCTCGAGCTCCATCATCGTGCCGATGCCGCTTGAAGGAACCGGCGGCTCAACCGTGAGGAGCTGAACAACTGGCATAACCGGCATTTGCTTGGCGCGGTCGGAAACAAACTGTAAAACACTGCGGCTGGGAATACTGCCGTCAACCGGTACGAGAATGCGCATGGAACACTCCTTCATTATGGGTGGCTCCGGAGCGCTCAGCGGGGGACTTATCCGCGGCGCCGTGCTGGAAGACTGATGGTCAGCGTCCTTTGGAAGACGAATGATTACAGTCTTCTTTCTTGATTTGATTATGATCCTTCTTGGCTTTCGAGCGCTACCGTATTTGTACTATTTTGAAAATGCCTTATTTTAAATCTTTTTGTATAACGACATAAAAAGTCGCTTTAGCCTAATGCGGTGTCGAGCGCCATCATGATGACAAAGCCGAAAATGAAGCAAAGCGTGCCGGCGTCAGAGTGCTGAGACAAATGGGCGGCAGGGATGAGCTCTTCGACCACCACGTAAAGCATGGCGCCGGCGGCAAAAGCAAGCATGAAGGGCATCACCGGGAGAAAGAGCGGAATGGCAAGGGCCGCGAGAATGCCGAAAAGCGGCTCAACAGCGCCTGAACCCGTGCCGAACCAAAAAGCCCGCCAGCGCGATACGCCTTGTCCGGCAAGCGGCAGTGATACTGCGGCGCCTTCGGGGATGTTCTGGATGCCAATGCCCAAGGCCAGAGCGAAAGCCGCTGAAAGTGAAGCGGAATCGCCGGCAATGGCCGCAAGCCCCGCAGTCAGACCGACCGATCCGCCTTCGGGGATATTGTGCAGCGTGATAGCCAGAAAAAGAAGCATCGCACGGTGCATCTTTGTTTTAGGCCCTTCGGGTTTCGAAGCGCCGGGGTGAAGATGCGGCAGCACGGCATCAAGGAGTTTGAGAAAACCCGCGCCCGCAGCAATCCCTAAGGAGGCTATCAGCCACGGCGTATCCCCTTGTTTCTGCGCCATTTCCTGAGCTGGTATGATCAGACTCCAGACAGGGGCAGCGGTCATGATGCCGGCAGCAAAGCCGAGCGAAAGCGTTTCAGCCAGTTCAGTCTTGGCATCAGGCTTGAGAAAAAATACAGCTGCGGCGCCTGCGGCGGTACACAGAAATGTAAATCCTGTATAGACAGCGGTCCACTTCAGAACGGCCAGGAGTTCTCCATCCATCGTACTTGTCTGCTTAAAGAAAAAAACGAGAAATATTTTAATTGAGAATTATTCTCAAAAACATCGTATCGGATTTGAGCAGTGTAGGACGATCGACGAAGTATTCATAAGCAATCTACCCGAGGCGGGTCGGCACAGCATCAAAGGGCAGGGCGCAAATTGCGCTCAGCAGAGCGGCGGACTCTGCCGCAGTTCGCCAAAGCGCATGCGCTTTATTCATAATGTTCCAATCCATTCGCACAGTTGACGGCAGGGTGCCGCCGCACTGTCCTCTCCGCTCTCTTTTGTTTTTTGCAAGGACGCATCAAATGCTTAAGAACGATATTGCCGCTCTCGCCCCCATGCCGGACGATCCCATTCTCGGTCTCGTCAGTCTCTATCAGGCCGATGAGCGTCCCAATAAGGTCAATCTCGGCGTCGGCGTGTATCTGAACGAAGCGGGCAAGGTGCCGCTCCTTGAGGTGGTCGAAGAGGCCGAACGCCGAATGACGAACCGTCATCAGCCGCGTACTTACATGCCGATGTCGGGGCTCCCCGCCTATTGTCAAGCCGTGCAGAAGCTCGTTTTCGGCAAGGATCATCCGGCAGTTGCCGCCGGCACGATTGCCACTGTCCAGACGCTGGGCGGCACCGGCGCACTGCAGCTGGGCGCCGCGTTTGCGCATCAGTTCCTGGGCATCCAGGAATCCGTCGTATCGGATCCGACCTGGGGCAATCACATTGCGATTTTCAAGGCTGACGGTCTCTCTGTCGGCAAGTATCCGTACCTTTCGGCTGACCGCTCGGCAGTGGATTTTGATGCCATGATCAAGGCGCTCAAGGTACTTCCGCCCAAGACGCTGGTGCTCCTCCATGGCTGCTGCCACAATCCGACCGGGCTTGATCTTACCCATGAGGAATGGCGTGAGGTTGCTCAGGTCGTGGCGGAAAAGGATCTCCTTCCCTTGATTGACATGGCATATCAAGGCTTTGGCGACGGCATTGAGGAAGATGCTTATGCCATTCGTCTCTTCGCTGAGCTTGGCCTCACCTTCATGGCCGCAACGTCGTGCTCGAAGAATTTCGGACTCTACGGCGAACGCGTGGGCGCGCTGCATATCTACTGCGGCACTCAGGAATCCACGGCAGTGGTGCTTTCAATCCTCAAGCGCATCGTTCGTCAGGAATATTCCAACCCGCCTTGCCACGGCGGTCAGATTGTTGCCGAAGTTCTCGCCGACCCGGCGCTCGAAGCGGCCTGGCGCAAGGAAGTTGACGGCATGCGCGCCCGCATTCATGCGATGCGCACGGCGCTCTTTGAGGCCGGCAAGGCAGAAGGCGTGGATATGAGCTTTGCCGTCAAGCAAAAGGGCATGTTCTCCTTCACGGGTCTTGCGCCGGAAGAAATGGATGTGCTTCGTGAAGAGCATGCCGTCTACGGCGTTCGCAACGGCCGCATCTGCATTGCGGGACTGAATCTGCGCAATGTTTCCGTTGCTGCCAAGGCGATTGCAGACGTCATTAAGTCGCGTCAATAAACGGGTGAAAAACATGCTTCGCCTCAGCGGACTGCGGGGCGGAGCATGGCGTACATCGAGGCTCTGAGGGATCGAGGGATTTTTCAGAGTTTTTTTGTGCCCGGAGAGCCGTCTTCTCAAATTTGCTTATCCTCATCCCAGGTCGTGGATGAGATCCGGCTTCAAGGAGAATTCGAAGTCGTCTTCGGCAAACTTGACTTCCGGCCACTGTGCGGCGGCTTGAGAAAGTGCTCGAATGGGATTGCCGCACTGCACGGGCCAGCGCATCAGTTCCGTGCCGCTCGACAGTTCCGTGAGAATGGCGGCATGTGGTGTTTCGCAAGCTGCAGAAAGCATTTTGGAAAGCTCTGAGCGCTGTTCGTCAGGGGTTTCCGCACCGGTGAGATTTTGAACCCATTGAAGCATTTCGAGCGTACTGCCGATGAGAAAGCCCGCGCTGGCGATGCCGAAGTCCGGCGCTCCGTTCATCTCCGGCAGTGCGTCGGGAGCGGATACGTAAACGCTTCTGCCGTCGGCCGACGGTTCGGGATTGAACCACAGGCGAAAAGCCGTTTCTTCATCGAATTGGGCAAATTCCGCAGCACGCGCATGCATAACGTCAGGCGATGCGCAGGGAACACCCAGTCTGGCAGCAGGAAGCGGTGCTGAGAAAAGCAATTCGCCCGGCAGATCCTGAAGCATTTCGAGGATGGAAACCGGCTCGAGCGTCAAACGCATGGTTCGTTTGGCGTCGTAGAAGGCGTAGCGCTGAAGATCAAGCATTTTTGGAATCCATGTGACTTCTTGGACTGGCTGCGTGCTGCCGAAACCGTGGCACGAACTTCCCTCAGCATAATGCAGTGCTCGCGGTCATTAAAGAGCAGCCTGAAGCAAAGGATTGCTTCAGGCTGTATGTTTTCAAATCTCAGAAAGAGGCTTGACAGAGTTGCTAAGACGTGAGTATCAAAGGGCTTTTACGGCATCCACGTCGATAGCGATGCGGGCATCAACAGCGATGGGTTCGCCGTCCTTATCGCTCACCATCAGCGGGTTGATGTCAAGCTCCTTCACGAAGCGATGCTGATCGGCGAGCTGCGAAATGCGCAGCAGGGTGTCTTCGACCTTGTCCATCTGTGCAGGGATCATGCCGCGGGCGCCTTCAAGGAGCTTCACCGCTTTGACGGAGCGGATGAGTTCCTGAGCATCAATGTCGGTGAGCGGCGCGATGCGGAAAGCGACATCCTTAAGGACTTCAACAAAGACGCCGCCGAGACCGAACATAATCATCGGACCCATTTGAGGATCGGTGGCGATGCCGGTGACAAGTTCGCGCTTGCTCTTGACCATTTCCTGAATGATGACGCCTTCAAGACCTTCAAGCAGCCCCTTGGCCTCGAGCTTGGCAAGCAGATCCTGATATTCGGCGCGCAGCTGTGCTTCGTCGGCAATGCCGACACGCACCCCGCCCACATCCGTCTTGTGCGAGGTGGATTTGGACGTCATTTTCATGACTATTGGGTAGCCCACGCGGGCGGCGAGCTCAACGGCTTCTGCTTCGCTGTGAGCCATGCCGCTGCGGCAGGTGCGCACGCCGCAGGCGTCAAGTACTTCGAGGGATTCGCGCGTTGTGAGTTCGCGGCGGCCCTCAGCGGCGGCTGCTTTGAAGATCGAGAGCGCACGATCTTCGTCCATCGGGCGCTGCGGCACCACGCCTTCCGGACGAGCCTGCCAGAGGCGCTGCTGGTTGAGGCGGCAGAAAGCTTCTGCAGCTTCTTCCGAATACATATAGAAGGGTACGGTGACCTTCATTTCGGAGAGCTGCTGGAAGAATTCGCTCTTGGTCATGAAGACGCCGACGATGGGCTTTTCAGGATGATCAGCGCGGATTCGCATCAGCTCGCGGGCAACATCGATGTCTTTGAGGCCAAGGAACGGCAGGTAAATCACCATCACCATGTCGACATTCGGGTCGGCCAAAACCGTTTCGACCGTACGGCGGTAGTGTTCCAGCGGGGCAGAGGCGATCATGTCGACGGGATTTTTCACCGAAGCGGCTGCAGGCAGGAAGGAACGCAGTTCCGCCTTTGTTTCGTCACTGATCGGGGCCATCTGCATGCCGAATTCACAGACCGCATCGGTCGCCATGATGCCGGGACCGCCGGAATTGGTGACGATCGCCACGCGGTCGCCCTTCGGAATCGGGCAGTTGGCGAACACTTTGGCGGTGGAGAAGAGGTCTTTGAGCGACATTTCGCGGATGACGCCGGACTGTTTTAAGAGCGCGTCGGCTGCGCGGTCGCCGCCGGCGAGGGAGCCCGTGTGCGAAGAGGCCGCTGAAGCACCGGCGGCCGAACGGCCGGCTTTGAGCGCAACGATGGGCTTTTTCTTGGAGATGCGGGTGGCGAGCTTACGGAAGTTCGCGGGATCAGGGATCGATTCCATGTAAAGCAGAATCTGCTTCACATCCGGATCGTTTTCCCAGTATTCAAGCGCCGTTTCCGCGTTCACATCGGCCTGATTGCCGATCGAAATAAACTGCGCGAAGCCGACATTGAGGTCCTTGAGAATGTTGAGGATGCCGCCGCCCAATGCGCCCGACTGCGAAACAAAGCCGATATCGCCCGCAACGGGGAGGCTTTCAGCAAAACATGCATCAAGACGCACATTCGGGTTGGTGTTGACGACGCCGAGGCAGTTTGGACCGACCATGCGCATTCCGTTGGCGCGGACCTTGGCCGCGAGCGCTTCTTCGAGCTGGCGGCCTTCGCCGCCGGTTTCCTTAAAGCCCGCGGAAATGACGACGAGCCCCTTGATGCCTCGGGCAGCGCATTCGTCAACGGTGGAAAGCACGAACTTCGCGTTGACAACGATGACCGCCAGATCCACGCCGTCGGGGAGTTCGTTGACGGACGTATAAGCGCGAAGTCCTTCGATCTCGCCGCCCTTGGGGTTGACCGGGTAGATGTGTCCCTTGAAGCCGTATTCGAGCAGGCGCTTCAGAAGATCGTTGCCGATCGTGTGCGGACGAGTGGAGGCGCCGACGACGGCGACTGCACGAGGCTTCAGGATATGGTCAAGCAGCATGGCGGGTGAATCCTTGGTGTTAGTGTCAAAGAGACTCTTTTCAATATGCGGCTGCGCCAGGCGCTCAGTATTTCTATAAAGATTGCGTTGGCAATGGATGCCCGCAGCTCTCGCAGGCATCGTTGAAACAGACGGCATCACTGCATTGTATCGATTCAAGTCCAATTGTCATTTGACCATTCGGATTACTTGCGCCCCCATTCTTTTGTTCGCCGGCGTTTTCTATGGCGAGTGCCTTCGGAGAGCCTAAGCGGCCCGAAGGCACTCGAAGGAGCCATGCGTTTGAGCGGGCGGCTCAGTTACTGCTTCTTGGCAGAGTGGTTCTTAATGGCGTCAGCGATGGCTTCGCGGAACCCCTTGGTCGTGATGGTTGCTCCGGAAACGCTGTCAATTTTGCCGTTTCCCGCGACGGCAGCAGCAGCAGGCAGCGACTCCAATGCCTTTGCGCCGATGCCGGGCGTTTCATGGTGTTCAATCACACGCACGGCTTGAATGCGGTCGCCGTCAAACTTCACGCCCAGGACGATTGCGCCGCCGATCCCGCGGCTGCGGCCCGTCACTTCGCCGGCTTGAGCTGCTGAGGCACGAACGGCTTTGGGATGCCAGTTCGCAGCGCCCTGCATGACGCTCTGAGGATCTGCATCCGTTTTGACCCGCGCGGCTTCCATGCCGGCGATTCGGCCGAAAGCAAGCGCTTCCCCAATATTGCCGCCGCCGTTATAGAGATTCGGAAAGACGGAACCGAGTTCGCCAGCGGCATAAAGATGAGCAATCACACCGCCGCCGCGTTTGATAAGTTCGGCTCGCTCATTGCGTTCCGGGCCGCCTTGCGTATTCGTGAAGGTTTTCTCGACTTTGACGCCATAAAAAGGTGCGGAAAGGAGCGGCTTCAAATAGCGTTTGCCGCGTTTGAACTGAAGATCTTCACCCTTGGCGCACTGTTCATTGTAAAAGTCGATCTGTCGGCGCAGACCGTCAGGATCAATGCCGAGCTCGCGGGCAAGCTCTTCAATCGTATTGCCTTTCTTCACCATCCCGGAAGCAATTTCTTTTTCGGAATCTTTGCTCCAGGATTCGTAAATGCATTCGGATTTTCGGGCTTCTTCGTCGAAGATCATGAAGGCATTGTCGGGCATGACAAGCGGAGTCCAGCCGTTGTGGTAGGGCACGCGGCCGTGCTTGGAGTGGGTGGCTTCATTCATGAAGCGCCATCCGTCAGCGCCGACGATGACGGCGTTGTTGCGCGTGAAGCCGCAACCGGAAATGTTGTGCGAGGTGTCGTGCAGCAGATAGCCGTAAGCCGCGCCCGTGTCTGGATTGATAACGTTGGGATCCGGGCCGTTGACGACGGCCATGTTGACGAGTTTGGCATTGACGTCGAGCGCCATCTCGATGCCGTCGCCTGTATTGAAGTGCGCGCCTTTGGGGAATGCATTGTAGACGTAGGCGTAGTTTTCATACATTCGCGGATTGTTTTCAAATCCGCCGGTAGCGAGTACGACGCCGCGGCGGGCACGGATAAAGCGGTCGCGGCCTTCGCTTTTGACCACCATGCCGTGAACGATCCCGGTCTTTTCATCTTGAAGGAGTTTGACTGCCGGCGATTCGTACCAAATGTCGATGCGGCTGGCGCGTTTTTCAACATTTTCCTGCATCAGCGCATAGAGCTTGCCGTCTGCACCCGGCAGTGAAACAAAGACGCGCTGAATGTACTTGGCGCCTTTGAAGTCGGGAAATTCAGCCGCGTTGGGGGTGACTTTAGGATCTGCGCCGAGTTTCCTGAGATATTCAGCCTGATGTTTGGTTTCTTTGATGTAGGTTCGAATTACTTCATCGGAAGGATTGTCTGCACCGTTCTGCATTGCCTTCATGTAGGCAAAGAGCTCATCGTCGGGTGCTGAGGGATCAAAAAAGAGGCAGCCCTGATGAGCGTAGCGGCTGTTGCCGCCTTCTTTGCCGTAGGGCGCCTTTTCAACCATCAGCACGTTGGCGCCGGCATCTGCAGCAGCAATGGCGGCTGCAGCGCCGGCAAAGCCGTAACCGGCGATGACAACGTCGTATTCGGCGTCCCATTGAATGCTTTGCAGATAGCTGCTTGAAGCCGAAATGACTTCCTGGGCAGCAGGCTCGGCAGCATAAGCGGAAGGAAAGGAGAGAAATGCGGCGCTCAGACAGAGTGCGGCTGCGGAGAGACGAAAGGCACGCATAATGCTGTTCTTGAAAGAGTGATGAAAGGATTCTCGAATACGAGTAAATCGAATGAGTTTTTTTGTCGTGTGAACGATGAAATACTATATAAATATCATCATGTTGGTTTATTATTCTTGCGAATAGTGAATTCGTTAAAAACGAAATCACAATGCAAAGCATTAAAGTACCGACAAAATGTTTACCTACGATCTGGTTGATCTCCGTCTTTTTTCTGCCGCCGCACGGGCGGGTTCTGTATCGCAGGCTGCGTCTGAAGTTCATTTGGCGGTCAGTTCAGCCTCTGCGAGGCTTAAGGCATTCGAAGCTCGTTCGGGCGTGAAGCTTTTTGAGCGCAGACCGCACGGGGTGGATTTGACGCCTGCGGGTGTTGAGACCGTGCATGCCGTTCGGGCGATGCTCCACGATGCAGAAGTTTTGGAAAGCGTTCTGACGCGGTTTCGAAGGAATCATCAGGAGGTATGCGTGGCAGCGCTTCCCAATGCGATGACGGTTGGCTTGGCAGACGACGTCAGTGCCTTTTTGGAGCAAAATCCCGAGGTGAGCATCAAACTCACTAACTATGCTCGAGCAGGACGACTGCTCGATTCGGTGTTGAACCGCACCTGTGACCTGGCCTTCACCTCTTGGACGGGAGGTCACGCCGAACTGCTTTGTGCGCCGTACCGGCCGCTGCGGCTCGCTGCTGTATTCGCACCCGAGTCTTCGGCAGGGAAGGCCTTGAAGGGACAAAAGGGGGTGCGGCTCGCAGATTTATTTGATTTCGATTTCATTGCACTCGATCGAGATACTGCGCTGCGTCATGTGATTGACGAAGAGGTGGCGAAGACGGGGGGCAGCCTCCGCGTCAAAATTTGGACGGAGAGCTACGCGAGTGCGCTTCATTTTGCAGCAGCAGGCCGCGGCGTAACGATTCTGCCGCTTGAGGCTGCCAAAAAGGATGAAAGAGTCTGTGCGTTAACGCTCGATGAACCTTGGGCTTCGCTTTTGATTCGTATCTGGCATGTGCCCAATCTCAAAGAATTGAACCCAGATGCGGATGCTCTTCTCCGGTTTCTGGTGAATGCTTCAGCCGCGACGCGTGCAGGGATGGAAACGCTTTGAGTGTGCCTCATTGTCCGTATTCGAATAGGCGCGGGTGAGGCCGACAGCGCTGCAGTGAGACCGGAGAGAGGCAGACATGAACGAATGTTCGCTGAGGCTTCGACGAACATCATCAATACCTGGCAATTGTGCTTAGTACACCCAGTGAATTCATCAGATATTCTTACAGAACGCGTCCCTTAGATGCTTATGCAGAGCGCTAGAGGGTGCGTCAGGAACCGCTGCCTCATAGGATGATCGGCCGTTCCCTTCCGCACATAAGTGCGCCTTCAATTTTCTGCAGCGTCGGATTCCGCGGGAATTCGAGCGGAGCTGCAAATCCTCTTTCGAAGGCGTGGAGCGCGCGGCGCTCCCTTTCAGACAAAAGAATCAAGAACATCGTCAGAAGGACTTTTCAGACATGACCAAATTCACCAAGAGCGCTGCTGCTGCAGCCGCTGCCATTCTCGTTTCTGTCACGCTCGCCGGCTGCGGCGGTGATGAAAAAACGGATATCACAACTGTCAAGGTGGGTGTTGTCGGCGAATACAACGCCCAGTGGGACACCGTCAATAAGCTCCTTGAGAAAGACAAGATCAAAGTTGAGCTCGTCAAGTATTCCGACTATGCAACGCCCAACCGCGCCTTGTCAGATAAGGAAATTGATCTCAATGCCTTCCAGCACAAGGCATATCTTGCCAATGACATCAAGCGCAACGGCTACAAGATCGTCGCCATCGGCGACACGCTTGTGACGCCGCTTCGCATCTTCAACAACAAGCAGAAGATCAAGGCGATTGCCGACATCAAGGACGGCGACAAGATTGCCATTCCGGCGGATCTGACCAACGGCGGCCGTGCGCTGAAGCTGCTTGAAGCCGCGGGTCTTTTCACGCTCAATCCCGACAAGGGCTACGTGCCTAATAAAACCGACATCACGCATTTCAATAAGAAAGTGCAGATCGTTGAGGCAGAGTCCGGCATGCTCGCAAACCTCCTGCCCGATGTGACGGCGGCGGTCATCAACGGCGGCAATGCCTTTACCGCGAAGCTCGATCCGTATGCGGATTCAATTTTCTCGGAAAATCTGGATCCGAAGACGAATCCGTACTTTGGTCAGCTCGTCAACGTGATCGTTGCGCGCGAAGCCGATAAGGACAATCCTGTCTATAAGAAGGTGGTTGCCGCTTATCAGACGCAGGATGTAGCCCAGACGCTCAAGGATGCCTATAAGGGCGCCTACGTGCCGGTCTGGCCTGGTGCTGCTGATTACAAACTGAAGTAAGAGGCTCTCTGAAAAAAGCACCGTCCGATGCTTTTTCGCCGCCGCATTCAACCGTCCGGATCTGCGCTGCTGCGCCCGGACGGTTTTGCGCTTCATTCATCTGCAGTGTTTTTTGGGGCGTATTTGAAAGCGCTGCATGGCCTCCCAAAAAAAGCGTCAGCATCCATCCCTTCAAAAAAAAAGAAAGCCGACCGTCATGACTACCGAATCCCCCGAACAGATCATCAAAGCGTTTGTCGAGAAGCGCCTTCCAATTTATCAGGCTGCCGCGCGCGATATTCATGCGCATCCTGAAACAAGCAACCACGAATACTTTGCCTGCAAGCGGCTTTCTGAGCTGCTTAAAAGTGAAGGTTTTGAAGTTCAGGTTGATGTGGCCGGTCATCCTACGGGTTTTGACGCACGGTTCAAATCCGGCAAACCCGGTCCGGTTCTTTGCTTTTTGGCCGAGTACGATGCGCTGGTCGGCCTCGGGCACGGGTGTGGTCACAACCTTTTCGGCGCTACCAGTGCGCTCGCCGGCGCGGCGCTGGCACAAGCCGCAAAATTGGTGGGCGGTGAAATCCGCGTTTATGGAACACCCGGCGAAGAAGGCGGCGAGAATGGCAGTGCCAAAGGAAGTTTCGTTCGCGAAGGCTTTTTCAAGGATGTGGATGCGGCGCTCTGCGTGCATCCGAGCTCCTCGGGCCACCGTCTGACGAATCCTTCCTTAGGCTGTGCCCCGGTAGACATTGAATTTCATGGCAAGGCCTCGCACGCCGCGAGTGCGCCCGAGCAGGGCATCAATGCGCTTGACGCACTGATTCAGGTCTATAACGGCATCAATGCGCTTCGCCAGCACCTCCCGGCCGATGTGCGCATTCACGGCATCATTACGCATGGCGGTGATGCGCCGAACATTGTCCCGGAATACGCTGCGGCGAAGTTTTATCTGCGCGCGGCAACTGCTCCGGTACTCGAAGAGGTTTGGAAGAAGGTCGAACGCATCGTCGAGGGCGCAGCTTTGATGACGGGGGCTAAGGGATCCATGAAGCCCTCGCAGAACCGCGTGGAAAATACAATCCTCACGCCTAAGTTCGACGCCGTCTACCGCCGGCGTATGGAAGAGCTGCTTGCCGAAACGGGCAGCAGCGAAAAGGTTGAGGATTCGGCAGAAAAAGCCGGCGGCTCCTCCGATGTCGGCAATGTTTCACAGGTGATTCCCACCATTCAGCCGACGATCCGGATCAGTAAAGTGCCCGTGCGCGGTCACAGTGAAGAGTTCAAAGCGGCGTCCTGCTCTGCGCTCGGACTGGCTTCCATCGGTTTGGGCGCCAAAGCGCTTGCGCTTACGGGGCTCGACCTCTTGACGGATCCGCAGCTGCTTGCCGACATCAAGGCTGATCATGCCGACGCGCTCGTGCGTCAGGCTTCGGCCGCAAAACAGCATTAACCCTCATTCATCAGCCTGAATCACAAGAAAATCAAATGATCAAGCTCAATCACATTACCAAGCGGTTTGAATCGGGCGGCAGAACCGTCACCGCAGTCGACGATGTTTCGCTCGCCATCAACGCCGGAGAGGTTTTCGGCATCATCGGCTTTTCCGGGGCGGGCAAGTCTACGCTTGTGCGCTGCATTAATTTGCTCGAGCGGCCGACCTCAGGCGAAGTGATCGTCGACGGTGTCGACCTCACTCAGCTCGACGAAAAGGCGCTGCGTCAAGTTCGTCAGCGTATCGGCATGATTTTCCAGCACTTCAACTTGATGCCCTCGCGCACGGTGACCGAGAACATTGAAATGCCGCTGAAGCTGACGACGCTTACGCCTGCCGAACGCAAGGCCAAGATTTCGTCGCTTTTGGAGCTCGTTGAGCTTTCTGATAAAGCGGATGCATACCCCTCGCAGCTCTCCGGCGGTCAGAAGCAGCGTGTGGCCATTGCCCGCGCGCTGGCCAATGATCCCAAGGTGCTGCTGTGCGACGAAGCGACGAGCGCACTTGACCCGAAGACGACGCGGTCGATTTTGAAGCTTCTGCGGGAGGTCAACCAGCGGCTGGGCATCACGATTGTCGTGATCACGCACCAGATGTCGGTCGTCAAGTACATCTGCGACCGTGCGGCAGTTATGGAAAAAGGCCGAGTGGTCGAGGAAGGCACGATCCTCGAGATCTTCTCGCATCCCAAAATGCCGGTGACGAAGGGTTTTATTGATACAGCGACGAATGTCGATGATCTCTATGAGCTCCTTGAAGAAACCCGTTCGGGCGACGGCGTCAATCACGGCCAGACGGTGTATCTGCTCACTTATACGGGTTCTTCGGCCGGAAAGCCTCTGATGGTCGAGCTCTACCAGCGCTTCGGCGTGGAGGCCAACATCATCTTCGGCAATGTTGAGCTGCTCAAGGGGACGCCGCTCGGCAAACTCGCCGTTACGCTCTCGGGTACGCCTGAATCTGTAGGAGATGCGCTTGAATTCATTCGCAGCCAGAACGTCGTCGTGGAGGCTCTCTAATGTTTGACTGGATCTATTTTCTTGCGCCCAACCTCAAGCAATTGGGCGGTGAACTGCTGACCTGCCTGGGGCAGACCTTCACAATGATTGGCGTGTCCGGCATTCTTTCGTGGATTCTGGGCATTCTCGTCGGTGTTCTGCTGGTTACGTGCCGTCCGGGCGGCATCCTTGAGAATCGGCCGCTCTTTACGATTTTTGACCGCGGGATCGACATTATCCGCTCGATTCCATTCATTATCCTGATCGTGCTTCTGATCCCGCTCTCGCGCTTTCTGGTCGGTACCGGTTCAGGCGTGACGGGGAGCTTCGTTGCGCTCGTTTTCGGTACGGTGCCTTTCTTTGCGCGTCAGATCGAATCGGTGCTCTCCGAAATTGACCACGGTCTCGTAGAGGCCAGTGCGGCAATGGGCTTTTCACCGCGGCAGATCATTTTCGGCGTCTATCTGCGGGAAAGTATTCCGGGCATCACCCGCGTGACGATGATTACCTTCGTCAGCTTTGTGGGCATTACGGCCATTGCCGGCGCGATCGGCGCGGGCGGCATCGGCGACTTTGCCATCCGCTACGGCTATCAGATGGGCTACCGCGACATGATTTGGCTGACGGTGCTCATTATTCTCGCCATCATCAGCATCTTCCAGTTCTTTGGAAATATGATCATCCGCCGTACCACGCACTGACGGTTTCTTTTGGAACATGCAGAGAGCATTGAAACCCGACTAGTCATGCACATATGACGACAACGGATGTTTGCTCCGGCAGCGTCGAACCCATCGATTCTGCCGGTGCAAAGCCCAAGCGGCTCCCAAAGGAGCGCCGGTGGCGGACGGCCGTCAAGAGTGAAGAAGATCGTGCGAAAAAATGCCTCACTGATGCCTGAAAACGCAAAATGGGACAGGTTTGATTTAACGGCCGCTCCGTCAACGTTATGCTGTTGATGGAGTGCGGCTTTGTTCACCAGCGCCGCATTTAAAAACAGCAGCCAATCCTCCAGAAGGTGTACCGTGCGTCAACTTCTACAGATTCTTATAAAGAAAGTTGCCAAAATTTCCGAATTGGTTTTCGTCGCAGCCGTGATCGCGCCGATTGTGGACCAAAAATATTTGTCCTATCCGGTGATCATCGTTTCATTTGTCTGCTGCATCCTGACGCTTGTATTGTCCGTTTTATACGGCCCAAAAGCCGCGGACGGACGAGATTCCTCGAAGACACCGCTCAAGACCAAAAAATGACGGCGGAAGGTCCGCAGACTTCGGTTGCCTGAAGGCGTGAAAGAAAATAGGCTGCATCTTTGGAGGGGGCAGCCTATCAACGTTGACAGAGCCTCAGTCCTTTATTTTTTGGTGACTTCAATCACTTCGTCCGTAGCCTTTGAAATTGTATAAGGGGAGCCGTCGAGCGCTGCGGCAATGGCATCCTTGATCGACATCGTGCCGACAACGGGCGCAATTTTCATTGCCGAAAGTTCCTGATCGGTGTAGCGCACTGCACAGCCGGTGGCATGCGCCAAGGCTTGAGCGGCTTCGTCAAAGCGCATGTCCTTGAGATCATAAGGATGGACGGCGGTTACCTGCAGGCAGCCGCGGCCGGGCTGTGCGGCAGAGGCAGTATTCTCAGCCGCAGATGGTGCTGCTGAAGGTTCCGTCTTCGCCGGAGCGGCTGCAGATGAGGAAGCGGCATCGGCGGATGGCTCTGTTTTCGCCCCGTCGCTGCAGCCGGCAAGGAAGAGTGCAGAAAGGGCGGCGACGGCCGCTGCCGCTTTGAAATTCATGTTGGTCATGGAAGATAACTCCTTTGAAATGACGGTTGTTGGGCTTATTCTGCCGCCATTGCATCTATGAAGACATTCGCAAATTGCAACCGGCAGGGCGGGTTCTTGCCTAAAAGTTGCAGATGTTGCAGCCGTCTCGAAAGTCTGCGGATGGTGTTTCGACAAGTACCGGTTTGCGTGCGTTTGCTTCAGCGGCGTCCAGACTGCGTCCTGAAAACTTCGGACCCATGAGAGGCACGTGCAGGCTGCGGTCTGAGGGATGGCTGTGCGTCTGGTCGAAAGGGCCGCCTCGAGCTTACTCAAGCCGCCTAATTGCCTTGAGGTATTACTTTGTCTCCTTCAGATTTCTCGCTGCTCCCGAGCGCTCTTCGGGCAGAATAATTCAGACGGATCGCGGATCCGCCAACGCATTCATCCCAATCAGATTCGTCGCGGACGAATCTGCTCGATGTCCGGACCAGAAGCTCCGCATCGAAGAAGAGACCGGCCCAGGACATCAGGTCCCGCAGTCGACGCAGTGACGAAGTCAGCTCTCTGCAGCGCTCTAGAGCAAACGGGTCTCTTTTAACTGTATAAGTCCAAAAATTTTATCGACAGGAATAGTTCACCATGCAGAAGCGCACCTTCCTTAAATCCGCATTGGCCCTCGGCGTTGCTCTGAGCGCGGCTCCGATTCTTACTGCCTGCAGCAAGGCTGAGCCCGAAAAGCAGGCTGCCGCGCAGGCGCCTGCGGCTGCCCCCGCAGCTGCCGAGGCTCGGAAGCTTAAGCCCATCAAGGTTGCTGTGACCGCAGGACCGCATGCCGACATCGTGACGAAGGCCGCTGAAGTTGCTAAGAAGCAGGGCTTTGACGTCAAAGTGGTCGAGTTCACGGATTACATCACGCCCGATACCGCCCTCGCCGAAAAGCAGCTTGACGTTGCTGTCTATCAGCACGAACCGTTCCTGCTCAATTTCAATAAGCAAAAGGGCACGGATCTGGTGGTTGCTGCCAATGCCGTTGTGCAGCCGATGGGCCTTTATTCCAACAAGATTCATTCATTGGATGACATCAAGGCCGATACGAAAATCGCCATTCCAAATGATCCGTCCAACGGCGGACGCGCGCTCGTTCTGCTCGAGAAGGCCGGCATCATTAAACTCAAGCCCGACTATAAGGGCGAAGCTTCCATTCATGACGTGGCGGAAAATCCGCGCGGCGTGAAGCTCGTTGAACTCGAAGCCGCCCAGCTTCCGATCAGCCTGCAGGATCTTGATGTGGCCTGTGTGCCGATGAACTACGCGGTTTCCGGCGGTCTCGATGTTAATAAGCAGGGCTTTTACTTTGAGTCCCGCGACGCTAAGTACGCACTCATCATCATTGCCGCACGTCCGGACAATGTGCAGTCGCCTGAAGTGCAGACCTTTGTGAAGTGCTATCAGTCGCCAGAAGTGGCTGCCTTTATCAAGGAAAAGTTCAAGGGGCAGATCAACCCGGCCTGGGAGCAACCCGCCAAATAAAGATCTGCTGAACGCTCAGCAGATTTAGTGAGCTGCCTAAAAGCGGCGGATGAAACAGACGACGAAATCGCCGGTTTCCTCTGCCGCTTTAAAATATTCGGCACAACCGATTTGGAGTTTCTTTGATGGCTTTAACCAAACATCCCATTGCCGACCTTATTGCTCGCCGCGGCGGACTCGTTATTGACGGAGCTATGTCCACTCCGCTCGAAGCCGCTGGGCTCAATCTCAACGATACGCTCTGGAGTGCCAAGGCGCTTCTGGAGTGTCCGGATCTGGTGCGCAAAGTTCATTACGACTACTACGCAGCCGGTGCGAATGCCGTCGAGGCCTGTTCATATCAGGCGACTGAAGCGGCCTTTGCCCGCAAAGGCATTGAAAAGGCCGAAGCCTCCCGCTTGATTCGCTTGAGCGGAGAACTGGTGCGCGAAGCGAAAAACGATGTGCTGCTCGAGCACCCGGAATGGGATCCGGCGGATCTGCTCACGGCGGGCTCCATTGGGCCTTACGGCGCTTATCTGGCAGACGGCAGTGAATATACGGGCGCCTACGATCTTACGCGCGAGGAGTATTACGCTTTTCATCAGCTGCGCCTTGACGAACTGCTCAATTCCGGCATGGACATTTTGGCGATTGAAACGCAGCCTCGTTTTGATGAAATTGAGGCGCTCCTCGCCATGATTGCTGACCGCGATATCACCTGCTGGGTGACTGTGACGCTTAAGGACGGCGATATGCCCGACGGCACAAAGCTCGAAGTCCTTGCCAAATGTCTTGATGCAGATCCGCATGTTGAAGCCTTCGGTTTCAACTGCATCAAGCGCGAATGGGTGGAACCGGGCCTGAAGCGGTTGTCCGCTTATACAGACAAGCCTTTGGTTGTCTATCCGAATTCCGGTGAGACGTATGATCCGACAACGAAGACCTGGCATGCTCAGGGTGTGCATGAGCCGGACTGGAATCATTACGTGCCGCTCTGGGAACATACGGGCGCACGCTGCATCGGCGGCTGCTGCCGCACGCTGCCTAAGGACATTGTGCAGATTGCGGATCTCCTTCATAGGGCGGCCGAGAAGCATTAAGGAAGAGGGCTGAAAGCCCCTCTGCAAATCCAATTTTCTGAAGAAACAAGAAAAACGGCGCCATTTCACGAAGAAATGTGCGCCGTTTTTTGGCTTTGAGGATTAAGAAGCGTGCTTCTCAATCCTCAGCATTGGCATGCAAGAAGACTATTTTAAGCTGCTTTGCCGGATTTGAGCGCTTTGACGTGCTCAGCGACAATCATGCCGAATACACCGGCAGCCGTCAGCTGTGCACCGCCCACGTAATTGTCATAGAACAAGCCGCCGGCCGCATTGCCGATGGCGTAGAGATTGCCGACGGGATGATTTTCCGTGTCGAGCACTTCGCCTTCGGTATTAATCAGCGGACCGCCGAAGGTGGCCGTCATGCCGCCCTGGAACGGGACAATATAGAAGGGCGCCGTATCAATGACCGGAGCCTTGTCACGGGTGTTGGGCGGCGTGAGCTTGCCCGCATCACCGCCGGCAACGGCCTTGTTGAAGTCCTCGACGGTCTTTTGCAGCGTCTTGGCATCGATGCCGGCCGCTTTGGCGGCTTCTTCGAGCGTCTGGCCGGTGTAGACCGGCGCCTTGGTGCGGGCGTAGGACTCCCAGTCGTTCTTCAGAATCGGCATGTCGTGCGTCTTCTGATCGCAGACCATGAAGGCCCAGTTATCCGGCGTCATGCTCGCGACATCGCGAGACATCTGCACATAGGTCTGACCTTCATCGGTAAAGCGAACGCCTTGGCGATTGACGCAGACGCCGTTGTTGACAATGTTGAGCGGGTTGGCGCCGGTCGGGCCGTAAATCGGACCGCAGTGGAACTGGTCGACGTTGACAACTTTCGGCAGGAAGGGTGCCGTGAGCACAATGTTTTCGCCTGCGACGATGCGCGAGCCGCGAATCGGCATCTTTGCGCCGGCAGAACCGATGTACTGCGTGACGAGTGCCTGATTGGCCGAGAAGCCGCCCGTTGCAAGCACAACGCCGTACTTCGCATAGACTTCCGACACAACGCCCTTGGTCTTCACCTTGGCGCCGGCGACACCGCCCGTCTTCGGGTCGGCAATGAGCTCGACCACCTTGGTGTTCGTGCGCACTTCAACGCCCATGGCCTTGGCCTTATTGAGGAGCGTCATGACGAGCTGTGCTCCGCCCGGCTTCAGTTCGCCGGTGACTAGGTGGGAGCGGTAAAGCTGCGGCCACACCAATTTGTTGCCGGTCAGGAAGTTGATGCCGCAGAAGCTGTGGAGCCATTCGAGAAGACGCGTGCAGTTGTCAACGACGGTATGCGTCAAAGCGGGCACTGCTTTTTGCTGCGACACCTTCATCATGTCGTCATAGAACGCTTCGGCCGTATCGGCCGGGACATTCTTGGCTTTCTGGAAGCTCGTGTTAAGACCGAGCAGGAAGCCAGCGGCATAGATGGCATTGCCCGCAGGCATCGGCATCTTTTCGAGCAGGAGCGGCTTCAGGCCAAGTTCTGCTGCATGAATGGCACAGACCAGCCCGCCGCAGCCGGCACCGACAATAACGAGGTCGTATTTGGCGGATTTGCTCGATTTGGCTTCGGCAGCAGTCACGCCGCCCAGCATACCCGCCGCTCCTACTGCTCCGACGGCTGCAGTTTTGAAGAACTCACGACGATTTGTGGTCATTTTTCACCTTTTTTATGGTCTTGGCCATCCGCTCTAAGCCTCTGGAAGAGGGGCTTAAGGCGGCGACCGTTATTTGACAAAAAGGATCATAGAAGCGTCGGGTGCAGTGAATAGATGAGAATTGTTCTTATTTATGTCGAAATGACAAAGTCTGTTTCACGTTATTTCCCGCACGAAACGAAGTAACAAAATGAAAGAGCAAACCTGCTGACAGACTAGTTTACGTTTGTATGAATGGGACTGCAGTTTTTGCTGCTGCAGTCCTTTGCCGTCAAGTTTATTGACGTCCTTCGCGGATGACGAATTCGGGCATCTTGGAACTCATGGAACGGTAAGGATTGATGTCAATGCCGCCTCGACGGGTAAAACAGGCCTGAACTTCAAGCGCGGTGAACGTGAACCTCGAGCGCAGATCGTGGAAGATCTGCTCTACGCACTGTTCGTGAAATCCTCGGTGGGCGCGGTAGCTCACAAGGTACTTCAGGAGGGAGCGCGGGTCGACAGCTTCGCCGGTGAGCGCTATAGAGACGGATGCGTAGTCGGGCTGTCCGGTGACGGGGCAGAGCGAACGAAAAAGATTCGTGCGCCAAACCGCCGCACGAATATTGCCCTTAACGTCCGTATCGATCGCTGCCGGCGCTTTCTCTAGGAGTTCGGGGTTGACCTCAAAATCGGTAATGCTCACATCCGGGAAGGCTTCCTCGAGGAGTTCTCCGGGCAGATCGTCAATCGTCGGCGTCCAAGTGTCCAGCGTATTGACGGCCACTTCAACCGGAGCGCCGGCGGCGTTGGAAAGGTCTCGCTTCAGAATCGCCGCAACTTGCTCGGCACCGCCCGCAAATCGGGTTTGTGCAAAGCTGCCTTGATAGAGCTTGAGCGATTTTGACTCGATGATCGAAGGCGAGGATGCCGGCACGAAGAGGTCAACTTCTGCCGCTTGCGGCAGTCCGTTGGCGTTTAGCCAGGAGAATTCATACATGCGCCAGATATCGGTGCCGATGAAGTCGTGGTCGCCGATGGCGTCGCGCCCGATATTGCGGGAAATGGGGAAAAGCAGTTTCGGATCGTACTGATCCGCATAGACGGTGGTTAAACCCAGAGCAGTACCCTGAGGTTCCGGCATCAAAACAGCCATTAGAAATCCTTTTGCCGCGCCGGCGGCCAAGCATGCGGTTGCACTATGGTGAGCGCATTCTCCACATGCTTAGACTGGGCGTCAAGGCAGCCGAAGATGATTGGACGGAAATTAGTCTTTGCGCGTTCCCGGCACCGGGGTGATAACGGCTTGGCCGGAGAGCGCCTTTTGGATATTGCGCATGACAAGATCCGCCATGTCGGCGCGGGTCTCTACGGTTGCAGAGCCTTGATGCGGCGTCAGCACAACATTGTCGAGCGCGATGAGTCCTTCTTCAACGTGAGGTTCGTGCTCAAAAACGTCAAGCGCAGCGCCGGCAATGCGGTGCTCCTTCAGGGCTTTAATAAGGGCATCGGTGTCGACAAGCGCGCCGCGGGCGATGTTGACGAGATACCCCTGAGGGCCGAGCGCATCGAGCACTTCAGCATTAACCAAGTGATGTGTTTCGGGGCTTCCCGGAATGACTACGATGAGGAAGTCGCACCACTGAGCCAAGGCTTTCATGTCGGGGAAACGCTGCCAAGGGACGTTCTTGGGTGAGCGTGAGGTGTAGCCGACCTCCATGCGGAAGGCCTGCGAGCGCTGAGCGATGACGCTGCCGATTCGTCCGAGACCGGCAATGCCGAGCTTTTTGCCGAAAAGACGGCGTCCCAGCGGAAAGTTTTTCTTCGGCCAGTCGCCGCGTCGGATAAAGGCGTCGCCCTGAGCGACGCGGCGAGTGACATCAAGCAAAAGCGCGAGGCCAAGGTCAGCCGTGTCTTCACTGAGAACGTCAGGGGTATGGCTGAAGCGGAGTCCGCGCCGGATGATTTCCGCCGTATCGAAGCCGTCATAGCCGACGCCGAAATCCGCAACCATTTTGAGGTTGGGATAAAGATCGAGTTCGGATTTGGGTACTTTGAGGTTGGACGCACCAACAAGGACATCAACGCTGGGACCGAGTTTGGCCGCTGCTTCGGGCGTGAGCTGATCACGATAGAAAACTTCTCCTAACTGCGGCAGCTGAAGTGAGAGCGGATGCCCGGTATTGCGCGAGGAAATTAAATTGACGATGCAGGGACGGTCGTTGAGCATATTCCAAACCTTAGAGAAAAGTTGTTCGGGCGGCTAATGCGTGAACAACAGTTTAGGACGATGAAGCTCCTCTGAAGGCGTCAATCCATGTCAAAGAGTGATTTTCGCAGTACACGCATTGCGCTTTGCAGGTTAAGTTTGGAAGGGATGAGCTCGTTTCATCCGGAGGGACGACAAGTCTTTTAAAAGTCCGGGCAGAAAAAAAACCTCCGTCAGCAGCGCCGAACGGAGGCTTATGCGAGTCATCCCGGTTTAGCGGGTTCACCGAGATGCTGGAATATCATTCCATCGCAACGGCTGATTGAGGATGCAGAGCCGTGCAGCCGCCGTCAGGCGGTGCGGCGAGATGCCTAAAGGCAAAAGCGCTGATCCAAACCAGTGCAAACCAACCGAAAAATGCCAGGCCGATGGTGCCGAGACCGGCGTTCGGCACAAAATAACCGAGCAGAAAAGACGGAATGCTCGTGCCGAGATAGCCGGCCAGATAAAGCGTCGAAATCGTCTGAGCGCGCTCCGTGATGTCAGCGTATTCCATGAGGAGCTTGAGCGCCAAAGAGCAGATCGCGCCCATGATGAAGCCGCATAGAACAAGGAGTACTGCAAAGAGGATCGGGCGGGTATAGGCTGCTGCCGCAAACATCCCGGTTCCGGAGACCAGATACCCGGTCAGTAAAGGCAGAAGCATTTTGCGCGGGTTCAGTTTCCCGCAAAGGATGCCGCCGGCAGCCAAGGGCGTCACTAACAGCATGTACGTGAGTGCAGCATAAGCGGGCGAGGGCTGACCATCCGCAAAAACCGCACTGCCGATCATGGCCGAGAAGCCTTGGAACCAAGTGCTGAGCGCCCAGGTGCCGATATAACCGACTGCGCAGAGCGGGAAAACCTTTCTGGCTTTCTGAGGGATGCCGAAGCTCGGGGTCAATGCACGGATCAGCGACATAGCCCCCGGCCGCATCGTTTCGACCGCTGGTATTGCTGCTGCGAGCACGACGGCAAGCGTAATGGCAAGCCCAATAAAGAGGGTATCTCCCGAGATGATGCCGGTTTCGGCGGAAAGCCCCGAGAGCACGGTTCCAAATATGAATCCGATGCCGGGACCGGCAGCACTCAGAGCGGTCCCCAGCCATGCATGGGACTTGGGAGCCGTGTCAACCGTCCAGCTCATGGCGGCGCTCGTTACCAAACCGGCAAACACGCCCTGAAGCAGGCGCCCCAAAATGAGCGCTGAGGCAATGTGCGGGTCAATAAAGCAAAGGCACGAGGCAATGCCGATGGCAAGGGCGAGAATGACCGTTATTTTGCGGCCGAAATAATTGGACAGTTTTGAGAAAAAGAGAAGTACTGCGAGACAGCCGCCGACATAGGCAAAGACCGTCATTGAAACTTCAAAAGTGGTGAGCGAAAGTGCCTGTGTCCAGATCGCAATGAGCGGAACAGGAATTGCCGTTGCGGCGAAGCAGATAATGACGCAGAAGGCCGCTACGGAGATGGTATATGCTCGGCGGCCGTCGGACGGGCTGCTTTGTTTGCAAATGAATCGGAGAGCCATCATGAATCCTTCGGATGATTTGGACGGCCGCCATTTTAAAAATGAGGAACTGGACGAATATCGCCGTCTAATCCAAATTGCTTTAGGATTCGTCTAAATTTTTGTGTCTGTGTCGACAGTACAGCCTCAAGGTTATCGGTGAACTTTGTGTTCTGCGGTTAATCTGCCAGATGCTTCATAAGCTTCATAAGCCTCATAGGCAGCAAGGCTTGCCGTCAGGGCAGCCCTTTGCTGCTTCCTGCATTCCGTCGGCGTCATGCCCATAATGCGTTGGAAGATAGCGGTGAACAGCGCCGGTGAGGAAAATCCGAGTTGGGAGGCAGTTTCTTTGATGGACAGGTTTGTTTCACGTAGCAGCTGACAGGCTGCCGTGATGCGCCATTGTGTGAGGTAGGAGAGCGGTGTCTCTCCAACACTATCTTTGAAAAGTTTGGCAAAGCCCGAGCGAGACATACCTGCGGTGCGGGCTAGTGTTTCGACAGTCCAAGGCTTCTCGGGCGCGTTGTGGATGGCAGAGAGTGCACGGAAGAGCATCGGCGAACGCAGTGCCAGAAAAATCCCGGGCTGTTTTTTTGCTTCAGGCGAATAAATCCAGCATCGAATGACTTCAATGAGCACAAGCTGCATCAAATGGGTTGTCACCAGCGAACTGCCCGGTCCGGAAGCTTCGATCTCTTCATGCAGCATTTTCATCATCCATCCGAGTCGATCCGCTGCGTTGTCATTAGGCTTGAGGACTAGAAGCGGAGGAAGCGCAGCACGGAGCTGAGCAGCTGCAGTGGGGTCCAGCGTCATTTTCCCTGCAAGCAAAATATTTTCTTCATAGCCAGGCTTAATGCCGTAATCCGCGAGACCGCCCCTGAGTTCGTAGGGAGTTTGCGCTGAGGGATGAGGCTCAAGCTTTGGATCATCGGTGAAAATGAAACCTGTCGGCTCAACCATGAGTAAAAGCGATCCAGGAAGAAGTTCTATCCAATTAAAGGTGCTTTTAGCTTCAGACAATGCAGAGGAACCGACAGTCCCATGTTCAGAATCATTCTCAGTGAAATCGGGTGTTGGGTTCTCATTTTTCAGGAAAAACATTTTTCCCGTGCGCGGCGCCAATAGTTTCATGCCGGGGTATGCCGGATAAGCAATGGAAAAGCCGCCGCCGCGTACGCCTGTGGTTGTATAGCTTTTGACGGAAAGCGCTGCGAGTATCTGAGAAAGTGCATCCATGCTTGACTGAACCTCATGCCGCTTGAAAGACCAGGATACTGACGCGGGCGCCGTCCTGAACAGATCTATTTTGATGGTTCATGAGCACTGCCGGCAAATTCTCAGCGGAGGGTTGAGTCAGCCATGAAAAAAAACAGCGCATTGTGCTTCGCTGTCAACGGTCAGGTAAGTTGATCCCCTAGCGGACAAATCTTGACCCCTACAGTTATGCCACTCAGGTTTTAATTCCTTTGCAGCTTGTAGGTTATTGGTTATGCAATTTTTATAGCTCGTGCTCTTTCAGCCTGAAACTGTCGCCATTGATTGCAATGGCAGTGCAGTGATGCATCAAACGATCGATGATTGTGGTTGCAGCCATCGTATTGCCTAAAACCAACCATCCTCTGTGGACTTTGCCGCCAATAGTGGTTGTGTTTTACTTGACGGAACACACCGTCCTTTGGATTGCCCGCTGTGAGCCGAAAAGACGAAAAAACGAATAGCAACAGGTAGGTCAATTTATCGTTCGCTTGACACATTTGGCTACGAATAGATATTCCTAATAGTAAGAAAAATTACAGGTATTCCACTGCTATACAGAGAGCATTCAAGGCTGACTTGATGAGTCTCAACCTTTTAAAGATCTAGTACTCTGGGAGTTTGGGTTTGAGTTAGGTGTTCTTTAGGACTTCCCGGCCTTGCTGGATTTTTTCAGGTGCACTATTGGAATATTTTTTTTGGATAGACCGCACCCTCAAGAAGCACTGTCCGAATCAATGCTTCCTCGAGCTAATTCAGACGCACTGTTCGAGGTCCTGGCCTCTGTATCTGAGCGATGCTTAGAAGCATTTCAACGGCACCACCACGTTTATATTGAGCAGTGTAGATGAGGAGCGTCGGGATGTTCTTCGTTGATGCGATGCCCGGATTGAGGCCAGTTTCAAGCATTCATTACGGTTGATCGAGATTGTGTTCGAGAATTGAGGCGAAGACTTCATTGGGCTATTGAGGATTTTGAGTGTTCAGGGGAGTCGATGGTGAATGTGAATGCCGACCAAGTTGGTCGATCGTGATGGGTATGGACTGTAGAAAGCTGATGTTTGAGATAAAGGGCTGGAGTTTACCGCGCGTTGGTTTCTATTTTTCCGAGCAGTCGACTGTACGTCATCGGCTCCGGTTCGAAGAAGACTTGCGGCAGCGCATAGCAGAGCAGGTCCATGACGCCATTCACCTCATCGGAGCACGCTGCTCGGTCCCTTGACCATTCGATGCCGCTTTCGCGCCTGATCGTTCCCCATGAAAGATAGGGGCGCTCGGCATAAGTGTTGTTTGCAAAGAGTCGTTCTATCTTGGCTGTGAAGCTCATCTGAGCAATTCGTACACCGAGTAGCTCCCGGAATTCATCTTCGGTAGAGCTGCCTTCAGGCAGACAGAGTCGTTCAAGGTCGGCCGTTGCGGCCGGGCCGGTGCCTGCATCTCCGCAGTAGGCGCGCCAATACGCTCTCGAAGGCTCTGAGCAAGACGGAATCCATGCAGATTCCTCCGATAGGAGCCGGCACCGTACCTCCTCCCGGCGCATCAGTTTGCGTACAGATTTGAATTCTGGATTCGATTTCAGGGACTCGATTTCCCGCTTCAAGGTTTCATAATCTTCGGGTGTAGCGGTGATGCCGTTCTCCTGTATGAAGTGCTCGAAGTCTTTCGCGTCGCTCGATGGCTCGAACTCGGCGAGGAGCTCAACGTTGGCAATGCTTTTGCCCTGCAGACCCGCAAGCGTGCAGTTGGCCGAGCCCACGAAGATTCTGCCGTCGAATCGGTAGTACTTGGCATGAAGCTTCGGCACGATCAGCACTTCGCCGCCCATCTTCCATACATACGTCCAAGCATCGAGGTCTGACACGCCTGAGGCGAAATCCACGGGGTTTGCTCTCGTTGCGACGACCAGGTTCCCGTTAAAGTCGAAGAGGAGGGCCTTGAGTGCATCGATTTTTATGAATGGCGCACAGATGAAAGCTTCTTCTGCAGAAGCAATTGCGGCGCAGAGCTTGTCGCCAAGATCTTCACGGTAGAGTGGGACCTGCTCAGCAGGGTGAGAGGAGAGGCGAGATCTTTGGTATCGCATGAGCTGAGGCCCGGCAAGTTTGACGAATACGGACAGAAAGGACAATTTTTGTCCGTACAATGTTGTATCTCCGCAAGGCGCATTATCGAGATAGTTGAAATTATTCTCCTCTCGCTATGGACCTCTACGACATAATAAAAGATCATGATTACATTCGACGATCTAGTCAACCGCACTTCGCTTTCGCATCTGATGCCCTACGATTCCTACCGCTTTATCCGGGCGTTTCAGAGACTGAGCCGCCAGGAGAACATGGAGGAGCATCTGCAGAAAGTGATGTCACCCGAAGAGATCCTGCTCGACGACAGTATGCGCGTGCGGCTCATCAATGCTCTTCCCCCCGAGGATTGCAGCAGACTGCTTTACTCTCTCACGCACAGCAACGTCCAAAACGGCGATCAGTGGGACAAGCTTAATGCCAGGCTCAAGGCGTACAACTGCGAGGACTTTGCGAAGCTTTTTGATTTCCTTCACTTGAAGGCAGAATTGGCCTTCCAGCTTATTCCGAAAGTAGTTGAGAAGGTTGAGGACATTCCTGAGGCTGCATCAATTATTGGGCCGGCGCAGAAGCTCTTTCCCCATCAGCGAAAGGCGCTTCTGCAGCTCGAGGACAAGTTCTTCCGAATGGAGTATCCGCGTTACAGTGCGATGCTCCATATGCCGACGGGCTCGGGCAAGACGAAGACTGCCGCTACGATGGCGTGCCGATATCTGCTTCGCTTCGACGGCGGCCTCGTGATTTGGCTGGCAGATACGAAGGAGCTCTGTGAGCAGGCCTATGCTGAGCTCAGCAAGCTCTGGAGGCAGCAGGGCGACCGCGACATCAAGATCTTCCGTGCCTTTGACAGCACGAAGCCCAATTTCCGCGCGATCAATGAAGGCATTCTCGTGATGACTCTTCAAACCGCAAACAAGCTGCCTCAGAGCACCCTCTATGCGTTGGCAGCAAAAGAGCCCTTCATCATTTTCGACGAAGCGCACAAGGCGACGGCGGAGAGCTATGAGATGGTAGTGAAAGAGCTTTCGCCGGACAACCGTGAAGATACAAAACATCGATTACTCGGCCTCTCCGCTACGCCGGGGCGCAGCACAGACGACGAAATCGCCAATCGGCACCTCGCTGGACTCTTCAACAATTTCATCGTCACGCTAGACATTCCGGGCTACGACAACCCGATACGCTATCTGATGGATGAAGGCTACATGGCTAGGCCCATCTACCGTCCGATCAAAACGAAGATCGATTTGAAGAAATGGCCGAAGAACCTGCCGCACCCTAGCGTTGCAACAGAGTCGTCTAACAAGGTGCTCGACAAGCTTTGCGAACTTGCTGCGGCCGATCCAGAGCGGAACTCGATCGTTCTGCAGACGATTCTGAATCTTATAGAGGAAGGCCACCAGCGAATCATCGTGTTCGCTGCAACGGTGGAACAGGCGAGTCGACTCGCCTTCATGCTGAAGTACTTCGGGGTTTCAGCTGCCGCAGTCGATAGTGGCACCTACACCGCCGAGCGTACCCGTGCAATCTCGAACTTCAAGGTTTCGAGAACAAAGAACCCGAAGCCGCTTGTGCTCTGCAACTTCGGCATTCTGACTACGGGTTTCGACGCACCTGAAACGAGCGCCGTTGTCGTGGCACGACCGACGAAATCTCTTGTTCTTTATACGCAGATGGTCGGGCGCGCTCTGCGTGGTCCGCGCGCTGGCGGCAACAAGGAAGCCGTCGTCGCCACTATTGTCGACTCGAACCTCCCCGCCTTCTGGGATGTCGGCAAGTCCTTTACTCATTGGGAAGCTGACTGGAACTCAAACAGATTACCCTCCTAAGACAACCTCCAAAAGACGAAAAACACCATGGAACCAACGACCGAACACGAGCATCTTGAGCTCTTCAATCCCGCAGCCGCCCTCAACGCGCAAATCCGAAGCGGGTACAAGAGCACTGATCACGCCCTTGCCGAAATCATCGACAACTCTATTGAAGCTGGGGCCAAGCACATCGACGTCTACGTCGTGCAGGGCTACGTGCCGCCTGAAAACCGCGCTGAGGGAAGCCGAGGCCATAAGGGTATCCGCCGCATCATTACGATCGACGACGGCAGCGGCATTTCGAAGGAGATCCTGAGCCGTGTTCTCTCTTTCGGCTTCGGTACACATCTCGATCAGACGGACAGCATCATCGATGGCTACGGCAAGCTCGGCAAGTTCGGCTACGGTCTCCCCAATGCCTCGGTCTGCACCGCGGACGACATTCACGTTTGGAGTTGGACGAACTCAGTTGATGAAGCCTTCAACACTAGGCTCGACGTTGATGCGATTATCCGCCATCGTGCCAAGAGCCAGACACCTGCTGTTAAGGAACCACTCCCGAACGACATCCTAAACCTGGTGCGCGCGGCGGGCTTCAGGCTCGGCAACAGCGGTACGATCGTCGACTGGAATAAGGTAGTCCGTACTACCTGGAAGCGTCCCTCAACGCTGATCGATCACATCGAGGAAACTGTCGGGCGAATTTTCCGCCACTTCATTTACAACCAAAACGTCGAAATCCGCATCTTCACGTTCGACGAGAATGCGCTAGCAGGTTCCGCGAAGGCCCTTCATTCGCAGATAGTCCGGGTTAATGACCCGCTCTTCCTGATGAAAGGGAGTCTCGCGCATTCGTTCCTCAAGCCCGAGGATCAGGAGAAAGACATCTTCGAGGCGGTGCCGGTAAAGCCTGCAAGGCAGAGCAATCGCCGACCTTCCTGGTCCGATGGCAAGATGCAGTACATTGACGTGCCGCTCGGGGATGGCAAGACGGCTCGCATCACCATCCGCTACTCTGTATGCACGAAGATGGCCCGCAACTACGGCGGCTCGTCTGCTTTGGGCGCGCTTGCTCGTCGTAATTCCGGCGTTTCGATCTGCCGAGGCGGGCGTGAGCTCTCGCTTTCGCCTAGCTGGATCCCCACTCAGGACGCGATCGAGCGTTGGTGGGGCTGCGAAATCGATTTTCCACCGGCACTCGACGATATGTTCGGCGTAACGAACAACAAGCAGTCGGCACCCAATCTCGATGCTTTCGCAACGGTAACGCCGGATCAATACCTCGAGGAGTATCGTGATACGCTCGACAATGAGAGCAAGGACAAGGTTCAAGCCCTTGAGGACGTCATTGCATCTATGCGTGCCAACGGAGAGTCCGAATGGCTTTCGTTCCTCATCAGGTACTTTGTCTATAAGCAGACGCGTGAATTGATGAAGAATGTGGTGAAACCGCTCGGTAAATCTGACGACGCTCCTGTGAATTCCAATGGAGTGCCGGTCGCTTCGAGCTCGGGCAGTTTCTCCAAAGCGGTGGGCATTGTCTCGGAGATGCATCCGGTGCTGAAGAACAAAGATGAAAACAAACCGAACCCCGATCATTTCCTGCCTGCTAATACGTCTGACAAGAACAAGCAGGATATCCTCAACTGGCTTGAGACCGACAACAGCGTTCTCTATAAGAGCGAGGCTCTTGGCAATGGTAACGAAGACCAATTGTTCACTCAGATTAGCGAAATGGGTCGTTACTTCATCATCTTTAATGAGAATCACCCGGCATACCCGAAGCTTTTCGGCAACCTCGACCTAATAATCGACAAACGCAGGGACGGTGAGCTACTCGCGAAGCCACTTACTGCAGAACAAGTTGAAGTGAGGATGGATCAGGTCCGCACGACGCTGGCGCTATTTATCTTCTCACTTGTCAAGGCGCAGGATAACTTCGGTACGGCAACCAAGCAGCTTCAGCGTTACATTAATAAAGTGGGCGAGGAACTCAATGATCTGATGATCGCGTTCGATCGCGATCTCAAGGAAGACGGCAATACCGGCGGTGCTGCAAAGGAGTACAACGGAGACTGACACCTGACCGCTCAAGAAGAAAGGGAGGCCTCGAGGAAGAAAAGGCCTCTCCTCCTCATCTTGTAGGGTCTGGACTGCACCGCTCAGATCATTTGGTGCAGATCGAACAGGCGCCGTTGCCTTCATCGGCGTCGTAGAGGTCGTCCATGTCGCAGAAGTCGAGATGCAGCCCCGCTCGGAGCGGATTGATCGGGATGCGCTTGCGTTCACGCTCCTTCCTTTTTTCGAAGTCCGCTTTGATCTGCGCGATGCGCTCGGGCTTCATGAGTTCAGAGAGTGGCTCGCCCTGCGTCCACGTAAAGGGCGATCCAGAATCAAGCGCAGTCTTCTCATAGGCCATGGCTTCCATGAAGCGGTCGGGGTGGCGCTCGAGCAGATGCACCCATTCGATCTTCTGTTGGAAAAAGCAGAAGGTGCAGCCTGAGCGTGACCGCCACTCGTAGTAGGCGGGCAACCCCAGGCCGGACGATTCCAGGATGTCGATGACGCCCGCCTTGTCGATGCCGTCCTCGCGGAAAGGCAACACGACATGAAGATTAGGGTGATGCTCCTGCATGCCTGTGCGGTGTTCCTCATCAGCGCGGATGGCAACGTAGCTATATACTTCATCGCCTGCTTGAAGCCACGGGCGTATCCAATTGCGGAAAGGTTCGAGTTTCATCACACGAGTGCACCACCGCGTCTGAGGAGACGGCAGGAAATTGTGGAAAGCTCGCAGCCAGTAGTCGAAGTCGCGATGACTGTCGAGGTACTCAATGGGCTTTCCTAAAAAACCCTCAAGCTTTCCGAAGAAGTCGTAGACCTCTGGCAATTCTTTCCCTGTGTCGGTAAAGAAGTATTTGATGTCGAGCTCGGGGTGATTGATCGACATGTAGATCGCGAGCGCCGCCGAATCCTTTCCACCCGAGATTCCGAGAACGTGATGTACTGCCATAGCTTACTTACCTGCTTTGAGTGCTTCAACGGTCGCGATACCCGCTTCGGTGAGGGCGGCAAGCATGATGTTTGCGGGAAGGTGCTTCAGACTCTGAAGGAGATTTTCAGCTTCCATCTTGGCACGCGCGGCGTCGTCCGTGGAAATTTCAATAGTTTCAGTTGCATCGTCCTCAGCGGCGCCGAAGGCTACGCTGAAGACGCGCCGTTCCTCGGAGCGTCCTCGAAGATGAGAGAAGGTTTCTTGTCTGCGGAAGGCGAAGGCGAGTTCCGAGATGCGCGACATTGCAACCTGGATCTCTCGGTCGGTCCACATGGTGGCTGGACGCGAAGATGCGAGGCTGATAATACCCTCGATGTCACTCTGCGAATCTTCGAATGCTTCAAGCCTTGCGATGAAAGCTTCAAGCGTCATATCTCCTGAGAGTCCCTTGATGTTCTCTGCGCGCGCGTGGAGTGTGATTAGATCTGCAGGAGAAGCCTTAAGTGCATTGAAAAGGTGATCGCGTACTCGCTCAATCATGCCGGGCATGGCAGCAACGAATTCCTTTAAAGATCCAAGTACCTTATTAGCAAGCCCTGTGCTGATCTTCGAATGGTAGATCGATGGAATGTCGCGATAAAGGAGTTGGATTGGGTCTGATGCTTTGGCCACCACGTTCTTGAGTTTGAGTGTTTCAGACGTATAGTTCGTCGACCGTTGCGCCCATCGCGGTGCCATCAACACGACCGCAACGATTGCCTGCGCAACGGCGAGAGGCTCAGCCGCCACCTCTTTCTTGGTGAGAACGGAGAGCTTCCTGGCAAGGGCCGCGACGAAGTTCTTATGCTCGCTCGTGGGTTCGATCCAGCGGAAGCTGATGCGCGTGGGGTCCACAAGCCACTCGTCCACAGTCACGGCTGTCATGGCGGGTTTGAACTCGCCAGCGAGATAAACCGCAAGGTTGTTGCGGTTGGTGAGATAGAAGGCGAGCGCGAGAATCGGCATTGGGCCCTGCTTGATGCCGAAAGGAGGCTTGCTCCAAAAACCAAAGAGTTCCTTGCCGGTCGCCATGGGGCGATCCTTCAGGAAGGCGATCGAAGCCTGCCAGAGGGGGCCGTAGTTGCTCTCGGGGTCGTCGGCATTCCCTAGCGAAAAGCGCAGTCTCCCGTCGGCCCCGGGAACGTGCAGGTCATGCAGCATCGAGAGGTATAGCGCCAAGGCCGGCGGGAAGCCTTCGAACCCAAGATCAAGTTCGGCCTCGTTGTTCACCATGTGGAGCATCAGGTCCTTCCTCGCCGCGGTGAGTTGTGAGGAGAGGTGATCGCGGTTGATGAGCTCGTTGTTGATGACGGGCGCAGCATGGAAAATCTGGTTGCAGAGGTCGGAACTCAAGTCCACTAGGTCTTGAAGGCGAGGGCAAATGCGGACTTCTCCAGTACCGGTGTACCACATGGTATCGGTGAAGGCTTTCGACACCTCGTCCATGAGAGCGTTGGTGACGTACTCCGTTCTGATGCGGACTTCGGCACGGCCGGTTTCATCCCCCTCAAGTTCGGGAGCCTTCTCAACGATCGACAGGGCCTGCAGGTCTTCGAGGAGTTCGCGGATGCGCAGACCCGATTTGGACGTGCCAAGGATCATGTTGCGAGCATCCGTCGGACTCAATCCATTCGCGGAATAGAGCGTCTTGAGTCGGTCGGGGTCGATAACATCGTCGGCCGATTCCGGCAGAAGCAAAACGACCGCCCCCACGGCGCCTTCAAGGTGAACCTTGGTACCGGCAAAACTCTGGAGTTGTTCGACGGGAAGAATGTGTCTCTGGAACCAGTGGAGCGTGCCCATGCGGAGGTAATACTCGCGTGCAACTATGGGTTTGAGCTTCGCAAAGCGCGAAAGCATCGCGGGTTCAATTCCCGCAAAGTGCTTATGCGCCTCCTTGATGGAAGCTTCGAGATTGAAGTCAGAGCCTGCAAAGACCGCGTAGGAGTTGGCATAGCGACGCTCAATCACGACCTTCTTCTCGATGAGCTCGCCGAGGAGGGGCTTCACATCCTCAACGGAATGCTTCACCGATGCAGCAAGGACCTCGGGAGAGGCTTCGATACCCGACCCCGAACGGAAGAGGTCGATTAGAGCCACGGCCTTGGCAAGGCGCACGCAGAGAGCGGACCCCGTGCGCTCGGCACGAGTCACAGCTTCCTGGGCCGTCATCCATCGATGTCCTTCGCTCGTAGTGAGAATTGAATTCTCAAAGTTCTCCTTCAGATAGTCCCAGTAGTCCGCCGGGTCGAAGGTATCTGTCTCTGCTTCACCGCGCTCGATGAACGCCTTGAAGCCGAGCGGTTCCGAGGAGGAGAGGAAGCTGTAGATGCTGCGCTCGTTCTGAGCGAACTTTCTTCTCGAAATGGGGCCGAGCAAGAGCGTTGTTACGGGGTTGAGCGGCCAGCAGGCCAAAAGGCTCTGCGCAATGCGGCTGTCAGTCTCGGGGCGGCGGTCGGTATATGCTTTTGCCGCAAGATTCACGCTTTGAACGAAGCTCTCGGACAATTTAAATCCGATCGAATCCACATGCACGGCATGCCCGAGGAGCTCCACCGTTTCCTCTGAAGAGGAAAGAAGCGGAATGTCCGCGAAGCGTCCCTGGACCTTGGTCCATTCGTCTCGAACGGACCGGGGAAGCCGCGAGGCATAGACGTCCACCGCCTGATGCAGGATTCCGAGGAAGACAAACTTCGCTTCCGATCGGTTGGCCGTCTCGGCGATCTCCTGGAGGAAGTACGCGTTCTCCGTCGCATTGTCGCCCTCAAGGTACTTGCCGAGTTCGTCGATCACGAGGAGATACGCGTCGGGCGCTTGCTGATGCTTTGCCTTTTCCGAAAGTGCATTGAGCACAGCACGACTGTCGGCCGAGCAGCCGAGCTTTTCAGCGAGATCTCCGATGAGGCGCGCCTGGCGGCCTACGAGCGCGTTGATGGCCCATCCAGCATTTGCCGCAAAGGCCCGGAAAATGGGTTCGCCGGCCTCGGGCTTGAGGATCTTTAGGGCGGATGCCCGTTCAGGCGGGATGCCTATGAGCGAGCAGAGGAGCAGCGCAAGGCTAGATTTGCCGCATCCGTAAGGACCCGTCCAAGTAAAGGCGCGCTGGCGGCTCGTCGTTAGATGCACGGCCATCGTGTCAAGCACCCTGCGCGGCGTCCCCTGGGCGATGTAGCCCGTGAGCGCAGAGGGAGAGTGAATGTCGGCATCGAGCCGCATGGCCTTCTGGAAGCTACGGTCGATGACGACTAGATCTTTGAGAAGCATAGGGGAGTCCTAGGGGGCGGTGAGCGGGCAGCATCAGGCATAGGCGAGCTTGAGGAGCTCGAGTTTGAAGCCTTCGGGGTCGGAGAGCGCTTTACCGCGCTTTACGATCTGCTTTAGGCCAGCCTGTTCCGTCCAGATGAGCGCTTCATGGGTGAGGTTGGCCAAGCGCACGAGACGGTCGTTGAGCGATTCAGTATCGAGCTTGAATACCTTCCCAGGCGAGCCGAAATCGAAAGCGATGCGCGAGAAATCGAGCGAGGCCGTCTTGTAGGGCAGGCGCTCCCAATACTCCATCAGCGCAAAGGCGAAGAGTGCGTCGTTCAAGGTCGGGTGCGTACCGCGGTGGAAGCTGAAGACCTCGCGCGTCTGCGCGTCAAGGAGGTCGAGCTCGCCCAAGAGCGGTTCGATAAAATCTTCAACAGTGCCGCGGCCTGACATGCGTGGCACGTAGGAGCGCAGGCATACCTCAATGGCGCGCTTGATCGTGGGCTGCGCCGTTTTGTTGCCACACGAGCGGCAAAATTCCACCAATCCCGTCAGAAAACTCTCGCGGTCAAGCGTCGGGGCTGAGACGAGGTTGAAGAGATAGAATATCGGAATGAAGGGTTCAGGTGTCGCCGCCAAGCGCCAATGCACGAGCCATTGTGTGGATATGTTGGCTGAGTTGGGATCGAGCGGGTTCGAGCGAGAATTACCGAAGATGAGCTTTCCAAGCGGAGAGAGCTCAAGCGTTGCGCCGTTTACCATGCCGGAGGCGTCCGCCCAAAAACGCATGGAGGACACCATGTTTTTGCCGACCCCCAACTCCACGACGGCCTCTCTGCTCGAAAGCGACAGCGCCCTTCCTTTGTGCGAGCACTCTTGGATGTAGCGGGCAAACTTGCTGAGCCACACCTGCCTCAGCGGAAATGTTTCATGGCCCGTCAGTTGGAGCTTCGGTCCTTCGGGCAGATTGAACGGAGCCATTTGGCTTTCCTTTAAGTTTCGAATAAAAGATGTCCTGGAGAAGTTCTCCAGGACATGTATGCATTCTAGCCAAAGTTCGCTGAAAAGCCATAGTACATTGCTGCAACTCTACAAGCCTCAGTTTAGAGTGAATCTATAAATAATTGAATTTATAAAAAAATTGAACCCTTTCCCATTGGCGCAATATTCGTTGGGATGTCCGCGTTGGTGGGACTATCTCATATTGACAGCCAACAATTGGGTATTGCGTACTCCAAACGGACGGCAACGCCTGAAAACCGACGGCGCTTAGAGTGCCTAGATCCCGTGCGGCTTGACCCCAATGAACAGAACCGTGGAGGAAGTCTTTAGACTCCGTCAGGCTTGACATGATCGTCGCTATGGTAGGGGAAGCTTGCAAGCCTGCCGTGCAGAGGACCGTAAAAGCTTTGGCATTTAGGTTGGGGAGAGTGTTGAGAGGAGAAGTTTCGAGCCTTCTCTGTAAAGGACGCTATTTCGAGGTTTTCATTTTTGTAGTCGTCTTGCGCTTTCTCGGAACATTGAAATCGGTTTGGTCACCGGATCAGCGTCAGGAAATGCCGCATTCTTGAGCATCTGCCGCTGGGCCGGGCTGTATGAACGAAATATCTCCGCGGCTAATCCGTTGCCGCAGTGTCAGCAATGCAGTTACGGCTTCCGCAGCGATTCTTGATCATCGTCTGCAGAAGCCGTGCGCAGCAGTACAGCTGATTCACTGAAGCCCTGCCGTTAATTATTCCTCAGGAACTGAGGGAGATTTTTCATGTAGAGCACGAAGACGTAGCAGATGACAACGGCGGCAATCGCTAATTCGAAATGTGCAAAGAGCCTGAGCTCATAAGCGTATTGCTGAGCTCCGGCGTAATGGGAGACAAGGTCCGAAAGCTTATAGAGCGCCGTTGCCCCGATCGCCATCGGGAAGGTGAAAGCGGCATATCCGGGTGAAAATTTCAGACGCAGCAGATTCCAAAAAGCAAAATAGATGGCGATGGTCATCAAAACGGCGATGCCGAAAAGGAGCGCCGTGAGGATCGGATGAGGATGCTCGTAGACGGAGAGAAGCCCGGCAAGCGACAGCGAAGCCGGCGCAGCCAGAATAGCGAGTGTCGGCTTGGCAGCATTGGCGACCTGCGGCAAGAAGAAGAGCCGATAGAGCATCGTCGGCAGAAGGATCGCATAGGAGACAAGGCCAATCACAAAAAGCGTCTGGGCAAAAGGCAAAAGTGCCGGAACGCCGGGGAAGGCAACGTCAGCGACGATGATGCCCACTGGCGGAATAAACCAGGAGGGAACCATTTTTTCCAGCACAGGGTCGCGCAGGCGAAACCAAATGAACGCAATAAGGGCAGCCAGGTGAAGCGTGATGCCGACGCACCAGAGCCCGGCGGCAAATGTCGGGAAAGCGTGAAGCAGTGCGCGGGAGATCACCATGAGCGACATGGCAAACGTGGGGACGATGCTGCCGACGACAGGGTGCTTCAGATCTTCCCACAGCGTTTCGGTGTGCAGTACGAAGCGCAGAACCAGAAGCAAAAGGAGTGCTGAGGCGGTGAACGCACCGATGAGCTGTCCCCAGCCGTTGAGCGGAAGAGCATTTTCCATGCACCAGCCAAGACTTGCAACGCCAAGGGCAAGTCCGGCCATCGGTGTCGGAAGACCGCGCAGGCGGCGAGGAAGGGTAGTCAGCATACGAGAATATGATTCAAAAGAGCGGGTATTTCCGCATTGTTTAATGAATGCAGGAGTCTAGCAAATTTCTCGATAAGTAAAGAAAAACCGAACAATCCTCTTCATTTGTTAAGAATTCGTGAAAACGTTGCTGAAAATAAGAAGACAGTTGACAACAAGAATCATTCGCATGAAGTAAAGTTGCGGCATCCCAACCATTTGAAATTAAGCCATGTCTTCAATCCGATTATCTCGCCGCAAGGTTCTCTCTGCAGCTGCTCTGTTCGGCAGCTTGGATGCTGTCGGCTTCAATGTCTTGCCCGCATCAGCTTCGCCGAGTCCGATCAGTGTGCATGACGCGTCCAATTCAGCGCAGTCAGCAGTGCTGCAGCCGGTGTTTTTTAAAAGAGGACACAAACTCGAAACCGGTTTTCAGGCAGAGATTCGTTCACCCTTGCTCGGAGAAATACGGGCACTGCGCATCCGCATGCCGGATCGGCAGAAGGCCGCATTGAAGGGCGTGCACGTGCTCTACCTCCTCGACGGCGAAACTTTCTTCGCGGCTGCTGCTGCGTATGCACAGTGGCTTGAACAATCCCGTCTCGGCACCATTGGCGGGGTGATGGTGGTGGGGATTGAAAATAAAGAGAATCGTACGCGTGATCTGACGCCCTCGGCTTCAGCGGCAGATCGGCAAGGCCGTCTGGATCCGGCGGCTACGCTGCAAGGCGGCGGAGCAGGGCGTTTTCTGGATTTCATCACCGGTGAACTTCGTCAGAGTGTCGAAGCGCAGCTCCCTGACGGCATGCGGATTCTTCGCCGTACGCTGATTGGTCACTCCTTCGGCGGGCTCTTTACCGTCAATGCAGTGCTCACTCAGCCCCATGCATTTGATGACTTTATTGCGGCGGATCCGAGCTTTTGGTGGGATCAGCGCAGACTCATTCAAAAAGCGGCGGCAGACGGCTTGGGCGACAAGGCTGCTGCCGGCCCGGGACGGCGGCTCTATCTCGGCTTTGCCACTAAGCCGCGCAAGGACCGCACAGCCAGTGCTGAGCGGCCGGCAGCGGGGGCTCGCTTGTCAGCAGATCCATTGGTCTCAGACTTTATTGGCAAACTTCAGTCTCAAGGCATGCAGGTGCGCCGACAGGATTTCCCAGATGAGGTGCACGGAACAGTTATGTTCCCAGCCCTTTTTGATGCTTTGAAGCATTTCTATACGCGCGAGCTCTCTTAGTGACAAAGCGGAAGCGGCATGAAGAAGCGGCCGGCATAAAATGGCAGGCATTCGTGTTTCCTTGCAGCTACTTGATTCATGCCTGAACTTCCAGAAGTTGAAGTTACCCGCCGCGGTCTTGCGCCGGCCATTGTCGGCCGCTGCGTCACTGCCGTTAATGTCCGCACGCCCAAGCTTCGTGAACCGCTCCAAGATCTGGCGGCGCTGCTGCCGGGACTCACACTGGAGCATCTCGAGCGCCGGGCGAAATACTTGATCTGGACTTTCCGCAGCGCTGCCGGAGAGAAGCGCTGGCTCCTCACGCATATGGGCATGAGCGGCTCATGGCGCATCTGGTCTCTTCCGGCACCGAGCGCCCATAAGCATGATCACGCGGATATCGTTTTTGGCGATGTACTGGTTCGCTATACGGATCCAAGACGTTTCGGATCCATTCTCTTTATGACAACGGACCCGAGAAAGTCGCTTCCCTTGACGAAACTTGGCTGTGAGCCTTGGGATCCGACGCTCACGGCTGATCGTTTTTATACGGAACTTCAGAAGACGCATCGATCGATCAAGGAAGTATTGCTCTCAGGAAAGATCGTCGTCGGCTGCGGCAACATTTACTGCTCAGAAGCGCTGTTTGCGGCTGGCATTCGGCCGACGCGGCCCGCGGATGCCATTTCGAAAGCGCGTGCCGGCAGACTTCTGGAGTCTGTTCGCAAAACCTTGGAGACCGCCATTGCGGCGGGCGGCTCTACGCTCCATGACTTTCACGGCGTGAGCGGCGAAACCGGGTGGTTTCCGCTCGCTTGTGCAGTCTACGGCCGCGAAGGGAAGCCCTGTCCGATCTGCGGCCGGCCGATTACCCGTATTGAACAGGGCGGGCGGTCCACTTTCTGGTGCCCGCACTGCCAGCATTGAGCTGCAGTCTTAAACCCCCATTGCCGTGGGTGCATCGGAAGCCGCTCTTGAGCTCGGGGTTAGCCAAGCTTAAAAACAGCAGCCAGCTCGCTCGTTGTAAGGTCGCCGATCCAGTTTTCACCGGCGGCTACCGTCATGTCGGCCAAGTCGCGTTTTTGCATCAGCATGTCGTTGATGCGCTCTTCAAAGGAACCGGCGGTAATGAAGCGGTACACCAGCACGTCTCGGCGCTGTCCGATGCGGAATGCCCGGTCCGTGGCCTGCGCCTCGACGGCCGGATTCCACCAGAGGTCATAGTGAATGACGGCCGACGCCGCGGTAAGGTTAAGCCCTGTGCCGCCTGCCTTGAGGGAGAGTATGAAACTTCGCGCGGTGCGGTCTTCCTGAAAGCGGTCGACCATCTTCATGCGCTCCTCTGCCGATACGCCGCCGTGCAGAAAGTCGGGGCGCTCGCCGAGAGCCTGTGCAATCCAATCCTGAAGGCGTTCCCCCATTTCGCGGTACTGCGTAAAAATGAGCACCTTGCGGTCGGAATCGGCGCACTGCGAAAGGATTTCAAGAAGGGCATCGCCCTTGCCGGAATCGGGCGTCAGAGACGGCGTTTTCAGGAACTGCGAGGGAGAGTTGCAGATTTGCTTCAGGCTCGTAATGAGCTTAAGAACACGGCCTCGGCGCGCCATCCGTCCGGCCGGTGTGTTGTTTTCAGGCGACTTTTCGACCTCCATGATTTGCTTAAGCATTCGATCAAGCGTTTCTTGATAAAGCACAGCTTGTTCGAGATGCATCTGAGCGAAATGATCGATGGTGTTCTTTTCGGGCAGATCGGCAATGATGGACTTATCAGTTTTCACCCGTCGGAGCATGAAGGGCGCCGTGAGGCGGCGGAAAGCTTCTGCCGCGCGTTCGTCATGATCGGCTTCAATCGGACGCGCAAAGACGTCCGCGAATTCCTTCATGGGGCCGAGGAGCTTGGGCTGTACCGTCGAGAGGATGGACCAGAATTCCATCAGACGGTTTTCCACCGGCGTGCCCGTCATGGCAATCACCTGCTGCGCCTTGATGCCGCGCACGGCTGCAGTCTGCGCCGTGCCGGGATTTTTCACCGCCTGGGCTTCATCGATGATGAGCAGGCGCCACTTCAGGGCAGAGAGCAAGTCATAGTCTCTGCGCAGCGTGCCGTAGCTCGTCAGCAGCACGTCGGGCATGTCGACTCCTGCCGGGAGCTGCCTGTCGGCGCCGTGGTATACGCCGAAAGTCACTGTCGGGGCAAACTTTGTGAGCTCTCGGGTCCAGTTGGCGATCAGCGTAGTGGGCAGAACGGCGAGGACCTTTTTCTTTTTCAGTTCTCCCGTATTCTTCAATTCAAGCACGGCGCTGATAACCTGAAGCGTTTTGCCAAGCCCCATGTCGTCGGCAATCAGCGAACCGAGGCCCAGCTTCGTATTCTTCATGAGCCACGAGTAGCCGCGCGCCTGATAGGGACGCAGTGTTGCCTGAAGGCCTTCGGGCGGCTTCACATCGGTGACTTCGGTAATCCGCTTTAACCCTTCCTTCACGTCATTGGAAACTTCAATTTCGGCGCCCTCAAATTCGCCGGTAATCACGGCCCGCATCCGTTCGAGCGCCGTCATGGGCGGAGGGTTGTCAAGCGTTTTCTTGATGCGGTTGATTTCATCAGGATCGAGATAGACGAAATCATCGCCGATCTGGACGATCTGTCCGGCTTTGCCGGCAAGGGCCTGGAATTCGTCCTTCGACAAAAGATGGCCGCCGACAGCAGCGTTCCAATCGAAGGCTGCCAAGGCGTCCCGTCCCAGCGGACTCTTCATGAAGTCGATATTGGCGGCGGCAGCGCCCACCAACTTGGGCCGCAGAAGATTGCGCATGGCCTGCGGGAGCATCAGGGTGATGCCGAGCATGCTGAGGTGCGGTGCAATGTCAAAGAGAAAGTCCTTCAAGTCTTCCATGGGAAGCGATGCAGGTTTGCCTTTGCGCTTGCGGATGCCGTCGAGCACCGGGAAGGCCTGTGCAATAGTCTTCAAAATGGTGAGTGCGGCAAAGCGGTGGTTGGCCCAGACGGGATTGCTGAGCAAGGTGCGCAGAAGTACCGGCCGATCCATCGGCAGCTGAGGTTCTTTTGAGCCGGCGCTTAAGGAGGCAGACGAGGCTTGACCTGCAGCAGCATCCGCTTCGCGAAAAAGGGCTTCCGAATCCGGGGCGGCCGGCGGCATGTCGGGGTTGCTGGGAATGTTGGGAATGTCCTCGGGAGCAGTGTTTTCAGGCAGATCCTCAGCCGAGAGCGGACGCGAGAGTTCGTTTTCAGCAGCTTTGTGCAGATCGGCACAACGTCTGAGAATACCGAAATTGACGGCAAAACAGTCTTTTTGGGTGCTGCGTACGGTTAGAACCGGCCGCCAAGGATAGGCGTCGCCCAAAGCGAAGGGTTTGAGCATGCGTGCCAGCGCTTCGCCTGCTGACGGCATGACTTTGCCGTCGAGTTGGTCGAGCGAGCAGCACGCTGCCGCTGCTTCAAAGATGTCGGACGGTCCTTTGAATGCCTTCCAGCCGAGTACGCCTCGGTTGATGAAGCCCGAAAAGGCCGCAGAAAGCAGCAGTACCGCAGCACGTTTGGGGTCGATTTCGCCGTCAGGACCGAGTGCTGCGTCGCACTCGACCATACGGTCTGCCCACGGAGCAATGCCTTGAGCCAAAGCATTGACCAATTGGCGCACGGGTTTGCTTCTGAGCGCTGGTATCCACCAGATGCGAGGCGCAGGGTCCTTGAGGGCTTCTGTAGAAACTGCAGCGGGGATGAGGGCGCCGTTTTCAAGGAGATGCGCAGCGGCCGCTGCAGTTTCACGCCAGCATTCGATTTCCGGGCTGAGCGCCTGAGCTTCGCGGCGGGAAAGGGAGGTGAAGAGCGCGTAAAAGAATTCGCTTAAGTCGACCGGAACACATTTGGGCTGAGACCGGCTTGAGGCTGCCGGCATTTGAAGCCCGATGACAAAGGAGAGATTGTTGGCGGCCAGCGTGAGCTTTGGAAGCGTACGTGTTCTGATTTCTGCCGAAGCCTTCTCCCATGCCTGCTGAGCGGTTTTGCGGCCGGAGCCCTCCGCATGAAAAAATGGATCTGCAAAAGCGCTCCAGGCGGCTTTGGGCCTGAGGAGAGGAGTTCCGCTGCTTCGCTCCTCGTCGGCCGCTTCCGCCTCCATTCGCTCGTCAATGCCTTGCGAGAGGCTGCTCTCTAAAAGGAAAGCCTCCGCAATGGCGTTTCTCGCCTCTCGTTCGGCTTGCCGCATGACTTGGCGCGTGAAGGCCGTGCAGTCTGGATTGTTCGAGATGGCGGAGGTCTTCGGGATCAGCTTGAGGATGGTTTCGCCTAAAGGTTCAAGCTCGGCGTAGGGAAGACTTCGGAGTCTTTGCAGTGCGGCGTCATCATCGGATCCCGAGGTGAGAGGAGCAGAAGCGCTTTCGTTCGACGGGGGGGTGCTCTCAGCCGCATAACTGCTCTCCTTTTCGCTCATCAGCGCGGCGCTCCCGGACAAAATTTCGGATGCATCGAGAGGCTTCACCTTCACAGCTTGGTCCACATCGATGCCGCACTTACGCATCTCGGCCTTCAGATCCAGCCCGCGGAAGCGGAAGATGAAGAACGGATCGATGTCGATACGGTCGGCCATCACGTAAAACACGGCGGCGATATGCTTGCAAACGCGTGCAGCGTCCGGGCAAGAGCAGGAAAGCTGCATGGAGCGCCAGCTTCGCGGGAAAAGCTCAATGTCGAGTTCTCGGCAGAGATCGGCGATGCCGTGCGGGAGTTCGCCGTCCATGAGTGAGGCAACCAAATCCGGATCGGCGGCAATGGCGGCGGTCAGTCGTTTGGCATTCCGCGCCGAGATGGGTTTCATGCCGACCGTCACTTCATAAGGATAGTAGACCGATCCTGAGACAAAGGCTTCTATGCAGCCGGGGCGGTCGGCGGCTAACGAAAGCTGCTCAACGCGTCCCGTATTGGCGTAGGACTTGCCGCGCGGCAGCCGGTTGGCATCATCGACTTTTTCAAGTGCAGCGAGCCACGCTGCGCCCCACCATGTAGTGCCGTACTGCCGTCGGGTAGCCATTTGAATTCTTCTCCTGCCGCTGCCGTGAATAGGTACGAACAAAGATTCTACAGACCGGCCAAGCGATTTTGACGGACAAAAAATATCCCGCCGATCTTTTGTTAATCAGCGGGATATGGCTTGTTTTTAAGCGCGCTTCAAACCGGCAGCGCCGTACTGTTCAAAAGGCTGACGTGTCAAAAGGCGGTGCGCTTCAAGCCGATCAAATGCCGTTGAGGCGCAGTGCCAGACCTTTAAACATGTTGAAGGCCATCGGCAGGCTGGTCTCGTCCTGAATTTCGAAATCGGCACGGTGATGACCATGATGGTTGCAGCCGAAGAGGAAGTAAGCGCCGCGGCCGCCGTGCTGAACCACCCGCTCAATGAGCAGCGTGCAGTCTTCCGATCCCGAGGGCTTGTTGAAGCGTTCAATCGACTCGACGCCCGGAACGGTCTTGGCCACCGATTCGATGAGATCGAGCACCTCGGGGCAGGAGGGCAGCGTTGTGGCTTCGCCGGCCTTGACGATTTCAGCTTCGACTTCATAAGCGCGCTTGACGCCTTCGACGATGTTCTCGACGTTCTTCACCATGTACTGGTTAATCTCACCGGTTTCGCCGCGCACTTCGAGCTGCATATCGGCATGAACGGGCGTGACATTGCGGCCTTCGCCGGCATTGAGCCGACCCACCGCAATGCGGGTTGTGCCTTGGCCGCTGCGCGGAATGCCCTGCATCATCATGGCGGCGGCGCAGGCGGCCATCAGTGCGCTGCGGCCCTTTTCCGGGTCGGCCCCCGCATGAGACGGACGGCCGTGGAAGTGAACGTCAATCTTGGTGGAGGCGAGGAACCCGCTTTCACAAAGGCCGATCGTGCCGAGCTTGGCGAAAGTGCCGACATGGGCGCCGATCAGGGTGTCGACATCGTCGACCACGCCCGAGGCAGCCATGGCGCCTGCGCCGCGGACACCTTCTTCGGCCGGCTGGAAGAGCACCTTGATGGTGCCTTTGAGCTCATCCTTGTGATCAACGAGCCAGCGGCAGACTTCAAGTGCAACAGAAGTGTGTCCGTCGTGGCCGCAGGCATGCATAAAGCCCGGGCGCTTAGAGCTGAAGCCGCAGGCGGTCGGGAGATGATCCGGCGAATCGGATTCAGTGACGAGCACGCAGTCCATGTCGCTGCGGAAAGCCGTCACGGGACCGGGGCGGCCGGTCTCAAGCACCGCAACGGCGCCCGTGTAGCCGCCCGTTTCATCAATAAAGCTCTGCGGAACGCCGGCAGCGAGCGCACGCTTAATGGCGGCTTCCACCAGCTTGGGGTCACGGCCCATCACCGCTTTGGGATTGATGACTTGTGTGCCGAGCAGCACCTTAAGCCCTAAAGCACGAAGCCGCTCTACGACCAGCCAGGTGGTTTGGAATTCCGTCCAGCCTTCTTCGGGCGTTTGGTGGATCTTCCGACGCGTGGCGATCATTTCCTCAACGTACTGTTTTTCGGTGTAAGCGGTCATGAACTTGTCTCCTGGCATTGTCTGGAAATTGCTTGTTATATGGTGAAGGGCTGCCGCAGGGGTGCAATGTGCTTCGCACCCAGTCAGCCTGCCCTCCTAGTGAAAAGCATAGAGAATGAATTCTACGTCTGCCGGCCGAAAAGATCCGCGGACAGTTGACTGACCGCGGAGGTTTTTCGGGCGCTCTCTTCAATATTTATTTCTTGGAACCAAAAAGCGACTCTTTCACCGAAGCCCCGGCCTCTTTGAGTCCGTTCCAAGCTGCGCCCGCGCCTTCGACAACGCCGTCCTTGGCTTTGTCGTAAGCGTCTTTGGAGCCTTCCTTGACGTCTTCATAGCCGTCTTTGGCGAGTTCCTTCGCTTTGTCGTAGCCCGAAACGGCGCCTTCCTTCCCGGCGTCGTAGCCCTCCGCAAAGAAAGCCTTGGCGGCGGTATAGCCTTTGCCGATGCATTCCTTGGCTAAAGCTCCTGCCGGATCGAGGCCTTCCTTGTCCGCCACCTGCTTCAGGTGAGTGAGTGAACAGACCGATTCGGAGGGGGTTTCAGAGGCACAAACAGCAAAGGAAGCAAGCGAGAAAGCGGCGGTACTAATAAGAATGAGACCCTTCATGATTGCTGCTCCAAAATAATTGCAGCCGTACGGCAGCCTTTGCATTTGCCGTCGTACTGGCCCAAGCTGAAATGATTGCTGAGTACTTTAACGCCGCAGTTTTTATTCGAGTGACGGAAGTTTGAAACCGCATGTTTGTGGGAAGGCTTCGAATTCGGCCTTAACGGCGTCACGCGACTTTTCGCCCGAAGAGCCAGACGGCGCCCGGCACTGATGCTGCGGCAATCAGCGCCATCGGCCAGAGGTAGGGGGCGACTTCAGAAAGGCCGGCATTTTCAAAGTAGATCATGCGCACCACGAGAATTCCGTAGCGGACGGGATTGAGAATGGTAAGGGTCTGCATCCATTCGGGCATGGCTGCTGTCGGCGTCATGAGGCCGGAGAGGACGAGCGAAGGGAGCAGCAAAATGAAGCATGCGACAACCGACTGCTGCAGCGTCTGCGCCCAGGCTGAAATCATGAGCGCCAGCCCCACGATGCTCGCTGCAAAGAGGAGCACGACGCCAAAGAGCAAAGCAAGCGACCCCGCAAAAGGAATGTCAAACCACCAGCGGCAGACGGCAAAGATCATGGCGCTTTGAAGGACGCCGATAACGATGGGCGGCACGGCCTTGCCGATGAGGATTTCGACGGGGGTGAGCGGCGTCATCAGCATCATGTCGAAGGATCCTTCCTCACGCTCGCGCGAGACTGCAAGCCCTGCGAGGAGCATTACCTGAATCATCGCCAGACCTAAAATCAGTCCCGTCATGATGTTCCAGCGAGTGATGCCGTTTTCGTTGTAGCGGTAGCGGTCTTTAAGCTCCAGAACCGATCGGACTTGGCGGGATGCGTTAAATGCTTCGATGATTGCCGCAGCGTAGCCGACTGCAACATTGGCGGTTGTCGTGTTGCGTGCGTCGGCAGCGACATAGACGGGAGCGGTTTCGCCGCGGGCGAGTTTTTGCGCAAAGTCTTCTGGGATCCAGAAGCCGACAAGTGCGCGGCCGTCGGCAACGGCTGCCGTAAAGGCCTGAGCAGAGGGCACTTCCGCTGCGCGCTTAAAGATACGGTTGGCTTCAAGCCTGGCCGACAAAGCACGAGAATCCGGCGTCTGCGAAGCGTCATAGAGCACGTAAGGCGCTTCCTCCAGATTAAAGGTAGCGCCGTAGCCAAACAGAATGGACTGAGCGAGGATCGGCACGAAGAGAATTCGGCGGACACCCGGATCGAGCAGGAGCGTGATGAGCTCCTTTTTGGAGAGTGCCTTCAACCGAAGGAGCGACGCGGTGAGCGCCGCCCAAATGTTCTGAAGAGACTGCCTGATCATCATGTCGGCGCACCTATATCAATCCAGCCGCTTGCGGGCAAACACGAGCGCGAGCGCAAAGAAGCCGAGCGCTGCGGCCGCGAGCAGGGCGAGGTTGGCCAGCACGATTCGCTCGGGCTCCCCAGAGAGATAGAGAATCTTCACGGATTCAATGGCGTAGGTGGGCGGCATCAGCCTGCCGACGGCAGAGATGAACCAAGGAACACTCCTCAAATCAAAGAGGTATCCCGAGAGCATGAGGGAGGGCAGGTAGCTGCCGATGACGGCAAACTGAATCGCCGTAAACTGACTTTTGAAGACGGCTGAGAGGAGCAGCCCAAAGGCGATGGCCCAGGCGGAATAAAGCAGTATCGTGGCCGCGAGGAGTCCGAGGCTGCCGCGCACCGGGACTTCAAAAACGAATACGGCTGCAAAAAATGCCAGCAGGGCGCCCGCGGCCGTCAGAAGAAAGTTGACGAGAAACTTGGCTGCCAGAATGGCGCCTGGGCTCGCCGGCGTTACCGAGAGCATTTCAAGCGTTCCGCGTTCCCACTCCCGAGCGATGATGATGGCCCCGAGAAAGCTTGCCGAGAGGGTCAGCACCACGATTGAAAGCCCCGGAACCAGGTACCAGGCGGAGGTGTTGGCCTCGTTGAACCATGTGCGGGAGAGAAGCGCTGCGGCTCCTGACGTCTGAGCCTGCGGGCCCGCAGAGCTTCCGAGCAGCGCAAAGTCTTCACGAAGCGCAATCTTCTGCGAGAGTCCGGCGACGACAGCTGCGGCATAGGTGCGGATGATCGAGGCTGCGCTCGCATCGACGCCGTGAACGGTAAGTCCTATCTGAGCGCGGCCCATCGCGGCGTCGCGTGTGAACCCGGGCGGCAAATCAATGATGACTTCCGTGCGTCTGGCCGCAAAGAGCCTTTCGGCGTCCTGCCGCGACGGCACTTCAGTGAGCTCAAAGTAGGGACTTCCGCGGAAAGCGGCGCGAACCTCTGCCGTCAAGGCGGTTGATTCGCCCGCCGTGAAGACTGCAGGCACTTTGAGCAGATCCATCGAAAGCCCCCAGCCGAAGAGGACAATGAGCACGACAGGGAGCAGCGCCCCCATGAAGATCACGGCTGGATCGCGAACCATCTGCAGCCACTCTTTCTCGAGCAAAATGAGAAGCTGCTCCCCAAAGCGGAGCTGAGATCTGCCGCGTTCTCTTTTCATCGTGCGGCCTCCGGCGACTTGGTGCGCTTGTCTTCGGCTTGGGCGCTCCGAGCACTGAGCACGATTTGCCGGAAAGCTTCATCGATACTTTCGGCATGCGCGCGGGTTCGGACTTCTAATGGCGTTCCGGAGGCCAATATGCGGCCGTTGTCTTGAATCAGAATTCGGTCGCAGTACTCAGCTTCTTCCATGAAGTGCGTCGTAACGACGATGGTAGTGCCGGCTTGGGAGAGCCTGACGATGCGCCGCCAGAAGGCGCGCCTGGCAGTGAGATCCGCTCCGGACGTGGCTTCATCGAGAAAAAGCACGGCAGGCCGGTGGATCAGCGCGCAGGCAAAAGCGAGCTCGCGCTTGGCCCCCAGGGGAAGCACGGCTGTGCGCCGCTCAAGGTCGTCTGAAAGCCCCAGCTCGGCGGCTAATGCATCGATGCGGCGGGCAAGATTTTGCCCCGCGACGCCATAGGCTTCGCCGAAATATTCGAGGTTTTGCCGTGCAGTCAGCCGTTCATAAAGCGAAAACTTCTGCGCAACGTAGCCGACTCTGGCGCGGGCGGCGGATTTGGCGCGGCGCAGATCTGCGCCGGCCGCGCGAATGTCGCCGGTGGTGGGCGCAAGCAGACCGCAGAGCATGCGGAAGGTCGTCGTTTTCCCAGCGCCGTTGGGACCAAGGAGCCCAAAGATTTCGCCGCGCCGCACTTGAAAAGAGCTGTCGGCTACGGCGGTGAAGCTGCCAAAGCGCCGAGAAAGGCCAATCGCCTCTACCGCATATTCCCCGGGGAAAAGTGCTGCCGGGGCGTAGAGGTTTTCGCTTTGGGCGTCAATCGCCAGGAGATGCTTGGGCTTGGATGCTGATGAGCTCGAAGCGGCATCAGACGGCTGAGAACCTTGGTCCGCGAGGAGATCTTCGAGCGTTGGCGGGCGCTGAGCCAAATGGAAGGCCGGCAGCGGTCCCGAGTGAAGCGACTGCCGTAATCGAAGTGATAATTGATTGGCGCCGCTCTGAGCAGCTGCCAAAAGGTCAATGAAACGTCCCCGCGGCACGGCGTCAATGATGAGCGCCAGGCCGGGCGCGAACGCAGCAGCTTCCATCAAGGTTCGGGCGAGCGTCGAGGAGTGCTCGGCTTCAAGCGCTTCAGCGCGGAATGTTCGGCCCGTCAGGGGAGCGCAAAGCGCCCGGGGCTTTCCTTGAGCGGCAATGCGTCCGTGTGAGAGGAGGATGACGCGGTCAGCGGTTTCGGCTTCATCCAGGTAAGCCGTTGACATCACCACGGTCATTCGCGAGCGCAGCCGCATGGCATCGAGAATGCGGCGGAGCTCTCGGCGTGAGAGCGGATCAACGCCCACTGTAGGTTCATCGAGAATCAGGAGCTTCGGCTCTCCGAGAAGTGCGCAGGCGAGACCTAGTTTTTGCTTCATGCCGCCAGAAAGCTTGCCCGCGAGCCGGTTCTCAAAGCCGACCAGCCCCGAGAGCGTCATCAGTTCTTCAAACTTGGATTGGAGTTCGTGAGCGGCAAGGCCGCGAAGCCGGCCGAAAAGGGAAAAGTTTTCGAATACGGTGAGCTCTTCATAGAGTCCGGTTTTTTGGGGCATAAACCCGACGGTATGCGTGAAGCGCTCGTCCTCTGTATTGGGAGTAAGGCCAAAAAGGCTGATGCTGCCGGCATCCGGGCTCAGTATGCCGGCCAAGAGCCGCAGGAGCGTGGTTTTCCCGGCGCCGTCCGGACCCACAACCGCAACGAGTTCGCCTTGCGCAGGCAATTCCAGATCAAGGTGATCAACGGCAGCAAAGGGCGTGCCGTCAGGGCTCGGGAAAGTCTTAACGAGCCCTCGGACAACGAGCGGCAGCGCCTCAGTCATGCGGCGAACTCCGCGGCTGCGCAAACTCAACGGTCACGGGCTGGCCGAGTCGAAGCCGGTTCTCCGGATCTCGTACGGTGATGCGCACTTCATAGACGAGACTGGCGCGCAGGTCCTCGGTTTGCACCGTTTTGGGCGTGAATTCGGCGGTGTCAGCGACAAAGGCGACGGTGCCGTCAACGGGATCAATCGTATCGGTAAAAACGGTTGCCAAAGATCCTTCCTTCACGAGGCCGAGCTGGCGTTCAGTGAGATAAGCGCGGATCCATTTGGGGTCAGCAGCGGAAAGCTGGTAGATGGTTCGCGAGGGACTGGCCATGTCGCCGGGCTCCGCAAGACGGGCTCGAATGATGCCGGCTGAAGGAGCCTTGAGGACCGCTCCCCGCTGGATTTGGTAGTCGAGGGCTGCGAGCGACGCGGCTGCGGCTTCAGCAGCGGCATCGGCAGCGGCAATTTCCTGCGCGCGCGGTCCCTTTTCAGCTGCCGCGCGCTGGGCTGCTGCGGCAGTCAGGGATTCCCGTGCGGCATGTTCGGCGCGCCGGGCATCGTCGAGCATCTGGCGGCTGGCTGCGCCGGCGGGAACCAGATCCTGCTGCCGTTTAAGCGTGGCCGAGGCGTATTCGAGCTGAGCGCGTGCGGCTGCTTCATTGGCGCGTGCTGCGTCAATATCTTCCTGACGAGTGCCTTCATGCGCGAGCGCTGCCTGTGCTTGGAGGCGCTTAAGTTCTGCAACGGCCTGCCGCCGGCTGATTCGGAGCGCTTCATCATCGAGCCGTCCTAAAAGTTCGCCGGCTTCTGCGGATTCACCTTCTTCTTTATAGAGTGCCGCAATGCGTCCGGAGGCTTCAAAGGCGAGCGACGTCTGCCGTGTTTCCACATTGCCCCAGGCACGATTGGCCGGCGCGGCATCTTCAGCAGTACGGAGCTTCCAAGCTGTGGCCGCGCAGAGCGCAATCACGGCCGACAGGGCGAGAATGGAGAATAGGCGCAGCGGCTTCATGGCGGAAGTCTTCTAAGAAGTTGGTGCTTCTATTCTAGCGGCCGAAGGCCAGTCTTCAGGCTCTCAAAAGCGGCATCGGCCTATGGTGTTCTCGACAGAAAAGAAAACCCGCTTCGGCCCATTTGGAAAGCGGGCGAGAGCGGGCTGAAAGCGCCTACAGAGGAACATTGAGGCGAATAAAGGGGTGCGGCTGCGGGACCGCCGCGGGCGCGCCGAAGACCGTTCGCAAAAACTTCGGCGCATCCCGCGGCAGAGTCCGATGCCGCAAAGGGAGCGTTTGGCTGGAAACGTTTCCCGAAGCGGGTTTTAGGCCTTCTTGCAGACGTGGGAGCGTTCGTTCCAGAGACCTTCAACGTAGAGGTTGTGGTTCTTGTCGATATGCACCATGCCGGCAACGTTGTGCGGGAGAGGACGTTCAACCAGACCCTGATTGACGATGTAGTGGATGCCGTTGTGTTCAGAGTAGGCGCCCTTATGGAAGTGGCCGCAGATAAAGGCCAGCACGCGGCCGCTCTTTTCCATGGCGTCGACGACTTCAGCGGCGTTCTGCACGAAGAAGGCATGCGGGATGTTCTGCGTCTTTTCGTCCCAGGTGTTGACGAGCTGGTGGCAGAAGACGACGACAGGTTCCTTGCCGGAGGCGAGTTCTTTGCGGAACCATTCCATTTCCATCTTCGGAACGATGGCTACCTGCCAGTCGAGCTTGCCGAGCGAATAGTGCTCGCCTTCGTCGTTATTGAAACAGGCGTCGAGGACGATGTACTTCACGCCGTTCTTCACGAAGGCATAGTAGGTTTTGCCGTCGGCATCGCCCGCATTGTTCGTGTTGGCGAGATAGTCGCCGAGAGAAATCTGGTCGAAGTCATGGTTGCCCATGACGTGGTAGCGGTCGCCCTGATAACGGCGGAAGGCCGATTCGACCGTCTGCAGGAAGCCGATGGTCAGTTCGCGGTCAACCGTCTTCGTGCAGTCCTTAAAGTCGCCGAGTTCGATGGCGAAATCAAGCTTGCGCGTATTGAAGACGTCGATGGCCTGATGGAGTTTGGCAAGCGAGTGCGAATAAACGCGGATGGAGTCTTCCGCCGGGATCGTGTGGGTGGGAGCGGTGGTGTAGTGGATGTCCGTTACCCAGCCGAAGGAGGAAATGATGTCTTCCGCGGGCGGCAGCTCGATCGGGCTGACAGCCGGCGTAGCGGCAGAGGCCGTGCCGGCAAACTGCATGGCGGCAGGAGCAAGGAATAGGCCGGCCGCATTGCGGAAGAAAAGACGACGCTGCATGGAGTTCTCCAAAATATTCTGCGTTCTTGGATTTCAGAGGTTCGGGCGCTTGTTGTTCAAGCTGCTCAGGGATCGACCTCCAACGACGTGCATTTTCAAGAGCTGCGGTGACGTTCCGTTGACACGTCGATGAAGACTTGATGTCGAATCGATGAAGATTGCATGATCCGCGTCATGATCTGAATACAACGGACAATCAGACCGAATCAGTTAAAATGCGCGATTTGGGCCGCACGTCACGCCGCTGCTGTGCTGCCTGTCGGAACATTCACGTATTCATGAGGTGCTGCCTTGTTTACTCTCCGTGCCGCCACGCCTAAGGACGTGGACATTCTTGCGAGCATTGAGGCGCAGAGCTTCCCGGAGGCCGAAATGGCTACTCGCGAAAGCTTTGAAAAGCGTCTGGCGGTCTTTCCCGACTGCTTCCTGATCCTTTTTGAGGACGGGGAACCTGTCGGCCTGATTGACGGCATGATTACCAACAACCGTACGATTTCCGACGATATGTTTGAAAATGCCAGTCTGCATGTGCCCAACGGCCGGTGGCAGTCGGTTTTCGGGCTTGCAGTGATCCCTTCGAAGCGCCATCAGGGCTGCGCTTCAACCCTGATGCGTGCTTTTATTGAAAAAGCGCGTCAGGAAGGACGCGACGGACTGATTCTCACCTGCAAGGAAAAGCTCATCCCCTTTTATGAGGGCTTTGGCTACGTCAACTGCGGCGTTTCCAAGTCTGTGCACGGCGGAGCGGTGTGGTATGACATGGAGCTCGATTTCCGTGAAAAGCCGCGTGATAACTGAGTAAGTTCAGCAGCACGGCGTGAAGCGGATTCGTCCTTTATCCGCTTCGCTTAAGCTGCCGCCGAACATCAGTAGGTGGTGAAGCACGGTTCGAGTTCACGCACCTCTTGAGCGCCGGCCCCCGCCGAAAAAGCCAGGTCCTCCCAGTCCGCTGTCGCACGGCGGATGGCGAGCAGAACTTTCTTGGCGTCAGTGGTTTTCATCGCAAAGTAGGGCGCCAGCCTAACCAGATCTTCGGCTGCGGCAATCGGCCGCCGCCCGTCAGCAGTCATTGGCCGTGCGGCACCCGTATTGGGACGCCATCCGTGGGCCGGAGCCAGCCGCCAGCCGAATTCTTCCCGCACAAAAAGCCAGCGCTCCGGGGCGTCAGCTGCGCCGGTAAGGAGCGCAAAGGCCATTCGCCGCCAAACTTTGGGCAGATCCTCCGCAGGGGAGGCGCCGTCGCTGTTCAAGATGTCGGCGATGCCTAGATAGGAACCCATTCGGCCGGCTGTCAGTGTTCGCGCTGAAAGCGTAAAGAGCGGCTTCCCGGCAGCTCTGTCAATGCGGCTCGTGAGGAGTGCAGTGCTTCCGCGGACGTCTTTTAAACGCGTTTGAGCGGTTTCAATCCCGCTCTCACGCGCCAAACGCATGTAGATTTCGCGCCAAACCGGGATGCTGCAGAGGTCATCGAGCCGACTGAGCGTCATAACTTCTTCATCTCGCCCAGAGACTACAACACGCGGGGAATGCCGCCCAGGCAGGGTCGTGGCAGCCGCAATGGCCAAAAGCGACCGCAAATCGGCGCGGCCGCGTTCAGCATTCTGAATGGCTAAAGGAATGCCTGCCGCGGCATTGGACTCCATCGGAATCGGCAGAGTGCTTCCGGCCGCCTCTCCCTCTGCACTGCGTATGCGAATGCCGCCGGCGTGGGCTTCGCAGTGGGGCAGCAAAATGGACTGCCGCTCGATTGAGGATGCATCAGCGGGCACTGCTGTCCCCTGAGATCCCATTGCAAAAGCTTGCTCAAACCAAAGGGCGGAAGTCCCGTCAAGCGCACGATCCGCGAGAAATCCGAACAGTCGTCCTGCATTCAAGGGCTTTATCAAGCCTTCCTGCAAAGGCAGATCCGCGCCAATCGGAAAACCGTTGTCGAGCCACGCTTTTGAATATCGAAAGCGAATGCTGTCCTGAAGCGACGCCATAGCTCGCGCACTCCATTTCATCTCTGCAGCCGTCAGACGGTTCAGGGATTTTTTCTGCCGCTCATTCATTGCTGTCATCGATTCGCCATTGGAATGGCTTTCTTCAGATGTCCTCTCTGCGGCAATTTCAGAGGGCAGTGTCGGGAAGTAAAGCTCCCCGATCAATGGTTCATCCTGAATAGCATCGGAATGAATCAGCCATTTTCTAAATGAGCATTTGGACATAGGATGCAGATGATTGGTTTAAATGAGTTGCGTCAATGATGATTTGAATAGAGAGAAGTGCCGGTTTGTTAATGACCAATGTGTTTAATGGAAATGTCATTCATCAGCAGTGAAATGAATGCGCGTCAAGATAAGTCAATTGAATGAGAGGCGCGGCTGATTCAAGTCACTGCCCGGCAGATTTCTTTTTTGAACGCACTCGCTGAGGCAGATTCCTTTCTTCCAGCATTAATCCTGCAGAGTCTTCTTGCGCTGCAGCCAGGCCGGACAGAAGAGGGGATAAGCCAAGCGCGTTGAGCACAGAGGCAATGTTTCCAATAGAGACGCCGCAGTCGCCATTTTCAATTTTGGAAAGCGTATTGAGTGATATGCCCGCTCGGTCAGCGATGACAGACTGAGGCAGCCGGCGTCGGAGGCGGGCAGACCGGAGATTGGAGCCGAGTTGAATGACGGACTCTTCGACGGCTATGGAAGGACGCATAACATCTCCTATAAGCGATGTTGAAAATTATAACACGCAGAACTATGCGAACTAACTTAAACTAAAAAATATCGCTCAGCAATGAGCAAAAGTATGTTTAGAACCTGTTTTTGGGTTGTCAACAGATGCCTTGATCCAGGGTAATTATTGGCTTTATATAAGCTTTACTTAGCGTTAAGTTAATTAACATGCATTTTGATGTGAATTAAATTTACTGTACAACCGTTGCTCCCTGCTCGCAGGGCAATCCTGAGCGCCGGATGAGTTGGTTTTGAGTACGGAGCAGCCGATTGGGTTTGGGACTCTCTATGGATAAATGGTCTGTCGCCTGCCCTGCGCTGATGATGCCTTCAATAGCTGGGTCTGCCCACGGATAGAGCGTCTCTCAACATCCATCAGTTCAATAAGAAAGATGAGCCTATGAGTGTATTGATATGAGAAATATCAGACAAAGCCATAAGGCATTTATTGACAATACTAATGAATGAAATAGAACGAAGATGCTGCCGAGTGAATGTTAATCGTCATAAACCATATGGTGCTGAGGCTCATAAGGCTGAAAAAATGACTTGAATAGATCGTTGTGCGGCAATGCGTCTGGTATGCATTATTGAGATGGATGAGAGGGATTTGTGAAGAGAGTATCCTTCGTATTGATTATCGTTAATTATAGATGGATGACTGATTTGAATTGAATGGTAATGATGGAATAGATGATGGTCTAGTGAAATGGTCTGCTAAGAGAATATTGAATGAAATACATATGACACATATCCATTCACTGATGGGGTCAGATTGCTATTCGTATCGCAGAGGACCTAAACGGCATACTCATTGAATAATCCGCTTTGTGCTGACTCGTCAGATACGGCCTTCATCGATTCAGGCCATTCGCTTTTCACTCTCAGACGAGTTCTGTTTGCAGGCGTGAAATTCTATGTCTCAATCCCAATTCGCGCCTCCCGTGTATGGGTAGTCCTCTTCTGTCGATAGGATGAATGGACTCGGCTGCATCAAGCGCATGGGGAAGTTGGATTGGGTTCCGCGGGACGTACAAAAGCAAAACGCCGGTGAGACCGGCGTTTTGAGATGCATTTTGAAGGGGTTTCAGCTCAGAGATGTGTGCTGGAATGCGTGAAACGAGTTCATTTGCTACCAGCGTTTAGCCATTTCGGCTGCGACTCGAACGAGGCCTGTCTGTGCGCAGACGACGCCGCAGAGAATCATGCCTGCGCCCATGACGCCGATATAGCTCATCTCTTCATTGAGGAACCAGAGGCCGCCGATAATGCCAACAACTGGGCTGAGATAGGTGTACCAACGCGTGCCCGATGCGCCGATCTCCTGCTCAGCTTTATGCCAGAGTGTGTATCCGATGACCGTTGCTGCAAGTGCCAGAAAGACGAGGTTGGCGCCGGCAGCCGGCACTTCAAAGAGAATGGCCGCGTCAGTAGGCTGTTCATTCAGGTAAAAAGGCAGCGCCCCCAGGATGCCGTAGCCCGTGGACTTGCGCATGACAAAAAGGGCGGGCAGATCAGCAAGCGCTCGAAGGACCAGTGAATACACGGCGTAGGCCGCCGCTGCGGCAAGGCCGAGATAAAACCCAAGGCGCGGCAGGTCCTGCAGAACGGCGTTGTCAAAATAAAGCAGAAAGGTACCGGTTGCTGCCGTGCAGATCCCCAGAAAAGTCATCCAGTGAAGTTTCCAGGTGCTGAGCGCAGCCATGGCCAAGAGTCCGCTCAGAAGCGGCCCCATAGCAATAAGACTGGCTGTGGCCGAAACGGTTCCGTGTTCCAATGCCAGTGTCTGCAGGCCGAAAAAGAGAGGAATACTGGTGAGGCCGAGGAGCGCTACGGTGATTTCTCCGCGCATGGTGCCCGAGTAGAGCTGCATGGGGGCAAGGAAGATGAGGATGCCGTAGGCCAGCACCGAGCGGAGTTCAACGAGCGCCCAGGGCTGCATTCCGAAGTTGAGAAGCACCTTGCTGCTCACGAGCGTCATGCCCCAGCAAAGGACAACAAAAAGGGCTAGGAGGTGGTAGGACCAGCTGCGCATAAAAGAAGTTCCACGTAGCGACAATTTTTTAATTTTAGCGAATGCTGTCGTGCGGGCTCATCAAGGAGTGCGGTCGGCGAACATGACGCATCGCACCATCCAAATGAAAACGCCTCTGCACTGGTGTGCAAAGGCGTTTGGGGGGAAGCGTTATTCGCTGCGTTTATGCCGCGGCCGAGGGCTTTCTTCTGCGCAGGCAGAGCAGACGCATAACATTCGCTGCGAAGACTTTGCCGAGCAGGATAATGCCGAGGCAGACGCCGATCGTCGTCGGCACGACGAGGTCGCCGGCAGCGTTCTTCAGCGTAAAGAACACTACGCCGGTGGCAAGGAAGTTGCCTAATGCTGCGTCGGCGGTCATCTGGAACGTGGCGAAGATAGAAACCTCATCTTCCGTCAGTTCTCCGCGGTCCTTGAGGGCACGGGTGAGCGCTGCGCCGGCGTCAGTCGACTGCAGTGAAGCAACGATAGCGAGCGAGGTCGAGCCCGGCAGCCCCATCAGCGGGCGCAGGATCGGGTTGAGCACGCGGGTGGCGGCACGGATGGCGCCGTAGTATTCAAAAACGGCAATCATGGCCGTAGCGAGCATGATTGAGGGAACCAATGTCAGTGCGAAGACGAAGCCGTCAATTGCGCCGGAGCCGCCCTTGCCGCGGAAGTTGGAGAAGGTGGTCGAAAGCTCGCCGCCCTTATCCGTCACATTTGCCACAACGTTGCCGAAGCTGCCGTTGAGGATGGTGTAGTCAAAAATGCCCCACCATTTGTCGGTGATCAGCAGTCCCGAGAAAAACAGGATGGCGACGATGAAGGAAATATAGCCGCCGATGCCGGGAGCCTTTGAAAGTTCCGCTTCTGCGCTTTGATCGGCAGTTGGTTTTTGGGGGGTATCGCTCATTGGCGTCCTCTTGAAGTATTTCAGTCTGTTTTACGCTGGGCGCGGCGAGGTTCGCCAAGTGTTGACGAATGGCAGCAGCGGCGGCGCGGCGATTGTGGGCGAATTCTACCCGCGGAATGTGACTCAATGTAATGGGTGCTAACAAGGAGAAGGTATGGCCGAGCATGCGCCCGGGCGAAATAACCTTTGAACACGCTGAGCACAATGATGGGTAATCACGCATGACTTCTGCGCTAATCTTCGGTGTTCCTTTCTTTTTTAGGTTCCAAATTGCCCATGAACGGTTCCTCTTACGCGAGTCAGCTCGATGCGCTCCATTTGGAGCTCCTCCATGCCGCCATCCCGCAGCAGTACGACACCATCGGCGTCATGATGCCCGGCGTTGCCGGTCGAATCGGCTGTCGTGCTTCGGCATACCGCAGTGCGGCGAAGCGTCTTTGCCGTTCGGGCGCAGGAAATGTGGAGTCACTGCTTGCGGCATTTCTGAGCGATGCGCAGCGCCGACGTACGCAGGGCAGGGGATATGTGCAGGAAGTTTTGTGGACGGTAATGCTCGCTGCCAGTCAGGCAGAGGGCATTCCCTTTGCAAAACGCCTTGACTGGCTCGACAAGCTTGCTCAATGCGTAGACAACTGGGCTTCCTGCGACCTTCTGGGCGAAGCGGTCAAGGATTTCAGTCTTCCGCAGAATGAAGCGGCAGCGTTTGACTTTCTGGATGCGCTCATCAAGTCGAGAAATATCTGGCGCATACGGCTTGCGTTGGTGCTTATGCTTGCGCACATGGCGCCGGCCGGGGCACGACCGCTTAAGCGGGCCGTTCAGTTGTCCTCAGCACCCGAAGTGCTGACCTGCGCCGCTCAGAGCTATTACGGTTCAATGGGGTTTGCCTGGGCATTCTCCGTCTACGCCGTTCATGATTTCAGTCTTGTGGAGCGGGTCGTCGCGGACCTCATTGTCAACAAACGTATCGATCCCGCGACAGCTCGGCGGACGGCACAGAAAGTTCGCGAGTCCTTTCGCTCGGCTCAGGCAGAAAAAGCGTCGTTGTCGCAGAATATTCAGAAAGCGCTCGAGGGCATCCCGGCAGGCAGCTTGCCTGCTGCCCGGAACAACAAGCCCGCTGGCGCCGTACCGGCCTTTCGAAGGAAGCGCCTCAAAGGCACGCCTCCGAGTGCCGCTCTGTAACCTATAGGATAGGTTTGATTAAGTCCAAAAAAGAGTATTCACCACAAAAACAAAGGAAAACAAGAGATGCGTAAATTCTTTCAAGAATTTCAAGCCTTTATTTCTAAGGGCAATGTGCTGGACCTTGCTGTGGCCGTGATCATCGGCGCTGCGTTCTCAAAGATCGTCGACAGCCTCGTAAAGGACATCATCAATCCCATCCTCGGCGTGCTCGTTGGTCGTCCGGATTTCACGAATTTGTTTGTGGTGCTCAAGGATGCCCCGAATTACACCGGTCCGCAGACTTATGAAGGCCTCGTCAAGGCCGGCGCAACGGTTTTTGGCTACGGCGCATTTTTAACGGCCATCGTGCAGTTCCTGCTCCTTGCATTTGCCGTTTTCTGGCTCATTAAAATTGTTGTGACGGCTCGTACCCGCATTGCAGCTGAAGCGGATCGTCTGCTCAATACCAAGCATAAGGAAGAGGAAGAAGCCAAAGCTGCGGCCCAAGCCGCTGCTCCGGCCCCAGCTCCTGCTCCTGCTCCTGCCCCGGCGCCCGCTCCGGCTCCTTCGGCTGAAGAACTTGAGCTTCTGCGCGAGATCCGCGATTTGCTGAAGGCTCAAAAAGGAACGGCAGTCAAGGACGAATAAGAACTGCAAATTCTGCAGCGAATAAACCCGCCGGAGATTTCGAACTTCCGGCGGGTTTTTCATGACGGCTTGAAAGCGGGAAGCTCATTGATCTTCCCAGCTTTGCCTGCGATGAGGCTTATTCGGGTCTCAGGCCTTAAAGGCAGCTTCAAGGTTGGGGACAACCTGCTTCTTGCGGCTCATGACGCCGGGCAGCCAAGGCGTGCCTTCAGCAGTTGTGCCGAACGCACCGGCAATCTTTGCGGGATCATCGGAGACCATGAGCAGAAGCGAACCTTCCTTCATGATGTCCGTGAGGAGCAGGATGGCGGTATGGCGGCCATCGGCCTTGAGCGCGGCGAGGTCAGCGAGCAGCTCAGGGATGCGGTCTTCGAGGAGCTTGAGGTCGACGAGTTCAAGCTGGCCGATGCCGACCTTCGAGCCGGACATGTTGAAGTCTTTGAAATCGCGCATGATGAGGTCGCGTGCGGCAACGCCCTTGACAGCGGATTTGGCGGTGAAGAGTTCCATGCCGAGCGCTTCAATGTCTTCAATGCCTGCAATTTCGGCAAGTTCAGCCGCAGCAGCCTTGTCGGCCGGGGTGCAGGTCGGGGACTTGAAGATCACCGTATCCGAGAGAATCGCACAGAGCATGGCGCCGGCGATATTCTTCGGCGGCACAAAGCCGAGGTAGTCATACATGCGCTTGAGAATCGTATTCGTGCAGCCGACGGGCATGATGACGATTTCGAGCGGCGCGGAAGAGGTCATGTCGCCGAGCTTATGGTGGTCAACGATGCCCTTGAGCGTGCAGTCTTTGAAATCATCGGGCGCCTGATTGAGGTCGGAGTAGTCAACGATGTACACGTCCTTGCCCGCGACGCTCGTCACGACTTCAGGCGCTTGCAGGCCGAAACGCTCAAGCACGAAGGCGGTTTCCGGAGCCGGCGTTCCCTGGGCAGCAGCCTTGACGTCGAGGCCGCGCTGGCGGTAGAGGTCGGTGCAGGCGATGGCCGAGACGATGCTGTCGGTATCGGGGTGCTTGTGGCCGAGAATGATGGCGGACATTGTGATGAAGCCTTTCTTCAAAATGGGGAAATGCAGGCGTTTCCAGAGGAATACGCCGACGGGATGTTCAATCTGATAATTGTAGGCGAACTGCAAGCACCTTAATCAATAGGTTTTATCTAATAAATCTAAAAATAAAATAAATGATTAGGCGTCCAATTTTCTGCGGGATATCACTTGTACCAAATAGATGCGGATGAGAATCATTTAACCCACAAGCTTTGATTTCGTGTTGCTTTATTTTTGTTGAGAACGATTCTCAGCAGATACGCTATTCGAAAATTGAATATCGAAGGCCGTTTTCAAAGGGTTAATCCTTGCGGTCCTGTGGGGAGCGGCTAGGTTAAAAGTCTTAAATCCTTTGGCTGATGAGAAAAATGAAAACGGCTGAAGCGGTCATTTCGCGCTGAACTATTGGGCGGCTGAACCTCTTCGCAGGTGAGCGGCAAGAACGGTGTCGGCGCAACCTTCCACGGAGATCCCCTCATGAGAGAAGACAAAACCGTCGACGGACCGGGCAGCATCGGCTTTTCACGTCGATCGCTGTTAAGCGGCGCTGCGGCGGCTGGTGCGGCCGGCACGTTCGGATTCTCGGCGCTTATGCCCGCTGATAAGGCGCTTGCCGAACAGGTTGAGGCTTTGAAGGCAGACGGATGGGAGGCGCATCCTTGCGCCTGCAATGTCTGCGGCGGCTACTGCGGTCTTTTGGCCATGCATAAGAAAGGTGCGCCGGTTTCGCAGGAAACGGTGCGCATCATGCCGAATCCAACCCATCCGCAGCGCGGCTGCTGCGCGCGCGGAGCACAGGCAATGTGGGTTTGGAATCATCCGATGCGCCTCAAGAAGCCCTTGAAGCGTGTTGGGGCCCGCGGTGACGGCAAATTTCAGGAAATTTCCTGGGATCAGGCTTTGAATGAAATCGCCGAACGAGTAAAGGCGATTGTTGAGAAAGACGGTGAACGAGCTGTCACCATGTCTTCGCACAATTTTTCGGCCATGCAGAAGTGGTTCGGCTGCGCCTTGGGCACGCCCAATGTGATCAGCCATTCATCGACCTGCAATTCCGCCTCTATTGCCGGTCGCCGCATGGTGTTCGGCAAGGGCTTTGACGGCGCCGGAAAGGTTGAACCCGACTATGCGCGCGCGAAATATCTGCTTTGCGTCGGCCGCACATTGAATTGTGCGATTGGCGTCGCTGCGGTGGTTGCCCGCGCGAAGACCGAAGGCACCAAAGTCGTGTTTGTTGATCCGCGCATGCCTGAAGGCGCGCTGACGGGTTCTGAATGGATACCGATCCGCCCAGGCGCAGATTCGGCCTTCTTGCTCTCGCTCATCCATATTGGCATTACGGAGAAGCTTGTCGACTTCGAATTCCTTCGTCGGCATACCAATGCGCCCTATCTCGTTGAGGCGGGTACACGCCGTCCGATTGCGGCTTCAGAAATAATTGCCGGCGCGCCTGAAGACGCTTTTGTCGTCATGGATCGAAAGACGGCTTCCTATGTCGTGATGGGATTGAAAAAAGACGACAAAGGCAATGCTGTAGGATTTGCGGAACCCGAGGGGGTCGACCCTGAGCTTGATCATGCGGCTCGGATTACGGCGCTTGACGGTCGGGAACTCGAAGCTGAAACCTGCTTCCGGGCATTCGCGGCATCGGCAGCGCATTGGACGCCGCAGGAAGCTGCGCGCACAACCGGTATTCCGGCCGAAACGATCACTCGCGTCGCGCGTGAATTCTTCACGCAGGGCGGCGTGGCCGATGACGGCTGGTATGCCTCGCGCAACGGCAACGACACGCACGACTTTGCGCTTCTTTCCCTGATTAATGCATTTACTGGCCGCATTGACCAGCCTGGCGGATTTGTGGTTACGCAGGGAGGCGGCTTTAAGGCGCCGGGCGTTTCGCTTTCGGGCGGCAAAGGCAAGGGGCCGCACGGCGAGACTTGGACCGCTCCAGAGAAGAAGTCTCTCGACAAGATTCTTTATCCGGAAGGGTCCGGCACGTATTCTGCCGTTTTTGAGGCTATTGAGACCGGCAAGCCCTATCCGGTGCGCGCTGCCTTTTTCACCGGCACGACGATGTTCCACCGCGAAGCTAATTCCGCGCGGCTCGCCAAGGCGCTGATGGGGCTGGAGCTCGTTGTCGTTCAAGACATTTTCCCGCATGAAATATGTGACTACGCCGACTACGTACTGCCGTGCACATACTTCCTGGAGTGGCATGAGTATGCAGGCGTCAAATGGGCTTTGAACGGCAACGTTCAGAAAAACGATGCGGGCATTGCGCCGCCTCAGGGCTGCGAAGCGCGCGAAGAGGTCTGGCAGTTTGCGGAAATCCTCCGCCGTGCCTATCCGGATCGTGCCAAAGAGCGCTTGGGGCTCGAGGAGGAGCTGAAGACGCGCGAGGCGTTTAAAGCCTGGTACGACGGCATGATGGATGCGGCCTGGGCCAAGTTCATCGCAGCGAAGAATAAGGCTAAGCCCGGCGACGGCGACCGTATTGCTGCGGAAGTCGAAGCGCAAGGGTGGTCTCAGACCGCGGTGAAGAAGTGGGGTGTTTATCCCTACGTGAAGCCCTTTGGCACGCCTACCGGCAAGGCTGAACTCATTTCCTTCTATTTCACGCAGAAGTACGAAGACAAAGGCGCTTCAGGGCTGCCGCGCTGGGTGGAATCGCCGGGATTTACGCCGCCTAAGCCGCGCTCCAACGAGTTTGTGCTGATTTCGGGCAAAGACAGTTCTTCCTGCTCGGGTGTTGCCATGTGGACGTGGCCCACGAAATTCTTGGGTGACCGAAGCATTTGGATGAATCCGGCCGATGCCGAACGAATCGGCATTAAGAACGGTCAGGAGGTTGAGCTCGAGGGGCTCGACACTGGGGTGAAGGGACGCACGACCGTGAAAATTACCAACCGCGTTATGCCGGGCGTTCTCTTCGCTCACGGATTCTCGGGAGGCGTTCGCACCAAGCAGAACCTCGGTGCATACGAATGGGTGCGTGAAGGCATTAATTCGCACTGGTTCTGCACAGGCTACCGTGAACCGGTGGTCGGATCCTTGTCCAATAACTGTTCGGTCCGCGTACGCGTCTGACGGTCATCCGGGAGAAAGCCATGGAAAATCATAAAAAGCTGGCGCATCTTCTTGATGTTACCCAGTGCGTGGGTTGCTCGGCCTGTATTGTGGCCTGTGCCCAAACCAATTATCCGGACATGCTTCATGCTGAAAATACCGGATGGGACAGTCTGCCGGCGAACATTCGGCGCGTATCCGCCGAACTCGCCCGACGCCCCGTTGAACTGCTTGTCCAATGCCAGCAGTGTGAGAATGCGCCCTGCATCACGGTCTGTCCGTTCGGCGCCAACAGCCATGATCCGGAAACGGGGCAGGTGAAAACCGATCCCAGCCGGTGTGTCGGCTGCGGCTACTGCGTGACGGCATGTCCGTACGATGCACGGTGGATGCATCCAAAAACGGGACTTCCGGTCAAATGCATGGGCAAAGGCTGTGAGTCGCTTCTGAAGGCCGGCAAGGATCCGGCCTGCGTAGCGGCCTGCCCGGTATCGGCCCGTGCATTCGGCGATATCAACGATCCTTCAAGCGCTATTTCTCAGCGTTTGCAGCACGGTCGCTCCGAACGTTTGATGCCGCAAAAAGGTACTCGTCCTAATTTCTTCGTGGTGGTGAACAAATGACGGCTGAATACATGAATTTGACCGCACAGGCGGCCACCAGCCACTGGGGATGGACAATTGCGTTCTTCCTATGGTTTGTCGGTCTCTCCGGCATGTCGCTCTTTCTCAATTATTGGGTTAGAAGCCGGCGGATCCATTACGCGGCAACGGCAGCTGCCGTCGTCGGCACGCTTTTGGTCGTGAGCCACCTTGGACGCATCCTCAATTTGCCCGCAGCAGCTTTCAATGCGCTCATCCATTGGAGTTTTGGCTTCACCAGCTGGATGTTTATCGGCATCTGCATTCTTGCTGTGCTTTGCGTTGTTACTGTGCTTCAGGCATGGCTGATGACGAAAGGGTCAGCCCTCGGGATGCGCTGCGGACTGCTTGCTTTTGACGCAGTCCTGGGCGTTGCCGCTACGGCATATTCGGGCTTTCTCCTGACCCAGGCTGTGGGTGTGCCGCTTTGGACAACGGCGGCGATTCCAGTGCTCTGGATTTTTTCGGGACTGGCCTGCGCGGTAGGGCTGATTGAAATCCTGGCAGCGTCCGGGAAGCTCGACGCTGAGTCTCCCCGCTGGCAGCATGCTGCGGGCTGGGCGGTGCACGGCGGCGAAGCCTTTGTGCTTTTTGCTTTCGTTCTCACGGCGCTTTCTGGTACGCCGGGTGCGGCAGCAGGTGCAGAAAGCCTCATCTCGGGCAGCACCAGTCTGCTTTTCTGGGGCGGTGCGGTCGGCTGCGGTCTTCTGATCCCGTGCATTACAGCTTGTTTGAAGAGCTTGCCCGCAGCAGCTTTGGGCGGCGCAGCTGCGCTCATCGGCGCACTCTCGCTGCGTGCGGCGATTCTCTTTGCCGGGACATTTGATCCGGTCATTTGGCCGCTTTAACGCTTAGAGCAGAATTTCCCATCCAATGCCAGGCTTGCCGCTGAGCATTGGGTGGGAGAAACCGTGAGCTCCGCAGCGTCTGTTTCTCAAGTCTGCGGGCGACTGAGCAGCTGCCGCAGCTCATCGGTCCCATGCACATTCAGACGCCGGTAGATATTGGCTCGATAATTCTCAACCGTTCTTTCAGAAAGCCGGAGTCTTTCGGCAATTTGCTTATTGGAGCAGTTTTCCAAGAGGAGCAGCCGCAGAACATCTTTTTCTCGATCCCGCAAGTCGTTTAACGTCCAGTCGAGATCGGCCTGGGCGTTGAAGCCGTGCCGATGAAGCGTGTCTACGCGCAGTGCTCGCTCGATAGCCGCGATGAGATGATCTGTGTCTACGGGTTTGGTGAGAAAGTCAACGGCTCCGCGCTGCATGGCTTTGACCGCAAGCGGAATGTCGCCGTGCGCCGTGAGAAAAATAATCGGCATGCGAATCTGCCGTTCAATCAGAACCTTCTGCACCTCCAGCCCGTTGGTCGTCGGGAAGCGGAAGTCGAGGATGAGGCAGCCCGGATCGGTCAGGAGGTCCCCGGCAAGAAATTCCTTCGGATCGGTATAAATGCGGATTTCCCAGCCTTCGAGCGAAAGCAGGCAGGAGAGCGAGTCACAGACATCGGAATCGTCGTCAACAATGCGAATGACAGTGGGCTTCATAGCGCAGCTCCTTCTTGACGAGGATCCGTCGGCTGAAAGGTCAGCACCACTCTGAATATGCCGGGAACATCCTCTGAGAGGAGAAGATCGGTTTCGTTTCGTTCGGCGATGCTTCGCACGACAGCGAGTCCAAGACCCAGTCCGTTCTCTTTAGAGGAATGCAGCGGCGACGAAAGTGCCTCTTGCTCTGCCGGCGTTAATGGCCGACAGCTGTTGGTGATAGTGAGTTTCACGGCCCCGCTTGGGAGGGTGTCCATGTCCAGTTCAACATAAGGAATATCTGCGCAAGCGGCCGCTTCCGAGGCGTTCTTCAGGAGGTTCGTGAGCAGCACTTCAAGTTCTACGGCATCGGCCAGAACGGCGCCGGGCTGCAGTTTGAGGAGCGGCGGAATTTTGAGCGAGTGCATCTGTTTGAGGCGATCAGCCAGCACTCTGATAAAGCTTGAGAGTTCAATCTTGGCGGGTGTGCTGGCGCGCGAACGAGCGTAGAGACGAACGCGTTCGATGATCGTGCTGCAGCGCTGAAGTGTTGTGCGTGTTTTGCCGCAAAGTGCGCTCAGCTGCTGCCCTAGGGCTGTATCAAAGGCGTTCGGATTGCGTGCCAGCAGTTTGTCAACGGCTGCCAAGTAATAGCCTGCGGCTGAAATCGGCTGGAGCAGTTCGTGAGCAACAATGTTGGAGAGCTGAGCAGTTACGCTCGCTTTTTCCAATCGATTGAGCCGGTCTGATGCAGCTGCCAGTTCCGCGGTTCGCCTGCGTACGAGCATGTCGCTGCGAATGGTGTGGAGAAGGCCAAAGAGGAGCGCTGCGGCAAAAAGCAGAATCCAGAGACTGTATTCTTTCCAGATCCGTTCTGCAGTCCAATGGCGAAGATATTCGTAGGGACCGAAGCGCAGTTCCTTGAAGAGTTTGTCAATCCGAGCAAAGTCGGTGGCGGGAAGCCACTGACTGTGCCAAATCTCTTCGGGTGAAATGGCATAGAGCGCCATTGTCACATTGCGCAGTGTCTCAGGAGGCAGTCCGGCGGAGGCGATGACTGTCCAGCCGGGGTAGGCGCTGGAAGTATGGAGGTATTTCATACTGTCGCCGGAACGCGGTTCGAGCACGCGGATTTCTTTTGCAAAAGGACTCCCTGCAGCGAGCATGAGCTCCATTAGGCCCGCCTTGACGAGACCGGCATCAACTCTTCCCGCCGCTACGGCTTCAACGACGCGTTCCATCGGTCGGCCGACTTCTTCAATGCGGGAGAAGAAGTGGTCTGGATCCCAACCGCGCGCACTGATCTCTCCTAAGGCCGTCTGAGCATTCATAAACGCATCTTTGCGTGTAACGGCGGCGCTTTTTCCTTTCAGGTCCTCGAGCGTTTTAATCTGCGCATCGGATCTGCGGACGATGATCGCGCCGGCCATGCCTTCATTGGGGTTGGGCGCCATGGGGGAGGCGAGTGTTCCCAGTGCTGTGAACCCTTTTTGATGAATTTCCCAATAAAACCCCGCAGTACCTATGAAGAGATCTGCAGTACCGCGCTGAGCGGCAAGATGCTGCGCTTCAAGGTCGTTGCTGGAGACGATCAGCCGATAGTTTGAAAGCCTGCGCCTGAGCACCTCCAGTGTTTCGGAAATGACCTCACTGTGCATGTCCGAGAGCGTGAGCTTCAGGACACTCACGCGCAGTACCGGCGCTGAAGGCGACGGCGCAGCTGAGGCAGAAAGCATGAAGCCCAGCGCCAAAGCAGTGAAGGTCGTGCGGATAAAAAGCATGCAGGATTGTCAAAGGATTCAGTTGATAAATACCTTAGCGCATTAGGGAAGATGGGCGAGCTGTATGCTTGATCTGCCCCTGCAATACCGGAGTACTCGCCTGTCGCACAATTGATTCCAGTCAATACCAACGGACGGGGTCTCTTAGAGGAGGCCCAGAAAAGGAGGACCAATATGATGGAACTATCTCGCCGGAAACTGCTCGTCGCCGCAGGGGCTGCCGCCGCTGTGGTGCCTGCCGCACACGCTGCCCAAGATCCGAGCCTTTCGGACAATGTTCCCAAAAAGTGGGACCGAACGGTAAAGCTCCTTATTGTGGGTGCCGGCGGCGCTGGGCTGACGGCTGCCGTATCCGCTGCGCAGAACGGTCTCACAGACACGCTCATTCTTGAAAAGATGGCTTATATCGGCGGCAATACGGCCATTTCCGGCGGCGGTATGAATGCTGTCGATCCTGCACGTCAAAAAGCCCAGGGCATTGAAGATTCCATCGAGAATCATTATGAGCAGACGCTCAAGGGCGGCGACTATCGTGCCAATCCTGCTTTGGTGAAGGAACTCGTCGAGAATGCGCCGGAAACGGTGACTTGGCTCGAATCGATAGGCATGAAGTTTAAAGACAAGGTCTATCAGGTCTACGGGTCGCTTTATCCGCGCGGACATGCGCCGCTCGGGTCGCTTGGACAGGACTACATCAAGGTTTTGGTGGACCAGTGCAAGAAATACGGCATTCCTATTGAGAAACAGGCAAGAGTCGTACGCATCATTCGTGAGACTCCGCTTAAGGGCAAGGTTCTTGGCGTGGAGTATGAAAAAGGCGGCAAGCTCATCACGGTTCGCGCGACTAAAGCCGTAGTGGTGGCGGCCGGCGGATTCGGCGCGAATAAGAAGATGAGGGCGCTGCATGATCCGCGTCTCGCAGACCTCACGACCACAAATCATCCGGGAGCCACAGGTGACCTGCTGCCGCTGATGGTTGATGTCGGGGCGGATTTGACCGGAATGGACTTCATCCAGTGCAACCCCGGCTGCCCTCCGGGACGTACGCACCGCGTACCGCTGCATCAGGGCGGCCGCTTCATCATTGTTGACCGCAACGGCAAACGCTTCATTCGTGAAGATGAACGCCGCGACGTGATCCGCGACGCTGTGCTGATTCAGCCTAAGGCAACCGCTTGGGGCATCCTTGATCAGACGCGTTTTGACATGATCAATCAGGGTCAGAAGGATGCTGCCTACAAAGGGCTTGAAACGGGTGATGCCTGGAAGGCCGACACGATTGAAGAGCTCGCTCAAAAGATGGGGCTTCCGCCTGCAGCTCTGAAGGCGACCGTGGATGAATTCAATGCGGGGGTCAAGGCCGGCAAAGACAAGCTCGGCAAGTACCAGCGCAATCTCTTCCCGATCGAAAAGCCGCCTTTCTGGGGAGCTTATGTCGGCATGAGCGTGCATCATACGATGGGCGGTGTGGTGATCAATACGGCGGCTGAAGTCATTGACCGCCGCGGAGAGGTCATTGCGAATCTTTATGCTGCCGGCGAAGTGACGGGCGGCATTCACGGTGCTAATCGATTGGGCGGCAATGCCATTGCGGACTGTCTGACATTCGGCCGTCTTGTCGGCAAGGAAATCGCCGAGAAAAAGGCATAACTCACCTTTGCTTACCCTGATACGGAGACTGTCCCCGTCATGTTTCCGGAACGCCCGGTTTACTGATCCCTAATTTTCAGGACCCGGGGCAGGGTTTTTAGGTCAAGCAGCGCGAGCATATCGCGCTGCTTTTTTGTAAGTGCGCCCGGCAGCGCACGTGTGATTGTGTGGTGAAAGTCCACTGTCCGCCCGGTCGTGGGAAGGACTAGCAACTCGGCAGAGTCGAGGAGGCAACGAATCGATGAAGGAAGC
>OWIS01000024.1_pt1 | contig 74043 bp, 54 predicted proteins | sample 1732611 | NCBI WGS metagenome assembly OWIS01 (sample SAMN05065734, study PRJEB22554) | human gut metagenome | biome: ENVO:2100002; feature: ENVO:00000062; material: ENVO:00002003 | host: Homo sapiens | place: USA
TCAGGCCTGTGGTCAGGCCGCCTTTGGGGACAGGGTTTCCCCAGGGGCTGATCTGTACTTCTGTCTGTTCGGCTTTGGGAGCTGCCGGTGCAGGTGCTTCTTCCTTGACTGTCGGAGCGGCTTCGGAAACGGCTGCTGTGTCCGGTGTTTCGGCTTCTGCCGTTTCTGCCGGTGTTTCAGCAGCTTCTTTTTTAACGCCCTGCGGCCCTTCCAAGGTGCCGTATTTGACCAGGTTATCGACTTGCTGATGATTGATCGTTTCGACTTCCATCAGGGCATTGGCCATATTTTTCAGCGTATCCAGGTGTTCCCGCAACATGTGGAGCACGTCGGCATAGGCTTCCGATACGGTGTCGTGCATTTCCTTGTCGATGAGTTCGGCTATGCTTTCGCTGTAGTTGCGTTCGTGACCCAGGCTCTTGCCGAGGAAGACCTGGTCCTGCTGTTCGCCAAAGACCATGGGGCCCAGTTTCGGGCTCATGCCCAGGCGGGTGATCATCTGGCGGGCGATACGGGTGACGCTCTGAAGGTCACCGGAAGCGCCGCTGCTGATTTCGTTGAAAACGATTTCTTCAGCAGCCCGGCCACCGAGGGCGACGCGGATCTGGGCCAGGTAGTACGACTTCGTTTCATACGACCGGTCTTCTTCCGGCAGCATCATGGTATAGCCGCCAGCCCGGCCGCGGGGGATGATGGTGACCTTGTGGACCGGGTCGGCATCAGGCAGGAGATAGGCGATGAGGGCGTGGCCCGATTCGTGGACTGCCGTCAGGCGCTTTTCCTTATCGCTGATGACATGGCTGCGGCGTTCCGGACCGAAGCAGACTTTTTCGCTGGCTTCTTCCAGTTCAGCCATGTTGATGACTTTCTTATTAGCCCGGGCAGCCAGGAGGGCTGCTTCATTGAGCAGGTTGCCCAAGTCGGCACCGGTGAAGCCCGGCGTCTTCTTGGCGATGACGTCGAGGTCGACATCCTTGCCAAGGGGCTTGCCTTTGGCGTGGACGTCGAGGATAGCCCGGCGGCCGCGCAGGTCCGGCCGGTCGACGGTGATCTGCCGGTCGAAACGGCCCGGACGGAGAAGCGCCGGGTCGAGGATATCCGGACGGTTGGTCGCAGCGATGGTGATGATGCCTTCGTTGGAACCGAAGCCATCCATTTCGACCAGGAGCTGGTTCAATGTCTGTTCCCGTTCGTCATGACCGCCGCCAAGGCCAGCACCGCGCTGGCGGCCGACGGCATCGATTTCGTCGATGAAGACGATGCAGGGCGCGTTCTTCTTGGCCTGTGTGAACAAATCACGGACACGGGAGGCACCGACGCCGACGAACATTTCGACGAAGTCGGAACCGCTGATGCTGAAGAAGGGGACACCGGCTTCGCCGGCTACGGCACGAGCCAGGAGGGTCTTGCCGGTCCCCGGAGGGCCGAAGAGGAGCACCCCTTTGGGTATCTTGGCGCCAATGGCATTATACTTGCTGGGGTTGCGCAGGAATTCGACGATTTCCGCCAATTCCTCCTTCGCTTCGTCTTCACCAGCAACGTCTTTAAAGGTAACCTTGATCTTACCTTCCCCGTGCATCTTGGCATGGCTCTTGCCAAAGTTCATGACCCGGCCGCCGCCGCCTTGGGTCTGCTGCATGATGAAGAACCAGATGGCAATGAGGACCAGGATTGGCAGGACTGCTGTCAGCATGTTCATCCACCACGAAGGCTGTTCGGGCGGTTTGGCGATGATGTTGACATCAGCATCGCGCAGTGCCGGCAAGAGTGCCGAATCGGTCGGGGCATAAGAAGTAAAAGAGGTTCCGTCTTTCAGCTGTCCGACGATAGCGTGGTCGGCTGTGATCTGGACGGCATCGACTTTTTTCTGCTGCACCTGACTCATGAAATTCGTGTAAGAAATTTCCGATTTATCTGTCTTACTGCTGGTAAAGGCATCTATGATCGATACGGCGACGATGATGATGAGTAAGTATAAACTTACATTCCGCACAAATTTACTCAAAATATGGCTCCTTTCACTTAGTTTATGATAATGCTTTTTTATTCCAACCAATACAGTCTTATATTACCACACTTCTTCTAAAGTAACAACTACTTGGAATATACTTCTTCTTTCAAAATGCCAATGTACGGCAGGTTGCGGTAGCGGCTGTCGTAGTCGAGGCCATAGCCGACGACGAAGGCATCGGGGATTTCAAAGCCGTTGTAATCGACAGGGACTTCGACCTGGCGGCGGGCCGGCTTGCTGAGGAGGGTTGCCAATTTGACCGAGCGGGCACCCCGTTCCTGGAGCATGGGGACGAGATGGCTCAAGGTGACGCCCGTGTCGATGATGTCTTCGACGATGAGGACATCTTTATCCTTGACGTCGTTATCTAGGTCCTTGCGGATCTTGAGGACACCTGACGACGTCGTCGACGAACCGTAGCTGGAGCAGCTCATGAAATCGAAGTAGACCGGGCCGTCGATGCAGCGGGCCAGGTCGGTGAAAAAGGTGACGGCCCCTTTGAGGATGCCGCACATGAGGATGGTCTTGCCGGCATAATCTTTAGTAATCTGCGCACCCAGTTCGCGGACGCGGGCAGCAATCTGTTCTTCTGTAAATAAAATTTCTTTGATATCCTGATGCATCTTGTTTTCCTCCGTGAAAAAGTGAATTACCCCTGCCGTCCCCTGCGGGGAACGGCAGGACCCAGGCAGAGGGCTGTCCGGGTCGTATAAGCACAGGCCCGGCCGCACTGGAACTGTTTTCCAGCTCCTTTGGCGGCCAGGTCCCGTATCGTTTCAACATAATGAAAAGGCAGGTCCTGACGAGAGCCCGTCGCCTCCTGCCACAAGCGGCGGATGAGGCGCCGCTGCATAGCCAGCGGCTGGGCCAGCAAGCGCTTCTTGTCTAAAGCCGGTACGTCTTCGGGAAGGACGAGCTGCCCATAGAGTGTTTCGGCAGCGTCGTCCAGAAAGGCTTCGTCGGCCCTGACGATATCGGCCAGGCGGTTCAGGTCCGCCGTAATGGCCGGGTTATAAGCCTGCAGCTGCGGCAGCAGGTCCAGGCGTATCCGGTTGCGGCTGTAGCGCCGGCTGTCATTGGTTTCGTCGTGACAGACCGGAAGGTCCCGGGCCGCGGCATAGGCTGCCAGCTCCGCCTTGGTCACCATAAGCAGCGGCCGGATGATGTCGCCCCGCCTGGGCGCCATGCCGCAGAGGCCGTCGAGGCCGCTGCCGCGCAGGAGATGGAGCAATACCGTTTCGGCCTGATCATCGGCGTGATGGGCCACGGCAATGCGTTCGGCCCCGCAGGCCCGGGCCGTTTCCCGCAGGATGCGGTAGCGTTCGCGCCGGCCTACGGCTTCTTCCGACGCCTTTTCCCGCCGGGCCAGGGCCGGCACGTCGACGTACTGCCAGGCAAAACCGCAATGGCGGCGCACGGCTTCGCGCCGTACCAGGCTGACTTCTTCATCGGCCGCCCGGCGGATGCCGTGGTGGACGTAGCAGGCCGTCAAGGTCAGCCTATATAACGGGGCCAGGCGGCTCAGTATATCCAGCAGAGCCAGCGAATCGGGCCCGCCGGAGCAGGCGACGACCAGGGCCCTCCCCGGCTGCCACAGGCCGTGCTGCCTGCCGTAAGCGTCTACGCGGTCGACAAGGTTCACGACTGGCGGTCCCGGGAGTTCCAGGCCGCATCATGGAAGGAATGGCGGAAAAAGACGCCTTCCATGAGATCCCGTTCGCTGACGGTGATGGCCGGGATGTGATAGCGCTGGAGAAAGGACTTGGCAATGAGCAGGCCGGCGACGATGATGTCGCTGCGCTTGGGCTGCAGGCCCGGTACGTGGCGCCGTTCTTCCGGCGTCATGGCCCGGAGGCGTTCGATATGGCCGCACAGGGCATCATAGGAAACGCGATGGCCTTCGACTTTCTCTGCATCGTAGACGGCCAGCTGCAAGTCCATGGCCGCCAGCGTCGTCAGCGTCCCGCCGACGCCGATGAGCAGGTCCGGCTGGACCTGCATGGGCAGCCATTCCTGATAGCAGCGGTTTTCCAGATGGGCGACGGCCTGATGGCTCATGACTTCGCCCCGCGTAAAGCGCACAGCCCCCATGGGGTAGCTGTGGGACCAGCACAGGTCACCGCCGCGGCCGACGGCGACTTCACTGCTGCCGCCGCCGATGTCGATGACGGCTGCCGTCACATCGGGGCTGAGCGAGGCCGTAGCTCCAGTGAAGCTGAGCGACGCTTCTTCCAGGCCCGAAATGGCCCGGCAGTGCCAGCCGAAACGGGCCCGCACTTCTGCCAGGAAGGCCTGGCCGTCGATAGCTTCGCGGACGGCACTGGTGGCGACGGCACAGACCGGTACGCCTGTCAGCTGTTCTTGCCAGCCTTCCATGGCCGCAAAGGACGCTTCCATCCCTGCCGGTGACAAATGGTGTGTTTCATCGATATCTTTCCCCAGCCGCGTCGTCGCCAGTTCTTTCGGCGAAAAGATCCACGTGCCCGGGACTTCCTGCCAGCCCGTCATGAGTCGCAGGGAGTTGGAGCCGATGTCGATGACTGCATACTTCTGATACTCCATATCTGCTCCTTCCTGTAAACGTAAAAAGGCGCTGTCTTTGTGCAACAGCGCCCTTCTTTTTTACCTTCCGCTATTCAATACGCACTCAATCAGCATGGCGCGCACCGCGGCCGCCGCGTTTCGATTCCGTATTGCGCTTCAAATCCATCAGGCGTTCATCGCTTTCCTTCAGGAATTTGCTGAGCCGGTCTTCAAAAGACAGCGAGCCCGACGAACGGCGCGAATCAAAGCCGTTATGCTGGCGGAATTCATGTTTCTGCCGAAAATCGCGTTTCGGACGGAATTCTTTCTTTTCCGGCGCCGGCTGGGTCTGTTTGATAGACAGGGCGATTTTTCCCTTATCGTCTACAGACAACACTTTGACGTTGACCTTGTCTCGAACTTTCAAAAAATCATTTACATCTTTGACATACTCATTAGCGACTTCAGAAATATGTACAAGACCTACCTTCTTATCCGGAAGCTCTACGAATGCGCCAAATTTTGTGATTCCTGTAACGGTACCTTCCATCACACTGCCTACTTCGATTGTCATGCTGTTTTGATTTCCTCCTTGTAATATCAGCATTACTGCTAAACGTATAAAGCCATTATACTCATAAATGCCAAAAAATTCAATCATCAAAATACAAAATATAGGGAATCACGGCTTATAGGGAATTTCATCGGGCTTGGCCAGGCCGAACTGTTCGCGCGCTTCCCGGGCGATTTCATCGGGATCATTCAGCTTGTCACGCCGTTCGCGAAGGCGAAGATTTTCGTCCCGCAAGGTCTGTTCCTGCTGCAGGGTCCGGTTCATGTCGTCATGGATTTCCCACAGCCTGTAGAGGCGGACGCCGATGAGATAGAAGCCGGCGACGATGATGGCTACGAGAATAAGATTATACCAGCTCATCTGCCGGAGCCGGATGAGCAGCCCTGTACGGCGCTTCCGGGGGACCTTGCGGCGCTTCTTTCGGCGCCGAGGCTGGCGATACTGCTTGGTTTCCACCCAATCACCCTTTCTAAGAACAAGAGACTGAAAAAGTCTTACCCTATAGTATACCGTGCTTTGCTGGCAAGATAAAGTTTTTTTGTAAAATTCCTTTTAAAATGGGCGGCAGTTATATATAATAGAGGCACGACATTTTGTATCTTATCCGAGGGGGAACACGTATGCACTATGAAAAAATAACGACAGAAATCCTGGAAAAATTAAAGGCCATCGTCGGCCCGAAAGACGTCGTCACCGACGCCGACGCCATGCAGCCTTATTCCCATGACGAAGTGACCGACCCGGCTTACCATCACATGCCCGAAGCCGTCGTCTTTGCCGAAACAGCCCAGCAGGTCAGCGCCATCATCAAGCTGGCCAATGCCTGCCACTTCCCTGTCGTCCCCCGCGGGGCCGGCACGGGTCTGGCCTGCGGCGCCGTCCCGGAATACGGCGGCATCGTCTTGTCGCTGGAAAAGATGAACAAGATACTGGAAATCAATGAAGACGGCCTCTATGCCGTCGTCGAACCGGGTGTACGCACGTCGGACCTGCAGGAAGCGGCCGAAAAGAAAGGTCTCTTCTACGCCGGCGATCCGTGCAGCGGCGACTCGTGCTTCATCGGCGGCAACATCGCCACCAACGCCGGCGGCAACCGGGCCGTCAAATACGGGACGACGCGCCACCAGGTCTACAGCGTGGAAGTCGTCAACCCGACAGGGCGCATCGTCAACCTCGGCGCGCGCCTGCAGAAACAGTCGACAGGCTATTCCCTGGACCAGCTGGTCATCGGCTCCGAAGGGACCCTGGGCATCATCACCAAGGCGACGCTGAAGCTCCTGCCCAAGCCGAAGTACGCCCTCGACCTGCTGGCCATCTTCGACGACCGCCGCCAGGCCATGGGCGTCGTCACCAAAATCATCAAGGCCGGCATCACGCCGACGTGCGTCGAATTCATGGACAACATCACCATCAAGTCCGTCGAAAAATACCTCAATGAAAATCTCCAGGGCAGCGACAACGGCAACTACGTCATCGTCGAAGTCGAAGGGACCAGCGAAGACGACCTGGACGACAAGGCCGTCATCCTCGACGAAGTCTGCACGGAAAACGGCGCGTCGTCAGTCCTCGTCGCTGACCACAATAAGATCTGGCAGGCCCGCAAGGCCTTTGCCGAAGCCGTCCGCGCCGAAAGCCTCATCGTCTGCAAAGAAGACGTCGTCGTCCCTGTCGACCAGGAAGCGGCCCTCCTCGACGAAATCCTGCGCCTGGCCAAGAAATACAACCTGGTCACACGTATCGCCAGCCACGCCGGCGACGGCAACATTCACTTGAACATCCTCAAGAATGAAGATGCCACCTATGAAGACTGGGACCAGCGGGTCAAGGCCAACCAGCAGGAACTGTACAAATTCATTTATGCCCACGGCGGCCGCCTGTCCGGCGAACACGGCATCGGCTACAAGCGCAAGCATTTGATGGAAGAATTCACCGATCCCGGCGAACTGGAAATGATGAAGGCCATCAAGAAAGCCCTCGACCCGAACGACATCCTCAACCCGGGGAAAATCTTCGACGTCGACTAACTTGCAAAAATGAAAGTTACCGTGTATAATACATAACAGAACTGAATAAAACGTATATCTTCAGGGCAGGGTGAAATTCCCGATCGGCGGTATAGTCCGCGAACGCTACGGCGTAGGAGCCATTGGCTCGTGATTTGGTGCGATTCCAAAACCGACAGTATAGTCTGGATGGAAGAAGATGTGGCGTGCTGTTTCTGCAGCGTGCCTTTCCTTGCATGTCAAAGCCCTGTGCCTCATCGCCAGGGCTTTTTGAGTACCACCAACTATGGACAATACAGACTTTAAGGAGGTCTTTATTTTGACTACAGAAAAACGTAAATTCAACACTATCGAAGAAGCATTGGAAGAATTACAGGCCGGCCACGTCATCATCGTCACCGATGACCCGGACCGCGAAAACGAAGGCGACTTCATCTGCGCCGCCCAATACTGCACGACAGAAAACATGAACTTCATGGCCAGCCACGGCAAGGGCCTGATCTGCATGCCCATGAGCATCGAATATGCCCATAAGCTCGGCCTGCCCCAGATGGTCAGCGAAAATACAGATAACCACGAAACGGCCTTCACTGTTTCCATCGACCACGTCGACACGACGACGGGCATCTCGGCTGTCGAACGCGCCCTGACGGCCCGCAAATGCGCTGAAGAATCGGCCCGTCCCGAAGACTTCCGCCGTCCTGGCCACAACTTCCCCCTCGTCGCCAAACGCGGCGGCGTCCTGACCCGCAACGGCCACACGGAAGCCACGGTCGACCTCATGCGCCTGGCCGGACTCAAACAGGTCGGCCTGTGCTGCGAAATCATGGCAGACGACGGCACGATGATGCGCACGCCCGAATTGATTGAGCTTGCTAAAGAGTACAACCTGAAGTTCATTACCATCAAGGATCTTCAGGCCTACCGCAAAATCTACGAGAAGCTCGTCGACCGCGTGGCCGTCGTGAAGATGCCGACGAAGTACGGTGAATTCCGCGCCTACGGCTACGTGAACCGCTTGAACGGCGAGCACCACGTTGCGCTCGTCAAGGGCGAGATCGGCGACGGCAAGGATCTTCTCGTCCGCGTGCATTCCGAATGCTTGACGGGCGACTGCTTTGGGTCGCTGCGCTGCGACTGCGGTCAGCAGTTCGCCGCCGCAATGACGCAGATTGAGAAGGAAGGCCGCGGCATCCTGCTCTATATGCGCCAGGAAGGCCGCGGCATCGGTCTCATCAATAAGCTGCGCGCCTACGAGCTGCAGGAAAAAGGGCTCGACACACTCGAAGCGAACCTTGCGCTCGGCTTTAAGGGCGACGAACGAGAGTACTTTACCGGCGCGCAGATTCTGCGTGACTTGGGCGTCAAGAGCATGCGTCTCCTCACGAACAATCCCGACAAGGTCTATCAGCTCGAAGAATTCGGCATCGTTATTACTGAGCGCGTGCCCATCCAGATGGATGCCACTGCCTACGACCTCTTCTATCTGAAGACCAAGGCCGACCGCATGGGGCACCTCTTCAAGTATTGATGCCCCCGAACGTTCTCTCTGCGGTCTGCGCCGGAGAGAGCGTTTCGTTTCGATGAGAGCCCAAAGCTGCCGCAGCTTCGGGCTCTTTTGTTTTTTTCAGAGAGATCTTGAAATCGTCTCGCTTTGTTTTGCCGCAGAGCAAAATTCGCTTGACCATTGCGCCAGCGGCATACGACAGCGCCCTTAAGGTCGTATGATCAATATCGTATTTCTAAATGGATACGCACTCACCCTCGGAGCTATTTCAATGAGCACCTTCAGCATCATGGGGCCGCACAATACGGATCTGCCGGATCCCTTTGATATTTTCCCAATTGACGATACGGCCGTCTGTTTTATCAAGAATGTTGTTACCTCGCCCAACGTTGAAGTGGGCGAATACACCTATTACGAAGACGACGAGAATCCCACGGAGTTTGACCGCAAAAACGTTCTCTACAACCATCCGGAATTCGGCGACAAGCTCATCATCGGCAGGTTCTGCGCGATCGGTGCGAACACCAAGTTCATCATGGGCGCAGCGAATCACAGCGTATCGACGGTGTCGACCTATCCCTTTAGTCTCTTTGGCGGCAAATGGGCAAAAGCGGCCCGGTCCGCTTACGACCTGACGCCGCATAAAGGCAACACCATCATCGGCAACGACGTCTGGATCGGCCGCCGCTCAGTCATCATGCCGGGCGTAAAGATCGGCGACGGCGCCATCATTGCCGCTTCTGCGGTGGTGACCAAAGACGTTCCGCCCTACACGGTCGTAGGGGGCAACCCGGCTGAATTTATCCGCCGCCGCTTCAACGACCGCCTGACGGCCATGCTCCTTGAGCTCAAATGGTGGGATTTCAAGCCCGAAGATCTCATCAAGGTGCTTCCGGTTCTTACAGATCCTGATCTGGAAAAAGTAGAACGGGAAGTTGAGGCGCTCCTCAAGAGCCGCCGCTGATTTTCGGACCGCTCTCAAAGACCGGCGCTTCGCATACCCCTCGATGCGCCGGTCAGCATTTATAAGGAGACCGACAACCAGTCGATAACGGCATCAATTGTTCGTCGCTTGCGCCCGATTGACCCAAATACGCCTTTTCTCCCATTTTCCGTATTTTGGCCGCAGGTTTTTGCTGTTAACTTGTAAAACATCGAACGATAGAGGCGCGGACGCGAGGAGCCTCGGGCGAGCCGGCAGGCCGGCAGCGACCCCGAGGGGAGGCAGATCCGCCGAATTCGCCGGCATCCTCAGCCTGGGGGAGCGGCGGATGGGCTTGCGGGGGATACCCGCTGGACTGTCTGCCTGCAACATTGACGAAAGTGATTGGTTTTCGTGAATTTGTGAGCAGTTGCGCTATCTTGACCGGTCAAAGCAGCGTGCACTCTGCCGGCACGTTGTTTTTTGCGCCAGCAAAGATAACGCTCTTTGCTGGCGCTTCTTTTATGAATTTGAGGCTGTCGGCGAGGAGCGCTGAACGTGCAGCAGGACAGGTTGCCTGCTCTTGAGATCGATACTGCGATTTTTCAATCCGTTTCAAGCGTCCGCGGATCTCAGGAGTGACCGCACCGCTTCGCCCCTACAATTCCACCCTGCAACCCCAACTACGCACGGTATTCAGCATGTCTCATCCGACAATTCGCGGCTCACTGGTCGCACTTATCACACCTTTCAATGAAGACGGTTCCGTTAATTTCGACAAGCTCGGCGAACTCATTGACTTTCATCTGGCCAACAGCACTGATGCGCTGGTCATCCTCGGCACAACCGGCGAATCTTCAACGATGTCTCACGAAGAAGACAACGCTGTCTGCGAATATACCGTCAAGCGCGTTGCGGGCCGCATTCCCGTTATTGCCGGATCGGGCTCCAACTCTACGCAGACGATGCTCGAAAAGTCGCTCTCCTATGAACGTCTGGGCGCTGACGGTCTGCTCCTCATTACCCCCTATTACAACAAGACCAACGAAGAAGGGATGTACCTTCACTTCAAGACCGTTGCCGACGCCGTGAAGATTCCCTGCATTCTTTACAACGTGCCCGGCCGCACGGGCTGCTCCATATCAGTGGCGAATGTCGCACGCCTCTCGCAGCACCCCAACATTGTGGGCATCAAGGAAGCGAGCGGCAATATGTCTTATGCGGCCAAGGTCGCAAAGTACCTCTCGGACGATTTCGCCATGTATTCGGGCAACGACGACATGATTGTGCCGCTCCTTTCCATCGGTGCCTCGGGCGTCATTTCGGTGCTGGCCAACATTGCTCCGAAGGAGACGCATCAGATGGTTTTCGATTATCTTGAGGGACGCACGGACGACGCACGACGCGCACAGATTGAACTTCTCGATGTGATCAACGATCTCTTCATTGAAGTGAATCCGGTTCCTGTCAAGGAAGCTATGAATCTCCTCGGCATGGATGTCGGCGGCTACCGTCTCCCCCTCACGCAAATGACTCAAGCCCACCGCGAAACGCTGCGTTCGTCGCTCGCTGCCGCGGGCTTTCTGAAGTAAGGAACTCTTCGCTATGAGAATCGCTCTCATCGGTATGGGGCGCATGGGCCGCATGATCCGAGACTGCGCCGCAGACCGCGGCATCGAAGTTGCGGCCGAATTCAATACCGCAACGATCGCTCAGCTCGCCCAGTGCGACCGTATGGATGCCGTCATTGATTTTTCCGCTCCGGCGTCGCTGCCGGCACTGGCGGCCTATGTGCAGCGCACCGGAACGCCCCTCGTTTCCGGCACCACCGGCTATAGCGACGAAGAGGCTGCCCGCGTCAATGCGCTGGGCGACTACGCGCCCGTAGCGGTGAGCGCCAACTTCTCCATCGGCGTTGCGGTCTTAAAGCACCTTGCCGCAGAGGCTGCCGCCCTGCTGCCGGACTTCGACATTGAGATCATCGAAACCCACCATCGCATGAAAAAGGATGCGCCAAGCGGCACGGCGAAGCTCCTTCTTTCAGCCGTCAACCCCGAGGGCACCCATCCGACGGTCTTCGGCCGCGAAGGATTCGCACCCCGCACAGCCGGTGAAATCGGCGTACACGCTGTCCGCGGCGGCACCGTAGCGGGCGTGCATACCGTGTCCTTCTTCGGCGACGAAGAAGAGCTCTCACTCACCCACCGCGCGGAATCCCGCCGGATCTTTGCAATTGGCGCGCTTAAAACCGCCGAAAAGCTCAAGGACGCCCCCGTGGGTCTGCACACCCTTGACGAACTGCTTTTCGCTCGCCGCTGAGTGCTGCACTTCAACTTTCTAACACTGGGGATTGAATCACCATGATGAACGCACAGGAAATCATTCACTACATCGCCACGGCTGAAAAAAAGACGCCCGTGAAGATCACGCTTCGCGAGAAAGCCGGCGAAGCCCCGATCAGCTTCGGTTCGGCAAAGGTCTTCGGCGTCGGCGACAAAGTGATTTTCGGCGACTGGAAGGAACTCGGTCCGATTCTTGAAGCCAACCGCGGCAAGATCGACGATATGGTCATCGAAAACGACTGCCGCAACTCTGCCATTCCGCTTCTTGACCTCAAAGGCATCAACGCCCGCATTGAACCCGGTGCGGTCATTCGCGATCAGGTGACGATCGGCGACGGCGCAGTGGTCATGATGGGCGCCATTATCAATATCGGCGCCGTGATCGGCGAAGGCACCATGATTGATATGGGCGTTGTGATGGGCGGCCGCGCCACTGTCGGACGCCGCTGCCACATTGGGGCAGGCACGGTGCTCGCCGGCGTCGTTGAACCCGCTTCCGCGCAGCCCGTCATCATCGATGACGATGTCTTTATCGGCGCCAATGCCGTCGTGATTGAAGGCATCCATGTGGGCGAAGGCGCCGTCGTTGCCGCAGGCAGCGTCGTCATTGAAGATGTTCCGGCCGGTGCCGTTGTGGCAGGCGTGCCTGCGCGCATCATTAAGGCGCATAAGGACGCCGGCACGTCCACCAAGACGGCCTTGGAAAGTGCTTTGCGTCAGCTCTGATCCGTCAGAGCAGTGAGGATGTACACCATTCCTTGCTGTCATCAGTAAAACAGCCGCATGTGAACTTTTCTCGATGCGGCTGTTGCTTTTTTTATATTTTGATTTTTTGGCATCACTTCAATTATTAATGTTTTCAAAAAGAAAACATACTATCCAGCATCGACGATGATCGCTCAAATTAGGGACTCCATTCACAGAACGGGCGATTTCATCTACTATATTTACAAATTACAGAAGTAAACTTACCCTTTCATCGAATTGTCGGTAAAGAAACATAATAAGGGCCGCAGTACATGCTAACCCCCCCCCCCATCCATCTCACCTGACATCGCAGCTCTTTCAGCCGCCTATCATATTTCAGCGGCCGGCTATGTTGATTTAGGAGCCGTTAACCGCCGCGCAGTTCTTTTGCGCACGACGCCTTTCTTTCAAACACTTTCCAATGGGGAAGTCGGCAGAAGCCGTTTGGCGGCAGGCTCCCAACTGAACCCGCCTCTCGTCGGCACAACGACGAAGGAGATTCGCCATGCTGGCGGTCTTTCTGGGATTGCGTGAAGGAGCCGGCGCCACGGTCTGCTGCGCCTCGGCGGCCCGCGAAGCCAGCCTTTACCGTCAGCCCGTGTTGGCCATAGACGGCCGGCATTCGGATGCGGGCCTCAGCAGCCTCTTTAATCGTACCGACGGCGATGGGGAGGATTGGCTTGGTGCGCTTCGCGGCGGCCGCAAAGCCCTGTCCGCTTTATGGCAGTACAGCGAGAATCTGTTTTTTCTGCCGCTCAACCCGCCAGAACCCCAGACTGCACCGCTTACGGGCCCGGAAATCGCCAGAGTACTTTTAGAGACACAGCGTTTCGGATTCTGCGACGTGCTGATTGATGCGGGGGCCAGCTCATCAGCGACCGCTTCTCTTTGGCGCAAATGTGCCGATATCGTCGTTACGGTAACTGAAGCTGACCACAATTCACTGCTCCGGCTCCGCAGAACACCTCTGGAAGACAACGATGTTCTCCTGCTCAACAAAATTGAGCCTGAGAGCACCGTCATGCGTGAAATCATCACCTATCTCTCCACAGAGAAGCGATTTCAGCCTCATCTTGCGCCCATGCGCATCCTTTGGGATGAAGCAGCTGCGAGAGCCGGTATTTATCGCTCGCCTGTTGCTGAGGCTGCTCCTTTTTCACAAAGCGGACAGTCGCTCGGAGCCTTTGCGACGTGGCTGAGACTGCGCGCAGCTGGGAGATGCCAATCATGATTGCGGCAGCTCTGCGGCATTGCATCCATACACTCCGCCGCCGTACCTCCAGCTCAGTGTCTTTAGCGATAAACGGCCTCTTTTTGCTGCTTGCATGGACATTTCTGCCGTTGGAAAACGCCCAATGGCACGCGGTAATGTCGCGCCGTGCAGTGCTCTTTCCTCAAATTGACTTTAAGCGCCTTAAGCCCCTCGATGGACTGCGCATGTTCGTGCAGGGCGTTTATCTCCTTTTTTTCTATATCACTGACGAACCGCTCGAAAGAAGCCGCATGGATCAGGACCATACCGCTCACGACAGCCTTCTGCGACGAGCCGGCGTCGCCCTGCGAAATGCAGGGCTCTCGCTTCGCGGCTTTATCGCTGCAAAAGGCGAAGCACTCATAGAGGCCCTTACCTCACGCATTGCATCCTGGCACCAGACCAGAACCGAGACGGCTCAGAACAGATCTTTTCGAAGGGAATGGATCGTCGCAGCATTTTTTACTCTGCTTGCTGCGACGCTCGGGTGGCTCTGCATCACGCAGCCGCTCGACCTCTGGAACCAGACGATCTTCTTGATGGCAACGGTTTCAATTGCACTCTTTGTGCGCCATATCCGGTCGCACTTTACATTCCTCTTGTTAATCGTCCTCTCAACACTTGTTTTCGCACGATACATGTGGTGGCGCTGGACCCAGACACTCAATCTGGATTCGACGGCAGGCACCGTCTGCTCGATCCTTCTGGTTTTGGCCGAAACCTATGCCTTCGTGGTGATGCTGCTCGGCTACTTCCAAACCTTCTGGGTGCTTGATCGTCCGCCCGTTCCAATGCCGGCGAAATTGTCAGCATGGCCTCATGTGGACATTTGCATCCCGACCTACAACGAACCGCTTGAAATCGTCAAAACAACTGTCTACGGCGCTCTTTCGATGGACTGGCCGACGGACAAGCTCCATATCTGGATTCTTGACGACGGCAGCCGTCCTGAATTTCGCGCCTTCGCCGAAGCTTCCGGCGTCGGCTACATCGAGCGTGAGAAGCACGACCATGCCAAAGCCGGCAACATCAACCATGCTCTCGGTCTGATGCACGGGGAATTTGTGGCCATTTTCGACTGCGACCATGTCCCCGTACGCAGCTTCCTGCAGATGACTGTCGGCTGGCTGGTGCGGGACCCGAAAATTGCACTCGTCCAAACGCCGCACCACTTTTATTCGCAGGATCCTTTCGAACGCAATCTTGGCCTTTCGTCAGCTGTGCCGGTTGAAAACGCGCTTTTTCATGACTTTATTCAGAAAGGCAACGACACCTGGAACGCCACGATGTTCTGCGGCTCCTGCGCCGTCATTCGCCGCAGCGCGCTCGATGAAATCGGCGGCATTGCCGTCGAAACGGTAACGGAAGACGCACATACCTCTCTGCGCCTCAATCGCCGGGGCTGGTCCTCAGCATTCATCGGCATCCCGCTGGCTGCAGGCTTGTCCACAGAAACGCTCGCTGCCCACATCGGACAGCGTATCCGGTGGGCGCGCGGCATGATCCAAATCTTCCGCATCGACAATCCGCTTTTCGGCAGGGGCTTGTCGTTCGGTCAGCGGATGTGTTTTCTCAATGCGATGATTCACTTCCTGCACGGACTGCCGCGCATCATCTTTCTGCTCGCGCCGCTGCCTTATCTCTTTTTTCACGTTTATGTCATCGAGGCGTCTGCAGCGGCCATCTTCGTCTATGTACTGCCGCACATGATTCACTCCATCATTACGAGCAGCATCATCGAACGCGGTCACCGGAGTCCATTTCTAGGCGCTGTTTATGAAGCCGTACTTTCCTGGTACATCCTGCTGCCCACGACAGCGGCGCTTTTTGCTCCCAATTACGGCAAATTCAATGTGACTTCAAAGGGCGGCACCGTTAAGGAAAACTACGTCGACTGGAACATCATCAAGCCGTACTGCATTCTTATTGCACTCAATGCCGCCGGGTTTATTTTCGGTTCCTGGCAGCTGCTCAGGACGCCTCACCCGGAATATCTGACTCTGGCAATCAATGGCGCCTGGATTCTCTACAACCTGATGATTCTCGGCGTGACGGTCGCCGTTGCCGTTGAAACGGTTCTGGAGCGTAAATTCCCCCGCGTCAGAGTAAACACACCTGCTGTTCTCAAACGCGCGGACGGAACGCTCTTTGACGCCGAACTCACCGATTATTCCCAAAAGGGCGTCAGCCTGAAGCTTCATGACGAAGCTGTCGACCAATTCTTTACGGGCAACGCTGTCGAATTGATACTCGAAAATGACGGCTTGACTTATGCCTTCCCTGCCGTTGTAAGACGCGCCCGTGAAGCTCGTCTGGGACTGGAACTCACTGAGCTGTCGCCCGAAGCCGAACGCGCATTTATTGCGGCGACTTTCTGCCGGGCGGATGCCTGGGTACAGCCAAAAACCGCTGCCCCCGGATTTTTAGACGGCACGCACGCACTCCTTTCCTTCGCCTGCAGAGGCTACAGCGCACTTTGGCAATACGCACCGCCCGCGCTGCGGCGCATCGCCCGACCGCCTTTGAAGCTGGCGCAATGGATTCTGAGTTTTGCGCCGCGCAGAAGACCGGCAGCGCCCTCGCTCATTCTCGGCGTCGGACGAGGCAGCTCAAACCCGGGAATGCTTATTTGAACCTCACATACCATCACGTTGATTTCATGAAATTGCTCCATTTCTTTGCGGCTGTTCTCTCCGCTTTGGCCTGCGCTGCTCCGACAATGGCCGCCTCTATAGAGGCAGCCGAGCATAAAGAAGCGCCGCAGATGCAGCCGCTCGCACGCATGATCGACGGCCCCTATGAGGCCAGAGAGTCGGTCGTCACGCCCAATACAACCCTCAGCCGTCTGTCTGATCTCTCGGTTCGTATTCCAAGCGATACGCTCACGCTCACCGGACTGCGTCAAAAGGCAGTTGTTGAGTTTCCTATGCGGCGAGATGAAATCATCATCCGCGCTCAGCTGCATCTCAATTGGACTCCGTCGCCGTCTCTGATTCCCATGCGTTCGCAGCTCAATCTGCGTCTGAACGGGGAATTTGAACGTACTTTGCCCATACATGCAGAAGACCTCGGTAAGCGCGTCACCACAGACATTGAACTTGACCCCAAAAAGCTCAAAGATTTCAACCAGCTCGAGTTCGAATTCATCGGTTCCTATGCCGATGTCTGCGAAAATCCCGTCCATCGTACGCTGTGGCTGACCATTGACCGATCGAGTTCGCTCTCGCTGACTCGTCAGAAACTGCGCGTTGCCGATGAGCTCGCTCAGCTTCCTGCACCTTTTGTCGATTTTGCCGACCACCAGCGCATCAGCCTGCCGATTGTGCTGCCCGACACACCGACGGGAAGTGAAATTGAAGCTGCAGGCATGACGGCTTCCTGGGTCGGCATGCTTGCCGACTGGCGCGGCGCTGAATTCCCGGTTTACTTTGATGAAGAACCGGCAGAAAGCCACTTCATTGCGTTCATGACCGAGCAGCATCGCCCGGCTTTCCTCAAGGATCGGCCCAGTCCCCAGGGGCCTGAAGTCGCCATTGCCGATGCACCCCACTCGCCCTGGGCCAAGATGCTCATCGTTGCCGGACGTGACGAGGCCGAACTAAAAACGGCCGCGCGGATGCTCGTGCTCAATACCAAACTTTTCTCCGGCAGCCGTTCGCGCGTTGAGCGAGCGTTCGAACCTCACCCGAGAGCGCCTTATGACGCGCCAAAGTGGGTTGACATCACCCGCAAAGTCCGTCTCGGCGATCTGACGACTTACCCGATGCAGCTGAGCGCCAGAGGCATTGAACCGCCAGCCATCCATGTGGATATGCGGCTGCCTCCCGACTTATTCCTGCTCACCCGCTCTACGATTCCTTTCAGTCTCAAGTACCGCTTCACCGCGCCCGACGAAGGCGCTGCAGCCATGATGACCCTGCGGATCAACAATCAGATCACGGAGTCAGTTCCGCTCTCGGCCCAAAACAGTGCGCAACCCCATGCAAGCGTGAGACGCATCCCGTTGGTTGATGCTTTTTCAAGTCTGCTGCAGGAAATCAATGTTCCAAGCATCTATTTCAACAATGCCAATACTATCCAATTCAACTTCGATTACGCATTGTCCATTGCAGGCGGATCCCCAAACGACTGCCGCACCGTTACGCTGCTTGAGCGTCAGGCTGACATCGACCCAGATTCGAGCTTCGACTTTTCAGGTTTCTATCATTTTGCGCGCATGCCCAACCTAGCGCTCTATGCTAAGAGCGGGTATCCCTTCTCCATATATGCTGACTTAAGCCGCACGCTCGCCGTGCTGCCGGCCGCCCCGGAACCCGCTGAGGTTTCGCTGCTGATGACAGCCTTGGGCCGCATCGCCGCGCAAACCGGCGCGGTCGGCTCCGCTGTTGAGATCAAGACCGGACCGACGCCTGCTGAACTCAAAAATAGCTCCAAGGACATCCTTTTCATCGGCGAAAATCCTGAGCTGCTCCTCAACGCATCGGCATCAGCATCTGACAACAGCCCTTCGGTCGAGAGCACGGCAGCCTACCTTATTGAAGGGCTTCAGCGCCGCCTTCAAGTGCCGCTCTCTGTTTCTGCCTCCGCCAAAGCTCGCCGTGATCCAATCGACGCCAAAACCAACGCGGCGCCTGCACTCCTCGCAGCCAACGGCGGTGCAGCTGCCATCGTCGGCTTTGAAGCCCCGTTCGACGGGCAGCGTTCCGTCGTTGCCCTGCTGTCGACGCCTGGAGACGGCACACGCGTTCTTCTGGACAAACTTGCCGGCCCCCAAGAGCTCTCTGACGTCGGCGGCAGCGCTTCACTAATTTACGGCACCGATACCGTCACTGCCTATACGGGACCGCTCTACTACATCGGCGACCTGCCTTGGCATCAGCGCCTTTGGTACGCCATGCTTGAACACCCGCTCCTGCTCGTGCTGGGAGCGCTCTTATGCGCCTTGGCAGTCGCTGTCATTGTCTATGCCGTCATGCGGGTATTTGTACGCCGTCGATTGAATGGAGGTGCAGCATGAAGCGCCTGAATCGATTCGCTCTTACTCTGGGGATCATGCTGATACTGAGCGCAGCATCCGTTTCGGCAGCCCCTGACAGTAATGCTGAGCAATGGCCCTTATGGGAAAAATTTTGCAGCTCTGCGCTTTCAGTGGACGGCCGCATCATTGACGCTGGCGATCCCCGGCAGATCACGACTTCTGAAGGACAGTCCTACGCCCTCTTTTTCGCCTTAGCCGCCAATGATCAAGAGCGCTTCACACGCATTCTCGAATGGACTTCGAGCCATCTCTGCGCAGGGAACTGCTCAAAGCATCTCCCCGCTTGGCTGTGGGGAAAAATTGAGGAACCCGCTGCCAAGGGAGAACCGCCGCGAGTTCGCTGGGACGTCATTGACAGCAACAACGCTGCAGACGCTGATCTATGGATGGCTTATACCCTGCTTGAAGCCGGCCGCCTTTGGGAACGCAGTGATCTAACCGCATCGGGCCGTGCCCTGCTTGATCTCATCCTAAAGAAACTTGTTCTCAGCCATTCCGGATTAGGTGAGGTCGTTCAGCCAGGCCAAACCGGCTTTACTCACGACACTGAAATAACGCTAAATCCGAGCTACCTCCCTATCATGCTTCTGCGGCGGTTTGCTCTGGAAGATCCCCGCTGGCGTCCGGTCATTTCTGCGAGCGTGCGCTCCATCGTGCGCGCATCTCCCAACGGACTGGCCCCGGACTGGGCGCGGTTTGACCAAGACGGAAGATTAACGTTCCGCGACAACACGATCGGCGGGTGGGACGCCATCCGCGTCTATCTTTGGGCCGGCATGATATCGCCCGACGACCCCGCCGCAGCGCAGCTGCGCAGCCATTTCAATACTATGAGGCAGGCTGTTGAGGCGCGGCTGCTGCCGCCCGAACGATCAGATGCCTCAACGCTTTTCGTTTCTGCGCCGGGGCCGGATGCTTTTTCCGCAGCCTTTTTAGGATGGCTGCGCGATGAGCGAGTCGGAGCTTTCACCCGCACTTTGCTCGCATGGCCGGAAGTCGGAAGAGCGAACTACTACAAAAGCATGCTGATGCTTTTCGGCCTTGGTTTCGACAGCGGCCGGTTTGCCTTCGATCGGCATGGCCGCCTCTACTTCCCAATGCGTCTGCCATGAAGAAGACTTTTGCCGCGTGCCTTTTGCTGCTGATCTGCGGACATTCTGCGCATATCGGAGCCGCCCCGCAAAAAGGGGAGGCTCCGCGCGCCTGGCTGTCCGATCAAGTCATGCGCTCGCGAACCAGCGGCAATTCCGGCGTAGAGGCTGATGCTCTGGCCCGCCTGCTCAGCATGGACCCGAATGATCCGGCCACCAAGCTCGAACTGCTGCGGCTTAAAGTCCGTGATCCCCATATTGCTTTCAAAGAGCTCGAGCAGCTTGTCGATCAAATCTGCACTTCGGAGAACATCCATTCGAACGCATGTCGGCAAGGTCGGATTCTTCTGGATGCACAGCAGGGAAACATGGCCGACCAGCTGGCCTCGGCAAGACTGATGGCGCTTGCCGGTCAGGGCGAAAGCGCGCTCGCAACGTTTGAAGAGCTCTTTGGCGGGCTGCCCGAAGAAGAGAGCCTGCAGCTAGAATATGCACGCATTGCTTCGGCAGTGCCCGATAAACAAGCTGTCGCCAAACGCATTTACGAGCAGCTGACCCGCTCTGACTCGCCGGTCATTTCCAACACCGCCCGCATTGCCTTGAATTCACTGCGGTTTGAGCAGACCTTAGCCAAAGCGCTTTCAGTTGCATATACAGATGCGGGCCGCGCCTCAGCCGTTCCCGTTCTGGAAGCAGCGCTGAAATCCCATCCGGATGACAGCCGTGCAGGACGGTGGCGCAATGCTCTTCAGGATGCTCAGTTTTGGCTCGCGGTTGAACGGGGCGATGCTGCCTTGAATGCCAAACGTTTTCAGGCAGCCGAACGTGCCTATCGCGAGGCGATGCCGTTTAAACCGAGCAGTCCCTATGCACTCCTTGGTCTCGCCAATGTTGAGCAAGCCCGAGGCCGCTATAAGAACGCACGCGATCTCGTCCAAAAAGCGCTTGGCAAATCAGATGTCGCCGGCTCTGAACGTTTGAGGCTGCTCCGTCGAATTGACCGCCTCAACGCATTGGAAGTCAGCGCAGCAGCCTCACGTCTGGCGCCGGATATGACGCCGGAAGGCGATTTCGCGCAGCTGCCTACCCAGACTTTCATCTCCGCACTGCGGCACGAACTCACCGTCTCCAAAGGTGACCCATGGGTTCGGCTGCGCCTTGCCCGCAGTCTCTTGGCACTTCATCAAAAACGTGAAGCCGATGCCTTGTGGGATGTTCATGCCGATGACGGCACTTTGGCTTATAAACATGCAGAGATTCTTTACTTCGTCACCTCCGGACAAAACGAGAAAGCGCTCGCGCTGCTTGACACGGTGATTCCAGAGCAGTCCAACGCTGCGGACGGCTGGCTCGCCCTCTCGCCTTTAAGCAGACTCTCCCGTGCAGATACTCAGTCGCTCCAAGCGCTTGCCGCGATCCAGCAGCGGCTGCGAAGCGAATCGGCACTTCAAGAAGCCGAAGCACTCGCCCAACAGAACGAGCCCGCCGAAGCGCTGAGAACGCTCTTGCCTTTTTCTCCTCAGGAACCTTACCTGCGCGCCCGGATGGCTCGTTGGGCTGAAGCCTCTGGCGACGCAGCACAGGCCTTTAGGCTGTGGAAATCTCTTTCCGCCGTTTCGAGCTGGGAAGATGAGGCTCTCTTTGGTCAGGTGCGGGCACTCCTTCGTCAGGACGTCCCGGCTAAGGAAGCCGCAGTCGATTTAATGGCCCAAGCCGTTGAAGCTCGCCGGCGAGCTCAAACGCTCACCCCGGATTTCCTCATCCGCATCACCGGGTTCATGGATGATGCCGGCGCCTCCAATGAGGCCGATCAAATGTGCGTGACTGAAGCTCAGATGCTCGGCTCGGCCAAAGGTGAAAATGCCGCCATGCTTTTACGCAGAGCAGCTCAGCACCTCGAAGCTGCGGGCGATGCTCAAGCCGCGCTGAAAGTCTACGAAGAAGCCTTCCTCGCCGCGGGTCTGCTGACTGAACCGGCGCCGTCGGCCAACGTCTTTACGCGCGCGATGCGAACCGCATCGCTGCCTGAACGCGCACCGAACGACGAACCCAACGCTCTGGATGCCGACGGCTGGCTCACACTCTCCCTCAAGTCACGGGCGTCCGAACTGTATCAGCACAGTCAAACGGAGATTCGTACAGGGCTTGACTTTAAACGTGATCCCGGCACTTCGGGCTATTCGGATCTGACAGCCGTGACGTCCATGACCGAAGCAGAATTTCCAGCATTCAGCGGCCGTGCTCGGCTGCGCACTGATTGGGTCTGGTACCGCGTCGGCAGCCTGAAGGATTCGCCAAAGTTCGGCACGATCACAGAACGCCCCGGAAGCAGTTTGCAGACGTCTTCGGATATGGGCGCTTCGCTCGCCTTCGCCTGGACAAACGATCAGTTTGCCTTTGATATCGGAACAACGCCGATCGGCTTCCTCTACACCGACCTCGTCGGCGCTTTGGCTTGGTCTTGGGATGTGGGAGAGGTCGGCCTTACCCTTGAGGTTTATCGCCGTCCGGAAGAAGGCTCGCTACTTGCCTTCGGCGGTCAGCGAGATCCAGGGACAGGGCGCACTTGGGGCGGCGTACGCCGTCTTGGCACGTCGCTCAATGCCTCTTGGGATCAGGGAGAGCGAAACGGTTTCTGGGGACGAGCGGCGGCGAATCAAATTACCGGACATCATGTCGCTGACAACAGCAGTATCGAGCTGATGGGCGGCTGGTATCACCGACTGATCAACCGCCCCAATCATGAGCTTCGTACAGGTGCATCGCTCCTCTTCTGGCACTACCAAAAAGACCTTTCCGACTATGTGTGGGGCCAAGGCGGATACTATTCGCCGCAGGCTGCCGTCTCCTTGGGCAGTTTTTTGGAAGACCGCGGACGCACCAACAATTGGTCATGGACCGTTGAGGGTCGTCTGGGGCTCTCTATGTCGAAATCTTCCGAACGCGACCGCTATCCGCTCAAGGACGAGCTGCGCCGCGAAAATCTTCCTGATCTGTATGCCAGAGAACCTTCGTCAACCTCTTCAGGCATCGGTGTCTCGTTCAAAGGCGCAGTTGAAAGAAGATTAGGTCCGCAAGCATTCGCCGGAGTCTCATTCGCTTATACGAATGCGGACGGCTATGCCCCGCTTTATCTCGGTTTTTGGCTGCGATTCCCATTGACCCCATGGGAAGGAGACCTGCCTATGCCGCCAGAACCCATGGTGCCCTATGCCCGCTGGTAATCGTTTGCCGTGCAGATTTCCCATGCTGCCTCTCATCTTTCTCACCTTCAAGTTCATCTATGTCCCTTCTGAGGGCATCATTCCCGGAGGGGATCATGACTAATCCGCAATTGCTGCAGCCTCAGCACTCTCAAAGCATCCGATCATCGGCTTTGAAGAGCAACAAAAATGTCTGCACAGCGGACAAGCTGGGCTTCGTTCTGGATACGTCCACCCATACGCTTGAACTGTCTGAAGCGTTCACTGAACTGCTGAGCGGAGCGACCAAGCACCCAATTCGCACCCAAAACGATTTGCTTGAAGCCGCCGCTTCAGAGCTTGATCGCAATCTGCTCGACCATGCGCTGACCGCTCATGATTCACCGTTTGAATACGTGCGGTTTAAAACAGGAAATCAAGTCTCCTGGACTCGCATCGACCTGCAGACACGCATCACCCCTGAAGGCAAAACATTCGTTGACGGATCTGTGACTTGGTATGACGCCGGACAAATCATCCATGATCTGCTTCCGGCCGCATCACCGTCTGGACAGATGCTCCGCTCGCTGCAGAAACTCTTTTTGCTTTCATTCGAACACCCCGTATTTTTTGCCGCGATCAGAGCCGAAACGCCAGTGAAGAGTGTGAGGATCGTGGACTATATCGCCGCACGACTGCGTGAGCTCGGCTGCTGCGCAGAAGTACTGCCGGGCGGTCATTTCTTCTTTGAGCATCAGTGCAATCCTGAGAAAAAGGGGGCTGACAAGGATCTTTTGACAGCACTGAACGCCTTTCTCAAGGAAGCCGATCCAGATGCTTCGATTGAAATTCTGGAAAGCAAACGGAGTGCCGCCGCCTCGGACAACAGCCGATTGTCGTTTTGGCGGACCGCAGCAGCCTTGCTTGACGACGAAGTCAAGGCAGCTCACCCAGAGGGTGAAGTCACCTTCAGTGACCTCATCATCCTGGCTGAAGCCTGTCTCAACGACTTCAAAGCTTTTTATTTGGATTTGCAGCCCATCATTTCATGCAGTGACGGCTCCTACATCGGCGGGGAATTTTTAATTCGTCTCGATTCAGACAAAATTAATTTTGGCCCAGACAAATTCATTCCTTTATTTTCAGAGTCGAACTTCATGTCAGTCGTTGATCGAAAAGTATTTCTGATGGCGATAGGCACTATTCGAGAATATTTTAAAAACACCAAGAAATCATTTTGCTTCAACATCAACATCAGTCCCAAGCAAAGCGCCAATCCTCAATATCTTCATTTCGTAAAAGAAACCCTGCGCTTAACTCCAGTTTACAATCAAAAATTGATGATTGAAATTACAGAAACAAATGCTATCAGCCAAAAAACTGGGAGTGCCTTTATAGATGGGCTGCATGCAATGGGAATTCAAGCAGCAATAGATGATTTTGGAACTGGTTACAACAGTTTAGAAACACCGCTGTCAATGTCTTTTGATATGGTGAAATTTTCTCGATCACTCATCAATAAGGCATTGATATCCAGACGATCAAAGAACTTTCTGTCGCAAATAACCAAAGCCTGCAGAACGCTTGACGCAGAACTCTGCGCCGAAGGCATTGAAACGCTTGAAATGAAGGATGCTTTGTCTCCATTCTGCTTTGACAAGTTTCAAGGTTATCTCTTCGCCCGCCCGATGCCGGTTAAGGACGCTGCCCGCCTGCTGCTCGCAGCAGAACTCAAGGAGCTCAAGGAGCAAAAGCAATGAAACCGCTGCGCGTTCACCCTCTGTGGATTGGATCGGTTCTGGGCTTCATTCTGCTGCTGATCGTCTGGAACTGTTTCGTTCCCAATCAGGCCGCCATTCCGGACGTCATCCGAATCGGCGTGGAGGACGACTACGTTCCGTTCTCCTATACAGATGAAAAAGGACAGCGCGCAGGCTTTGACGTAGATATTTCGTCAGCGCTGTGCAAAAAATTAAATTTCCGATGTGAAATTCTGCCGATGCCCTTTGGAAAGCTCCTGCCGGAACTCTCCAAAGGCAATTTGACAATAGTTGTAGCAGGCATAGGCATCACCCCGGATCGTGCGAAGCATTTTTTATTCACTAATGTTTACTATCGGTCTCGAAGCTTTTTTATCACAAACAACCGAAAGCTCGCGCCGGCCAGCACCGCCAATGCTGCGAAGCTTGTTATCGGCGTACAAAAAGATACGTTTCAACAAGAACTCATCGAGAAACACTTTATTCCTGCCGGTGCAAAGATGAAGATCTATGCAAAATATGATGACCTTAAACAAGCTATTTTGCGTAATGAAATCAACACCATGTTCACTGACGGGCTGCCTGGATATGCATTCCTCAAGAGTCCACAAGGCGCATCGCTCTTTATTAGCGGTCAATATGACGATTTCGACCCATCGCTTACCGATGCTGTCATTGCCGTTCAAAAGGACGCCGAAGAGCTAAAAAACAAGCTCAATCAAGCGCTGATGCAGATTAAAGCTGACGGCATATACCAAGAAATCAGTGCGAAATATTTCCCATTCATGAATTATTGATTGACTACAGACAGACGGACTATGTCTAAATCCATCCCGCAAAAACGCCAAGCGCTGCATTTCACGACCTTCGTCAAACTGACGATCTGGCCGTTGATTGTGCTGCTTGCCTGCTGCATGGCGCTCAGTCTGAAGCTTTATTTCGATATCGGCAAAAAAACCGAAAATTTGACTGACGAGACTGTCAACAGTCTTTTATTGTCACAGCGCGCTGCAGTGAATCTTGAAGGTCTGCGGTTTTCTCTTGACATTATTGCCACCGCCAGTGAAGCCGAACGGGCCAGAGATGCATATGTCAATGCCTGGGCAATGCTCTCAGAGTCGGCGCTGGATCGGCACGATGACACAAGGCTTGTTGTCAAGCAGGTTCTCGAGAGTCTTCAGCAAACCTGGCAGGAACGTAAAGCGCTCGATGCCGATTTTGCGCGAGCCCAGAAAGTCAGTGCGCAATTCGGCAAAAATCTGTTTGACCTCTATTCACAATCTTCCGGCCTGCCGCGGCTTGCCGAACTTCCCAAAACCCGCCTCTTCCGTGCCAAAGAGATTACAGATCAATTACGGCTTTTCGGCCAGACTGCGGCCGAAATCCGCGCAGCTTGCGCTCAGATGCACTCGGATGCCGATTCCCGCCTGAGTTCCATTTCGTCCGAAAGCTGTCCGAATCTGCTGCAGACCTCTGCCACCCTTGAAGCCGCACTGCAGGAAGCCCAGCGTTCTTTGGAGCGCTTTGACTCTGCCGTCTCGCTCATGAACGACGACATGGCAAGGCTTCAGCACATTTTTTCAGCGAGGGAAGCGCGTGAGCTTTTGAGCGAAATCTCAGCCATCAACAAAACCTCTGCCAGTTTTGTGCCAGTGATCATTGCGTTCATTTTGATTACCGTACTCACGCTCTTTTCAATATCCCTCTGGTTCAACACGCTTGTCGAACCTCTGAGGGAGGTCATGCAGGCCATGAAGGATTTCTTGGATCGGGGTGTCATGCCTCCCAAAAACATCACTTCTCACGTCACCGAGCTTAATCAAATGATTGAATGGCTCATGCTTTTTTGCAGCATGACCGCGAGTGAACAGCATAAAAATCAAGTTATCGCCGAACAGTACAAAACGCTCATCAAGGAATCTCAGCGCGATCCGCTCACGGGCGTATACAACCGTATGGCGTTTGAAGAAATTGCGTCGCGCAAAGCGCCGCTGCCGCCGATGTGCGCGGTAGCAATGATTGACATTGATCACTTCAAACGCATCAACGATACACGAGGCCACCTCTTTGGCGATTCCATCCTTTCCGCCGTCGGCGAAACACTTCGTCGAAATCTGGATAAACAGGATCTCATCTACCGCTATGGCGGCGATGAGTTCTGCGTCGTTATCTCCGGCATCACGGAAGAATCACTTGCAACCGTTGCACAGCATTTGCTGGCCAAACTCGGCACGATCTCCACCAAAACAGCACAAATATCCAACTACCTGCCTGAAGGGGATGGATTGTCAGCAACGATTGGACTGAGCACGATCACGACCCCCAATGATCATAAAGACATCTTGACTCTCATTGAGGAAGCCGACCACGCGCTTTATCGAGCAAAAAGAGCCGGGCGCGGGCGCTGCGCAAGTGCATTGAAGGAGAAGGAAGCATGACCTCCGCCGCTGCCAAGCTCGAACTGCAGGGACTTCCCGACCTTCTGCAATGGGTGGACTTCGGAACCTGCGCGGTTATCTTCCTGCCCTCTTGCCGATGGCTCATCCCGCTCATCGGGCAAATTAATGCACCGTCGTCGGCCCCACTGCAGGTCGTTCTTACCGAGCCCTGTGCAGATACGGTTCTCGAATGTGCTCCGAAGTATCCGCTGAACAACCCCAAACTTCAGAGCGCTGAGCTCGTCACCATGCGTCCAAGCGCCAAGCCTCCTTTCAAGCGCTTTGCGGACGCGTTCCCTTTTCTCTCGAAAGATGCCGGCCTGGTGATCTTTGCCGGAGGAATGGAAGCCTTTGACAGACTTTCACCCGCTCAGCTCAATGCGTTGCTCGTCAATCTTGCCAATGATGCAAGTGAGGGTGGGAAAGCGGTGCTTCTTTGTCTTGGAGGCCTCAGCGCAGAGTTAAAGCAGCACTTTCTGAACTGTCGGCGCGCAGTTTCCGGTGCTGCCGCAATAGAGAAGCAAGACGACCATTTCGTATGGATAACGAACTTCTGGCACGCGATGGATCACTATTGCGACGAAGTGACTTTGCCGCTCTCTTTCGATGCAGACGGACGCCTATTGATCGACAGCGAAAACAATCGTGGTTCCAGCCTTGAACGCAGCGATGAGGACGTTGTTTGGAGTTCCGTTCCGTCACTGCAGGCTGAATCTGCAGGAATCCCCGATCTTCGAACCGTTGCGGACAATAACGCCGTTCTCGCAGCCGGTCTGCGTTCGGCTGCCGCCACATTGGTTTTCCGGCTTGACAGTGCCAAAGACATTGAACCTGTCGGACGTGCGATTTTTACGCTGCGGCGGCGCGGCGGAAGACTGCTCAAAATTGCCGCCGTGGAAACAAAGACGCCGCTCAGAGCCGCTTCGCTTGCTTTCCTGCTTGGCTGCGGAGCCAATATTATTTTTGAAAATACAGCCACTTGCGGCTATATCCGCATCATGCTTGCCTCCCTAAAGGACACCGTCTACAGCCATCCGCTGCCCGAGCATTTTGAAGAAAAATTGGCGGCGATTTCTGCCTCAGCCGTCATTGGGATGGTTGAGCCTGCCAGGTTCCTCAGCGCCGCTCGATCCATCATCGCCACGCCGGTCGACTATCAGAATTCCCACGGCGCATTAATCGTGCTCGAACCCGATCCGGGCATATTGGTCGAGGAAGCTATGGATCAATTCCACCCCACGCGGTCCGGCGATATGGGCTGCGTAATGCTCAATCGGGCCGTGCTTTTTCTGTCGGGATGTCGGCCTTCAACTTTGGAGATCACGCTTCGCCGTATTTTCTCAGTGGATCCGACATTGATCTTTCAATCGTATGCGGGCTTCTTCAGCGATTTGGAAGTGGCAAACGGACTCCAGCACCTCGAAGATTTTTTGGAGCGCGGGAAACCTTCCCGCCGCGCTTATTCGCGGCCGATTACAAACCGCAAGCCCAATCCTGACGACCCTTCTTCTCCGGCTGAACTCATGCGCCCCAACCCCAACAAGCCGAAACGAGTTCACCCGGAAACGGAGGCCAGCCATGTCTGAACTGCCGCCTCTTAATGACCTTTGGATGCTCATTGTGATCGCCGCCTTGGTTTTTATCCCCATCGGCATGCGTCTCAAGGCAATTGCTGCCCGCATCCGGCGCCGAGCGGCTTGGTGGTGCATACGCCCCACTCTTCGCCGCAGCAGCTCATTTGAAAAGTTCATCCGAAAGAACGCTCAGGAACGCTAAATTGATGACCACCTCCCATTCGACAGCCGACGAACTGCTTCGGCCCAGAACATCCGGAAGCAGTGCCTGGAATCTTTACTTTCTCGGAAAAATCGCCCTCGCCTACTTCGGTTATCTGGTGCTCAGCCCCGAGCTCAATGCATTGCTCTTTGGGGTTGTCCTTATTCCCTTCCAGTCGAAGACTGTCCGACGGCTCCGTGATGCAGCAGCTTTAATTGCAGGCTTTGCATTGCTCTGGCACGAAAGCTGGCTGCCAGGCCCCGAAGTGATTGCAGCCAACGCCAGCAACCTGGCTGCCTTTACACCTGCCTATCTGCTCGAACTCGCAGAGAGTTTTGTCAACACACAGATGATTGCCTGGGGACTAGTGGGATTCACCCTGTGGCTTCTGCTGAAAAACTGGGTGCGTTTCACCACATTGTCTGCACTGGGACTGCTCTTTACGGCTTTCCCGGGCCTCTTGGCTTTTGTCGTTCAGCCATTCACCTCACCGTCGGTCCAAGAATCCTCTGCAGAGAGTTCGATCCGCACAGCGGTCAATGAAGTGCCTGCCAGCCAATCTCAAACCGCTTCCGCCGAAAAAACGCAGCAGCTTCAGCCGCCGCAAACTGCAGCCGCTTCTGACAATGCCATCAACACCTGGCTTGAAACTTTTTATCAATCCGAATCACAGCGGCATGCAACGCTTCCATCTGGACTGATTCCAATTGAGCAAAGCGGCGCATTTGACATCGCCCTAGTCAATATCTGTTCACTGGCGCAGGATGATCTGGAGGCTACGGGCTTAGCTGACCATGAAGTATTCAAACGATTTGACATCCGCCTCACAAACTACAATGCAGCCACTTCTTATTCCGGACCTGCCACCCTCCGGCTCCTAAACTCACTGTGCGGACAAAGTTCACATCAAGCGCTTTACAACGGACGGCGGACCTCCTGCGAATTGATGACGCAGCTGGAATCGGCCGGCTGGACGCCGCAGCTGTTTTTCGATCACAACGGCAAGTTTGAGGACTATTTGGACAGCCTGCGGAAATACGCCGGACTCAAACCGCCCTTGGCGCCGCACACCGGTCTCAAACCCATTTATGAAGGCTTTGACGGTTCACCCATCTATTCAGCATTAGATGTGCTTCATTCCTGGAAGAATTCACTCCCTCCAGAGCCAACCCGCACCATTACGCTCTTTAATCTCATTGCGCTTCATGACGGCAATCGAACACCAGGGGCCGGGAAATCACTCGACTTCAAGCCGCGTGCCGAGCGGCTCCTGAGGGACCTCAATACCTTCATGAATGAACTGGAGGCGAGCGGCCGCCCTGTTCTCCTCTTGATTGTCCCTGAGCACGGCGCAGCCGTGCGGGGCGACCGCATTCAAATGGCTCGTCTGCGTGAAATTCCGAGTCCTCATATTACGCACGTACCTGTTTTTGCAAAATTTTTTGGCTTATCCACGAAAACCCCGGAAATCGTGATTGACACTCCGACGAGTCATCTCGCGGTCGGTGAACTTATCGCTAGAACGATCACAAGCGGCGCCTACACCCATGCCAAACCGCTCGATCTGACTGCTCTGACCTCGGATCTCCCGCAGACTTGGTCAGTCTCTGAAAATTCAAATGCTTCAGTTGTTCAATACAAAGACAATTTCTGGGTCAAACTCCAGCAATCCAAATGGATGCCATATAAACAATAAAAATAATACAACATCAATACCAACCAAATTTGATCATTACACCAAAAAAAATAAAATAAAAAAGTGAGGTACAAAATGAAGGGCGCCATAAAAATACAAAACATAACCTCAACTTATATTCTAATACTCACACTGGCCGCAACCCTAATACTTGCCATATTTGGCGTGGAAAAAGTCATTAGGTACAATTGTTATCAAAATTTGGCCGATGCTGTTAAACAAGGCGCTACCAACATCCGCTCTATCTTGGAAAATGGCGAGCAGCAGCTGCAATCAGTTTCCGTTATGCTCGCAGCACACTTAAATCTAGACATCACATCTGCAGAACACTTTAAATTCCTTACACAATTACCAAACAACAATTTGATATCGACCTATATTGTTCTGCTTCCTGACAATAAATTATTATTCCCTTATCAAAAAAATATTCATCCATTAAAACCTTTGCTTTTTAAATCCAATATCGAAGCAAATGTCAATTTTATCGACCGTTATGCTATCGACGATAATGGCACATTGTATTCCGCCCTTTGCACACCTATTATGCGAGACGGCGTCACTATTGCAATACTTTATGGCTTAATCAATTTAAATGACATACCTAAAAGATTTCCATTCCAAATTTATAATGGCAATGGTCAAGCCTTTCTTATTGACGCTCAAAATGGAAATTTACTCATTGACACTTGGCATAAAAATTTAGGTAACATGTATGACGTGCATTTCAGCAGTAACGAAACAAAATTCGGGACAAGTTTCGAACAAATGCGCAGAGACATTAAAAATGAACAATCCGGATTTGTTATCTTTAAATCACAGCAAGCTGGTGAAGATTTTTACAGTTACTATCACCCTGTGGAAAAATATCATCTATCCTTTCAAATCATCGTCCCGCAATCAGTTGCTTTCGCAGAAGAATATAAACTTCAACAAATTGTCCTCTCGCTCGGCTGTGCACAGTTAACGGCCATTTTAATTTATGCATTTCTTTTAATGCGTAAAACCTCCAAACGCAGACAACAGGATAAGCAAAGAATCGAACTTATTCAATCAGTCAATAAAATACAGCGAACATTGTTTGGAGTATATAAAAACCCTTATCTGATCAACGTATCCCTTGAGATGCTTGAGCAAACCATTGGTTCAGACCGAATCGTGCTCATGCTCCTAAATGATGGGGTCATTGATAAATTTTTCAGTCTCCCTCAATATGATGAAAAAGAGCGAGCAAAATTCATCGGCTTGAGAATACCGCAAATTGTTATCGATGACATCAACACTCATCTCGAGGAGAAGGGGATAACACTTTACGCAGAAAGCAATGCAGACAAGTTAACGCTTGCACAATCGATGCCTGGATTAAGTGGAGAAACTGAAATAATTCGAAATCTTACTGCCGTCTGGACACTGAATTCCGATCGAGAAATTATTGGTCTGGCTTATGCCATCAATGTCGACGATCCTGAAAGTTGCCGCGAAGTCCTTTCAACGATTGTCAGCAGCTATCAAATGGCAATCCAAACCATGGATTCCTATAACATGCTCTACCAAATGGGCGAGATCGATAATATGACCGGCCTCAAAAATAGGAATGCCTATCAAAAAGATATTTCCCAGTTAGGAGAAATGACAGACAGTTCATTTTGCTGTATTTACATTGATGCCAATGGATTACATGAAATGAATAACCGTTTAGGTCATTCTGCCGGCGATAAAATGCTGATCAGTATTGGCAAAGAAATTTGTACTCAATTTAGGAATGATTCGCATGATGCTTATCGCATTGGCGGGGATGAGTTCATTATATTTTGCAGAAACATACCTGAAAAGCTCATTCAAGAAAAAATAAACAATCTTAAAGAACATCTCGAAAGGCTTCATTACTTTGTTTCTATCGGCCACGCATTTGCGAAAGATGGATTAAAACCGCTAAACACCATCACTCAAGCCGAAAGTATAATGTACAAACAAAAGATGTATTTCTATTCTGGAGACAGGGATCGAAGAAAAGCCAGGACAAAGAATATAGAGCTAGAAAATCTTCTACTAGAAAAACACATTCAAGACGACTTCCTTTCAGCCATATCCAGCAAATATTTAGGTGTTTATGCCGTCAACCTTATAACAAACAATACGCGCATCATATATAAGCCTATTTATTTTGATGAAATACTAAAAAAATCTGACTTCAATTACAAAGTAGCAATTAAAGAATATATAAGAAAATTTGTTGACAACGTGAGTTACAACGATTTCATGTCATTTATAGATTATGAAAGACTCGATAAAGCCTTAAGTGCTGGGCAATCACCTCGACTCATCTATCGCAAGAAAAATGGCGATTACGTTCAAGTTCGAGTCCTTCCCATGAGCAAGTATTCGGATACCAACAAAACAACTTTATGGATCTTCGAAAGAGAATCGTCAGCCAAGAGCGGACATTTACCGCCTTCAGCGGCAACAAAGCGCCTTTAAAAGACGTCGCATCGCTCCATTGCAGCAGACACTAAAGCCAAAGCCGCAGCAAAAGCATCGCATTGCTGCGGCTCTTTCATTCATTGGAGCGACAGACAGTCCTAATCGTATTTGCGAGCCGACGTCTGGCAGTCCCAATCTCAGTGCACTAATGAATTCTCCGCAGGTCTTTCAACCTGCATCGCATACCGCCGACGTTCAAGCTTCATCCTTCGTTGAGAGACCAGCCTTGACGCTAAGATGAACCCACATCACCAGAATGTGAAGTACTGCCGGGCATAACCGCAGCGATCTCCATCACCGAGATGACACTTCACCCGTCGAATTATTAAGAAGGACATTGCTCTCATGTTCGAGCGCATTCTTAAATACCGCCGCGATCTCCATCAGATCCCGGAACTTGACTTTGATCTTCCCAAGACCACCGCTTATGTGCGCAGCGTGCTTGAGAAACTGCCCTGCGAGGTCTTTTCCCCCGACGGTCACGCTGTCTGCGCTTGGTTTGATGCCGGCGCTCATGAAGCCGTTGCTTTCCGCTCCGACATGGATGCGCTCCCCATCTGTGAAGTCTCCGGCGTGCCTTTCTCGTCCAGACACCAGGGGCACATGCATGCCTGCGGACATGACGGCCACATGGCCATGGTGCTTGAGCTTGCGCAGTATGTTGCGTCGGTCAAAGACCGCTTAAAGCAGAATGTTCTGCTGGTTTTCCAGCCTGCAGAAGAGACGACGGGCGGTGCTCAGTTCATCTGCCAGTCCGGCGTTTTTGCGCAAAAGAACGTGAAGGCCATTTACGGCTTTCACCTTTGGCCGGATCTGCCGCTCGGACAGCCTGCAACCCGTCCGGGGCCGCTCCTTGCCGCATCGTGCGAAGTCACGGTTGACATTGAAGGCAAAAGCACTCACATCGCCAAAAGCGAAGACGGTGCGGATGCCCTGCTTGCCGCATCCCGCTTTGTCGTGGGTGCAGAAAAGATTCTCGACGATCTTCACGCCGCCGAGGGCCCCTGGTGCACGCTGAAGTTTGGTCTGCTGCAGGCCGGCACAGTACGCAACGCCATTGCAGCGCATGCTCACCTTGAAGGGTCGCTGCGCGTTTTCAGCGAGTCGGCCTTCAAGATGGGGCGCGATCGCCTTTATGCGCTGGGCGAACAGATCTCTAAGGATCTCGGCGTTAAAGTCCATGTGGATGCCCCTGAAGGCTATCCGCCGGTCGTCAACGATGAAAAACTCTTTGAAGATGCCCAAAAGCGTCTGCCAAACCTCGAAATGCTGCCTAAGCCCCTATTGATTGCCGAAGACTTTGCCTACTACCAGCGGACGCTGCCCGGGCTCTTCATTCTTCTGGGCACCGGCACCGGGATTCCGCTCCATTCCGACCGTTTCAATTTCGATGAAAAAGTGCTTGAAAAAGGCGTTGAAATCTATAAGCACTTCATTGATTTGAAGGACTAAGCCGCACTTCATTGCTTCTCATTGATCCCTCGGATCCGCAGACCGTCAGCATGGCGTCTCACTCATGCTGGCGGTCTTTTTTATGCCGCTTTACGCCGCTCAAGAGAACAGTTCCCTGTCAGACTCTTCGACCGACGTGATCGAGAGGCTGCCGCGCTGACGCGCTCGGTGCGGCACTTTTGCCCTTAAACCCATCTCTTCGCAGGACGAGCAATGCACCAATATGGTGCATACATTTCTAAATCGGCGCATTTAAAAGGGCAGTGTCGTCAATAAAGCGTTAATACCTATTGACTTTATCTTAAGAAAAAATCTTCAGTTTTAAATTAAACGCCGACAGGCTTTCCTTCCCCGGGGATCCTTATTCATGCATGTCGACCATCGATTTCGATCGTTTACATCGATTTCTGCGGAGTCAGCTAAAAAAATCAAAAGTCTTTCTGCTTTTGGCACGGCTTTGGCTTAGGAAAAACGAAACGGCACCGCGAATCCCTGAGCAAGCGGTCCGACCTCGCCAAAGAAAAGAAAGAGAGGACTCCCCATGAACACAACCCACTCCGTTGCCCTTGTCGATTCGGCGTCCAATATGACGTCAAGGGGCTCTGCGTCTGCAGGCTCCAATGGGAAATCGACTGTGACCGCTGACACTCAGCCTTCGCCCGGCTTCTTTAAGCGATACGGCCTTGTCTTTGCCGTCGCGGCTCTCGGCATCATCTGTCTGATGCCGCAGCTCGCGGATCTCTCCATTGCCGGTCAGCGCATGATCGGCATCATGGCCTTCGCAGTCATTACCTGGGCGACGGGCGCCGTGTCGTTTCCGGTTTCCGCCGGCGTCATCATGGCGCTCATTGCGGTCCTTGTGGGACTTTCTCCGCAGCCCGACGGTCAGGGACTCATCGGCACGAGCAAAGCGCTTCGCATGGCGCTCACGGGCTTCTCTTCCCCCGCCTTCTGCCTTGTCGGCGCGGCGCTCTTCCTCGCGGCAGCCATGATGCAGACGGGGCTGGACCGGCGAATTGCCCTCGTTACGCTCTCCAAAATCGGCACGTCGCCTTCGCGCGTTGTGCTCGGCATCATTCTCTGCGGCTTCATTCTCTCTTTCTTTGTGCCGTCGACCACTGCGCGCGTAGCCTGCCTCGTGCCGATCGTCACCGGCATGGTGCGCGCCTTCGGACTTCCGCTCAAGAGTGCTTTCGGCGCCATGCTCCTCATCACGGTTGCACAGGTCGACAGCGTGTGGAATGTCGGCATCAAGACTGCCGCTGCCCAGAATATGGTGGCCGTAGGATTCATTCAGGAACTGACCGGTCATGATATTTCCTGGCTTGACTGGTTTGTCGCTGCCGCACCGTTCGCCGCTTTGATGAGCGTCGTGCTCTATGTGGTCATCACCCGACTCTTTAAGGGTTCGCTCGAAGATATTTCGGGCGGCGACGATGCCGTTCGCCGTGAACTCGCAAAGCTCGGCCCTATGTCCGCTGCTGAATGGAAGCTCACGGTCGTTTCCCTCGTACTCCTCTTTATGTGGGTAACGGAAAAGAAGCTCCACCCCTTTGATACGACGACTACGACAGTGTGCGCCATTGCGCTCCTTATGCTGCCAAGCATGGGCGTGATGGACTGGAAGAGCGTCGTCAACCGCATCAACTGGGGCACGCTGCTCGTCTTCGGCGTCGGCATCTCGCTCGGCTCCACGCTTTTGTCCACCCACGCCGCACAGTGGCTCGCCGAAGGCATTGGTTCCTCCTTCGGGCTCGCAGATCAGACCACTTTTGTCGTTGTTGCGGTGCTCGCCCTCTTTCTCATCATCATTCACCTCGGCTTTGCATCCGCCGCAGCGCTCTCAAGCGCACTCATTCCAATCATCATCGCTCTCGTGAACGGACTTGATGCGCCGAACGTCAATGTGCTGGGCATTACGATGATTCTGCAGTACGTCATCAGCTTTGGCTTCATTCTTCCGGTCAATGCCCCGCAGAATCTGATTGCCTACTCCACCGGTGCGTTTGACGTGAAGACTTTTGCCTTCACCGGCATTATTCTGACGATTGCGGCCTATCTGCTCATTCTTCTGATGTCTGCTACGTATTGGAGCTGGATGGGCCTAGTGTGATACACCGAAGAGCGGCCGCCCGCGCAGCCGCTCTGCAGGAAAAAATCCTGATTTCACTATACCTTGTGACTTAGCCTCAGAAAGCGAACCTGCTTTCTGAGGTTTTTTTTCTGCTGCTAAGGCACTAAACCGGAGAGAAAAGCCTGCCCTTAAACCGGCGCAGAGGATCCCTTCGGCTGACCGTCCGCGGGCGCATCGTCGTCAGCATGCGGATCGAGCATCACCACCTCCAAACGGTTGTAGGGAATGCGGATCCCTTCCTCGCGGAAACGACGGACAATGTCGAGGGTAATGGCTGTTTTGATCCCGACGGAACCATTGACCGGATCGGCCAGCCAAAAAGCCGCCTTCAAATTAATGCCGCTGTCGCCGAAGCTGTCCACATAGGCCCAGGGCTTGCGGCCCTTGACGATGCGCGGACGATCGCGCGAAACCTCTTCGAGCATGACGGCAAGTGCCCGATCCACATCCGAATTGAAGTCAATCGTTACGGCGACATACTGCGTATTGGCTTCATCCGTATACGAATGATTCAGCACTGCTGACGTCACGAACGCTTCATTCGGGACAATATTCTCAATGCCGTCGAGGCTGCGCACCACCGTAAAGCGCGTATTGATTTCCACCACCTTTCCGCGGAAGCCGCCCACCGTCACCAGATCTCCGATTTTGATGGATTTGTCTAAGAGGATGATGAATCCGGAAACATAGTTGGAAGCGATCTTTTGCAGCCCAAAGCCCAGCCCGACGCCTAAAGCGCCGCCGAAAACCGAAAGAATCGTCAAGTCGATGCCGACGGTTCCAAGACCGATGATGACTGCCAGAATCAGAAAAAGAACGGTGACAATGCGCGAAAGCACTACCTTCAGGTTGGGGGTCAGATTCTGCGCCCCCTGAATGAACTGATTGATGATGGCCGAAATCCAATTGGCAACGGCGAGCGTAAGGAGCACCGAAACCACCGCCATGAAGGCCTTCCAAACCGTCATGTCCCCCTTGCCGATGGGGATTCTCAGCGCATCAAGATAGTCCACCAAATCCGACAGCACGCCGAAGAACTGCAGCACTGCAAAGCACCAAAAGATAACGGTGACTGCACGCTGCACACCCCGCGTGATGATGCTTCGTCCAATGCTGGCCTGCACAAAGGCCATCACAACGGAGAGCACCGAAAATGCATAGAAGATCGAGTAGAAGATCCTGCAGATAACGAGCGACCGAGAAGGTTCATCACCGAGCGTTACGATCAGCCAGGCCGCAAGCGCGAGGGACGATCCTGCGATGAGGCCGAAAGACACATTCTCAAGAAGCCCGTAAGCCAGATGCTTGATGTGATTGACTACGCCGAAATCATCTGCACTCGGGCGCCTCTTTTCGAGCCACTCCGTAAAGGCGCGAGATCCCCACCAGCCGAGAATGAAGGCACAGATCACAGCAATAATCTGCAGCACCAGACTCGACCAGGTCATTCCCGCCGTAAGCGTTTCAAAAAAACGCGTGAACCAATGCGTCGTATCAATCACTGCATCTGCAGCTGCGGAAAGGCCTTCATCAGGGCTTGGGGCATTGGCCGCTGCCTGAAGGTGATCCGCCGCTTCTTCAGCCATCGCCTCGGCGGCCTCGGTATGTGTCGTCATAATGAAAATCTCTGCGGGCCTCCTGAGCCCAAAGCAGGGTTAGGGAAATAAAGAAACGAGCTTGAGCTGCGTGCTTGCGCCCTCGTTCCTCGGCATGCAGTCTATGCCGTTGTCGGCTGTTTGGCCGGTCGCTGCTGATCATATGATGGCTGCCGTGCGGCCATCAGTCGGTTGTCTCGCCGCGGCTGTCAGCTTCAATAGGAGCGGCAAACAAAGATAGTTGCAGTGCGGATTTCATGGTTAACAGCCTTGAAATGCTGACTAATTCAGTGCGCCAGCTTGCATTTTTCAGTTATAAAGTGGTTGTATTCATAAAAGAGCTAATGATTAGCGGGATATATTGCTATGGACGCAACGGCAACTGTCAGCTTCCGCATGGACGCGAAGCTCAAAAAAAATTTTGAGTCCATCATCCAAATGATGGGGCTCAACATGACAACAGCATTCACCGTTTTTGCTATCCAAGTCGTCAAAGAAGGGCGGATTCCCTTTGCAATTAAGGCCGATCCGTTTTGGTGTGCCGAGAATCAGGTGCGATTGCGTGAGAGCATTGCTCAATTGGAATTAGGCAAGGTCAATGCGCACGATCTGATTGAGGGCGGCAGCAGGAAGATCGCAAGAAACTGACCAAATTTGACAGCCTCTCCTCCCTGAAGGACGGTGAGGTTGTCAAAGCACCTCACTGTCCATGTGCGTTTTAGAGAGTGGCCATCAATGAATTCATCATCTATTTGATATTCATATATACAAATATCTAACCACTTCGTCAGCTGGTCTTAAAGCCAAACCACAAGCACAGTCATGAATGTGACGCTGCAGACAATCGAGAGCGAATTCAGCGTGCACGAAAGCGCCACTCTGCCCGGGTCATTGAGGCAGAGCGCCGTATAGATCGTGCAGACGGCCGAGAGCGGCGCAAAGGCAAGAATGGCGAGAACCTTGCGCACTTCCTGATCAAAAGGCAGATAGTTGTAGAAAAGAAAAGCGAGCGCCGCAGCAATCAGATAACGGCAGAAAAGCGTCTTGGCAATATGCAGTCCCGAACCCGGCGCGAGCTTCAGTTCAAAGCCGATGCCGATCATCAGCATGGCAAGGAAGGGATTTGCTGCGCCCACCATGTCGGTAAACCCCAGCACCTGCGGCGGAAGCTTCCAGCCGAGGAAAGCCAGAATCGTCATGGCGACATAAACATCCATCGGAACAGAAGAAAACATCCGCCTGAAGAAAAGTCCGGCGCCGCCGCCTTCGTTTTTCCCGGCCACCGCCGCTGCGATGGAATAAGTCGCCCCCGTGCACATGATCGAATTGCCGGTATCCCAGATGCAGGCTGCGACGACGCCCATGGGGCTCACGAAGCTCTGCAGAAAAGGAAGAGCGAAGCAGCCGACGTTGTAGCCCGAGAAATTAATGATGTTGAAGGCCTGCTCGGCAGAATCGCCGCGCTTTGATGCAAGCCAGCCCGCGGCAACGGTGACGAGATTGCATCCGAGCCCCAGCAGCACGAGCACAAAAAGCGCCGCATCAACATCGATTCTGGTGAAGTTCGAAATGATGGCGCAGGGGAGCGTCACCTTGAGAACCAGTCCGGCGATGAGCCGAAAGTCTTCCGAACGAAAGAAGCCGACGCGCTTGAGCAGATAGCTCACGACGATCACAGCAATGAAGGAGACAACCTTGACGAGAACGGATTCCATGGGAAATCCTTGGGAAAAAAGAATGCATGCCGGCTGAGAGCCGGTACGTTTGATGTGATCGGAAAGTATAAGTTCAGACCTGAAGCGCAGAACTGCGCTGGGGATTTAACCGCTCTCCCTCTTGATCCAAGCACGCTCAGCTCAGAGATAGTCTGGATTCATCTTTCGATTCATATGCTTACGGTTTACTACTCCCGACGGAGTAGTTATTATCACTAATAATTAGCACCTAAGTACTTGGGTAGTTGATTCCGAAAACTATGCTTAGAGTGACGTCAACACCCAGGAAACAGCGGCAGAGTCTAATGACCCGGGAGAGCACTTCAGCTTGTCCCGAGACCGCCCTGCTGCTGCCGGGCAACATTTCTGTCTTCAAAGGAGAAATAAAGATGACTGATATTTCCCGCCGCAAGCTCTTCGGCGCTGCCGGTGCCGCCTCCCTCGGCCTTGCCGGCATGGTTCCCGTGGCCTCCGCTTCCGAATGCGGCAAGCCCGTCAAGTGGAATGAAACCAAGGAATTCGTGATCATCGGCACGGGCTTTGCCGGCCTCGCTGCTGCGCTCGAAGCGCATCAGGGCGGCATGAAGTCTGATCAGATCCTCATTCTCGAAAAGATGTCCTTCCCCGGCGGCAACTCCGTCATCAACGGCGGCGCGGTTGCAGCTGCCGGCACCGACATGCAGAAGGCCGAAGGCATCAAGGACTCGCCCGACCTCCTCTACGCAGACATCGTCAAGGCCGGCGGCGGTCTTGCTCACCCGGAACTCGCCCGCCACATCGCCGATGAATCCGTCGAAAACTTCTACTGGCTGCGCGACAAGATCGGCGTCAAGTTCAAGGCCGTGACCTACCACGGCGGCCATTCCGTCAAGCGCTCCCACGCCGTTGAAAGCAATTCCGGCGCCGGCTTCATTCTCCCGATGCTCGAACGCCTTAAGGAAGTGGGCATCAAGCCGCAGCTTCGCACGAAGGTCGAGCAGCTCATCGTCAACGACAAGGGCTGCGTCGAAGGCGTCAAGGCCCGCACCGGCTACACGTTCGGCAAGGAAGAGTCCGGCAAGGTCGTCTACATCCGCGCCACGAAGGGCGTGCTCCTCGCCACCGGCGGCTTCTCGCAGAATGTCAAGATGCGCATGTCCCACGACCCGCGCCTTACCGCTGCCTTCTCCTCGACCAACCAGCCCGGCGCCACCGGCGAAACGATTCAGCAGGCTCAGGAAATCGGCGCCAACACGATTCAGATGGACTGGATTCAGCTCGGCCCGTGGACCTCGCCTGACGAACAGGGCTTCGGCGTCGCGCCGCTCTTCGTTGAATCCGCCGTCGGCTACGGCCCGATGATCGATCCGGCCACCGGCAAGCGTTTCGTCAAGGAAACCGGCAACCGCAAGGTTCGCGCTGACGCTATCGTCGCGATCGGCCATCCCTGCCTGATCTACACGTCCGCGGTCAACGCCAAGGCCAACATCATCGGCAAGAACATGACCGATGAGCTCTATAAGCACGCCCGTGAAGCTGGCGTCGTCAAGGAATATCCGACGCTCAAGGCCATGGCTGACGATCTGAAGATCCCGTTTGATCAGCTCAAGAAGACCAACGACGACTTCAACAGCTACATGAAGGCCAAGAAGGATCCGGAATTCGACTGCATGATCTTTGACAACGCCGTTCCGAACGAAGAAGGCCCGTTCCTCGCCGTTCGCCTCTGGCCGCGCGTCCACCACTGCATGGGCGGTCTTGAAATCAACAACAAGGCTGAAGTGCTCTCCTGCCGCGGCGAACCGATCAAGGGTCTCTACGCTGCCGGTGAAGTGACGGGCGGCGTCCACGGCATGGTCCGTCTCGGTACGGTTGCCGTTGCCGACTGCATGATCTTCGGCCGCACCGCTGCGCGCACTGCGCTCGCGTTCAAGGGCTGCTGATCCGCTTCCTCCGGGCTCTCCGCCGTCCATGCGTTTTCATAAGCTTTGCGGCGGCGCAGAAGCCCTTAAGGAGCCTCTCCGACGCTGGGACTGAACGGATTCTTTGATCCCTTCAGTCCCATCCTTAGGAGAGGACGTTTGCAGCGTTTAATCTTCTTCTCCGTGAACGGAGGCCGAAGCATCAGTCGGTTTGCCCGTCTTTTCCTCCTTTGGCGGGAAGACTGACTGTCGTGCGGCCTCCGCTTTTTCGTTAAATACCATGCCGTCCGCAAGGCCGGCAGATGCCCGATGTCTTTGGCTCAGAAAGGATCGGGACCAACTTCAAAAGGAAATACCACCATGCGCAAGACTCTCGTTGCGGTTGCCGCCGCACTTGCCTTCGGTTCTCTTTCAGCTCATGCCGGCGACGTTCAGATGTACGGCGTCATCGACGTGGGCTTCTCCTACGTTCATTCTGATGCTGACCAGCCCGGCGTTGACTCCGTTGATAAGTTCACAATGGAAAACGCCTCTGAATTCGGTTCCCGCTGGGGTATCCGCGGCACTGAAGACCTCGGCAACGGCTACAAAGTGGGATTCGTGCTCGAATCCGGCTTCAAGTCTGATGACGGCACGCTCGATCAGGGCGGCCGCCTTTTCGGCCGTGAAGCGCACATCGATCTCTACAGCCCGTACGGCACGCTGAGCGCCGGCGTGCTTCCGGTCTTCGGCAGCGTTCTCGGCGCCAACGGCCTCTTCCGCGCGATTGACCCGCTCTTTGCGAACTACACCGTCGGCTTCAGCTCCGGCTTTGCTAGCGCCTCCAAGTGGACCCGCGTCAACAACGCCCTGAGCTATGTCACCCCGACCTTCTCGGGCGTCACCGGCTACGCCATGTATTCGTTCCAGACGGATACGACGGACGATAAGAACCAGGTTGAAGGCAAGTCGAGCGCCGACCGCTATGCCTCTCTGGCCTTTCGCTACCAGAACGCCAGTCTCGAAGGCATCCTCGTCGCGGATACCACCTTGTACAGCAACCAGCGTCAGGATAATAAAAAGCATTCCGACGACGGCTTTACGATCACGGTGGGCGGCAACTATAAGTTCGACAGCGGCCTGAAGTTCGTGACCTTCTATCAGTACTTCCAGGATCAGGAACTCAGTACGGCTCAGCGCGGCGGTGTTGCTGCCGACGGCATTAATCTCTTCACGGACAATGCCGGCTACGGCTTTGTCGACGGCTGGGGCGCGAGCTTCGGCGTGCACTACCCGGTGGCCGGCGGCACGCTCAAGGGCCAGATCGCCTACCGCGACATGGACAACCAGAAGGACGTCGACTTCACGCGCTGGACGGTGGCCGCGGGCTACGACTATTCGCTCAGCAAGCGCACTGCCGTCTACGCCATGGCCGGCTACTCGCAGGAAAAGCTTGAACAGGCCAACAAGGAAAGCGCCACCCCGAACGGCTACCAGATCGTCATCGGTACGGTGCACCGCTTCTAATGAAGGCTTGAGCAGCCGCTTTTTCCCCTGAAACGGCCGCTCCTGCCCGACCGGCTTTCCAGAGCCCGAGGCTGCTGGCCTCATGATCCCCGACAGGTTTCGCACCTGCCGGGGTTTTTTTGCGTCTTCTCGCTCGGGGGGTGTGTTTTTCAGTTTTTTAAACACCGTGTTCCATCCATTCTGACTTGCTGTTGTGTAAGCACTAGGGTTTCCCCGCCTCTTAAAACTTCAAAATGTCTTCATCCAGATGAGCGCTTGCGGTTCATGACTTCTGCCGCAGCGCTTTTCGATATTTTTCCAAGACCAGTTGGAGAACCACAACATGCTCCTCACCAAACGCCAATTCCTCACTTCCGTTCTCGCCCTTTCCGTTTCAGCTGCCGCCCGCGCAGCCGGCGGCCCATCGGGCCCGGCAGTGCATTTTCAGTCTCAGGGCAAGATCGGCGAGGTGTTTGTGAATCCCTATAAGATTGCACCGCTCACCGCCGTCATCGGCAACGGCGGCTATGAACTGCGCAATGCATCCGTGCGCATCGTGCCTAAGCCCAACGGTCAGGAAATTGCCTACAGCGTCGCCGACCGGCTCTGCCGAACCCACGGCGGCATTCCGGTTTTCGGTCTCTATCCGGACTATCAGAATACTGTTGAAGTTGAATACGACCGCGTGGCCAACGATGCTGCGCGCACGATTGAACATATCCGCGAGTCCTACAAGATTTATGCGGGTCCGGCCTACATTGGCAGCGACGGCACCGATCTGCAGACGGGCGGCTGGTTCCGCGCCGAAGTACTTAAGTGCGCGCCTAAATATAAGGACCGTCTCTACCTCGTCAACAACATTCTCGAAAACAACCCGCGCGGCGGCCGCGCCGTCTGGAATAATCCCGCGGGCGGGGCGCTGCAGTGGGGCGGCTCGCCCGAAGTGGGCATCATTGACTCGACCGGCGCGCTGCGCTGGTACCTGATGCCGGATTCGATTTTCGAACCCAATTCCATCGAATGGGGCGGCGTGATGATGGGCTTCCGTCAGAATAAGGACGGCGCGCTCACCTGGGGCTACGGCCAGCGCTACGTTAAGTACGACATCCTCGGACGCCGCATTTGGAACCGTCTGCTGCCCGAAGGCTACGACGACTTCTCGCACGCGCTTGAGCCGATGGAAAACGGCCACTATCTCATCCGTGTTTCCGACGCCAACTACCGCCGGGCCGACGGCCGCAATGTCCGCACCGTGCGCGACGTCATCATCGAGGTCAACGAAGCGGGCGAAGTGGTTGACGACTGGAACCTCAACAACATTCTGGATCCATACCGCTCAACGGTCATCAAGACGCTCGACCAGGGCGCCGTGTGCCTCAACATTGACGTCGACAAGGCCGGCAAGACCATGACGGCAGAAGAACTCGCCAAACTTGACGCTTCGGACGACTTCGGCGACATCCTGGGCACCGGTCCGGGCCGCAACTGGGCGCACGTCAACTCCGTTGACTACGACCCGACCGACGATTCAATCATCGTCTCCTCGCGCCACCAGTCAGCCATCATCAAGATCGGGCGCGACAAGAAGGTGAAGTGGATCATCGGCAGCCATGAAGGCTGGAAGAAGCCCTTCGCCGACAAGCTCCTCACGCCGGTCGACGCCTCCGGCAAGCCCATTGCCTGCGACAAATTCATGAACCACTGCGAAAACAAGTTCGACTGGACCTGGACGCAGCATACGGCATGGCGAATCAACGAAAAATCCAAGAAGGGCGACGTTTATCTCACCGTCTTTGACAACGGCGACGGCCGCGGCATGGAGCAGCCCGCGCTCGCCGACATGAAGTACACCCGTCTGGTCGTCTACCGCGTGAACGAATCCAAGATGACGATTGAACAGGTCTGGACCTACGGCGAAGAAAAGGGTCACGACTACTACTCACCCGTCACCGGCCTTTGTGAATACGCTGCGGACAAGGACTCCGTGGTCGGCTACTTCTCCACCGCCGGCATGCGCGTAAGCAAAGGCAAGGCCATGCCTTCGCCCTACCTCACCGAATTCGACTGGGGCGCCAAGGAGCCGTCCGTCGTCATGCATCTCAAAGACACCTTCGGCTACCAGGCTTGGCCGTTCTCGATTCAGGAGGCCATGAAACCCTCCAAGTAATGCCTGAACTGCCATCCTGATATCGGGCGCTTCGCTGCGGCGGCTTGTTTCCTCTGCCGCAAGTGAAGCGCCCTCACCGTCCGTAAGCGTGAGGCGCCGTGCGCCGACCCGCTTGCGGGGAAGTATTTCACTTTTATTCCGTTTTAAATACCTGAGCTTTATTCTCCTTCGACGTCATGAAAACACAAGCCCTGCGAGTTACCCGTCTTGCCGCTGCTGCAGCCTTCGCTGCAGCTTTTTCCGTTCAGGCCGCCGACTTCAGTGTCTACGGCATTGTGGATACGGGCATCATCGTTGAACACAACAAGATGGGCTCTGAGCCCTCCTCCACCTCTGCGAGAGAAGAGTTCGGCGTCAATCTCGGACCGCGCATCGGCCTGACCGGAACCGAAGACCTCGGCAACGGCACCAAAGTGAAGATGCTGCTTGAGAACCTTTTTGAATCCGATGACGGCGAAATGCTTTTCAGCCGTCTGTGGGGCGGCGAAGCTTCGCTCGCTCTCGAGGGTTCCATGGGTGAAATTGCTTTCGGGCGCATGGGCGCGCTCGTGTCGCCCTTTGGTCATTGGGGTATTTTCGGCATGCAGGCAACGCCCTTCGGCTTCGGCTGGGGGCGTTCGGGCGGCATGCACTGGATGGTGGGCGGCGACCGCCTCGACAACACTATTTCCTATGCTACGCCGACCTTCGCCGGGGGGCTGCAGCTCTTTGCACAGTACTCCTTCCAAACGGGCACCAATGCGGATCCCGGCGTTGAAGAAAGCAAAGAGCGCCACAATACCCGCCGCGCTTCTGCGGCCTTTCGCTGGCAGGGGCAGTCCCTCACCGCTGTCGGTGTTCTCGACCGCATCATGAATACGCATAAGGACGGCGCCGATTACGGCGAAGACACCACCATTGCCAGTGTGACCCTCAACTTTCTCGTGCATCCCGATGTCCGGCTCTTCGTTGTCGGACAAGGTTTTAAAAACGTCTACAGCGCGCCGGGCACGCCGGAGCATCCTGTCAGCAAGCTCATCAGTGCGGGGAATCTTGCCCCCGACAATCAATCCGGCATTGCCGGACGCGGTTTTGACGGCTGGGTAGCGAGCCTCAATGCCCAAATCAAGTGCTTCGGCGGCGACCTGTACCTCACGTCCGCCTACGATGATTGGGAATATAAAGGTCATGTCGTGGACGGTCAGACAACGGATCTCAAGCGAGTGCTCTTTGGCGCCGCTTTCGAGTATCCGCTCTCCAAGCACACCCACCTCTATGCCTCGGCCAACTGGACGCACGGCTCCGGGCTCTTTGACACGAAGAATTTCAGCGATTCGAGCGATCCGAATTCCTCTCAGGTCATGGCGGGGCTCACGTATTTCTTCTAAACGCCGTCCGCCGGCTCATTCGTCTGCTCTTTGTTTGAGCAGCAGATATTCGGGAATCCGCTAAGATCGGGAAACCGTTTCGACGCACTAAGCTCGAAACGGTTTCTCTATTTTCTTTTTTCAGACAAACAGAGCGGGGCTTCCCGATGCCCGAATTCACCAACGACCTCACCCACGACGACCTGGCGCTCTTGCTGCTCCTTGCCGAAAAACGCTCGCTCACGCGTTCTGCAATGACGCTCGCCTGGTCCACGCCCAAAGCGTCGCACCGGCTCAATCACGCCAGAGCCCTGATCGGCGACGAACTCTTTGTCCGCTCCGGCAACTCCCTTGTGCCTACCAAACGCATGGAGGCCTTGGTGCCGACCATGCGCCGTGCGCTCGAAGCGCTCGAAGGGATTTTCGCGGAAGAACGATTCTCGCCGCTCGAAATTGACCGTACGATCGTTTTCGAGATGGTCGACAACGCCGCTGCCGTGCTCCTCGCGCCGGCGCTGCCGGCACTGGCAGAACGGGCGCCCAAGCTGAGAATCCGGATTCGCCCGGCTGCGGGGCTCACCCTCGAGAATCTCTGGGACGGCACCACAAATCTGGCCTTCGGTTTTGATATCGACCGCGAGCTTCCCAGCGACATTCAGTCCGCCACACTCTTTAAGAGCCGGCATGTCGCCGTCATGCGCCGCGGCCATCCCCTGCTGAACCATCCCAGCGTCAAGGCCGGCATTCCTGTGGGCGCCAAGGTCCTTGCACCCTATCCTTATATTTCGATTTCAATGCCCCAGTGGCGGTCGCTGAGAAACATTGACCTCGCCTGGCGGGCTGAAAACCCAAGCCCGGTGCGCATTGAAACGCCCTACTTCCTTTCGATGCCCTATCTGCTCGCAGAGTCTGATGCCTATGCGCTGCTGCCTAGAGAAGGCGCAGAACTCTTGTCTTCGCACCTGCCGCTCGCTATTTTGGAAACCGATCCGGCCGACATTCGAGGCTGGAACCCGCAGATCATCTGGCACCGGCGCAACAATGCCGACTTTGCGCTGCAGTGGGTGCGCTCGGAAATCTGCCTCTGGTTCAAAAAGCACCCGCCCATGAATCCGGAGATGATGTTGAAAGACGAGAACCGTCACCCGTGAGGACATGGGATTTGCTCTTATTCTGAAGACGGCTCTTTAAAACCTAATAAAAAGTCCTCTCCCAAACCCCCGGAGTACTAGATCTTTAAAGGGTGGAGGCTTATCAACTCGGCCTTAAATGTCACTATGACATCCTAATCGCCCAAGGTTTTGGCTTGAACGGCAAAGCCGTTCGCCAAAGCTGCCTGACGCACCTGAGGCGCCGCCGGTGTCAGGCTATTGGTGCAGAAGCCCTCAAACAGCATACCGAAGCATTCGCAGATGAAGAACTGGCATCCATCAATCTGGGAATATTACAAGCAGGCGATCCGGATCGGGAACTGATGGCTGCAGTCATCGTTCTGGGGGCCGTCTACGCTGTGGAGCAGCGCTGTGTCCGGGAACCTAACGAAACTGGAGCAGACTGGCTTGTCCGTCTGACCAAAACCCGCAAAGAAAAATCGGCGGTATTGATGGATGACCTGGACCGCATCATGCTCAAACTGAGCTCCGGGCGAATAGAACCGACCGCCAACGGGAAGAGCTGGAGGAGTATCCGGAAGGCAGATCCATACGCAGCAGGACGGCAAAGATTCGACAAGAAAAACATGGACTACAACGTCACTCCGCTCGCTGAAGCCGCGGCGGCAACTCAGGCAGAGCTTAAAACGACATGGCCGGAATCAGTCTGGGTGACAACAAGTATCACCTCATCGAAGGCTTCGACTTTGCGGCATAGCTGCCCCGGAATCGTGCGGAGCGTTACCAGAACGAGTAAACCTAGAAGCTGTTCAGCGAGGCTCTTCAAGCTCGAAAATATGGTTTGTCAGTAATGTGTCGCGTTTTGCACAAGAATCACGGGAAACTACCAATGAAGAAGATGAAGGATGCTGGTTTAAAGGCTGCCTTCATCTTCGATAAGCACGTCAAAAGAAGCTTCAAGAGCTTGCTGGCGGGGAAATCGACGTACTAATTGGTTCAAGAATTCTTGATGTTGGCGTAGACGTTCCGGCTGTTGGAGTGGTCATTCTTGCAGGCGCAGGCCGAGCAGAAGTGGCGCTTCGTCAGCGCATCGGCCGAGGTCTTCGAGCGAAAAAGAAAGGTCCCAATGTATGCTTCATTGTTGACATTGATGATGACTTCACCAATCACCCAATCAGTCACGCTGCACAACGGCGTGCCTTCGTTCTCAACACTCCCGAATTTAATGAAGGAGTTGTTGATGAATTTCCTTACCGCCTCTTCGAAGAAGAAAAATGAAAAAGACTGCCCTTGCATTGTTTACCTGCATCTCCGTCTTGTTGAGCGGATGCGCAACCAAACAGATTACCGAAGCAGACGTAAAACCTATCGCTGCAGAACGTCAGCTTGCATATCAAACGCCAATTGAAAACGAAGCAATCATCAAAGTCACTCGCATTAATAACTATGGAGGAAATGCCTGCTACTTTACGTTCTTGATTGACGGCGAGAGAGTCTGCCGCATTGATACCAACGAAAGAGCGTACTTCCATGTTCCCGCGGGCAAACATGTCGTGCAGGTTACGGGGGATTGGGATGGACAAGGCTTGTGCGGTGTAGGCATTGACGAAGAATACGCCCGTGCACACGGACAAATTCGAACCGTCACGGTTGAAGCCGGGCGTGAGTATGACTACAAAATCGGCTTTAATTGGGCCGTTTTTGCCGCTACGTTCCGTCTCTATGTAGATGAAGTTGGCAAGCCCATTGAAAAGACTGAAACCAAGTAAGACATAGAAGAAGAATGAAGAAAATTGCTCTTGTGATGGCGTTGTTTGGTTCGATTGTTTTGTCTGGATGCACAACAACGCCAATGCCTCTCGAAAAAGCCACTACTGTTGCCGCGCTAGCTTACTCTAGCCCAACAGACCCTAATAACAGCAAAATAACCATCATACGCGATGCTGGGATGTTGGGAGCAGCGATAAAGGCACATATTCTAGTAAACAATACTCTCGTGGCTGAGCTATGGTCAAACGAAAAAACATTCATTTTTCTACCAGACGGCAAATACTTTTTTGGATTGAAAATGGGTATAACCAGAAACTATATGAATCTAGATGTCAAAGAGAATGACGACATCGTTCTTCGCATCTCTGGCGATGCGTTTGATGGGCCATCACTAACACAATCCAAATAACCAACAAAAAAAGGGGAGATCTCAACAATCTCCCCCCTTTCTTTCTCGTCATTCGTAAGTTCAGGTCTTTATTTTTCTACAGTAGGTGGATCAATCAACTCAACAGAGTTAATTAAGTTCCGCTTTTTACCAAGAGTTATTTCTAACTGAACAAATTTATCTTGAGAGAAGGCTTCAAGTAGGTCAGAAGCGGCCTTTTCACCATCTCCGTCAATTGCCGCTTTAGCGAAACGAACATTGCATTCATTTCCCCCAAAATCCTCTCGGATCTTGATAGACCAAGGATCTATCCCCTTATCTATAGCAAGTATTTGATATAAGTCCGACACGGTATCGACTGGAGTAGGGTCGCTTCTCGATCTTTCTTTAAGCTTTTCAATATCTTGTTCGTTGTATGTCATTCCTGCAACTTCGAGACTGCTTATCTTGTGCCCACGTTTAGCAAAGCGCTCAGCTGTTGTAGAAATAACGTTGCTTGTCTTTTCGATACAAGATTTTGCTGTATTCTGCCCCGTTGCGGTAAAAGCTTCTACCACTCTGACTAAATCCTCGTTTTGCTTTACCAAAGCCTCTGTTTGTTTCTGTTGGGTATTCTCTTTTGCAAGAATTTCGAGCCTTTGATTGTAACGATCCCAGATAAGTTTCCCACAAATAATAAGGGCGCAACCACCTATCGTCAATCCAATTTCTACGCCTGACATTTTCCCTACCGCATTCACGAATAAAGCGGACCAAAAATCAGAGGTCTCAATATTCGAAACAAGACTGCCTTTCTCAACCTTGACCTTTAGTTCAAACTGTTGTCTTTCCTCTTGAGACAGAACTCGTATGTCGGTTGAACCATGCAACGCGAAAGCAGCTAGCCGATAGAGATCTGCTTGGAGCTCCCAAAGAGTTCTTAACTGCTCACCAGGGATAGCCGCTTCATAACCTTCACCACAAACCCGGATCTTGATTGTCGAAAGATGCTCAGCAATCGATATTGAGGTTATCCCCTCCGGGATACCGTTGATCGCAATGGAAATGAGACGATCAACAGTTTCAATGGATAATTTTGATTCGTGGGGCATCGGTACTCACAGACTTAAGATGATTGATGCACGTAACTGATAAGTCGGCATGATAGAAAAGCAGACTTAATGATCCCACGCTTATCCCCAAACTCCCAACGACTAGCTCAAGACAGGGTTGATTCAAGTCAACTGGGGTGGAGGCCCCTAGTTTGATAACTCATTAATCTTCAAATCACTTCCGTAAATTAACTTATTGATTTTTAGCATATTTATCGGCATCAATAGCATAAAAATGAGTTTTATAATGTTATTGAATTTAACAAACAACAAGGGGGAGATCTCAACAATCTCCCCTTTTCTTTGTCTCTAACTTTTAAGCGGCTTTGCGCAGCACAACCTCTACCCCCTGCTTGTGCGCAAGTTCAACGCAGTTCCCAAGCAGATCATCAGGCTTCTCATCAATAATCACTTCAGGGAACAACTGCTTGGCGCCTTCGGGGTTGAAATGAACCCGCATATTCATTTGCTGCACCCACTCACGGATGTGCTCAATCTTGACCTCAATGCCTTCAGGCGTCACGTAGTGGTTGTAGGGGTCGTCTTTGTACTGAACGTAACGAAAGCACGTTGCGCGAATCATACTCAGAACGCCAATTGGGTCGCTGTTGCTGCGCTGATAGTACATTGGCATCAAATTCATTGCGGCAATTTTTAAAGCCGGAATTGTGTTTAAGAACCAAGCAACATTCGCGCAGTCAGCGCTGGACCATTTGGCGGACTTGTCGGCATGAATAATCATATTTTCTACTCCCTGTAGAGTTGCTGCCCTGTCGATGGGCGTCTTCGTTTCGACAAATGAATTGTGCCGCGCAAAAAGATTATTTTTACAGGAATAACAAGTAGATATGAGATTCCTAGAAATACAATCCTCAACGAAGGTAGACTTCATCCCATTCGTTCACATGAACCAACCGAGGAGATCAAATGATCAATCTCTATACTCCCGAACGTTCTTTTCAAGCGTTCAAACAAACCATTGTTGACTGCACCGACACGTTCAGTCAGACCGATGCATTTCTTATGAATCGCGAAACCACAGCGGCAACATACTTGAAGAGTTCTACATTCCCTTCGACTATGTGAACGAAAACGCCAAAATCTTTGTCATCGGCATCACGCCGGGCATCACTCAATGGGCTAATGCAGTAGAAGAAGCTCAGAGGGCCATTCATGAAGGATGTTCGGACGAAGAAACTCTCCGTCGAGCGAAAACCACCGGCGCATTCTCTGGCGATCTGCGTTCTAATCTCGTCAAGATGATGGATTACATTGGGCTCGACGTTCTTTTGAACCTTGGCTCTTGCGCAGAGCTTTTTGGAGCCAAGGCCGATCTTGTCCATTGGACATCAAGCTTCGTTAATCCCATCTTATGCAACGGGAACAACTACAACGGCTCATCCCCCACGGTCAACCTCAAGAAACAAGCCATTCTCCAAAACAGCTTCACAAACGGCATTCTTAAAGAAATTGAGGCAGTGCCGAACGCACTCTATCTTCCCCTTGGCAAAGTTCCAAATGAACTCTTTGGTCAATTTGTTGCAAACCATCAAATCGACCCTCAGAAAGTTCTTCTTGGCATGCCGCATCCATCAAAAGCCTCGGCTGAGCGTGTTGCCTGCTTCTTAGATGAGAAAACCTCCGGCTTCTCTCGTCTCACGAATCCGGTGAAAATTCACACCGCACGCGCAGCATTAATCGAACAAATCAAGCAATTCCTGTAAAACGAAGAGAAAGGTTGATGAGACCTTCCTTTCTTCACCTTTCTGCGGACGTCTCATCGTTCTTTGTTTTCGAGCATATAAAAGCGGCGCAGAAAACTTTTCCTTAGTGACTAAGCGATTTGAAGCAGACGGCTTCACATTTATCCGAACATGTGACGACATTCACAAGAGCGGCCGCGGCTCAAACGACGGGCCTGATGTCTCCCCGCTCTCTTTTAGCGATAGTATTCACTTTAACGCCGACGCTCTGAATTCGGCGCTGGGCCGCTCTCTCGAGCCGCCGCCACAGCATGTTTTTTCCGGCTCCTCATCATGTTCTCGCTCACAAACTACCTCCTTTTTCTGCCGGCCGTTCTTGTCATCACGCTGCTGCCCGGCCCCGACTTTGCCATCGTTGTCAAAACTGCGCTCCTTTCCGGGCGCCGTCAGGCCCTCGCTTGCGCCCTCGGCATCAACTGCGGCGTAGCGGTGCATACCATCGCAGCCATTCTTGGGATTTCTGCGGTGATTGCCGGGTCCGCAGAACTCTTTGCCGTCCTCAAATGGGCGGGTGCGGCGTACCTCTTCTATCTCGGCCTTCGTTCGCTCCTTGCGTCCCGGCGTCATGAATCTCATGAAGACGGCGCCCCGATTGAAGCTGCGGCAGCCGCCCTTCAGAACGCCAAGGCCGAAACGCCTGCCGCCGCCTTTCGAAGCGGGCTCTTTTGCAATCTTCTGAACCCGAAGGTGGTGCTTTTCGTGCTCACGTTCTTTCCGCAGTTTATGGACGCCGCGCTCCCCGCGGGACCCCAGCTCGCGCTGATGGGCGTCACCTGGGCATTCCTCGGACTTGCCTGGCTTGCCGTACTCGTACTGATGATGGATCGTATTCGTCCAATCTTCGGACGGCCGGCTTTTCAGCGGTGGCTCAACCGCACCATGGGCGTGATTCTCATTCTTTTCGGTCTCAGGCTTGCCGCCGCCCGAAGCTGATGCAAAGGCATCGGCAAAGAGAAAAAATCCGCCGTCCTCTTTTGCCTCAAGCCCGCGGCCCGAAGCATGCCGCTGGGGCTCAAGGACAGCTAAAAGATTATTTCTCTGCAATCGCAATCAGGTGCTCAAGACTCTCGCGCGTATGTGCTTGAAGCCGTTTTTCTGCTTCATCGGCCTCACCGGCACAAACCGCTTCGGCAATCGCCTTATGCTCCAGATAGGACCGCTTTGCGCTCCCCGTCTGGTGACGAAGAACGTAGCTGCGAAAAAGATGGAGTCTGGAAACCAAACGCAAATAGACTTCTTTGAGCACCGCATTCTGCGTGCAGCCGGCAAGCATCTCATGAATTTTGAAGTTGAGCTGCGTGTAACGGGCGACATCTTCGGCGTCAACAGCCTGAGCCATCTCCTCCACAATGCCTTTGAGCGCAGCTTTCTCGGCCGCTCCAGCCCGCTCGGCTGCCAGACGTCCGATCAGGCCTTCAAGCGTTTCGCGCAGTTCGTAGATCTCTTTGACTTGTTCAAGGGTGAGGTTTCCTACCCGGACGCCTCTGTTTTTCTCACAGCACACCAATCCCCGCTCTTCCAAAATGCGGAAGGCCTCACGCACCGGACCGCGCGAAAGCCCCATTTGCGCAGAAATATCCGCTTCCCGCAAAGGCTGTCCGGGCGACACTTTGCCTTGTGCAATCCAGCCTTCGAGCTCTGAACAAATCAGTTCAGGAAGCGATTTGCTCGTCAATAACGCGATTTGAGTGTTTTCGGGCATGTTTATAGCTCACCAAAGATGGTTGAATTATAAAGGTCATCAGATTGTCAGCAATCTGCAATCTACGATCTCTAGACTGCCTCTCATTCCAACTTCAGCAGTGAGGCCATTGCATGAGCGTCGACAAACTGGCGGTGATCGTGATTACGGACGGTCTGCGCCGTGATTCCATTGAAGCGCAATCAACGCCCGCGCTCGATGCGCTGCGCCGCGAGTCCGTGTGGCTTCGCCGCCACCGTTCTGCAGCGCCCTCGGTCACGCGTGTTTGTTCAGCCACGATCGCAACGGGCTGCAGTCCGCTTCGCCACGAACTGGCGGGCAACAAGCTTTGTCTCCTTGACCAAGGGAAGCTCCGGCTCCTCGATGTCGGAGTGCCCTCGTTCTTTTCTCTCTGCCGCGAACTGCGGGGTCATGTGCTCGGCGTTCCTACGCTCGCCCAAAGAACTGTGGCGGCGGGCGGGCTGCGGATGTACGGCAATGCCTCGCCCGGCGCCGCTTATGTTCAGGATCCGACGCACCGCGGACATGTCTTTCACCGAGCCGGAAGCTTCGGTCCGCGCGGGAAACTCCCGCAAACCGAAGCACTCAATGTGAGCTCGGATCTCGCGGGCGACCGCGCAATGACCGAGCGCTTCATCGACGACCTCGAAAACCAATTGGCCGCCGTGAACCTCCTCTGGCTGGGGCATCCCGACACGACGCAGCACCATTGCCCATTGGGTTCGCCCGAGCACTTGGAAGCACTGCGGCGAACCGATGAGAATGTCTCTGCCGTTTATGCCTGTGTCGATGAACTCCGCAGAAAAGGGAAGGACGTTCTTTTTATAGCCGGCTCCGACCATGGGCACGAAACTGTGTCCGGGCTGGTTGACATCGATAAGAAACTCGCTGAGGCGGGCTTCGAGTCAGAACTCGCCTCGGGCCGGCTTGTGACTGCACCCAACGGCACTGCTGCTTTGGTCTACCTGCAGGCTCCTGAAGCCGTGCGGGCACGGCTGGAAGCGTTTTTCCGGCAGGCCGACTGGCTGAGCGACGTCGTCTGCCGCCGGCAGTTCGAGCTCTGCAGCATTTCCCAGGCGCCGGCGCTTGAATTTTTCCTCTCCCTCAAGTCTGACCCCGCGGCCCTCAATCCGTACGGCGTTGCCGGTGAGAGTCTGGCCTGCTTGGTGCCAGGCTCTCCTTACCCCATCGGCTGCGGTCAGCACGGCGGATTCGGTCTTCATGAACAGAGTCCGTACTGCCTTGTCAATCATCCCGGCCTTCGTCCGAGCGAGATCTCTGCCGCCACGGATCTCACCCAAATTGCGCCCACGGTTCTGAGGTTTCTTGGACTGTCCCTTGACGGATTGGACGGGCGCTCTCTTCAGCAAATTCTTAGTGTTCCCACTCTTGGAGATTAATCATGGGCAATGCTTTTTCGCTTCACCGCCGCACGCTGCTTCTTGCGTCGCTTGCCGCCGCGGCGCTGCCGAGCTTTCCGGCCGACGCTGCCGTGCGCAGGGAACTTCGCTATGCCACGCTCGGTCTCGACACGTCTGACCCGCACCGGCATACCGGCAGCATTGCAGTGCAGCAATGCTACGCTGAGCCGCTCACTTCCATTGCCGACGACGGCCAAGTCAAACCGTTCCTCGCGGAAAAAGTGACGGTGAGCAGCGACGGGCGCACCTATACCCTAAAAATTCGTCAGGGCGTCAAATTTCATAACGGCGACGTGCTGACCGCCGAAGACGTTGTCGCCAACATCAACCGCATCCGCGAGAAGATCAAGGGCGGGTGGCTCGTTTCATCGCTCAAAAACGTTGAGAGCCTCTCGGTGCCCGAACCCGGCACGGTGGTGATTGCCTTCGCCCGCCCCTTCGCTCCCTTCATGTCGCTCATGGCTGAGCTCTGGATTCTTTCGCCGAAATCCCCGGGCTGGGACTCCACGATTACGCAGCCGATCGGCACGGGCCCCTTCCGCTTCGGCAAATGGCTCCCGAAGGTCAGTCTGGACGCTCCGGCCTTTGCCGACTACTGGCAAAAGGGGCTTCCCAAGCTCGCCGCCGTGCATTTTGACCTTCGCGACGGCACAGACAAGAGCCTTGCCATCCGCTCGGGCGACCTCGATGTTGCCTATGTCAGCAAAGATGCCGCCGAAGATCTGCAGCGCGCGGGCGCCGCGGTCATTGAAGGCCTCAAAGACAGTGCCTGGTACTTCCTCTCTTTCAATAACCGCAAGCCGCGCAAGCCCTTTGACGACATCCGCGTGCGGAAGGCTCTGGCCCACTGCATCGATAAGCAGGGTTTCATGAACTTTGTGGGCGGCAGCCGTGCGCAGACAAGCAACCAGTTCGTGGGGACGAACAACTTCTATTTTGACCGCGCGCTCTATGAGGCCGATGAGTTCAAAAAGCCCGATCTTGAGAAAGCCAAGGCGCTTCTCAAAGAGGCCGGCGTCGATCCCTCGAAGCACACGATTGAATTCGTCTCGTGGCAGGTGCCCTACGCGCAGATTGCCGTGCAGATGATCCGCAGACTGGGCTTCAAGGTGCACCACGTTGCGCTCGACGACATCGGCACGCAAAAGCGGCTGTCTCAGTACGACTGGGACCTTACCGTCATGAACTCCGGCCCGCGCTCGGACATTTATCTGCGCTATGTGCGCCTGATGAGTGAAGGTCCCAACCCCGTCCTCTGGGGCGGCATTCAGGATCCGACGCTCGACAAGCTGATTGCCGAGGCCGCAGAAACGACCGATGCTCAGGCTCGCCGCTCTGCCTACCTCAAGGCTTTTAAGCGCGTGATGGAGAAGGGCTACTTCTATGTCATCGGTCTGACACCCGACCTCATTGCGATCCGCAAGGGCGTCACGGGCTTTCACACGGGCTTTACCTGGGCCTGTCACTGGGCGGACGGCGGCGTGGATCATGCCGACCTGAAGGCCTGAGGCGGAGGCTCAGCATGCTGAAGGCGTCGCCCTCGGGGGCAGACAAAATTCAAAGCTTTCCGGACCTGCGGCAGATCATTCTGAGGGCAGTTCTGGGCGGCATCGTCTTGGCGGCTCTCTTTGCACCGTGGCTCACGGTGGTTTCTCCGCTCGACCAAGACCTCATGAACTTAGACCAGCCCTTTTCCCCGGCTCACCCCTTGGGGACCGACAGTCTGGGAAGAGACATACTGGCACGGCTCGTTTATGGGGCAAGAACTACGCTGGAGATCTCGCTCGGCGGCACCTTCATCGCCTTTTCCCTCGGTGCCGGCATCGGTTTGACGGCGCTTTCCATGGGGCGTTTTGCCGCCGGCGTGTTTTTTGCCTTTATCGATCTGGTGCGCGCGCTGCCGAGCACCCTCATGGCGCTCCTCGTCATCGTGGGGCTGGGCAGCGGTCAGTGGCAGCTCATGGCGGCCACCGGCATTGCTTTTTCGCCCCTTGTCGCTTACGTCGCGCGTTCCGTCTATCAGCGCGAAGCATCACGGGAGTATGTGCTTGCCGCCAGAAGTTTCGGCGGCAGCCGCATGCACATTTTGAAGCTGCACCTCTTCCCAAACATCATGGGCGCACTGATCACCCAGCTGGGCATCGTTTTGCCGCGCTGCATCGTAACGGAGTCGGTGCTGAGTTTCCTTGGACTGGGGAGCTCGCCGGATGAGCCGACATGGGGAAGGATGATTGCCGACGCAGCGCCCATGATGGAACGCGCCCCGCATGAAGTGATCGTTCCCCTGTGCGCCTTGGTGCTCCTCACCTTTTCACTTTCCCTGCTGGCCAATGAATGGCGCGAAAGGCTCGATCCCATACGGCGGCTTGAGCGCTGCTGAGGAACGGAGGTTTCATCATGCATAAGTTATGGCTGCTCGCATCGACTGCCGGCAAGGGTCTCCTGCAGTGCGTCCTGATTGCGGCACTGACATTTCTCTTTTGCCGGACGATTCCCGGCGACGCGGTTGACGTTTTGGGGCTCGAAGGGGGACTCACTGCGGAGCAGGCTGCGGCCCTCCGTCAGACAATGAGGCTCGACGACCCTTGGCTGGTTCAGTTCGGCGACTGGCTCAGCGCAGCGAGCCGCGGCGATTTGGGGCAGTCGCTTCGTTTCGGCCGATCCGTATCGGACATGCTCCTGAATGCCATTCCCGTCACGCTGCAGCTTGCCGGCTGGGCATTTGTGCTGGGGCTCTTCCTCGCGCTCGGTCTTTCACTTTGGGCAGCTGCGCGTCAGTCAGCCTTCGCTGACAGCCTGGTCGAAGGGCTCAATGCCTGGTCCATTGCCATGCCGACCTTTTGTGCGGGCGTTATTTTCATTCTCCTTTTCTGCATTGAACTCCATTGGCTGCCGGTGATCGGAAGCTTCATCCTGCCCGCTGTCATTATGGGGCTCGACAGCGGCGGAACCATCGTCAAACCCCTGCGTGAAGAGCTCAAAGAATCGGCTGCCCTGCCTTATGTCCGCACGGCAAAAGCCAAAGGACTGGCGCCGCTGCGCATTGCCGTTTTTCACATCCTGCCTAATGCCGCCGGCATTTTGCTTTCGCTTTCCGGGCTGGTTGCCGGCAGCCTCGTTGCCGGCACCTTAACCATGGAAATCCTTTTCGGGCTTCCCGGCATCGGCAGCCTTGCCCTCAATGCCATTCAAGGACGCGATACCCCGGTGGTTCTGGCCGCCGTGTCCTTTATTGCTGTCTCCCTCGTGCTGATCAACACGGCTGTTGATGCACTGCACAAACTTTTCGATCCCCGGATGACCCCATGACCGCCAACGTACTCGACATCAGTCATCTCACACTGTCGATTGAGCACAAAACCATTCTGCAGGACATCGATTTGACGATCGGCGCGGGCGAAACCGTGGCCCTCATCGGAGAGTCAGGCTCCGGCAAATCCACTTTAGCCCAATGCATTTTGGGACTGCAGCCGCAGCGGAGCCGCCTCGCACCCGAGAGCCGCATTGACTTTTTGGGAGAGCCTCTTCCCATTGAAAACGATGCCCGGATGCGCCGCTGGCGGGGATGCTCAATCAGCATGATTTTTCAGGATCCGATGTCCTGTCTCAATCCTTATCTTCGCGTAGGAACACAGATCCTTGAAGCCCTTAAGCGCGGCTCGGCGTCTGACGAGGATCCGCATGCGCGCGTGCTCGAACTCCTCGAAATGGTCGATCTGCCGAAGCCCAAACAGACGGCCGGCAAATACCCTTATGAACTTTCAGGCGGCCAGCAGCAGCGCATCATGATTGCCATGGCGCTCGCCAATCGTCCGCAGCTTTTGATCGCCGATGAACCGACGAGTTCCCTGGATGCCTGCGTGCAGGCTGAAATCCTCAAGCTCCTCGAGCGGCTGCAGAAAACGTTTGCGCTCTCTATGCTCTTTATTACGCACAACATGGCTGCTGCACGTTTTCTCGCGCACCGCGTGTATGTGCTGCAGCACGGCCGCATTGCAGAATCGGGCGACACCGCAGCGGTGTTTGCCCATCCCCGCGAGGCCTATACGGCGGAGCTCATCCGCGCCAAAGAGAATTTGGCCGCGCTTCAGCCCGTAGCCTGCGAAGCCCAAAACAACGCCTCCCCTGTCGGGGAGCTCTCAAACGTCTCCTATGCCTATCCCGCCGCCGGATTCTGCCGCCGCGCTCAGCCGACGCTTAAGGACATCTCTCTGCGCATCTATCCGGGAGAAACACTCGGCATTTTGGGAGAGTCCGGGAGCGGAAAATCCACCATTGCCAAGCTGCTTGCCGGGTTGGTTCAGCCGAGTCAAGGCAAGGTATCGCTTTTTGAGGAAGATATCAGCCGTACCCGCAAAATGGCGCTTGCGCTGAGAAAGCGCTGCCAAATTGTTTTCCAAAACCCCTTCGGTGCCTTGAATCCCAGGCTCACCGTCGAAGCGGCTCTGCGTGAACCCCTCGAACTCATGAATCTAGAGTCCCATGCAGAAGAGCGCATCCGGGAGGCGCTCCAGTCCGTGAGCCTCCCAGAGGATTTTCTCGCCCGCTACCCGCATGAACTTTCCGGCGGCCAGCGCCAGCGTGTATGCATCGCGCGCGGAATCCTTTCGCACCCCGATCTGCTCATCTGTGACGAAATTGTCTCCGCTCTTGATCCGACGGTACAGGTGCAGGTTCTCCTCACCCTGCACCGTCTGCAGCAGGAACGCCGCTTTGCGATGTTCTTCATCAGCCACGATTTGGACGTTGTCGAGCATATCTGCACAAAGATCGCCGTGGTCTATCGAGGAAGCATCGTGGAATACGGACCCGCCGAAGCAGTCATGAACCGCCCGCAGCATCCCTATACCCAAAAACTCATTCAAGCCAACCGCATGGCCAGTACCCGTGCCTAAAAAACCCAGCCCTTTCTGATTCAGGACTTCACTTATGTCATTGCTTTCCATCAATCACATTCACTATCGCCGTCCGCTGCGCCCCTGCGTTGCCGTCTGCATCGACGGCTCGGATCCGAGCTATCTCGCGCGCTACCTCTCCCGCGGGGAGCTCCCAAACATCGCGCGTTTCATCCGTGAAGGATTCGCCGGCACTGCCCAGTCCTCCGTGCCGGCCTTCACCTGCCCCAACAACATGTCCATCATCACGGGCGTTCCCGTGTCGCAGCACGGCATTTCCGGCAATTACTACCTGGACACGAAAACCTGGGAACCGGTTGTCATGACCGATCCCAAGCTGCTTATGGCACAGACCATTCTTTCAGGCTTTGCCGATGCCGGCGCCCGTGTGGTCTCCATTACAGCCAAAGACAAACTCCGCCGGCAGCTCCAAAAGGATCTCGATCTGACGCGCGGCAATATCTCTTTTTCGGCCGAGTTCGCGGATCAATGCACAATCGAAGAAAACGGCATTGACAATGTGCTTGCCTATGTCGGCGAACCCCTGCCCGGCAAATATTCCGAAGCGCTTTCGCTCTTCGTGCTGCAGGCCGGCCTGAAGCTCCTTCGTGACCGCCGTCCGGAAGTCATGTACCTCTCGCTCACCGACTTTGTGCAGCACCGCTATGCGCCCGAAGCCCCTGAAGCGCTCTCGTTCTATCAAAAGCTCGACACCCTTTTTGGCCTTCTGGCCGCGGAAGACATCAATCTGGGGCTGACCGCAGACCACGGCATGAGCGACATGAGTCTCGAGAATCTCGAACCCCATGTACTCTGGCTTCAGGATATTCTCGATGCCAAATTCGGCAAGGGTGAAGCGGTGGTCATCTGCCCGATCACGGATGCCTTCGTCGCGCACCACGGCGCCTTGGGCGGCCTGGTCCGCGTCTGGAGCAAAGGCAGCGTTTCAACGGCAGAGCTTATCGAAACCATTTCCGCCCTGCCGGAAGTAGATATTGCCGTCGACAAGGAACGCGCGGTGCGCATGTTCGAGCTCTATCCGGACCGCGAAGCGGATGTGGTGGTGCTCGCCAAGGAGCACGTCTGCATCGGCACCAGCCGCTCCAAACATGATCTCAAAGGGCTCTCGGGGCACCGCCTGCGCTCTCACGGAAGCCTCCATGAAATGGAAGTTCCTTTCATTCTGAATCGGCCGCTCAATGACGCCTATAAGGAACGCGCAGCCGCAGAAGCGCTTCGCAACCGCCACATCTTTGACTATTTAATCAACGGGACAAACTAAAAGGTGCGCCCGGTCGTCCATATTTGGGCGAGCGTCCGAAATGACCGGCGGGCGGCCGGATAAGAGATCCGCCGCCCGCCCATTGAAGACTTTAAGCTCTCTGCGCTTTAAAAAGCGCTTTCGGCTAAGCCGAACACCAGCTCGGCAATCTGCACGGCATTGGTTGCCGCCCCCTTGCGGACCTGATCAGCGCAGCAGAAAAGCACGAGCGAACGATTGTAAGCGTCCTTGGGCGCCGAAAGGTCGCGGCGAATGCGGCCGACATAGACGAGATCCTGGTCGCTCGTCAGAAGCGGCATCGGATAGTGCTTCTCCTCGGGTTCATCCCAAAGGCGAACGCCCGGCGCATCCTTCAAAAGCTCGCGGGCTTCTTCGGGCGAGATTTCGTTTTCGAACTCGATCGTAAGCGCCTCGGAGTGCGAACGAATGATCGGCACGCGCACGCAGGTGCAGGAGACGAGCAGATTGTCGTCGTGGAGCATCTTGCGGCCTTCGTTCTGCATCTTCATTTCTTCGCTCGTATAGCCCACATCGTTAAAGCCGCCAATCTGCGGAATGAGGTTGTAAGCGATCGGATACGGGAAGACCTTGCAGGGAGCGGGCGTGCCGGCCGGCGCTTTCACCTCGGCCTCAAGCTCATCAATACCGCCCTTGCCGGCGCCGGAAACGGCCTGATAGGTCGAAGCGATGAGGCGCTTCACTTTAGCCTTGCGGTGCAGCGGCGCGATGGCCGTAAGACCGATGATCGTGGCGCAGTTCGGGTTGGCAATGAGCCCCTTGCTCCACTTGACGTCTTCGGGGTTGACTTCAGGGATAACAAGCGGGACTTCCGGATCCAGCCGGAAGGCGCTCGAATTGTCGACCACCGTAACGCCGAGCTTGGCGGCGTCGGGCAGGAACTTCTTGGCCACATCGTTGTCGGCTGCGCCTAAGAGGAGATCAAGCCCCTTCATGCGTTCGAGACTGGCCTCTTCGACCTCGTAGTCCTTACCCTTGAAGGCAAGCTTCGTGCCGGCGCTGCGCGAGCTGCCGAAAAGACGAAGCTCAGCAACTGGAAAATTGCGCTCGGCCAGTACGATCATCATCTGTTCGCCGACGGCGCCCGTGGCGCCGAGAATGCCGACTTTGAGTGCTTTGGGTTCGGTCATGATGGAATTCCTCTGAGTTTGCTTGAATTCAGTTCATCGTGAAGCTTCAAAAAAGGCGTTCTGCCGCTCGAGGGAAAGGCGGCTGCCGTCGGGCAGCCCGCTTCCCCGGTGCAGCTGGCGCCCTGAGCTTATTTCGTGAAGGTGTTGTAGAGCGCCTGAACGGCTTTCGAAAAATCCTGCTGCGAGACGCCGACAATGATGTCGATTTCGCTCGAGCCCTGCGAGATCATGCGGATATTGACGTTGGCTTCGGCCAAGGCGCCGAAGAGCTTCGCAGACGACCCCACGCGGGCATTCATATTGCGGCCGACAACGGCAATCAGTGCGATCGGTTCGGGCACACGGATCGAATCGGGCGCAATGGCCTCTTTGATGTCCGAAAGGATTTCGTAAAGGTTGTGTTCAACATCCTTTTTGTTGACGACGACATTGAAGGAATCAATGCCGCTCGGCAGATGCTCAATTGAAACGCCGTATTTGTTAAGTACGTCTAGCGCGCCCGAGACGATACCCACCATGGTGGACATGTTGCGCTTGACGATTTCAATCGAGAGGAACCCCTTCTTGCCGGCGATGCCGGTGACGAGCGGCCCCGTGTCGCGGTCAGAGATCTTGTCGAGCACCAGCGTGCCCGGATCCTGCGGACGGTTGGTGTTGAGCACGTGAATCGGAATGTTGTATTCGCGGATCGGGAAGATCGCGTCTTCGTGCAGAACGCTCGCTCCCATGTAGGAGAGTTCGCGCAGCTCCGCATAAGTGATCTTCTCGATGTTCTTCGGATTGGGCACAATGCGCGGGTCGGCCATCAGGAAGCCCGACACGTCCGTCCAGTTTTCGTAGAGGTCCGCCTTGAGGCAGCGCGCGAGAATGGAACCCGAAATGTCCGAGCCCCCGCGGGTCATCACCTTGATCTTGCCGTCAGGCGTCGTGCCGTAGAACCCCGGCATAACGAAGCGGCTGTTCTTTTGCAGAACGCCCTTCAGGTTTTCCGTCGTCTTCTCAAAATTAAACGTGCCGTCAAACTCCATCGCCACAACGTCCTTGGCATCCACGAAGGGGAAGCCGAGGAAATCAGCCATCAGACGGGAGGTGAAGTATTCGCCGCGGCTCGCAATGTCGTCAATCGTGAGGTCGGGGAGCGCTTCGCGGAAGCGGCTGAGCTCTTCCTCAATGGGCGTATCGAGGCCGAGCTCGGTCTTAATCTCCAGGAGCCGCCCCTTAATCAGATCAAAGACGGGCTGGCAGTCCACGTGATATTCAATATGGGCGCGGCAGAGGTAGAGGAGATCGGTGAGCTTATTGTCTTTAGGGGTCTTGCGGCCGGCGGCGGAAATAACGACGAAGCGTCGTGACGGATCGGCCTCGATGATGGCCTTGACTTTGCGGAATTGTTCTGCGGAAGCGCAGCTGCTGCCGCCGAATTTCGTGATCTTAAGCATGATTAGAGAGTCTGTTGGGTTCAGGGTTCGGGTTGAAAGGTCATGAATTCGCCGGTTTCGCGGGCAGTACGGGCAAGTTCTTCGAGGGTGCGGTCGGGCAGAATCCCGCGGGCGGTAAGCCCGGCTCCGCGAAGCAGCCCCGCGTCATAGACGGGGGGCGCCGCGACGGGAAGCGGCTCGACCCGCCGTGTTCGAATGCTTGTCAGGTCCTGCAGGACCGCATCGGCGGTCGGCCGGCCGCCGGCGCCCTGGCCGTAAAAAGAGAGTCTGCCGACCAGATCGCCCTCAAGCGTCACGCAGTTGAAGTTGCTGCGCACCTGTGCTTCAAGTGATTCGAGCGGAAGCACAACAGGGGCAACGCCCAGGGCAGCGCGGTTGTTGGAGCGCTTAAAAAGCATCATGTGGCGAAGGGTTTTGCCTTCGCGTTTTAAATCGTCGAGGAAGGACTTCGTCACTTTCTCGATGCCGAGCACCGGAAAATCGTCCTTAAACGGGGCGCCGCAGGCCACAGAAGCGGAAATAACGGCTTTGTTGGCGACGTCAAAGCCGCCGATGTCAGCCGTCGGATCCGCTTCGGCATAGCCGAGCGCCTGCGCCTCCTTGAGCGCCTCATCAAAATCCATGCCGAAGCGGTCCATGCGGTCGAGGATAAAGTTCCCCGTGCCGTTCAGAATGCCGTGCATCGACTCAATGCGGTCGATGCGCGCGGCTTTTTTGAGGTTTTCAATCCAGGGAATGCCGCCGCCGCAGCTCGCTTCAAAGAGGAGCGGCAGCCCCTTGGCATGCGCAACGCCGAGGAGCTCCTCATAGTTGGCAGCGAGCGCAGCTTTGTTGGCGGTGACGACGGCCTTGCCGGCGAGGAGCGCCTCACGGATATACGTGCGGGAGGGTTCAATGCCGGCAAGCACATCGACAACCACATCGACCTCAGGATCATGGATGATCTCGGCAAAATGCTCTGTCATGAGCGGGCCGCCGGCTTTCCCCGGGCGGCGCAGAATGTGGCGCAGTTCAATGCCGCAGTCGCGCTCGGCGAGCTGTTCGGCAATACTGCGGCCAACCGTCCCGAAGCCGAGAAGTCCGATCTTGAGCATGTCTTCCTCCGTTCCAATGTCCTCATGTCGCTCATCCGGAACCGCAAAAGCCGCCGAGCCGATATCCTGCGGATCCGACGGCATTTCTGAGCGCGCCGGCGGGCGCGGAAAGCTCGTCAGATTCAATGGATTCATCGGCAGCTCCCGTTTTTGTGAATTCCGAGAACCGGCACCGCATCGCGCGCAGCCGCTCTCCCTAGAGGCAAAGCACTTTGCGCGGCGCTGACGTTTGAACGTTGAGATGATGTTCAGGCGTTTTGCCTGAGGTTGCTGTATAGGTGTTTATAGATGGCGGCGGGTCATCCTGAAGGGCCTCAAGGCTCGCGGCTTGACGCTCCCCCCCTGAGGCTTGCCGACCGGATTCGAATCCGCAGGTGCGCCGGAGGAAGACTTCAATATTCCGCGCGCTGGGGTTCTTCACGAACAAGCGCCGCTTCGCGTGCGTCTTTGGACTATCCTACCTGAGCGCCCTTGGGGAAAATATCTCAGTAAGGACGGTAAAAAACCTTAGATGTTCTGCGCGAATACGGACAAAGGCGAAAGAATTCTGTGCAAAAGCGCCCTTTTGAACCGCATTCGCCCCGCAGAGGTTTGCGTTGAGTAGGATGATTTCCAATCAGCGTGCGTCTGCCCAACATCTTAAGCGACAAAAACACTTCCATAAGAAATTGTTTTTCGTGTTTTACACGCTTATCCGTCTCCGGCAGACCTACCACAGCACAAAAACGGCAGACTGAAGACTGAACGAAGCCGCCGCACCTCTAAGAAAACAGCAGGAGTTCATTGCATCATGCGCTATCACAGCACCCGCAGCCTCGATCAGCAGCTCACCAGCCGCGAGGCCGTTCTTCAGGGTCTGGCCGCCGACGGCGGTCTTTTTGTGACCGACGAGCTGCCCGAGCTTCACATCGACCCGGCTTCGCTCACCGGCGGATATGCGGGCGCAGCCCGCCGTGTGCTCAGTACGCTGCTCCCTGACTTCAGCGCCGAAGAAATCGCCGGCGCGGTGGAGGCGGCTTACGGAAATACCTTTGCCGATCCCGCGGTCACTCCGGTGACGAAAATCGGCAGCATGCACCTCCTTGAGCTCTATCACGGTCCCACGGCCGCCTTCAAGGACGTCGCGCTCCAGATGCTCCCTCAGCTTATGAGCCGCGCCTTGGCCGGCACCGGCCGCCGACTCGTGATTGCCACGGCAACGAGCGGCGACACCGGGAAAGCCGCGCTTGAAGGGTTCGCTGACGTTCCGGGCATCGGCATTGCAGTCTTTTACCCGGACGGGGGCGTGAGCGCCATTCAGCGCCTGCAGATGGCAACGCAAAAAGGCGTCAACGTGGAGGTTTCGGCGCTCCGCGGAAATTTCGACGATGCTCAGAGCGCGGTGAAGGCGCTCTTCGCTTCGCCGCTCAAAGCCGAGCTCGCCGCGCGAAACATTACGCTCACGAGCGCCAATTCCATCAATATCGGCCGTCTTGCGCCGCAGGTGGTTTATTACTTTGACGCCTACCGCCAGCTCGCAGAAGCCGGCGTTATCCGTCAAGGCGAACGCATCGACTTCTGCGTCCCGACGGGCAATTACGGCGACGTGCTTGCCGGTTGGTTTGCCAAGACGCTGGGGCTCCCCGTTCGCCGCCTCATCGTTGCGAGCAACGCCAACCATGTCCTGAGCGACTTCCTCGAAACGGGCGTCTATGACCGCCGCCGAGATCTCGTGAGGACTTCTTCGCCCTCGATGGATATTCTGGTCTCGAGCAACCTCGAGCGAGCGCTTTATTATCTCGACGACATGGATCCCGTGCGCACGGCCGCACGCATGGCCGCATTGAAAACGGACGGTATCTACCGGATCGAACCCGAACTGCTCGATAAATTCCGCGCCGTCTACGGCTGCGGCTGGCTTGACGATGCCGCAACGTCCGATGCTGTGCGCGAAGCCTGGGAAACCACCGGGCGGCTCATCGACCCGCACACGGCTGTAGCCTGGAAGATTGCGCAGGAGCAGGCGTCTCCGGAAGTGCCGATGGTGGTGCTCTCCACTGCCTCGCCCTTCAAATTCTGCCGCGACGTCTTCAATGCCCTTTACGGTCCCCTGAAGTTAAAGAGCACGACGCCGGAAGCCGCAGCATTCGAATATATGGATGCGCTTGCTGACTCCACGGGTGTTGAACCCCCGCAATGCCTCTCAGCACTTCGCACGCAGTCCGTGCGCTTCAACGCGGTCTATGACGTTGATCAGGCGCCTGAACGCGTGCTTGCCGCAGCCGCCAAGCTCTGACGCTGTGCAAATCATAGGCAGCGGCCGAGCGGCATGGAGCCCCTTTGCCGCTGCTTCGTCTCTATATCTTCCATCGCGAGCAGTTTCATGCAGATCTCCGTACGTGCTCCGGCCTCCACTTCGAATCTCGGCCCGGGTTTTGACATCTTCGGCCTGGCACTTTCGCTCTACTCCGTTTTCACTTTTGAGCGTTCTGAAGCGCTCCAGATTTCCGGCTGTCCGGAAGCCTTTCAAAATGAAGACAATCTGGTGCTTCAGGGCTTTCGAGAAGTCTTCCGTGAAGCCGGGCAGACGCCCTTTCCCGTGAAGCTTCATATTGACGCAGAGGTTCCCGTTGCCCGCGGCCTGGGGAGTTCAAGCACCTGCATCGCCGCCGGCGCTGCCGCCGCCAATGCTTTCCTCGGCAGTCCCTTTGCAAAAGACGAGCTCTTTCAAATTTGCGCTCGCTTTGAGGGCCACCCTGACAACGCAGCCCCTGTGACATTCGGCGGCTTCACCGCGTCTTTTGCCGCGGATGAACGCTTTCACGCGCTCCGTATGCCGCTTGACCAAAATTGGAAGTTTGCCGTCATCATCCCTGACTATGAAGTGCGCACGGCTGACGCCCGACGTGCAATGCCTAAAGAGATTGCCGTTAAAGACAGCGTCTTTACGACCTCTCATGCCATTGCCATGATTGAAGCGCTCCGCTCCGGCAGCGAAGAACTCTTGGCCGAAGCCTGTCAGGACGTGCTGCATGAACCCTGCCGACGCAAACTCATCAAAGACTACGATTCGGTGCGGGCCTCTGCCAAGGCAGCCGGAGCGCCAGCTTTTTTCATCAGCGGATCAGGTTCAACGATGATTGCGCTCACGAAGTCTGAGACCGTTGCCGAGCGTTTCATCGAACTCGTTCGTGCTCGTCATCCGAATTTTGCGGGCCATGTGCTCCATGCCGCTGCTGACGGCGTGCGTGTTGAAACGAAATAATTGCTGCAGCAGCCCCGTGATCAGGCGAATTGACAAACATGTTTTTTGCAATTCGCCGAAATCAAATCGAACATTGCAAAACTCGAGCTCTGCAGCGTTCGAGTTTCTGCATCATTTGAATTTGAACACTGATCTAAAAATCTTCCAGCACCAGTTTTCTTTCATTCTTACTCAGGTATGAAAGACGGTGTCCAGCAGACATTTCTAATATCTAGGAGCATCATCGACTGTCGCACTGGGCTTGTTTTCCGCTTAGGGTGATATTCCCGCTTGAATGGCGTAAACCCTAAGTTGCATATACCCAACGCTTATCGAAATCGACAACAAATGTAAACTATTGAACTTCAGTCATTCCGGGACGCATAGGGTAACCCCCCCCCCTGTTTTCAGATTCCTCATAGACTCAAACGCAGTTGCGCACCCCTGCGCAACCCAATGATTTCAAGGAGTCTTGATGAATCAGAAAAAATTATTGGCCGCATCTGTTGCGGCTGCTTGCTTGGCAATGACGACCAGTGCCCTCGCTGCCGATTACTCCAATCAAACAGGAACTGCTGACGGCACAACGCTTGCTGGTCTCTTAAACAGCACTTCAAATGCCATTATTTCAACCAACGACGCCTTCGAGAACAATAAACTAACCTTTAGCGCGACTGGCGGCTTGACGACAGCAGCCGGCATCGCCGCATTCCATACCTCCGTCACGGTAACGGACGGAACCTTTACCTCGAATGAAGTCTCGGATTCCGACGGCTCTATTAACGGCGTCTACGGCACTGCCGTCGGTGTATCCGGTGCTGCTGACGGCACTTCAGCACTGACGATCACCAACTCGACTTTCACAAGCAACAAAGGCACGAGCTACAACCAGACAGAAGGCGGCGCCGTTTATCAATCGATCGGCACTGCCACTATTAAGGGGTCAACGTTCGACCAGAATAGTGCTGGAGCTGCCGAAGGAACAGCTGCTTATGCCATGGGCGGTGCCGTTTCGTTGTGGGGTACAACAACAGACATCGAAAATTCGACTTTTACGAACAACTCAGCAGTCTCTTATAAAGACGGCTCCAGCCTTGGCGGCGCACTCTACCTCCGCGGCGGCCGTTGGGGCGGGGCAGAGAACCTCTCAGCCTCCATCAAGAATTCGACCTTTGAAGGCAATTCGGTAAAGGGAACCAGCGCTCAAGGCGGTGCTCTCTACGCCAAGAGCGACTACGATTCCGAAAATGACAAACATTACATTCTGAATCTCGACCTCGACAACGTTACCTTCAAAAACAACATCTCTGACAGTTGGGGCGGCGCGATGTTCGTTCAAGGTGAAGGTTCGCTCACAATGAAGGACGTCACCTTTGAAGGCAATCAAGGCGTCTACGGGAGCGCTCTGGCGGTATATGGAAACAAACCGTATGAATCCTCACTCGACAAAGTAAACTTCGTCGAAGTGACTGCCACCAATGTCAACTACCTGAACAACGTTAACAACGGCTACGGCGCAGCACTTTGGCTCTACACAAAGACCCAATATAACCAAACAGGCGGCTCCTTCGTCGGCAACAAAACGACGGGATCGGGAGACCTTCTCGGTGCAGTGTTTGTGAAGGGTGCCGAGGCGGTCTTCAAGGATGTGCTGTTCCAAAACAACACGGTTGAATCATCTGATGGCATCGCTGCTGGCGGCGCCGTCTACGTCGACATCGTTTCCAACTCAACCGCCGGCATAGTTGGAGGCAGCGTCAAGTTCATTGCCACGAAGGACATGATCTATTCGGGCAACAATGTCACCGGCAAAGATGATCCAGCTGACACATACGGCTACATGACAGCTACGGCCGGCGGCTTCTTGCTTCTGGACCGCGGCACCAGCGCAGAATTTGCAGTCGATGACGGCGCCACACTCACCATCGGCGAAGAAGGCTCGACGGGCCACATGGACTCCATTGCGAGCGCTTATCCCAAAGCTGCCGATCAGACAGCAGCTTCGATTAAGAAGACTGGCAGCGGTACGCTTGTCATCAACAGCGACATGAACCGCTACTACGGCACAGTTGACGTCCAAGCCGGCCGTATGGAAGTGAACACGACTTGGTCTCTGCGTGAAGCCGCCACCATCTCCGGCGGTACGCTCGCTCTTAAAGACTTCAATTTCGATAAGATGCCCGATCCGCTCTCAACGGTCGGCAGCATTACCGTTAAGAGCGGCGGCACACTTGAAACCGCTTCTGCTCAGCTCTTTAAGAACGGACTTGGCGATGGCTCCGTGACGGACGCCGGCGACGCACTGAAGGCTGACAAAGTTACGGTTGAAGAAGGCGGTACGATTGCTCTCAATGACGCCGTTTACAATCTTGACTATGCAAGCTCACTGGGCAACAAGTACACCAATGGCAAGTATGTTCTGCTGGGGCAGCTTTCCGACGCTTCGAAAGATGATCTCGCTCAGCAGGATAAGGTGACATTGGATGACGTCGCCATGGTCGGCGAAAACATCGTTCTGAACGAAGTCAAGATCACCTCAGAAGATAAGAATGTTCAAATTGGCGGCACGCAGTTGAATGACTACGCTTATCGCGAAGAAAGTCTCGCTGTTGCTTCGTTCGATCTTGGCACGGCCAATCAAGTGCTGATCGACGGCGGCAAAACGCTTACCCTCACGGGTGAAGGCGCCGGCTCAGAACTTCTGAAGACCTCCGGCACCGATAAAGTTGGTGTTACCGTCAAAGCGAATTCCACACTGCTTCTTGGCGGCACTGACTATGCCAAGGGCGGCACGCTCGCAGGCACGGTTACCGTTGAGAGCAACGGCACGCTGACCGCCACGGGCGGAGAAACCTTCACGGTTGATGCCATTAACGGCGCAGGTACAGTTCTCGTCGGTGAAGATAAAACTGCCGGCAAGCTCACAATCACGCAGCTCGCCGAAAACTTCACGGGTACGATCTTTGTTGATCCGGCTTGGAAGGATGACGAAACGCTCAACGTGATCGGCAATGCCTCGCACCTTGAGATCTCCAAAGTCGATACCGCCATCACGGGTACTTTGGCTGCAGGCCGCAACTCCCTCATCACTCTGGGAGCCGATGCTGCCGAAGCTGCATCCGCCTTTGAAGCCATTGCCTCCGTTCAAGGTTTATCATGGGGTGAAAAGAACGTCACTGCCGCGCTCTATCTTGGCGCTCCGATTGAAGTTGCGGGCAAGATTGTCGTCGACGGCAGCCTTACTGACGCAACCTCTGTTGCTTCAACCTATCCGGATAATGCAACGATCTACGTCGCCAATCAGGGCATTCTGATCGTCAGTCAGTCGCAGGGGTCTTCCGACACGTCAATGATTGCCGGCACGGTCAGCGTGGCTGACGGCAGCTATATCGGCGTCACCAATGCATCTGAAGGCACCTTCAAACTCGCAGACACGATTACCGGCACGACTGAAGTCGTTACGGACAATCCGTTCATTGAAGGCGAAATCAGTACTGCTGACGGCACGCTCACCAACACACTGAACGCCGACTCCGGCCTCTCAGCACTCGCCTCGCTCGGCATCCAGTCCATGGCTCGCCGCGCCGACTTCACGCTCTCCGAAACGATTGCCGACCGCACAGCGATTGATCAGCAGCTCCATGCGGGCGTCAATCTCTGGGCCGACGTTTCCGGTGAACGCTACGAAGCCGACGGCCTCGCTCACGGCGCTGAATTCAAGGCTGACATGGGCTATGCGGCCTTCGGCGGCGACATTGCCCTCGGTCAGGACTACACCGTTGGCGCTGCCTTCCAGTACGGTAAAGGTACGCTGAGAAGTGCCGTCTCCTCGATTCGCAACGAAATTGACAGCTACGGCTTCGCGCTCTACGGCGCGAAGGACTTCGGAACTGCTAAGGTTGTCGCGGAAGCCTCGTATCTGTGGACTGAAAACGACATCACCGCTTCGCAGACAGCACTCAACCAAAGCGTTGATGCGAACGTGTGGTCTGTCGGCATCCGCGGTCAGCATGCCTTCAAGGCGGGGGCCTTCACCTTCACGCCAAGCGTGGGCGTTCGCTACTCGCATCTTGAAACAGATGCTATGACCATCGGTGCCGTCAATGTTGAGAAGCAGAAGCAGGATCTCATCCAAGTCCCGCTTGCCCTTCGTGTGACGGCTGGTGAAACGAATGCTGCAGGATGGCAGCTTGCGCCGTTCTTCAAGGTCGCCTACGTCCCGACCTTCGGAGACAAGGAAATTGAAGTCCTCTCGCATGAAACCGATGTGATCGACACCAATCCGGTGCAGAGCGCATTCGGCCTGCGCGCGCAGAACGGCAATCTCCTGCTGAATGCTGACTTTACCGTGGGCGGCGGCAAGGATGGAACATCCTCTGTCGGCGGCAAGATCGGCGTGAAGTACGCATTCTGATTGCCAAAGCGCTTCTGCCCCTTTTGTCCTGTTAACGGTATATAAGGGCATTGTCTGAAACCCTGAACTCCCGAATGACTAGATCCTAACTAAAACGGAAAACAGTCTTCGGGAGTTTTGTTATTCCCAACAGAGCCAGCAGATCCCGATGGCGTTTAGCGACAGT
>OWIS01000032.1_pt1 | contig 64602 bp, 58 predicted proteins | sample 1732611 | NCBI WGS metagenome assembly OWIS01 (sample SAMN05065734, study PRJEB22554) | human gut metagenome | biome: ENVO:2100002; feature: ENVO:00000062; material: ENVO:00002003 | host: Homo sapiens | place: USA
TAGAGCAACTGACTCTTAATCAGTGGGTCTAGGGTTCGAATCCCTAAGGGTGTACTAGAAAGCGTTTCCATTTGTTTGGAAACGCTTTTTTCGTTTATACAGGATTGAAACCCAGTACTTTACAGAGATTTCAAAAAGTCAGCTAACACACTCACTAACACACTGCCCCAAAACTTTTCTTTTGTACTAACGTAGTTAGTATCTTTCTTTTATAGTATATATATTTATTATTATATATAATTATAATATACTAACGTGCGTGCGCGAGAGAAGTCTTTGGGCGTTTGTTCTAATGCAAAATTGTGATGCTGAAGATTGCTCCATACTCATCATACCGAGGAATGGTAATGATGGCTTTAGCTCTTACTCCATCTTTAACCTTCTGAATTGTGATTAAAGAAGTCCACTGTGAAGGAATGTTCTCATCAAGTTCTTGGCATACTAGGCGGTATACTTCAACAGCACCTCGGTCAGCAAAAACTTTTCCTTCCTCATAACTGCAAGAATTTATCTTGAAGGAAAGCTCATCTTCGGTACCTGCATCAATTGTCAGTTTACCTTCCTTCACAGAAATAGAGTGCTCAACTTGCATTGGATCGCAATCTGCGGCATCCTTGTTGACAACGAAGTTACCTGCTCCAAAAATCCAATGAATTTGCTCAGTTTGCGTTTCAAAACGCATAGAAAATGTACCAACAGAGATTTCTTGCGGTTCTAAAGCCATACAAGCCGAACAAACCAATAATTCTACTATAAAAGAAACAAATCTTCTCATAAGCGAAATTTTAAGGGTTATTTTGAATTTTAAACATCATACCTACACCTGTCAACAGCCATTCGGCATTAACGTTATAATCTTCAACTAGCCAAGCAAGCCATTCTGATTTGATAGCTCTGCCATCTGGACACTTCTTAAACGTAGAGAAATTCCAATAGTTGATACCATGAGATTCGGTAAAAGTGCGTATTCCTCTAGCTTTATGCTGGTTGATAGCAACATCAAGAGCAAGGAAGAAACGCTTTGTTATCGCCATGCCTGTTGGCGTTGTCGTAAGTTTCATACGCTATAGATTTTTCCGTGTACGTTAATTATATAGAAATCGCTTTTTTATCTGCAGGAGTAATAGTCTCCCCATTAGCTAGCTTCTCGAAACATCTTGCAAGGTGTTCGTATGCCTGGCGTAGCTCCCTTATCTCCACATCTTTCTGTGCGTTAATTTCGATGAGACGATTTATAACAGAAAGCGAATCTATTTGCTCATTTGGCTTTTCTGCTCTAATTGATGTCGCAGGAATATCATCATTAAGCATATTCCCTTCTCCAGTCAACAACCAGTCGATATTGTACATAGGCTTGGACGTATGGATAAGATTAGCCATTCTCGCACTCACCTTCAAAACCTTACCATTAAGGATATCATAAACCGCTTGCGGTCTACTGAGTCCCATATCCTTAGCAAGCTGCGAACCAGTTATATTTTCTTGCATAAGGATAGCATTAATAACCTCTTTTGCTGTCATACGTATAATAAAAGATAAAATACAGAGATTTCTTAATGATTTGTACCGATTTACAAATATTATTCTTATCTTTGCACCGTGAATATTTAAATAACAATGCAAAATTACAAAAAATTATTTGTATGGCAAATAAAAGTGAAGAAAAAAAGCAAAAAATGACCCTTTTGGATTATTACGAGAACCTTCCAAAGTCCTCGTACCCAAAGAAGGATTTCATTCAGCGCATCATGTCAGAATGCAATGTGTCATTTACTACAGCCCGCAATACCCCCATCCATATATTCCACCAGACATTACCATAAATTGCCATTCATCTTCTTCACGATATTTTTACTGCACAACAGCTGGGTTCCATCCGCACAACAGCTGATGGGCATCTGCACAACACCTGATATGCGAGCGCACAACAGCTGTTGTGCGGTTGGAGATATTAACCTTTCCAAAAACAGACATTATATCTTCCGACAACTTCTATTATTACTTTAGACAACTTATGTTATTCCTTTCAACTGCTCATCATAGTACTTACAACGACTTATCATAGGTACATACAATAACTGCTGATACTTGCTATAAAACAAATGGTTGAATGATTGTGTGAAAGAAATGGCATTATTTCAGACAAAAAAAATAGGATCTGTTTCACAACAGATCCTACCACATACTTACTAAAACTAAATTAACCACTAAAAAAACTAATATCTTTATCCCCTATCACTTTAGGGAGATTTTCCATTATCTATGTATTTACTTAAATCCTTCTTTTTTATATCTGCAAAGATAGAACTTTTCTGCGAAACGACCAAATTTTCTAGCCTTTTTTTACTAAAAAAAACGAAGAAAGCTCTGTTTTTTGCATTCTTTAAACCTTCGGCCTAATTAAAACTTGTAACCTACCGTAAGCAGGAGCTGATGACGATTGTTATCTACCTTACAAGAAGTAGGGAGATTGTCCAATGTAGCATCATCCTTATTCACATAGCTCATAAACGGATAGAAATCACCCTTTTGGGTAGCATACTGATAAGCTACATCAATATTCAAGTTCTCGTAGTTGAAACCCACACCGCAGGTAAAGCGATTCATCGCCTTCCAGTTGGTATAATCGGTAGAAGTAGCGATATCTACACCATTGCTGCCAATCGACTGATCACGATAGGCATTCTCTCTGAACATCGGCGATACATAGTTGTAACCGAAACGGAGAGAAAGCATAGAGGTTGGCTTGATTTCAGCTCCCACCTTCAATGTACTTACGCCCTTCAGGTTGGCACGGGTATCTGCATTCATCGCATCATCGCTGCTGCTTGACTCGTAATAATCACCCCAGTAGTAATCATAGTAACCGCCATCCTTCACACGGTTGTCCATGTGGTCGTACCAGGCATACTCGTAGGTTGCACCCAGGGCAAGATAGTTGCCCACGGTATGACCCATGCTGACACCCACCTTCCAAGGAGTGTTCAAGCGGAAGTCGTAATCCACAGTCTGTCCCTTATCACCCAATGTGTAGCAAGGTACATTGACGATATTGCCAGCTGCATCCTTATCCTGGAAAGTAGCTGGTGCATTTTTGCCATACATACTCAGATCGTGGGCTGCGCTGAGAGAAAGATCATAGAACACCGGAGAATTGACGTAGGCACCGATGCGGAAAGGAGACTCCTCTACCGGACGGAAGATGATACCAGCCTTCACGTCATATCCAGTACCCGTAATCTTGATCTGCTCGTAGGAATCGCTAAAGTTGCCATCCACCAGATTCTCTGCATAGAGGGAATGACTGTTGTAATGAACATCGTGCAAGCCAATGGTAAGACCGAGCCATACTCTATTGCCGATAGAACCGCTGATGTTGAAATCGTAGCTGCCGATGTAGCCATGCTGATATTGTCCGAAGAGATAAGAGTTGGCTTCGGCGTAAGACAAATAGCCATCAGAAGTGAGGTTAAGCAGACCATTCTGATACTTGCCACTATTATCCTTGTAACCGCCAAAGTTTGCATCCACAGAGCTCCATCCATCCACACCCTCTGCATTCTTGGCTGCAGTGAGCTTGTTCTGCGAAGCATTCGTGAGCGAATTGGCTGCGGTAAGGATCTGACCGAAGTCGGTACTCTTATGATAATTGAACGCAAGATTGAGCGCACTGGAGTTTCTCATCTTCGTTGACCAGACTATACCTATCTGATCGAAGGTTGGATGACTCTTCTTGCCGTCGAAATCGATGGCATATTCGCCAAAGGAAACGCTGTTGTCTGCACCGCTCTGGGCGATGACACCAGCAGTGAGGCTGATCTGATTCTTGCGGAAAAGACCCACACCGGCTGGGTTGGTACTGATGGTAGAGATGTCGGCACCCAAGGCCTCCATCGCACCACCCATACCTACATAGCGGGCGGTACCCGTGAGTTGGCTGGCAGCCAACTTGGTATCCTGATAGGTTTCCTGCGCAGCGGCACTCATGGAAGCCACGAGCGCACTGGCAAAAAGTATATGTTTTAAATGATTCATATTATTTCTAATTTTAATTGTTTATAAAGCTTTTGCCCTTTCAGGGCGTATTTATCGGCGACCTCCGAAGCTGCCGCCACCTGAGCGTCCGCCACCTCCAAAGCTGCCACCACCGGAATGGCCACCACCGAAGCTGCCACCTCCGCCTACGCTGCCGCCATTACCAAAGCTGCCGCTGTTGCCGAAGCTGGAATTATTGCGCGTTCCGAAGTTGGAGTTGTTGTTAAAACCATTGTTCTCACGACGCTGACCGAAGCTGCGGTTGGAACCGCTTCTGCGGGTATAGGTATTGTTATTGCCCTGCGATCCGCCATACACATATCCATGAGAAGCATCAATGCGTCCCGGATTGTTATATCGCTTGCCACCGGCAAAACCGCCATAGCTTACATGCCCAATCATCGGACCACCCCAGTACCAAGGGCCATACCAGCCACCCCAGCCATAATACCATGGGTCGTACCAGCCGCCATACCAGCCGGCATAGCCATAATACCATGGATCATACCAAGGATCAAACCATGGGTCGTACCAGCCCGTATAGTAGCCGTAGCGCCAAGGATTGTGCCAGCCCCACATGCGGGAGCGCCAATAGTATGGACCATAGCCATAGTAGCCATAGAACCAAGGATCGTAGTAGCCATCCCAGCGGCTCATTCTGCGGGTATTGCCGAAATCCTCTTCCTCGTTGATATACTTCTGGGCGAAGTAAGCATCATCGTAGATGCTGTCGGGTGCCACCCCCTTGCCTACATGAAACTGGATGATATCGTTACCAAGTGAATCAGTACCCACTTTCTCGTAATGGCTCAGGAATCTGCCACCACGGTTGTACTCATCCACATTCCGGTTGCTGCCGCTCCAGAAGAGGGCATAGATACTGTCGCGGCGTGCCTGCTGAGCCTTGTACTCACGCAGCAACGCAGCTTTTCTCTCAGCCTTCTCCTTCGCCTCCTTCTTCGGATTGAAGTAGAGGTCGTCGTCCTGTGCCATCGAAGTGAATGGCATTGCGGCTGCCATCAGGACTGCAAGAAGATACATTTTCTTCATTGTATATTTCTCCTATCTTTTTCTGTTCTTTATGCAAAAATACCACTTATTTTGATGCAAAATTACAGAATTTCCCTAAATAATAGTAGGTTTTCCCCTATTTTTTTATAATTTTGCAGAAGATTTAAAGGATTTCAAACTTTTTAGAACATCCATAAGCATTTTTAGGACAAAATCAATAGAAAAAAGACATGAAATATTTAGTAGCGACATTCAATATCGAGACATCGGCCGACTTGATGCAAGCCTGCCAGGACTTGCTCGCCGACGGTGCTGCCGAGGCTGGATTCGAATCGTTTGAAGAAACCGAAACGGGTATGGAGGCATACGTGCAGAAAGACCTCTTCGACAAGGAGGCGCTGGATGCCTACATCGCCGACTTCCCTATCATGGACACCCAGATAACCTACGACATCCAGGATGCCGAAGACAAGGACTGGAATCAGGAATGGGAAGAACAGGGCTTCGACCCTATCTTCGTGGGCGACCAGGTAGTGATCTACGATGCCAAGCATCCGGAACTCTATCCGGATACCAGCGACCGTCCCGACATCATCGAGATCGGCATCGAGGCAAAGCTAGCCTTCGGAACCGGCAACCACGAAACTACCCGTATGATCATCGCACAGCTGCTGAAAATGCCTGTCAAGACCAAGCGCATACTAGACTGCGGAACGGGTACGGGCATTCTGGGACTCACCGCCTCGAAGCTCGGCGCCAAGGATGTGGTGGGCTACGACATCGACGAATGGAGCGTGGAGAATGCCAAGCACAATGCCGTACTGAATGGCGTAGATAACATGGAGGTACTCTTCGGAAACAGCAGTGTACTGAACCACGTGAGCGGTGTCTTCGACGTGGTGATGGCCAACATCAACCGCAACATCCTGCTGGAAGACATGAAACTCTTCCGCAGCGTGATGAATATGGGCGGCACACTGATTCTGAGCGGTTTCTACGAGAAAGACGTGCCTGTATTGCTGGAGAAGGCAGATGAGCTGGGACTGCACGAGATAACAAGACAGGTAGATAACAACTGGACCTGCCTGGTACTGGGAGCGTAAAACCAACAATAAAGAATAAAAACAGCAGAAAAAGAATAAAGCTTGATCTTTCCCCTTTGGAAAAATCAAGCTTTATTCTTCTTCATCATTATCCCACAATTTCTTATCCTTGTCATTGCTGCCGATGCAAAGCTGGCGCAGATCGTAGTAGCTGCCGTTGTAGATATCGAAATCCACATAGCCCTTGATGCCCGGAAGCTTTCCTGCATCCGTATGCTGCCAGAACTTCCACTTGCCCTTGTACTGCACCTTATCTACATAATAATGCGCTATCCAGTAAGGATAGTCATCGAAAACGGGTGCGCTGAGATACTGCTCCTTAAACTTGTAATAGGTATAGATGATCGGTTTCACATGATACCTATCCTCTACGATATGCAGCCATGTGAGCACATCGCGCTGAAAATCCTCCACACTCTTGTCATCGAGCTTATGCTCGATGTCGAGTACGGGCGGAAGATCGCCATCCGTAAGATGCACCTGCTCCAGAAAGTAATACGCCTGTTCGCGAGCCGTAGATTTATTGCTCCAGAAATGATACACGCCACGGATGAATCCATAGTCGCGAGCCTGATTGAAGTTCTCGCGGAAATTCTCATCCAGGCTGCTGGAACCCTCGGTACTCTTGATGATGACAAAGCGCACAGGACAACCCTTGATCATCGCATTGTTGAGCTGCTCCCAGTCTATCTTGCCCTGATAATGAGAGATATCAATGCCATGAATCTCGTAGCCTTCAGGATACACCTCATCGCCATAGAGGGCACGCCATCTGAAACCGGTAGGACCTACGAAGAAATGATAGAACAGGAAAACATACAGCACTACTACCGCCGTTCCACCAATCCACCATGCCAATCGGGGATAACGCAGAAAAACAGAAGACGAACGCCTTCTGCCACGAGAGCCCCCACGCCGAGAAGAAGTCTTCCTTCTCGCCACAGTACCCTTTTTTTGTGAAGAAGCCGTTCGTCTTGTTGACATATAATAATATGATTTATTTCTTATTACTTAGCCTGCTCCAACTGGAGAGTCTTTGTGGTCTGATCGCAAACCTCAGATGGACCCCAGTACTGGATAGGACCTGGATATACATAAGCTGTCTCCTTAGCCCACTGCTCACGCTTAGAAGCGAAGAACTTGAATGGAGCACCGTCGAGCTCTACGAGAGCCTTGCGGATAACAGGCTTGTTGGCACCGTTACGACGCTCGATGTTCATCATCATTGTGATAGGCACACCACCGGCAATCCACTCTGCTGCAGGAGCAGTTGTGTTCTTGATAACTGACATGTAACCGGTCTTGCCGTTAGCGATGAGGCGAGATGCGTTGAAACCGAGTGAGTAGCAGTAGTCAGCATCGTAGTTAGAAGGAGCTGCGCAACGTCCCTCGTAACCGAAGAAGTGGTGCTGAGCAGAGAACTTACCTACGTACTTACCCTCCTTCTTCCAAGCAGCCAACTTCTCAGCTACCATACGAGAGAGCAACTTCTCTGTCTCGATGAGAGAAACCTGTACGTTTCCGTGAGGGTCACGGTCGAGGCAGAGCTGGCGAGCTACGTCAGCTGGCAAAGACTCCAATACAGCGAGGTTGTCCTTAGCGATGGCACCCTTAACGAATGCAATCTGCTCCTCAGCGCTGGCAAACTCACGGCTCTCACCTGTTGCAGGGTCTGTAAGAACCTCGTTCAACTCTGCGATGAGCTTCTTGATAGCTGGGATGAACTCGATCAAGCCCTCTGGGATGAGAACAGTACCGAAGTTGTTGCCCTCAGCAGCACGGTTAGCTACAGCTGTAGCGATGTATGTTACAACATCATCCAATGACATCTCCTTAGCCTCTACCTCCTCAGAAATCAAGCAGATATTTGGCTGAGTCTGGAGTGCGCACTCAAGAGCGATGTGAGAAGCTGAACGACCCATCAACTTGATGAAGTGCCAGTACTTGCGTGCAGAGTTACAGTCGCGCTCGATGTTACCGATGAGCTCAGAGTATGTCTTGCAGGCTGTATCGAAACCGAAAGAAGTCTCGATCTGCTCGTTCTTCAAGTCACCGTCGATAGTCTTAGGGCAACCGATTACCTGAACGCCATACTTCTTGGCAGCATAGTACTCAGCGAGAACGCAGGCGTTGGTGTTAGAGTCATCACCACCGATGATAACGAGTGCCTTGATACCGAGCTCACGGAGAATCTCGATACCCTTCTCAAACTGGTCTTCCTTCTCCAGCTTTGTACGGCCAGAACCGATGATATCGAAACCACCAGTGTTACGGTACTCGTCCATGAGCTCAGGAGTAATCTCCATATAGTTGTGATCAACGAGACCGCCAGGACCGAGGATGAAGCCATAGAGCTTGTTAGCTGGGTTGAGAGACTTCACACCGTCGAAGAGACCAGAAATCACGTTGTGACCGCCAGGAGCCTGACCGCCAGAAAGGATAACACCTACGTTGAAAGCAGGGAGTTCCTGAGCCTCGCCAGCCTCGAAAGTAATGACAGGCATACCGTATGTATTAGGGAAGAGAGCCTTGATTTCTTCCTGGTTACCTACTGACTGAGTTGCTGCACCCTCAACTGCCTTTACAGGACCCTGAAGCGCCTTTGGCAACTTTGGCTGATAAGCAGCTCTTGCAATCTGCAATGCACTTTTTTCCATAATTCTTTTATTAATATTTAATTAGTTGAAACTTCAAAAACACTGCAAATTTAAGGTTTTTCTACGAGATACGGAAAGAAAAATGCTAAAAATGAGTTAATATCGATATTTTTTTTGATTTTCTATTGCTTTTCCAAAGAAAATGATTATCTTTGAGCCAATGTTTTTAACCAATTATTAATTTAGAAATAAGAATTATGGCTAGCAAAAGAGATTTAAAACGCACTATCAACTACATCACCAGCGAGCTTTTCGCTGAGACTGTAGCTGCGTCTTTGTACAATGGAAACCCTTCTCAGGAGGACGTAGATGGCATCCTTTCATCTATCGTAATGGTCAATAGCGACTTCATCAAGCGCGTTTCTCACCCTGAGCCAGGCATGAAGCCAGGTACATACTATCAGAACCTGATTCATGACTTCAACAAGCAGGTGAGCGAGATTATCGACCAGATCTCCAACATGGGATAAGCCCCGGAAAACGGAGAAGAACATCCATTATACCTATATAATATATAGATAACAGATTAAAAAGCAATGATCAAGGACATCTGTCAGTGGATATTATACAAGCGAATGGGATGGAAGAAGGAAATAACCATCGACTTTCCCAAGAAGTACATCATCTGTCTTGCACCACACACCAGCAACTGGGACTTCCTGATAGGACAGCTCTACTCCAGAGCTGAGAACATCAAGAGCAACTTCCTGATGAAGAAGGAATGGTTCTTCTGGCCGCTGGGGCCTATCTTCAGAAAGATGGGAGGCGTACCGGTGTGGAGAAGCAAGCATACCAGCATGACCGACAACCTGGCCGAAGAGGCTAAGAAGCGCGAGAGTTTCGGTCTCTGCATCACTCCGGAAGGTACCCGCTCGCTCAACCCGGAATGGAAGAAGGGATTCTATTTCATCGCCCTCAAGGCAGGCATCCCTATCCTACTCTACGGCGTGGATTACGAGAAGAAGGTGATACAGTGCACCAAGATGATCATCCCTTCGGGTGATGTGGAGAAGGACATGCGGGAAATCAAGCTGTACTTCAAGGATTTCAAGGGAAAGAAACCTGAGAAGTTCTCCATTGGAAATATCGACTGACAAGCAAAAAGACAAGAAGGATGTGTCATAAGTCCAGATAATGGCAACTTATGACACACCCTCATCATAGAAGAACGTGAAAAAAACGAGATTTACAAAATATGGGCTGATAAGCAGTCTGCTTATCTCTTCCGGATTCATGCTGCAGGCATTCGATGAGGGAAACAGTCATGCATGGGGAAACATCGAATATGATGAAGATCCGTGGGTGTTCAATGCCTCACGCCCCTACTTCGTGACTGCCGGACTGCAGAACCGGCATCTCTCACTATGGGCATCGCACGGAAGATACTGGGATGCTGAAAGAGGATGGAAATGGCAACGTCCTAACCTCTTCTGTACCACGGAAGACCTCTTTACCCAGACCATTGTGGTGCCATATCTCATCCCGATGCTGGAAAATGCAGGCGCCATCGTCTTCACTCCCCGTGAACGCGACTGGCAGCAGCAGGAGATTGTTGTGGATAACGACGACAGGCGATCCATCTCCTACCAGGAATTCGTGAATGGCAAGAAATGGAAGAACTGCGACTCCCTGGGATTCGCCAACCTCCAGGCTTCCTATCAGGATGGAGAAAATCCGTTCCAGATGGGTACCGTGAGACAGGCGAAGGCTACCAAGCGAAAGAAGAACAGCCTGGTAAGTTATCAGCCTAACTTCCAGAAAGAGGGAAAATATGCCGTTTATGTAAGCTACCAGACACTGCCCAAGAGTGTGCCCGATGCCAAATACATCGTCTATCACAAGGGACAGGCTACGGAGTTCACCGTCAACCAGCGTATGGGTGGCGGCACATGGGTATATCTCGGCACCTTCGAGTTCGACAAGGGATGCAATGAGTTCAACCGTGTGGTCTGCACCAATCACGCTTCACGCAGAGGTGTCGTAACCACCGATGCCGTACGATTCGGAGGCGGTATGGGCAACATCGAACGTGGCGGATTCGTAAGCGGACTGCCTCGCTGCCTGGAAGGAGCAAGATACTACGCCCAGTGGGCTGGAGCACCCTATAGCGTGTATGGCGGAAGAAAGGGAAAGAACGATTATGCCGACGACATCAACACCCGTTCGATGATGACCAACTGGCTGGGAGGCGGCAGCGTATATATGCCGGCAATGGACGGCAAGCGCGTGCCGATAGAGCTTTCTCTCGCCCTGCACAGCGACGCAGGATACAACCCTGACGGACAATCCACCTGGGGTGCACTCGCTATCTGCACCACCGATTTCAACGATGGTATGCTGAACAGCGGTATTTCAAGATTTACTTCAAAGGATTTCGCCAAGGCCTTGAGAGATAATCTTGTAGAAGATATGACCAACACCTTTGGTTCATTCGGAAAACGCTATCTCTGGGATAGGAACTATTCGGAGACCCGACTGCCGGAAGTACCATCGGCAATCATCGAAATGCTCTCTCACCAGAGCTTCCCGGACATGCGCATCGCACAGGATCCGATGGGCAAGTTTACCATCGCCCGCTCCATCTACAAGACCATTCTCAGATTCGTGAGCAGCAACCATGACGAACCGTATGTGGTACAGCCTCTAGCACCCAACCACTTCAGTGTGGAGGTGGATGAACTGGGCTATGCCAGCCTCACCTGGAATGCGCAGCTTGACAAGACGGAACCTACCGCCAAGCCAACCAGCTACATTGTTTATCAGGCAGAAGGCAAAGGCGGATTCGACAATGGTACGATGGTTCGCTCCAACATCTACAACGTGAAGCTGGAGCCAGGCAAGCTCTACAACTTCCGGGTGGCAGCTGTAAACCAGGGCGGCGAGAGCTTCCCATCAGAAACCCTCTCGGCACTCTACAATCCAACAGCTACCAACAAGATTCTGATCGTGAACAATTTCCATCGCCTTGCCTCACCGCAGGTGGTAGATAACGACAGTATCCAGGGCTTCGACTTCGACCAGGACCCAGGCGTAAGCTATGGTCTGACGGCGGGCTGGAGCGGCAAGCAGCGGGTATTTGACATCCATAGAATGGGTATCGAATCTTCCAGCGGACTGGGATACAGCGGCAATGAGATGATAGGACAGTTTGTAGCTGGCAATGACTTCAACCATACCGTGGAGCATGCCCAGGCTATCGCTTCCGGCAACAAGTACAGCATCGCCAGCTGTTCGAGCGAAGCCATCCTTTCGGGAAGAGTGAAGATGACCGATTATCAGGCAGTGGACCTCATCAATGGTCTGGAGCGTTACGACGGTTATACCCACCAGTACTACAAGACCTTCACCCCAGCCATGCAGAAGCGCATCAAGTACTATGCCCTCAACGGCGGAAAACTGCTTGTAAGCGGCTCCTACAACGGCAGCGACATGCAGGATGAAGAGGAGAAATCATTCATGGGCGCCATTCTGAAAGTAAACTATGAGCCTACCGGCACCAAGTTTATCGTGCAGGATATCAATCCGGAAGATTCCACCATTACCGAGCGAGACAGTATCGCAACCACATCGCCAACGGTAAGCGGACTGGGCAAGGAATTCAGCTACTATCATTCGCTGAATGCCAAGCATTATGCAGCCACCCATCCGGAGATACTCAAGCCAATAGGCAGCACAGCCTTCTGCGCCATGCGTTATCTTACAGGAACCAGCGCAGCAGTTGCCTACAGGAGCACCAGCTACCGCACCTTCACCATGGGATTCCCACTGGAGTGCATCAGCGATGAGAAAACCCGCTACAGCATCATGCAGGGTATTCTGAAGTTCTTAACAGAATAAATTTAAAATCAATAAAATATGTATAAGATTCAAGCAAACCAGTCTGGCACACGCTCTATCGAAGTGAGCGACCAGCATTTAGAGACTATTGACAAGTATCAGTTGCTCCGCAACCTCGTAGATAGCAATGGCATCATCGACGAGGAAGTGCTCGACAAGTTAAGATTCAACGTCCGTTCTCTTCTGGAGAGCAGCGACATCAAGGACAAGGAGTTGCTCGACCTCTGCCTCGACGTAATCTACAACCAGAATATGAAGGCACTCGGCCTCCACAACCTCGTATTGCTCTACGTAGATTGGAAGGACAAGAAGGAAGCACAGGCAGCAGCTGAGGCTGAGCCAGATGCAGTGAATGACTAAAGTATATTGAATGGATTATAAGTTAACAGATTTTCTCCCAACAACCAAGAAGGAGTGCGAACTCAGAGGATGGGACGAACTGGACGTCATCCTCTTCTCGGGTGATGCCTACGTAGATCATCCATCCTTCGGACCGGCTATCCTCGGAAGAATCCTGGAAGCTAACGGCTATCGCGTAGCCATCGTGCCTCAGCCCGACTGGCATGGCGACTTCCGTGACTTCAAGAAGCTCGGTCGCCCTCGCCTCTTCTTCGGTGTATCGCCGGGAGCCATGGACTCGATGGTAAACCGCTACACGGCAAACCGCCGTATGCGCAGCGAGGATGCCTTCAGTCCTGACTCCCGCCACGACATGCGTCCCGACTATCCGTCTATCGTCTATACCCAGATACTGAAGAAGCTCTATCCCGACGTACCTGTGGCACTGGGCGGTATCGAGGCATCACTGCGTCGCATCAGCCACTACGACTACTGGAAGGATGAACTCCGCAAGTGCATCCTCTGCGATTCGGGTGCCGACCTCATCCTCTATGGTATGGGCGAACGCTCTATCGTGGAACTTGCCAATGCATTCGCCGAAGGCAAGACCATGGACCAGATTCACGAGATGCCGCAGGTGGCTTTCTACTGCAAGGAGAAGGACATCCCTGGCGGCTTCAAGGACGATGACATCATCCTGCACAGCCACGAGGAGTGCCTGCATAACAAGAAGGGACAGGCGGAAAACGTGCGCCATCTGGAGGAAGAAGCTAACAAGATGCACGCCCAGCGTATGATTCAGGAGACGGACGGCAAGTATGTGGTGGTGAATCCACCATTCCCGCTGATGACCACCGAGGAACTGGATGCAGCCTTCGACCTGCCTTATACCCGTCTGCCTCATCCTAAGTACAAGGGCAAGACCATTCCGGCATACGAGATGATCAAGTTCTCTGTGAACCTGCATCGTGGCTGCTTCGGTGGTTGCTCGTTCTGTACCATTTCGGCACATCAGGGTAAGTTCGTGGTTTGCCGAAGCAAGGAGAGCATTCTGAAAGAGGTGAAGAAAATCATCGAGATGCCTGATTTCAAGGGCTATCTGAGCGATCTGGGCGGTCCTTCGGCAAACATGTATGGCATGCACGGCAAGAACCAGAAGGCGTGCGAGGTGTGCAAGCGCCCATCGTGCGTAAACCCTCAGATTTGCCCGAACCTGAACACCGACCACAGCAAGCTGCTGGAGATCTATCATGCCGTAGATGCCCTGCCGGGTATCAAGAAGAGCTTCATCGGTAGTGGTGTGCGCTACGACCTGCTCCTACACAAGAGCAAGGACGAGAAGGTGAACCAGGCGGCAAGGGAATATACCCGCGAGCTGATCACCAAGCACGTGAGTGGTCGACTGAAGGTAGCACCGGAACATACCAGTCCAGAGGTATTGAAGTTCATGCGCAAACCATCGTTCGATCTCTTCTACGAATTCAAGCGCATCTTCGACAAGATCAACAAGGAAGAAGGTCTCAACCAGCAGATCATTCCATACTTCATCAGTTCGCATCCGGGCTGTCATGAAGAGGATATGGCTGAACTGGCAGTAATTACCAAGGGACTCGACTTCCATCTGGAGCAGGTACAGGACTTCACTCCTACCCCAATGACGATTTCTACGGAAACCTGGTACACGGGATACGACCCATACACCTTGGAGCCTGTATTCAGTGCCAAGACGCAGAAGGAAAAGCTTGCCCAGCGCATGTTCTTCTTCTGGTACAAGCCAGAGGAGCGCCGCGCCATTGAGAGCGAACTTCGCCGAATAGGCAGAGCGGATTTGATAGACAAGCTATACGACAAGAAGAGCTTCGGCGGAAATCATGGCGGAGGTTTCAAGGGCAAGAAGACCAACTTCGACGACAAGGCGATTGGTTCTACCTATGACAATCCGGGCGTAGGCAGAGGTGCCAAGGGCAAGCGTGGTGCCGGCAGAAATGCAACAGAGCCAAATGGCGGAAGAGGCCGTGGCAGAAATGCAGCAGACCGCTTTGCGCCAAAGGGATATGGCAATGTAGGATGCTATGACGAGGATAAATACCTCAATGAAGGCCGTCCTTTGAATGGTAAATTTTCAAGAAACGGTCATGCTCAGCAAGGCAGAGGAAATAATGCTCAGCAAGGCAGAGGAAATAATGCTCAGCAAGGCAGAAGCAACAACGCCAATGCTAATATCCGCGATGCAGTAGCCGCAGCCAGAGCCGAGCTCCGCAATCAGAAAGAGCAAGGTGCCGGCTTCTTCAAGGACAAGAAGAAAAAGAGTTTCAATCCTAATTTCGACACCGACAACCACAATCGCAAGAACCGCTATAACAGCGGAGACAAGAACGAGCGTGGCAGCGGACGTGGAAACCAGGGAAGAAACGAAGGAAGAGGCAGGAGAAAATAATATGAAATGAATTAAAAAATCGCCGTTTATCTCGAATATGAGATAAACGGCGATTTTTTTATTAATATTGTCTCAACGCCCCGAGCAACTCAGCATTCTCTGTCTTGTTTCCGATGGTGATTCTCAGACAGTTGCCACAAAGCTGAACCTTATTGCGGTTTCTTACGATGATGCCCTGTGCCACCAGATAATCGTAGATGGCCTGCGCATCCGTAACCTTTACCAGGAAGAAGTTGGCATCCGTAGGATAAACCTTCACGGTGATAGGCAGATCCAGGAAGGCAGCCATCACCTTCGAACGCTCCTGAAGGATGTTCTTCACCCACTCATCCACCTTCAATGGATTCTTCAAAACCTCAAGTGCCTGCTGCTGGGTAAGCAGGTTCACATTATAAGGATACTTCACCTTATTGAATATGTCAATAATATCCTTGCTGGCAAACGCCATACCCAGACGAAGTGCCGCACAACCCCATGCCTTACTCATCGTATTGAGCACGATGAGATTAGGGAAATGCTTCAGCACACCACGGAAGGTGCGCTCGGAAGAGAAATCGCTATAAGCCTCATCCACAATGACAATACCATCAAAGAGACGAAGCACCTCTACGATAGCCTCGCGATTGATGTGATTGCCCGTTGGGTTGTTAGGGCTGCAGAACCATACCACCTTGGTATTCTCATCGCAGGCATCGATAATCTTCTCTGCAGAAATCTGATAGTTCTCATCGAGCAACACAGATCGATACTCCACATCGTTGACATCAGCACAAACCTCATACATACCGTATGTAGGAGCGATGGCTACCACATTATCCTTGCCAGGGCGACAGAATACACGGTAAACCAAGTCAATGGCCTCATCCGAACCATTGCCCAGGAAAATCTGGTCTTCAGCTACCCCCTTGATCTTACTCACCTGCTTTTTCAGTTCCACCTGCAGTGGGTCAGGGTATCGGTTATAAGGGTCATTATAGGGATTCTCGTTGGCATCGAGGAAGACGCGGGCATTTCTGCCAGCGAATTCCGTGCGTGCGCAACTGTAAGGTGCCAAGTTCCAGATGTTTTCTCGGCACAAGTCTTTTAAATCTTTCATACCTTACTTTTATTTTAGACTTTTTACTCTCAATCTCATGGCGTTGGCATGTGCCTCCAACTGCTCGTTCTCCGCCATCGTCACCACAGCATCACCTATGTTACGAATACCTTCTTCCGTGAGATGCTGGAAAGTGATTTTGCGGTTGTAACTGTCGAGGTTCACGCCATTGTAAGCCAGTGCATAGCCATGGGTTGGCAGGGTATGATTGGTACCGCTGGCATAGTCGCCGGCACTCTCACATGCATAGTTGCCCAGGAATACGCTGCCCGCATTCACCACTTTCTCGGCAAGCTGCTCATAATCAGCAGTTGCAATGATGAGATGCTCAGGGGCATAGGTATTGCAGAGATCGATGGCTTCCTCTTCGTCCTTCACAAGGATGAACTTGGAGTTGTCCAATGAGGTCTGCGCCATCTCCTTACGTGGCAACTGCTCCAACTGCATTTCCACTTCCTTCTTCACATCTTCCAAAACCTTTTCGGAGGTAGTGATGAAGAAAACCTGTGAGTCAAAGCCGTGCTCAGCCTGCGATAAGAGGTCGGCAGCAGCAAAGACTGGGTTGGCAGTTTCATCAGCGATGAGACAAACCTCCGAAGGTCCTGCCGGCATATCGATAGCCACATCGTGGAGAGAAACCTGCTGCTTGGCAGCCATCACAAACTGGTTGCCCGGACCGAAGATTTTATATACCTTAGGCACACTTTCTGTTCCGTATGCCATCGCACCGATGGCCTGCACGCCGCCAGCCTTGAAAATCTTGCTTACGCCAGCAATCTTTGCCGCCATCAGGATAGCAGGATTCACCTTACCCTCCTTGTTAGGAGGCGTGCAGAGAACAATCTCCTTGCAACCGGCAATCTTGGCAGGAGTGGCGAGCATCAATACGGTGCTAAACAAAGGTGCAGTACCACCAGGGATATACAATCCCACCTTCTCTATCGCCACGCTCTTCTGCCAGCAGGTGACACCAGCACAGGTTTCCACCTTCTTACCCTCAAACTTCTGGCTCTGATGGAATGCGGCAATGTTATGATGGGCGAGGTGCAAAGCGTCTTTCAGTTCTTGAGAAACCAGTTGCTCAGCCTCTTCGATTTCAGCTTCAGTCACAGCCAAAGAATCGAGATGGGCATGATCAAACTTCTCCTCGTAACGCTTCACGGCTTCATCGCCATGGTTCTTCACATCGTCGAGTACACCTTGTACGGTCGCATTCAACTGCGATACATCCAGGTGTGGGCGTTCTACAATCTCGCTCCATTCCTCCTTTGCAGGATACTTTATTACCTTCATTCCTTATTATACTTTGAAATTTATTAATACATTGAACTTTGCAAACAGTTCAATGTTACAATATCATCTTCTCGATTGGTGTCACCAGGATGCCCTGTGCACCGAGTTCCTTCAACTTACCGATGATTTCCCAAAAGCGCTTCTCATCGAGAACGGTGTGGATAGAGCACCACTCTTCGTCTGCCAATGGGATGATGGTAGGGCTCTTGATACCAGGCAATACCTGGGTAATCTCCTCGACCTTCGCCTTAGGGGCATTCATCATCACGTACTTCTTGTCCTGGGCAGAGCGTACAGCCTCGAAGCGGAACAGCATTTCGTTGAGAATCTGATGCTTCTCATCATCCATTTTCCAGTTGCCGATGAGCAGAGCCTCGCTCTTCATCACTACCTCAACCTCGGCGAGATTGTTGCTTACCAGTGTAGAACCAGAGCTGACAATATCAAAGATACCATCTGCCAGACCGATACCCGGGCTAATCTCCACAGAACCAGTGATGACGTGAATGTCGGCATTGATATTGTTCTTCTTCATGAAGTTGCGCAGGATGTTAGGATAAGAGGTAGCAATCTTCTTGCCATTAAACCATTTCAATCCTGGATAATCAATCTTCTTAGGGATGGCAAGACTCAAGCGGCACTTGCTGAAACCCAATCGGTCGATAATCTGTGCGTTTTCACCACGCTCTACAAACTCATTCTCACCCACGATACCGATGTCGGCAACGCCAGAGGCTACGCTCTGGGGAATATCGTCATCGCGGAGATAGAGCACCTCCAGAGGGAAATTACTTGCCTGCACCAGAAGAGTGCGCTTTGAGGCGCTTACCTTGATGTCCGCCTCTGCTAAAAGATTCATTGTGTCGTCGAACAGACGACCTTTACTTTGTACTGCTATTCGTAACATATTTCTGTATTTTGTTTGAAAAACATTGCAAAAGTACATAAAATTGTTAGAATATGCAAATAATTTCGCACTTATATGCTTTTTTTTTGTACTTTTGCAGTCGCAATGAGAAAAAAATTATATTTATACACATTATATTCGCTGTTTTTGCTTGCCAGTTGCGCTGACAAGAAACCGCAACAGGAACTCACTCCCTGGGGAACTCCCGTGGGCGAAGTGGAGTCTATGGACGGTTCTGACGAAGAGGAATCTGACGAAAACGCAGCAGATGGCGATGCTGGCGCTCAGGCTCAGCAACGGGGTTTGTCGCTGTCGGATATCCAGGACAATGGCGAGCTGATCATGCTTACCGTGAATGGTCCTACCACCTATTATGATTACCACAACCACGGAATGGGTCTGCAGTACCTGCTCTGCGAGAAGTTTGCCCAGCAGATTGGTGTGTCGCTAAGAGTGGAGGAATGCAAGGACACTACCGAGATGATTCAGAAACTCCAGAAAGGAGAAGGCGACATCATCGCCGTTCCCCTGCCCCGTCATATATTAAAAGGTGGAAAGTCATCGGCAGGAAAGAACAATACGGCTGCAAAATCGGTTTCCGGAGATAGCAAGACTATCAATCTACTTTTCTGCGGCGTAACACCTGATAAAGGCAAGACGCAGTGGGCGGTAGTTGGCGGCAACAAGAGTCTCGCCGATACACTGAACGGATGGTTCAAGCCAAAACTGATAGCCGATGTGAAAAAGGAAGAGTCCTTCCTGCTCTCTACGGCAAGCATCCGCCGACATGTCTATTCTCCTTTCCTCAACCGTTCCAAGGGAGTCATCTCCCGCTACGACCATCTCTTTATGAGATACAGCGGAACGGCACGTATGGACTGGCGCCTGATGGCTGCACAGTGTTACCAGGAGAGTTGCTTCGACCCGAATGCCAAATCATGGGCTGGCGCCTGCGGACTGATGCAGATCATGCCATCTACCGCTGCCCACCTGGGATTACCGATGAGTGCCATCCACGATGCAGAGGCGAATGTGGCAGCAGCAGCCAGATACATGGCAGAACTCCAGGGACATTTCTCGGATGTAGGCGATCCGGCACAGCGTGCGCTCTTCGCTCTGGCTGCCTATAATGGCGGTTTTCACCATATCCGTGATGCGATGGCACTGACCAGAAAACATGGTGGCAACCCACAGAACTGGGGACATGTAAGAGAATACGTGCTGCGCCTCACCCAACCCGCCTATTATGGCGACCCAGTGGTAAAATATGGTTATATGCGAGGTACAGAGACGGCAGATTATGTAGATAGAATCCGTGCCCGCTGGAGCGAGTACTGCGGCGGAGCCAGCTTCCACGAGAGCTATCGGGGCGGCAGCCGTGGTCCGCACATCGGAAGAGGTGCCGACTCCTTCAATGGAGCACCGGTAAAATCAAAGAGAAACTATCAAAGGAAATACCATATATAAATAGGTATAAGGAAAATCAAATACTCTAAAATGACAAAGGCTTCTGCGAATCCGCAGAAGCCTTTATCATTATTTCAAAACTTCATCGAGCAAGGTGTAGAATGCAGGATCCTCACCCACGATGGTCTTCACAATCTTGCCGTCAGGACCGATGACAATCTTAGTTGGGAAGCCCTGAACAGCATACTTGTCGAGTACATCGCTACCCTTTGGATTATAGACGTGAATCCATGGCAACTGATGCTTCTCAACGGCAGCCTTCCACTTAGCCTCGGTATCATTGCAGTCAACACCCAGGATTTCGAACTTACCCTTATACTTCTCGTAGTACTCCTTCATCTTAGGCATACCCTTGATACACCAGATACACCAGGAACCCCAGAAGTCGATGACAACATACTTGCCACGGAGGCTGGAAAGAGAGAATGGCTTGCCATTGATGTCATTCAGAGTGAAATCAGGAGCCTCTACACCGGAAGCCTGAACCACTTTAGCCTTCTCCTCCATCTCTGCGCGCTTCTTGGCACGTTCGAAAATTGGCTCATAGTATGCCTTCATTCTACCGTTCTTGACGTTATCTGCCATCAGACTGATCAAAGTCTCCTTATCCTTGACATCGTCCAGCTCGTCGATGAGAAGAGCGATACATTCCTGATCGGAATGCTGCTTGGCATAAGCAAGAAGGTCGGCAGCATACTTCTTCTGCAAAGGTTCCATACGCTCATCTACAACTTTTTCGATAGAATCGCGGTTGCTGTCATTCACATTGTCAGAATACCATTTCCAGAGCGCTTTGATATCCTTGTAAGCCTGACCCTTATACTCATCCATCAAATCCTGCTCCTGGTAGAATTTACCTCCCTTGATATCGACACCCCCAGTGAAGTTACCCTTCATCTCAATAGTCTCACTCGGAATGGCAAAGACAGGGATGGCACTAAATGCTCCACTCTTGATGACCTTCTGGTCACAGAGATAAACCCATTGAGGCTTATCAAAGTTCTTAGAGAACTCAAACTTCTTTTTCTTAACCTCAATGTTTTCCGTCTTTCTTCCAATCATAGCTACCAGAGAATCCGGCAACCCCTCTACGTTACCCTTGATCTGAAAGGTTCCGCTCTGAGCCATCGCTGCTGCAGATGCCAGCATCATAGCAGCTGTAAAAATCATTTTCTTCATTTTGAATTATGTTTTATCTTTTATATTTCCACATTAACTTTTATCCATACCTTATTATATAAGGCATTCTTTATTCCTCATACTCCGTGGTATCCTCGATACCCGCCTCAGCCAGGGCTTCCTTGCGCTCCACGCAGGTACCGCACTTTCCGCAGTGCTTCTCACCACCCTTGTAGCAGCTCCAGGTCTCGGCATAGTCAATACCGAGTTTCTTGCCGATGGCAGCAATCTCACCCTTGGTGATGTTGGTATAAGGAGCCACCACGCGAACATCTACGAAGGTGCCAGCCTCGGCAGCCTCATCGATTGCCTTGATAAATTCAGGGCGACAGTCCGGATAGATAGTGTGGTCGCCGCCGTGATTGGCGATGAGCACCTTCTTCAGATTGTTGCTCTCAGCGATACCGATGGCGATACTCAGCATGATACCATTACGGAAAGGCACCACGGTAGATTTCATATTGTCATCGGCATAATGTCCCTCAGGGATGGCATCTGCACCTTCCAGGAGAGAGCTCTTGAAATACTGATGCATGAATCCCAGATCAATGGTGATATGCTTGATGCCCAGTCGCTCGCAGTGCATCTTGGCGAAAGGAATCTCCCGCTCGTTGTGATTGCTTCCATAGTTGAAACTGATACCCAGGGCTATCTCGTCCTTCTTGTCATAGAGCAGGGTAATACTATCCATACCGCCGCTCACAATAATTACTGAATCCTTCATTTATTTTGAACTTTTTATTTTAAAGTCAGATTATACAATATTTATAAAGTCAGATATACACTAAAATCTGCGTGAGATTTTACCCGAACAGGCAGCGAAACGCCTCTTCCACCTTCCTTACGGGATGAATCTCTATCTGATACTTCTTATGGTCGAAACCATGATAATTATACTTCGGAATGATGATATGCTGGAATCCGAGCTTCTCTGCCTCAGCGATGCGCTGCTCGATACGGCTCACCGGACGAACCTCGCCACTGAGTCCTACCTCGCCACACATACACCAGCCCTGCTCTATCGCTGTATCCACATTGCTGCTCAATACCGCTGCCAGTACACTCAGGTCCATCGCAGGGTCCGTCACTCGCAAGCCTCCCGCAATGTTCAGGAACACATCTTTCGCCATCAACTTGAAGCCCACTCGCTTCTCCATCACTGCAAGGAGCATATTCAGTCTTCGCTGGTCGAAACCCGTTGCCGAGCGCTGGGGAGTTCCGTATGCCGCCGTACTTACCAGAGCCTGCGTCTCCACCAGGAACGGGCGCACACCCTCAATGGCAGCACTGATGGCAACACCCGAAAGTCCGTCATGATCTTCGGTAAGGAGCAGTTCCGACGGATTGCTCACCTGTCTCAATCCTCCCTGCAGCATCTCGTAGATGCCGAGTTCCGAAGTGCTTCCGAATCGGTTCTTGATGCTTCGCAGGATGCGGTACATATAATGCTGATCACCCTCAAACTGGATGACGGTATCCACAATATGCTCCAGAATCTTCGGACCAGCCAGGGTTCCCTCCTTATTAATATGTCCGATCAGGATAACAGGGATACCGCTGGTCTTGGCAAATCTCAGGAGCGATGCTGCGCATTCACGCACCTGGGATACTGAACCAGGAGAACTATCCACACTCTCTGTAGCAATTGTTTGGATAGAATCGATAACTATCAGTTCTGGAGCCACTTGCTGAATATGGGAAAAGATTTTCTCTAACTGTGTTTCACAGAGAATCGTAATATGATCGAAGGCATTCTCCGGTGGGGTTCCTGCTAACGAAGCTACGTCATCTGTCGAAGTTCCCTTCAGCATAGCCTGTCCCTTCGCCAGTCTGTCAGCTCTCAGCTTAATCTGATGGGCACTCTCCTCACCGCTCACATACAGCACCCTTCTATGTTTCATATTCAGGATGGTTTGCAGCGTAAGGGTACTCTTTCCGATGCCCGGTTCACCGCCCAGCAGGGTGATGCTTCCCGGCACCATACCGCCACCCAGAACGCGGTTCAGCTCCTCGTCCATCATATCGATACGCGGCTCATCCACAGCCGAAATATCCTTCAGATTCATCGGCTTGGCATCCGCATCGGAGTGTTGCCCACCAAACATGGTAGCAGCCCCGCCATGCCTCATGGTCATGCCAGCGCTTTTAGCCGCCTGCGATCCCGAATCAGCCGCAATGCGTATCTCCTTAAAAGTATTCCATTGTCCGCAGCTAGGGCATTTACCCATCCACTTGGCACTTTCCTGCCCGCAGTTGCTGCAAACGTATGCTATCTTATCTTTTGCCATAACGATTGAATTTGTCGGCAAAGGTACAGTTTTTTTTCTTTAAACACTAAAAAAGTAACCATTTTTACATTTTATAACCATCGTTTTGCAAAGTAGATATGGCAAAAAAGCTTATCTACCACAAAAAATCTTTAAATCGTAGCAGAAAGATTTGGTAGTACCGATTATTTTTGTTACTTTTGCCTACGGAAAGAGTTTGTTACGACCCGACACCACTCCTATTTTTATATAGTATGCACATAGGAGCCTGATAAGCTCACTAGTCGTAGGGCAAAGGTCGTTTCAGCAGTAAACAGAGTTAATAACATAATACTAATATAAAAATTTAGGTAAAATGAAAATTGAGAATTTTAACTTTGCTGGTCACAAGGCAATCGTACGCGTTGATTTCAACGTGCCATTGGATGAGAATGGTAATGTAACAGACGACACTCGTATCCGCGGTGCCCTCCCTACTTTGAAGAAGGTACTCGCAGACGGTGGTGCGCTCATCATGATGAGCCACATGGGTAAGCCAAAGGGCAAGGTTAAGCCAGAGCTTTCACTCTCTCAGATTGTTAAGAACGTATCAGACGCTCTCGGTGTAGAGGTTAAGTTTGCTAAGGACTGCGGTAACGCTGAGGCTGAGGCTGCAGCCTTGAAGCCAGGTGAGGCTCTCTTGCTCGAGAACCTTCGTTTCTATCCTGAAGAGGAAGGTAAGCCAGTAGGTGTAGAGAAGGGTACTCCTGAGTTCGACGCTGCTAAGGCTGAGATGAAGGAGCGTCAGAAGAAGTTCGCTGCTAAGTTGGCTTCTTACGCTGACGTATATGTAATGGACGCATTCGGTACAGCTCACCGCAAGCACGCTTCTACAGCTGTCATCGCAGATTCTTTCGACAAGGATCACAAGATGCTCGGTTTCCTGATGGAGAAAGAGGTTAAGGCTGTTGACGCAGTTCTCGGCAACATCAAGCGCCCATTCACAGCTATCATGGGTGGTTCTAAGGTTTCTACCAAGATCGGTATCATCGAGAACTTGTTGACTAAGGTTGACAACCTGATTCTCTGCGGTGGTATGACTTATACATTCTCTAAGGCTCTCGGTGGCAAGATCGGTATGTCTATCTGCGAGGATGACAAGCTCGATGTAGCTCTCGACGTAATCAAGAAGGCTAAGGAGAACGGTGTAAACCTCGTACTCGGCACAGACTCTATCTGCGGTGACGACTTCAAGAACGACTGCAATACCCAGGTTTGCCCATCTAACAACATCCCTGACGGCTGGGAGGGTATGGACGCAGGTCCTGAGACTCGCAAGGCTTTCGCTGCAGCTATCAAGGGTGCTAAGACAATCCTCTGGAACGGTCCTGCAGGTGTATTCGAGTTCGACAACTTCGCTGGTGGTTCTAAGGCTATCGCTGACGCAATCGCTGAGGCTACCAAGGAAGGTGCATTCTCACTCATCGGTGGTGGCGACTCTGTAGCTTGTATCAACAAGTTCGGTTTGGCAGATCAGGTATCTTATATCTCTACAGGTGGTGGTGCTCTTCTCGAGGCTATCGAGGGTAAGGTATTGCCAGGTGTAGCAGCTATTGAGAAGTAATCAATAGGTTTCTATATAAATTGAGTTCGGGGGCATCCCATCCGTGGATGTCCTCGAATTTTTCAATATAAGATACCCTGCCTTAATAATCACGATACAGTATTCCCTTTATTCAATATATTATTAAAACCGAAAATTTAAAAGAAATTAATGGATTGGATTATTAATCTTTTCACCAACACAGAGTCGGTGGCTCACATTGCCCTACTCTACGCAATCGTGATTGCTGTTGGTGTGTATCTGGGAAAGATCAAGATCGGTGGCATCTCGCTGGGTGTTACCTTCGTGCTCTTCGCAGGTATCCTGGCCGGCCACGTGGGCTTCACTGGCCCTAAGGAAATCCTTACCTTCGTGCAAGACTTCGGATTGATACTCTTTGTCTTCATGATTGGTATGCAGGTGGGTCCTGGCTTCTTCGAGAGTTTCAAGAAAGGTGGTGTGACGCTGAACTTACTTTCTGCCACAGCTATCCTGCTCAACATCCTCGTGATGTTCGGATGCTATTACCTCTTCTTCGACACCAGCAACCCACAGAACCTGCCTATGATGGTGGGTACCCTCTATGGTGCGGTTACCAACACCCCAGGTCTTGGTGCTGCCAACGAGGCATTGCTCAGTGTTTTCCCTAACGGTGCTCCTAGCATCGCCAATGGTTATGCCTGTGCCTATCCTCTGGGTGTGGTTGGTATCATTGGTGCTACCATCCTCATCAAGTACATCACCCGCGTGGATATGGCTGCAGAAGAAGAGCAGCTCAACGAGGAGGAGGCTGCCAACCCTCATGCAAAACCTCACAATATGCACCTGCGCGTGGAGAATGCCTACATCGCAGGTAGAACGCTGAGAGAGGTTTCTGAGTTCTTGAACCGAGACATCGTCTGCTCAAGACTCCTCCACAACGGAGAAGTGAGCATCCCTAACAGCAAGACAACATTTGAGGTAGGCGACGAACTGCTCGTGGTTTGTGCTGAGGCAGATGCAGAGGCCATCAAGGCTTTCATCGGTCCTGAGATTGATGCAGAGTGGGACCGCGAGAAGGATGAGGTTCAGCATTTCGTATCCAGAAGAATCATCGTTACCCGTCCTGAGATGAACGGTAAGACCCTTGGCAAGATGCACTTCTCCAGTGTATATGGTGTGAACGTGACCCGTATTTCCCGTCAGGGTATGGATCTCTTCGCAGGCCGTAACCACCACTTCCACGTGGGCGACCGCGTGATGGTAGTAGGTCCTGAGGAGAATGTAAACCGTGTGGCTGAAATCATGGGTAACTCTGTAAAGCGCCTCGATGCGCCTAACATCGCTACCATCTTCATCGGTATCATGGTGGGTATCATCTTCGGTTCTCTCCCATTCGCTATCCCTGGCATGCCAGTGCCATTGAAGCTGGGTATCGCAGGTGGTCCGCTCATCATCGCCATCCTCATCGGCCGTTTCGGTTATCGTATGAAGCTGGTTACCTATACCACTACCTCCGCCAACATGATGCTGCGAGAGATAGGACTGGTACTCTTCCTGGCGAGTGTGGGAATCAAGGCTGGTGCCGGATTCTGGGACACAGTGGTTCAGGGCGACGGATTGAAGTATGTGGGATGCGGTTTCCTCATCACCATCATTCCTATCCTCATCGTGGGTACCATCGCCAGATTGAAGTTCAAGTTCAATTACTTCACCATCATGGGTATGCTTGCCGGTACTTATACCGACCCTCCTGCACTGGCTTACGCCAACGCATCCTGCTCTAAGGAGGCTCCAGCCGTAGGTTACTCTACCGTATATCCATTGAGTATGTTCCTCCGTATCTTTACAGCCCAGATCGTGGTGCTGTTCTTCTGCGGAGCATAAACGCTTACAAAAGTTAACAAAACAACTAGTAATAGTTATAAATTATAAAAGAGGTGCACAAAGATAAAAAATTGTGCACCTTTTTTGTTGCCTTTTCACAAATTATTCGTAACTTTGACGCATTAAAACAACAGACAAGAAAACCTAATGTGATTTTCTTAAAAATGAAAACTTCTAAAACGTTGATATGCGTATGAAGAAATTGGGATTTTTGATAACCATGCTAGTCATCGCATCCTTGCCCGCTTGGAGCCAGGGAGCCAAGAGCATCCGTATTACGGAGGTGATGACCCACAACCGTACCAACCTCGTAGATGAGTACGGTCAGCACAAACCATGGGTGGAATTGAGCAATTCCTCCTTTACCACGTATAACGTACGTGGTATGTTCCTAACCACCGACCGACGGGTTCTCAACAAGAATCTTTCGCCCGAAGCACGCCGACAACTGATGTGCCCCTTGCCGAACAACGAGCCCCGAACCACACTGGGCGGCAAGAAAAGCATCGTCATCTTCGACAGCAGTTCCTGGAACAAGGAAGGCAGGAACGGGCAGTTCTGGAAGGCAAAGGATTCTTCTAACACAGGTCCTTTCCACCTCAATCTGATTCTACAGGAAAAGAAGCCCAACTGGATAGCCCTCTATGACGGAAATGCCGTGGACTTGATAGACTCCGTAAGCGTGCCTGTATTGGCAGCCGACGAAAGCTATGAATTGAGCCAGGATTTCAAGACATGGGAGAAAGCCATAGCTGGATCCATCACCCCGGGCTATCTGCCACAACACGTAGGTCTGAGCAAGGCACAGCTTCTGAAGAAGCAGGATCCATACGGCATCGGCATCTCCGTGCTTTCAATGGGCATCGTATTCTCATGTCTCGCCCTCCTCTTCGTCGTATTCTGGGCATTCGGAGCCTACATGAAACACAAGCAGCGCATCGCCCGTGCCACCGAGAAGCATGCCACCTTATTATATAAGACCGGCAAGAAGACCATTGAGGTAACGCAAGACCTGAGTCATAAGACCAATATCCTGCTGAAGGATGGTCTGAAGACCAAGGGTATCGACAAGGAAATCTACATGGCGGTCATCTCGCTCGCCCTCAAGGAATACCTGGAGGATGTGCATGATGTCGAATCCGGCATCATCACCATCAAGCCTAAACAGACAAGATGGAATGCTCCGAAATTCAATAATGTTAAGTGAAGAACGAAAAGTGAAGAATTCAACGGCTTTACATTTCATAAAGTTCAAAATTCAAAATTCAAAGGATATGAAGTATCAATATACAGTGAAAGGAGTCGATTACGAAGTCGAGATCCAGGATATAGAAGGCAACATCGCCAATGTAACCGTAAATGGCATCCCATTTGAGGTAGAAATGAAGCAGCCAGTAAAGGCTGGCAAGCAGAAAGTAAAGTTGGGAGGGATAGCTAACGAAGGAGCTAGCAGCTCATCATCAGCCCCTCAGAGCGCAAAGGCATCTGCGGATTTGCAATCCGCAGCAAGCAGCGGCCAAACAGGAAATGCAAGAAAAGCAGCTACCGGCAAGCCAGTGGTAGCCCCTCTGCCTGGCACCATCAACGAAATCAAGGTGAAGGTGGGCGACAAGGTGAATGCAGGCGATACCGTCGTGATTCTCGAAGCCATGAAGATGCAGAACAACATCGAGGCAGAGACTTCCGGAACCATCACCGGCATCAACGTCAATAAAGGCGATGCCGTGATGGAAGGAGATACGTTAGTAACCATTAAATAGATAGCTTATGGATTTCATCATACAAAACTTCAATGAGTTCCTGACCTATACGGGCTTTGCAAATGCCACGGCAGGAAACCTCGCCATGATCGTGATAGGAGTTATCTGCATCTGGCTTGCCATCAAGAAGGATTTCGAACCACTTCTCCTGGTGCCCATCGGACTGGGCATCATCCTGGGCAACATCCCCTTCCGTGCTGATGCCGGACTCGAAATAGGCCTATACGAAGATAATTCCGTTCTGAATATCTTCTATCAAGGAGTAAAACAGGGATGGTATCCCCCACTCGTTTTCCTGGGCATCGGAGCGATGACCGATTTTTCGGCATTAATATCCAATCCGAAGCTGATATTAATCGGTGCAGCTGCCCAGTTTGGCATCTTCGGTGCCTACATGATAGCACTGGCTCTGGGGTTCGAACCGAACCAGGCAGCCGGTATTGCCATCATAGGTGGTGCCGACGGACCTACCGCCATCTTCCTGAGCAGTAAGTTAAGTCCTAACCTGATGGGAGCCATCGCCGTTTGCGCCTACTCCTATATGGCATTGGTGCCAGTAATCCAGCCCCCATTGATGCGTCTGCTCACCACCAAGGAAGAGCGCGTCATCAAGATGAAGCCAGCACGTCAGGTATCACAGACAGAGAAGATCCTCTTCCCTATCGTCGGTTTGCTGCTCACCACCTTCATCGTGCCATCAGGTCTGCCATTGCTCGGTATGCTTTTCTTCGGAAATCTCCTGAAGGAAAGTGGAAAGACAACTAGACTTGCCAAGACAGCAGGCAGCAGTCTGAATGACATCGTGGTAATGCTGCTCGGCTTGACTGTAGGCTGTTCTACCCAGGCATCTGAGTTTCTCACCCTGAACACCATCAAGATCTTCGCCCTCGGTGCCCTGGCATTCATCATCGCTTCAGCCAGCGGTATCCTCTTTGTGAAACTGATGAACCTCTTCCTGCCAAAGGGCAAGAAGCTGAACCCACTGATCGGAAATGCCGGTGTGAGTGCCGTGCCTATGAGTGCCCGCATCAGCAACAACCTCGGTTTGGAGTACGACCGCCACAATTTCCTGCTCATGCACGCCATGGGGCCGAATGTTGCAGGTGTTATCGGTTCCGCCGTAGCCGCCGGCGCCCTGCTGGGATTCTTTAATTAAAATAGAGTTTTAAACGTGGCTTAAGGACGCCCTGAAAGGGCAAAAGCCCCTAGCCCAGGGCAACACCCTGGGTTAGCTATCCAACAAAGAAAACGCCCTGAAAGGGCAAAAGCTTCAAACATCCAAAGCTTTTGCCCTTTCAGGGCGAACTTTTATATTCATCCGAATACCCAGGGCGTTGCCCTGGGCTAGGAGCTTCTGCCCTTTCAGGGCGTGCATCCTAGCTCTTCTTGATCGTCATTTTGCCTTCGAGCGAGATGATGATTTCCACCTGATAACTCATACTGCTGTCCGGCATAGCCAAAACCACTCTGTAATGAAGTCCATCGGTATCCACCTTTTTCAGTACGATATCACTCAAAATCGCCTGCTTGAGGAACTCATGAGGAACCTGTCCATCGAAATCCTCCTTACGGAAGTCACGGCCGAAAATCCTGCTGGCTCCCCGGTAGATGTTCACGTTCACGATGTTGTCGTAATAGACATTATCCACTTCTACGCCATCATCATTATATGAACTCTTGAAAACCTTATAGGTAGTAGGGTTCACCTGCACATAAAGATGCAGCTTCTCATCGCCCGCATACACCACAGAATCTCTCTTGATAAGCGTATTCTGGTTGAGAACCACAGGCTGCTGATGCAGGAACTGCTGCAGATAAGAAGCATCGTCAGTCTTGACGAGTTTCATGATATCGCCATTCAGCACCTTGAACTGGAAGATATGAGCAGCCTGCTTGATAATCGGGTATTTAGTCGTATTGGCACCCTTCATCACCAGCGTATCGCCAGCTATATAGAAATACACCGGTTGGCTGGTAGAATCAGGATAGTAGATGGTGTCACCCTTCACGCGAAAGACAACATTATCTTCATCATCGCCATCCAACCAGATGCCCTGGAGCATTTTCTTGGCAGCAGTATCCTCCTTTACTCCGGCAGAATCCTTACCCGCAGACTTCTGTCCGCAGCTGGCCATCGCCGCCAGGAGGCTTGCGCACAACAATATGTTAATAACTTGTTTCATCTTTTCACGATATCTTACTCAAAATACTCAGCCTCCTCAAAAGACAGCGCCTTATTGAGGTCTTTTTCTGAGAGCAATACATTTTCGCCCTCAATAGGCCACTTGATACCAATGGTTTCATCATTCCAGCGGATACTTGCCTCAGCTTGAGGAGCATAAGAGTTATCTACTTTATAGGTAAAGATTGCCTCGTCGCTGAGCACGAGGAAACCATGCGCAAAGCCACGAGGAATGAAGAACTGCAACTTATTCTCCCCGCTCAGTTCCACCATTACATACTTGCCGAAGGTCTTGCTGTCTTTACGCAAATCTACCGCAACATCCAGGACCTTACCCTTGATGACACGCACCAGTTTAGCCTGCGAACTTTCGCCCTTCTGATAATGAAGGCCTCGAAGCACGCCTCTACTCGACATAGACTCATTGTCTTGCACAAACTCAACATGATAACCAATGTGGGCATCGAACCCAGCCTGTTTCCAAGCCTCGAAAAAGTAGCCTCTAGCATCATCAAACACTTTTGGCTGTATGACCCACACTCCTTCTATTTCGGTCTCTGTATATTCCATTGCTATACTTGTTCTATTTTTTAGTGGCAAAGGTAATACTTTTTGGCGATATGACAAAACAAATTAAACTTTTTATCACTCCTTACGAAAATTTCCCTTAAAATAGTTGTCCAATTCCCAAAAAAGCCGTACCTTTGCAAAAGATATTCAGAAAAAGAAGATAAACATTTAGACGTGATAGAAATTAACCGACATATAGAAATTCTGCTCTTGAGCAACGATTGTGTAATCGTACCAGGTTTTGGTGGATTCATGGCTCATCATGTAGATGCACGTTACGATGGCAGAGACAATATGTTTTTGCCACCGCTGAGAACTGTAGGATTCAATCCGCAGCTCACGATGAACGATTCCCTCCTCGCACTCTCGTACGTGGAGACTTACGATATCAGCTACCCTGAGGCATTGCGCCGTATTGAGGATGAGGTGGTTGAAATCAGACAATCATTGGAAAACGAAGGTAAATTCGAAATAGAAAATATCGGTATGCTCTTCCTCAACGAAGATGGCAACATCAGTTTCGAGCCATGCGAGGCAGGCATTCTTACTCCAGACTTCTATGGTTTGGGCGGTTTCGACATGCTTCCTATCGCACAGATTGACAACGGTGAACAGCAGAACGAGAATCAAAACGTGGCAATGACAGTAAATCTTGCCAAGGATGAACAGCCAGTTAAAAAAGAGGCAGAAGCACCTGCTACTCCTGCCAACAATTCGGTATTCATCGCTGAAGAAGAGGAAGAAGAGGAAAAGGCTGAATTCATCAGCATCAAGAAGAGCTGGCTACGCAACATGGCAGCAGCCTGCATCGCCCTCATCGCCTTCTTCACCATCTCTACTCCGCTCGGAAGTCCTACTATCGAGAAGAGTCAGATTGACACGGGGATGCTTACCCGCATCATGCCTAAAGAGATGACTCCGGTAAAGAGCAATGAACTGCTGCTCCCTACTGACGAACCAAAGCTGATGGAGACCACTTCTACCGACAAGGCAGAAAAAGCTCCGGCAATGGCACAGGATAGAGAGATTGCTACTCCAACAGCATCTTATTACAGCATCGTATTGGCAAGCCGCGTGACCAAACGCAATGCAGCCAGTTATGTGGAACACTTGCAGGACAAGGGCTTTAAGGAAGCAAGAGTGCTGATTACCGACAACAATGTAAAGGTGATTTATGGCAACTACCGCTCTGAGAGCGAGGCATATAACACCCTCAACCGACTCCATACCAACGAGGCTTTCACTGATGGCTGGATTACAAAGGTAAAGGAATAGCTTACATTATTATTATATATAGAAAGAAATCAAGGAAAAAATAGATATGAAAAGAGTACGTTGCCCTAAATGCGATAATTTCATCACGTTCGACGAAACCAAATACGAGGCAGGCCAAAGTCTGGTCTTCGTTTGTCCTAATTGCAACAAGCAGTTTGGCATCCGTATGGGTGTTTCCAAACTCCGCGAAACCCGCAAGGAAGAACAGATTGATGAAAATGCCAATGAGAATGGCGTAGGCTCCATCGTTGTTATCGAAAACGTATTCGCCTACAAGCAGGTCATCCCTTTGCAGATGGGCGACAACGTTATCGGAAGATACATGAAGAACAGTGGCATCAACTGCCCTATCGAGACCGTAGATCCGAGTGTAGATATGAACCACTGCGTAATCAATGTAAGCCGCGACAAGAAAGGAAAATTGAAATATGTGCTGCGCGATGGTCCTAGCTACACCGGCACCTTCGTAGATAACGAAATCCTGGGCGACCGTGAGCGCCGTGTCATCGAAGACGGCACCCTCTTCACCATCGGAGCCACCAGCATCATCCTCCGCACGGCAGACAGCGAGGAGGAATAATGTGTAAAATAACAAGTTGAAATAAAACCAAGGGTTAGAGTAGGAAAAATCTTACTCTAACCCTTTTTTACTGATAAACACGTATAAATATACCAATAATTCTTACTTTCTGCAAGAAATCATAGCGATATAGTAATCTTTTTGCTAATATTTTCGTTAGATTGAAAGAAAATGTGTACCTTTGCAACAGAAATTAGCAATACGTGGGACCAATACTCCCGATACGTACAAAAAACAGAAGAATTACGTTAGGTTATGGATGTAGCAATCGTAAAATACAATGCCGGAAATATCTATTCCGTAGTCAACGCCATGAAGCGTTTGGGCATAGAACCAGTACTCACTGATGATGCCGAAATGCTCCAGAAGGCAGACCGCGTGCTGTTTCCAGGTCAGGGTCAGGCAAGGGAAGCCATGGAATATCTCAAGGCTCACCAGCTGGACCAGGTGATCAAGAATCTCAAGCAACCCGTATTGGGCATTTGCGTGGGACAGCAGCTCCTGTGCCGACATTCGGAAGAAGGCGATGTAGATTGTATCGGCATCTTCGACGTGGATGTGAAGCGATTCCAGCCGCAGAAGCACGAAGACAAGGTACCAGCTATGGGATGGAACGAGATATACGATCTGAAGACGGAGCTTTACAAGGGATTCGGAAACAGATCCGATGCAGCAGATGCAGCTATGGGAGAAACCCTGCAGCATCCCTACTCCTATTTCGTACACAGCTACTATGTGCCACTCTGCGAGGAGACCATCGCCAAGGCTGATTACATTCTGCCTTACAGCGCATCGCTCCACAAAGACAACTTCTATACCTGCCAGTTCCATCCTGAAAAGAGCGGAAAGGTAGGAGAACAGATTTTAAAGAACTTCCTGGAAATAAAATAGCAATAAAAGAAATATGATAGAATTAATTCCTGCCATCGACTTGATAAATGGCCAGTGCGTTCGTCTGACAAAAGGCGATTACGACCAGAAGAAGGTCTATAACGACAATCCGGCTGAAGTAGCCAAAGACTTCGAGAAGCTGGGATTCAAGCGACTCCACGTAGTGGATCTGGACGGAGCCAAGTCGAAGCATATCGTAAATGATGCTGTACTGAAGGCGATTACCACCGAAACGAATCTGACTGTAGATTTCGGAGGCGGTATCAAGACCGGGGAAGACATCGAGAAGGCATTCGCTGCAGGAGCCAGTATGGTAACCATAGGCAGCATCGCCGTTACCAATCCCGACCTCTTTATGGAGTGGATAGATAAATATGGTGCCGACAAGCTTATCCTCGGAGCCGATGTAAGAAACGGCAAGATTTCTATCAATGGATGGAAAGAGGATTCTTCAGAAGACCTCCTCCCTTTCCTCAAGAAATACATCGACAAGGGTGTGCGCTATGTGCTCTGCACAGAAATCAGCAAGGATGGCACCCTGCAGGGTCCTGCCATCGAACTATATAAAGAGGTAATGGCAGCCTACCCTCAGCTTCACCTCATCGCCTCGGGCGGAGTGAGCTGCAATGAAGACATCGAGGCTCTGGAAGCCGCCAGCATCCCAGCCGTAGTCTTCGGCAAGGCATTCTACGAGGGTAAGATTGATGTAGAAAAGTTAGGAGTTAAGTAATCATAAAGTTCAAAGTTCAATGGTCAAAGTTCAAAGTAACAAAGGTTTGGCAAAGCGAATCGTCCCTTGTCTTGACGTGAAAAACGGAGAGACCGTGAAGGGAACAAACTTCGTGAACCTGAGAAGCGCAGGCGACCCGGTAGAACTGGGCAAGGCCTATAGCGATGCAGGTGCCGATGAACTCGTATTCCTTGACATCACCGCTAGCTTCGAAGAGCGCAAGACCTTTACAGATATGGTAACTCGCGTAGCTGCCGAAATCAATATCCCGTTTACCGTGGGTGGCGGCATCAACGAGCTGAAGGATGTAGATCGACTCCTCAATGCAGGCGCCGACAAGGTTAGTATCAACAGTGCAGCCATCCGGCATCCGGAGCTCATCAACGAGATAGCCAACCATTACGGATCACAGGTCTGCGTCTGCGCCATCGATGCCCGTCTCGATCCCGACGGCTGGCATTGCTACGTGAAGGGCGGAAGAGAGCGAGTAGAACTCGGTCTGTTTGATTGGGCTAGAGAAGTTGTCGACCGTGGTGCCGGCGAGATTCTCTTCACGAGTATGGACCACGATGGCGTGAAGCAGGGCTTTGCCAATGAAGCCCTCGCCCGCCTTGCAGAGGAAGTAAGCATTCCTATCATTGCATCGGGTGGAGCTGGCAAGATGGAACATTTCCGTGATGCCTTCACCCTGGGAAAGGCAGATGCAGCACTGGCAGCCAGTGTCTTCCACTTCGGTGAAATCGCCATACCTGACCTGAAAAATTACCTCCGAAAAGAAGGCATCAACGTCAGGTTGTAAAACGGAGCCTTAAGGCTAGATATTTTTACCCTTAAGGGAAAATAATAATACCCTTAAGGGAAAATATATTTTTCCTTAAGGATAGATAAATCCCCTATGATAGGGCGGAATTGACAATGGAGTAAGCAAACAATTAAATTGTAAAGATAAAATGGAAATAGATTTTGAAAAAATGGGCGGACTTGTTCCTGCCATCATCCAGGACGCCGTAACCAAGAATGTCCTGATGCTGGGATTCATGAACAAGGAAGCATACGATAAAACCATCGAAACCAAGAAGGTTACTTTCTGGAGCCGTTCTCGCAACTGTCTTTGGACCAAGGGCGAGACCTCAGGAAACTTCCTCAATCTGGTAAGCATTCAGATAGACTGCGACAACGATACCTTCCTGGTAAAGGTTCATCCAGATGGTCCTACCTGCCACAAAGGCACCGATACCTGCTGGGCTGAGGAGAATACGCTGAACCCTATCCTCTTCCTCTCTGAGTTGCAGGACTTCATCGACAAGCGCCACGAGGAGATGCCTGAGGGCAGCTACACCACCAGTCTCTTCAAGAAAGGCGTCAACAAGATGGCGCAAAAGGTTGGAGAAGAAGCCATTGAGACGGTTATCGAAGCTACAAACGGAACCGACGACAAGCTCATCTACGAGAGTTCCGACCTGCTCTACCACCTCATCGTACTGCTTACCAGCAAGGGCTTGCGAATCGAGGATGTAGTAAAGGAGCTCCAGATGCGACACGACCCGGAATGGGACAAGAAGCGCCGCATAGCAAAGAGCAAGGGCGAAATGAAATAGCCCCAAAAGCATTCAAGAACATTAAATAAAGGAGAAAAAATTAGGATGTTAATAGATTATCAAAACGTCAGCATATACCAAGCCGACAAGTGCGTGCTCAAGGGCATCAACTTCCACGTGGATGAAGGAGAGTTCGCTTATCTTATCGGAAAAGTGGGCTCGGGAAAGAGTTCACTCCTGAAGACCCTCTACTGCGAGCTAGACCTCGTGGAGGGTGAGACAGACAAGGCAGAAATCCTTGGCAGAGACCTCAAGACCATCCGACGCAAGGACATTCCAGCCCTGCGCAAGGAACTGGGCATCATCTTCCAGGACTTCCAGTTGCTCCACGACCGCAGCGTGCGCAAGAACTTCGAGTTCGTGCTCAAGGCTACCAAATGGAAAAACAAGAAGGACAGAGACAAGCGCATCGAGGAAGTGCTCAACGAAGTAGGCATGATAGAGAAAATCGACAAGATGCCTCATGAGCTCTCCGGTGGAGAACAGCAGCGTGTGGCCATCGCCCGTGCCCTGCTTAACAATCCAAAGATCATCATCGCCGATGAGCCTACGGGAAATCTCGACCCGGAGACCGCCAGCAACATCGTGGGACTGCTCAAGGATATCACCAAGCAGGGTACAGCTGTAGTGATGACAACCCATAACATCCCGATGCTCGACAAGTTCCCTGGCATCGTATATCGCTGCAAGGATGGTTTACTCCACGACGTGACCAACGAGTACAACCACATCGACCTGTCAGAAGATGGCGAGGAAAATTAAATAAAAGAACAATAAAAATTAAACATTAATATAATATTACGACTATGAAGGTAATGAAATTCGGAGGTACTTCTGTAGGCTCACCAGAGCGTATGAAGGGAGTAGCCTCTTTGGTTACAGAATCAGGTGAACCAACTTTCATCGTATTGTCTGCGATGAGCGGTACAACAAACTCTCTCGTTGAGATCTCTGACTATCTTTACAAGAAGAACCCAGAGGGCGCCAACGAGGTAATCAACAACTTGGAGAAGAAATACATGCAGCACGTGGAGGATCTCTACTCTACTGATGAGATGAAGAAGACTACACGCGAGTTCCTGCAGGGCGAGTTCAACTATCTCCGTTCATTTACCAAGGATCTCTTTACTTCTTTCGAGGAGAAGAGCATCGTGGCTCAGGGCGAGATTATGAGTACCAACATGGTTGTAAACTACTTGAAGGAACAAGGTGTAAAGGCTGTATTGCTCAGCGCATTAGACTTTATGCGCACCGACAAGAATGCAGAGCCAGACCCACAGTATATCAAGGAGAAGCTCTCTGCCATTATGGAAGAAAACCAGGGTTATCAGATCTACATCACCCAGGGCTTCATCTGCCGCAATGCATACGGCGAGGTAGATAACCTGCAGCGTGGTGGTAGTGACTACACCGCATCACTCATCGGTGCAGCTCTCCCTGCAGACGAGATTCAGATCTGGACAGATATCGACGGTATGCACAACAACGACCCTCGTGTGGTAGAGCACACAGAGGCTGTTCGCCAGTTGAACTTCGAGGAGGCTGCTGAGTTGGCTTACTTCGGTGCCAAGATTCTCCACCCTACCTGCGTTCAGCCAGCCAAGTATGCCGGCATCCCAGTTCGTCTGAAGAACACCATGGATCCTAAGGCTGATGGTACCATCATCGACAACGTCATCGTACGTGGCAAGATCAAGGCTGTAGCTGCCAAGGACAACATCACTGCCATCAAGATCAAGAGTAGCCGCATGTTGCTCGCTACAGGTTTCCTCCGCAAGGTATTCGAAATCTTCGAGAGTTACCAGACTCCTATCGACATGATCGCTACCTCAGAGGTAGGTGTGAGCATGAGTATCGATAACGACGCTCACCTCAACGATATCGTCAACGAGTTGAAGAAGTATGGTACTGTAACCGTAGATTCAGACATGTGCATCATCTGCGTGGTAGGTGATCTGGACTGGAGCAACGTAGGCTTCGAGACCATCGCTACCGATGCCATGAAGAACATCCCGGTACGTATGATTTCTTACGGTGGCAGCAACTACAACATCTCATTCCTCATCAGAGAGAGAGACAAGAAGCAGGCTCTGCAGAACTTGAGCAACGTATTGTTCGAGAAGTAATTTAAAGTGAAGAGCGAAGAGTGAAGAGTGAAGAATTCTAATGAAATGCTTCCTGTCCACTCTTCGTTGGATATTCTGACTTAACCATAAGTTGGATTTTAATTTGACTATAAGTAAGATATTAACAATAAGCATAAGCGAAATGAAAGGTACATTTCCAATAGATAAGTTTCAGGAGATACAGACTCCGTTCTACTATTACGACACCAACGTGTTGCGCCAAACCTTGAAAACCATCAACGCAGAGGCTGGCAAACACGAGGGCTTTGAGGTACACTATGCCGTAAAGGCAAATGCCAACCCTAAAGTGCTCAACATCATCTGCCAGGCTGGTTTGGGTGCCGACTGTGTGAGCGGAGGAGAAATTCAGGCTGCCATCAATGCAGGTTTCCCTGCCAATAAGATTGTGTATGCCGGTGTAGGCAAGAGTGATTGGGAAATCAACCTTGGTTTGGACAAGGGCATCTTCTGCTTCAATGTAGAGAGCGTCCCGGAATTGGAAATCATCAACGAACTTGCCGAGAAGAAGAATAAGATTGCACAAGTTTGCTTCCGCATCAACCCAGACGTAGGTGCTCATACCCATGCCAACATTACAACAGGTTTGGCTGAAAACAAGTTTGGTATCGCCATGCGTGATATGGAGAGCGTGATTGAAGAGGCTTCCAAAATGAAGAACATCAAGTTCCTGGGTCTGCACTTCCACATTGGTAGTCAGATACTTGACATGGGAGACTTCGAGGCTCTCTGTAACCGCATCAACGAGCTGCAAGACCAGTTGGAAGCTCATCACATCGTAGTGAAGAACATCAATGTTGGCGGTGGCTTGGGTATCGATTACAACCATCCAAACCGTGTGCCTATCCCAGATTTCAAGGATTACTTCGATACATACGCCAAGAAGTTGAAGTTGCGCGATGGACAGAAGTTACACTTCGAGTTGGGACGTGCCGTAGTGGGTCAGATGGGTTCGCTCATCACCAAGACTCTTTATATCAAGCAGGGCACAGCCAAGCAGTTTGCCATCGTAGATGCAGGTATGACCGATCTGATCCGTCCTGCCCTCTATCAGGCATATCATAAGATAGAGAACATCTCCAGCGATGAACCTGCAGAGACATACGACGTAGTAGGTCCGATCTGCGAGTCGAGCGATGTATTCGCCAAGGCTGTAGATCTGAACAAGACCCATCGTGGCGACCTCATTGCCCTCCGTTCAGCCGGAGCCTACGGTGAGATCATGGCGAGCCAGTATAACTGCCGCCAGTTGCCAAAGGGCTATATCACAGAAGATTTTTAAAGAAAAGCTGCCTACAAGGAAAGCATGCCCTGAAAGGCAAAGCACACTGAGCAGCACGCCCTGAAAGGGCAGAAGCACTTAGCCCAGGGCATCGCCCTGGGTTAAGACAGTATTAGCAATGCGCCCTGAACCAACGGTCACCGGCCGAAGGGAAAGGTAAAGGGCAAAAGCTTTTAAATACGAGAAAAAAGAAATGATGACAATTAGTTTAACAACTATCATAGCAGGCGCAGTAGTGGTATTATTGGCAATCCTCGGATCGCTGATAAATCCATTTCTGCGCTCGTTGCGTTTTCCTGACAATGCAGAAAATGAGGAAAATCCTGCAGAGGAGGAAACTGATCCTACAGCAGAAACAATAGCTAAGGAAGAGGAGGAATCCCTGGAATCTAGAGAACCTATCTCGGTGATTATCACCGCTCACGACAATCTCTATGAACTGGAGCATAATCTACAGATGTTCCTGCAGCAGAAATATCCTGCCGATTATCAGGTAATCGTGGTTTGTCAGAGCACCGATGGTGAGACCCAGGATTATCTGAAGCGCATGGCAGCCGAGAATTCTCACCTATATTATACATATATCCCTGAGAGCTCCCGCTATATGAGCAGAAAGAAGCTGCAGATTACACTGGGCGTGAAGGCTGCCAAGTATGAGTGGATCATCCTCACCGAACCTACCTGCACCCCATCCAACGACAAGTGGCTCTATACGATGACCCGCAACTGCCAGGAGCCTAACCATCTGGTTCTGGGCTATGTAGCTTTAGACGAAGCAACCAAGGGTGTTCGTCGATTCGACAGCATCCGCAAGGCATTCTATCTGCTCCGCCGTGCCCAGCATAGCTACGGCTACCGCACCCACATGCCAAACGTAGCCTTCCGCAAGAGCGATTTCATGCGCGAGCAGGGCTATCAGGGCAACCTGGAGTATGTGCGCGGAGAATACGACTTCCTGGTCAACAAGTATGCAGCCTACGGAGATACTGCCGTAGAACTCGACTGCGATGCATGGCTCATCCATGATGAACCAACCGACAAGGCATGGCACAATGCCCACCTTTATCTCCAGGCATCCCGCAAGAGTCTGACCAGATCCAAGTCGATGATGTCGCTGATGGCAATGGATCACCTCTTCCCTCACCTCAGCCTCATCGCCTCGCTGGCCACCCTGGCATACGCCATCCTGATGCAAGACTGGATCCTGACAGGCATTGCAGGTTTCGCCCTGCTTCTACTCCTGATTCTCCGCACCGTCATCGCCCACAAGGCCATCAAGCATTTCGACGATGACATCTCAATCCTGAAGCTGCCATTCTATGAGTATGGCATCATCTGGAGAAATCTTGCCAACAAGATAAGATACTGGCGCGCAGACAAGAACGACTTCACCAGTCATAAACTGTAGGACTTTAGAATCAACAAGCAAACTTAAAATAACGATGAAAGTATATTTGTTCATTTCCAAACATAAGAAGACGCTGAAGATGTATCTTCCTTACATCGAAGCGCTTCAGCAGAAGTTCGACATCACCGGGAACCTGGTAGATGCCGATATCGTGATGATACTGGGAGCATGGACAAGACAAGGTGCCCAGCTCGCCAGAATGTCTCGCAAGATGGGCATCCCCTACATCGTTTGCCCACTCGGCGACCTCTCAGAGCGCAACTGCCGGAATCCGTATTTCAAGCGCAGTCTGCAGACCCTGATGTACCAGAAGGCGATGTACAGGCACTCAGACCTCATCATCGCCACCACCCCATTGGAGAAAGCCTATCTGGAGAAACTCGGATGGAACAAGCACATCACCCTCATCCGATACTTCGGCTACAGTCATCTCATCACCGAAGAAGGTACGATGGAAGACTGGCAGGAGACAGATGCCTCTACCCTCGCCGATTTCGAGCGCAGAAAGGCAGAAGCCATCGCCCAGCAGACCCAGCATGCCATCATCGCCCAGATTATGCAGATTCAGAGCAGAATGCCGCATAAGAACATCCCACAGAAGTATCTCGACGACCTGCATACCTTATTATATGCAGACGATTATGATGAGGATGCTATCAACGAGGAACTGAAGAAGCTGAAACTCGACAGCTATGCCGCCTCCGTATTCCAGGCGATGACCGACAAAACGGGACTTACCGAGGGATTTATGCCACTTCCTGCCAAAAAAGGCAGAAAGAGCAGGGAGATTCTGAAGTATGTAAAGTAAGAGACTGACAGTAGTTGACCTGCATCAAGAGGCTGACTGCCAGTATTTGACTTGTATCAAAAAATCGCTTTCTTTCATCATTTTGTCACCCATTTGTTACCCGAATTCAAAAAAAAGGCATTACCTTTGCACTCGTAAAGATGAAACAAGAGATCTTGAGTATGCGAGATGAGAAGTCTTATATATATAAAAAAGATGAGAAATCTCAAGTACAGGAGATGGAAGGTTTCAGGTAAGAGAGATTATAAAAGGATAACATGTAGAACAGGAGACCGAAAATGCGACGGCTCCACAAAGATTGAGAAAGGAAACAAATTATGATGACAACAGTAATGGCACTCGCAGTAGTAGCAATTATGATTGCTAAGGCAATCAATGTTAACAACCACATCGAGATGGGTAAGTAATTACTCCATCCCCTTGTAGGAAAGAGAATGAAAGAAGAGCCCGGCGAGGCTCAAGTATTAACGAAAAAGAAAGAAAGGATAACGATTATGAAAACAATGTTGAAAGAAATCAAGAAGGTCATGAAGGCATTCATTGCAAACTATCAGAATGCAATGTCAATTTATGGCGAAGCTATTTGCAAAAGTAATGGTTATGCTTGCGCATAATCACTTGAAATATAAAGGAAGCGTGCTGGTATTTACTTACCGGCACGCTTTTTTCGTTGCCTCCAGCGTTAATATAGATTAAATAATCCGCCTTTTCTACGATAATTCGGAAATTATCTATACTTTTGCATCTATAATTATCACGGGGGTGCTGAGCAATCGGCTGAGATTATACCCATTGAACCTGAAACAGGTAATGCTGGCGCAGGAAATATGATAGATCGTTTACACCCAGGCAGAGATAAATGCAACCTACTCTTGCTTCTCTACAACCCCTTTGCTTTCATCAGGCATACCCCCGTGTTGACAATTGTAAATTTATAAATGTAAACATAGGAACAGATTATGAAAGTTATCATCAACAGCAAAGAAACTGAGATTCAAGCAAAGACCGTCAAGGAACTTGCCCAGGAACTCGATCTTCCAGCTACAGGTTGCGCTGTAGCCATCAGTAACGAGATGGTGCCTCGTGACGAGTGGGAAAGCCACGTGATTCAGGAGGGTGCCGACATCGTGATTGTAAAGGCATTCTGCGGAGGATAGGATATAATGTTTAGTGTTTAATGTTTAGAGTACTATGGCTAAAATATCATTAGACAGATTTCAACTGCAGTTCATCTCTCATCAGAATGAAAAGATGAGTTATCTCGATGGCATCCGTGAGGCCTTGGCTGGCGGATGTAAGTGGATTCAGCTCCGTATGAAGGGTGCCACCGATGAAGAGGTGCGCCCTATAGCCCAGAAGGTCAAGGAATGGTGCAAAGAGCAGAATGCAACCTTCCTCATTGATGACAGAGTGCAGCTGGTGAAGGAATTGCAGGTAGATGGCGTGCATCTGGGCAAGAACGATATGCCGATTGCCGAAGCCCGCAAGATTCTGGGCGATGACTTCATCATCGGCGGTACGGCAAATACCTTCGAGGATGTGAAGGCTCACTATGAGGCCGGTGCCGATTACATCGGTTGCGGTCCGTTCCGCTTCACCACTACCAAGGAGAAGCTCTCCCCTATCCTCGGTCTTGAAGGATATAAAGAAATCATCCAGAAGATGAAGGCAGAAAATATCGATATCCCTATCGTTGCCATCGGTGGCATCACCAAGGAGGATATTCCCGACATCATGAAGACGGGAGTTAACGGCATCGCCCTCAGCGGAAGCATACTCAATGCCAAGGACCCGGCAGCAGAAACCCATGACATCATGGAAATGATGAAGGGATTCAAATAGAAAACATTTAAAAATAAGAATAACAGAAAAATGGAAAAATTAGTAATTGCAGGACGAGAGTTCAACTCCCGCCTCTTCCTCGGAACAGGAAAGTTCAACAACAACCAGCTCATGGCTGAAGCCATCAAGGCTTCTGAAACAGAAATGGTAACCGTTGCCATGAAGCGTATCGAACTCGAAGACAAGCAGGACGACCTGCTCTCTCATATCGTGCAGAACCCAAATATCCAGCTCCTTCCTAACACCAGTGGCGTGCGCAACGCCGAGGAAGCTGTATTCGCAGCACAGATGGCTCGCGAGGCTTTCGGAACCAACTGGCTCAAGCTCGAAATCCACCCAGACCCTCGCTACCTTCTTCCAGACTCTATCGAGACTCTGAAGGCTACTGAGAAACTGGTAAAGCTCGGTTTTGTGGTATTGCCATATTGCCAGGCAGACCCAACCCTCTGCAAGCACCTCGAAGAGGCTGGTGCTGCTACCGTGATGCCACTCGCTGCACCTATCGGTACCAACAAGGGCTTGAGAATGAAGGACTTCCTGCAGATCATCATCGAGCAGGCTACTGTTCCTGTAGTAGTAGATGCAGGTATCGGTGCGCCTAGCCACGCAGCCGAGGCCATGGAGATGGGTGCCAGCGCTTGCTTGGTCAACACAGCCATCGCCGTTGCAGGTGATCCTGTAGAAATGGCCAAGGCATTCAAGGAAGCAGTGGTATGCGGTCGCCGTGCTTACGAGGCAGGTCTCGGAGCCATCAGCGATTGCGCCGAGGCAAGTTCTCCACTCACCGCATTCCTCAACGAATAATTATTATATGATAATCCTTTAAACATTATGCCAAACGATAAGAAAGCTTACGCCCAGAGAGAAAAGGCGTATATGCAGGGAAAACTTTTCCCACAGATCAAGGTTGGAATGACCAAGGTAAACCTCACTCCTACTGTTGTGAAGGATGAGCGCGGCATTCCACATACAGAGCCAAACGCTCCGGTTTACATCTACGATACCAGCGGTCCTTACAGCGACCCTAACTATCAGGTAGATTTGAAGAAGGGCTTGCCAAGAATGCGCGAGCAGTGGATTATCGACCGCAATGATACCGAGCAGCTCAAGGAGGTTACCAGCGAGTATGGCAAGCAGCGTCTTGCTGACCATAGCCTCGACCACCTCCGCTTCGAACACATCCAGTTGCCTCGCCGTGCTCAGGCTGGCAAGCACATCACCCAGATGGCTTACGCCAAGGCTGGCATCATCACTCCAGAGATGGAGTATGTGGCTATCCGCGAGAACATGAACTGCCAGGAGTTGGGCATCGATACCCATATCACTCCTGAGTATGTGCGTGATGAGATTGCACGCGGACGTGCCGTTCTTCCTGCCAACATCAACCACCCTGAAAGCGAACCGATGATCATCGGCCGCAACTTCCTCGTGAAGATCAATACCAACATCGGTAACTCTGCCACTACTTCCAGCATCGAGGAAGAGGTGGATAAGGCTGTATGGTCTTGCAAGTGGGGAGGCGATACCTTGATGGACCTCTCTACCGGCGACAATATCCACGAAACCCGTGAATGGATTGTACGCAACTGCCCTGTGCCAGTAGGAACCGTGCCTATCTACCAGGCTTTGGAGAAGGTGAACGGCAAGGTAGAGGATTTGAACTGGGAGGTATTCCGTGATACCCTCATCGAGCAGTGCGAGCAGGGTGTTGACTACTTCACCATCCATGCCGGCATCCGTCGCCACAACGTGCATCTCGCTGATAGCCGTCTTTGCGGTATCGTGAGCCGTGGCGGTAGTATCATGAGCAAGTGGTGTCTCTACCACGATCAGGAGAGCTTCCTCTATGAGCACTTCGACGACATCTGCGACATCGTGGCACAGTACGACGTAGCCCTCTCTTTGGGCGATGGTCTGCGCCCAGGCTGTATCGCCGATGCCAACGATGCAGCCCAGTTTGCCGAGTTGGATACCATGGGCGAGCTTGTTACCCGTGCCTGGGACAAGAACGTGCAGGCATTCATCGAGGGTCCTGGTCACGTGCCATTGCAGAAGATCAAGGAGAACATGGAGCGCCAGCTCGACCACTGTCACGAGGCACCATTCTACACCCTCGGCCCATTGGTTACCGATATCGCTCCAGGTTACGACCACATCACTTCAGCCATCGGTGGCGCCCAGATAGCATGGCTCGGCACTGCCATGCTCTGCTATGTAACACCAAAGGAGCACCTCGCCTTGCCTAACAAGGAAGATGTGCGCACAGGTGTGGTAACCTATAAGATAGCCGCTCATGCAGCCGACTTGGCTAAGGGTCATCCAGGTGCAACCATCCGCGACAATGCCCTCTCCAAGGCCCGTTTCGAGTTCCGCTGGAGAGACCAGTTCCACCTCTCTCTCGACCCAGAGCTCGCCTTGAAGTATTTCGAGGAGGCAGGACATACAGACGGTGAATACTGCACCATGTGTGGTCCAAACTTCTGCGCAGCCAAGTTGACACACGATTTGAGAAAGTTTAAAAAGTAAGAAAATGTTTTCAGACGAATTAAAGAATATCAGTTGGGAGGAGACCACGGAGCGCATTGCTCGAATGACCGATAACGATGTGCGCCGTGCCCTTGCCAAGGACCATTGCGATGTGAACGACTTCATGGCGCTGATTTCACCGGCAGCCGAGCCATACCTGGAGGTAATGGCGCGTCTTTCCCGCAAATATACCGAGGAGCGCTTCGGCAAAACCATGTCGATGTTCATTCCTCTCTACATCACCAATTCATGCTCAAACTCCTGCGTGTATTGCGGTTTCCATCGTGAGAATCCGATGGCCCGCACCATCCTCACCCCAGAGCAGATTGAGAACGAGTACAAGGCAATCAAGCAGTTGGCTCCATTCGAGAATATCCTCCTCGTTACGGGCGAGAATCCGGCAAAGGCTGGTACCCCTTATCTTGCCAAGGCAATCGACATTGCCAAGAAGTATTTCTCTAACGTGAAGATTGAGGTGATGCCGCTCTCTACTGAGGATTACAAGACCCTCGCCGACCATGGTATGAACGGTGTCATCTGTTTCCAGGAGACCTACAACCACGAGCACTACAAGCTCTACCACCCACGTGGCATGAAGAGCAAGTTTGAGTGGCGCTGCGATGGTTTCGACCGTATGGGTATGGCAGGCGTTCACTCCATCGGTATGGGTGTGCTCATCGGCCTGGAGAAGGAGTGGCGCACGGATGTAGTGATGATGGCTCATCACCTGCGCTACCTGCAGAAGCACTACTGGAAGACCAAGTACAGCGTGAACTTCCCTCGTATGCGCCCTGCACAGAACGAAGGTTTCCAGCCAAACTGCTACATGACCGACAAGCAGTTGGCACAGGCTACTTTCGCCATGCGTATCTTCGACCACGATGTGGATATCTCCTACTCTACCCGTGAGCCTGCCTACATCCGTGACAACATGGCAACACTGGGTGTCACCACCATGTCGGCAGAATCAAAGGTAAATCCTGGTGGTTACCATACTTATCCTCAGGCGCTAGAGCAGTTCACCGTGAGCGATGAGCGTACCGCCAAGGTAATCAATGCCCGCTTGAAGGAATTGGGCAGAGAGCCAGTATGGAAGGATTGGGATGCCTCATTCGATTTCTTCGGAAATATCGCAAACGGATAATTTTACAGAGCAGCACGCCCTGAAAGGGCAGAAGCTCCTAGCCCAGGGCATCGCCCTGGGTTTAGAATGTGATATAACAAAGTCGCCCTGTAAGGGCAAAAGCTTTAAATATAAGAAGCTTTTGCCCTTACAGGGCGACTTTCTTGCTTATGCGTAACCCAGGGTGTTACCCTGGGCTAGGAGCTTCTGCCCTTTCAGGGCGTATGGATGTAATCCAAAGGCTTATTCCTTCAGCCATCCACCTATCAGGTCGATGATTTCCTGTCTGGTAGGCTCAGGGAACGACAGGATGCGGGTAAGATGTGAACCGCCATGACACATATAGACATGCAGGTTCTTCTTGTTCTTGGTGAAAGGCAGACCATAAATGCCCGATGCACCCCATGGGTCGATGTCACCATAAATATACACCATCTTCGGATCATTCTTGGTCAGAAAATCCACGGTATAATTGTAGAGCTTTGCCGAGAACTCCACGTTCTCGGCACCCTTAGGCACCATCAGCTTCTTCAGATAACCCTTTGTCGACTTGATGCTCAGGTATCTCTTGAATGGCTTGGTGTAATATCCGTAATATCCCAACTCTTTGGCAGCCTGTACATCGAAAGATGCAGTGGCATTGTAGTTGGTGAAATACTCCGGCTCACACATGTTGATCCAGTATTTGAACACCTGGTCGTCGGTGGCATCATTCGTAGGAATCTTCCTGATGTCCTCACCCCACTGCCAGAAGGCGAAGGCATATTCAAACACCGAGTAATCGAAAATCTCGGCGATAGGCGCATTGAAGCGATACTGCTTCTCGCTGCAGTACTTCTCGAACATCGGCAGCAGCGCAGCCTTGCGCTTGAAGAGCAGCAGCTGGAAGTTGAGCACCTTCTGTCGGTTCTCCTTGGTAGAAACCTCCTCCTGCAGGAACTTCTCGTGTCTGCCATCCTCCACGCCCTTGTTCAGCGGTGCCACGTATGGCACGGAGATGTCCACATCATTCGGGAAGTAGGCACGGTAGAACATCGTGGTCTGTCCGCCCTTGCTGATGCCCGTAGCAATCCACTTGCCCTTGTACATCGCATGCAGGGTCTGGTTGACGTGGTGCAGATCGTAGAGCGAGTTCTCTACGGTGAGGTAATCCCAGTTGCAAGGACTAGGCATCGACTTGTCGAAATAGCGGTACTCCACGGTGATGATGTTGGTATCGAAGAGCTTGGAAAGTTCCTCGATGTATCCCTCGCGCAATGCATACTTGGCGTTGTAGCCTTCAGTTACGAGCACGGTAGGACGGTCGAATCCTCTGTGGCAGAGTATCACTCGCTGCTCAAAGCTACCCTTGGAAGCATCCTTGGCATCCAGTTGCTGCTTGATGAAGAACACATACTTTTCAGGGAAATGCGTACTCTTCAGCGTTTCCACATCACTCACACCAGGCAGCGTCGCCAACAGCTTGCCCGCCTCTCCCAGTTCTGCCGCCAGCATCTGCAAAGGCAGAATGAAAAGCAGCAGCAGCAATTTCAAGAATCTCAATTTCAATTTCATTTTCGTCTCTCTTTTATATTTTCTCTTTTTAAACTTTCGTCGGTAATCTCCACATGCTTTAAATGCTATGCAAAGGTAAGGATTTATTTTCATCCGGCAAAGAGAAACGACATCTTATTAGCATTTTTAAGATAAATTCCCGTCGGTTAAAGCCCGCTAGGCGCTCCGACGGATTTGAAATCCGTCGTCAAAAAAATGACCTAACCTCTTTAGAATCTGCGGATTTGCAATCCGCAGCAAGCAAGATTGCAAATCCTTTTTTGCCCATCCAGGTGAGGCGGATTGCAAATCCGCCATACCCAAAATGGTCGAACATTCCCTATGCCGGATTGCAAATCCGGCAGGACGCCTAGCGGATTTAAAATTCTAATGATAATCCTTTCTTTCTATCCTCCTGGCTCGCATGTTCAGCTTACGAGGATCTTGACGCAAATCCCAGAGATCCACCAGCCAGAGGATATCTTTCTCTTCATTGTAGAAATAGATAATCTTGAAGTTCTTCATGATGATGGCACCACGATACTTTCTCCATTTCTGCAGTTCAGGCACAAACGGATAACTCTCAGGCATCATTTTCAACCGATGCATGATACGAGATATCTGCTCTTGCCATCTCCCAACCGTCTTCTTTCCAAACTCTTCTAATGCAAAAACAAGACATTTCTGAAATTCCTGCATGAAGACCTCATCCTGTCTTACAACCATCCTGGAATCGTTTTACGTAAATGAGCATTAAATTCCTCCCACGACATTCCATAGTTCGGGTCATCCAAGTGCTTGTCTATTTCTGCGCAATGCTCCATCACCTGCTCCAGCGAGCGCCCCATAGGATAGGAATCAGTGTCGTAAGCCTCATCCCATAATTCGGATGATACTGATGATGCCATAGAACGACAGGCAGGCGATGGCTCGCAGACCTTATCCCCTGCTATCTTCGATTCCTCGATATGATATTTCTTTTCCTCCATATTTCTTTCGTTTTTAAAGTTCCACGATTCTTATATAAAGATGATGCAAAGTTACAAAGAAAGATTGGAAACCGCAAGAAAATCTGAAAGAAAATGGCAGAGAACACTGAATTTTAATGGATTATGCGGATAAATTCCTCACGCAAAAAGAAAAACAAAGCCAGCCTTCTCCTGCGAAAAGGCTGGCTTTCTTTAACATTATTACAGTAATAGCTTTATTATTACAGTAATAGCTTTATTATTACAGCAAATGCTTTATTCATAGCATTTACCCTTTACATATCAAACAGATTACCCGTTGCCACAGAATACGAAACCTTACACATATTGCAGATATCGGTAATCGTAGCACCACTTCCACTCAATGAGTAGAACACGCTCTCGCCTACCAACACATACTCCCAGGTGCGATTCATCCTATCCCCAGGCTCCAGAGCATTGATTTTCTTTATCCATTCCACAGTAGCCGTCTGCTTCTGACGCACGTTCACGTCGTCCACCTTGTCGTCGCCCTTGGTCTCTATCAGATAAACCTTATCAGCCGTAGCCACGATGAAGTCAGGATGATACGTTGCCATCAAGCCATCCTTCCTCACATAGAAGATGATGGCAAACGAATGGCCATTCTCATTAATCTTCAGGAATCTTTCCACCTCGGCATCCCTGTCCAGAAACTCGATGAATGCCTTTTCTAATCCTCCGCCATGAGATGGATAACCCAGTCGGGGATAGATGCACTTCTGCACCTCCATCGAGTAAGACTCTCTCATCTTGATGGCTCTGAGCGAAGAGAAATCCGTATGACTCACCTCGGCATTGATTGTTGTCAGGCGGTTCTGCATCTTATAGATAGCCACGGCAAACTGCTCCACGATATGCTTCGTCACGATGCCATCCTTAGCCAGCAATATCTTCCAGTCGTTGCCCTGGAACGGGTTGAAAGGCACGGAGAAAAGTTTCTCCCGGATATACCAGTCCATCACCTGCACCGTTTGGGCACCATTAATCTGAATGGTCGGGAACCCCTGGCGGCGACAGTTCTCAAAGCGCAGGGTTACTACCCTCAGCAATTTCTGCAGATACTCATTATATCCGCTGGCATTGAAGAGATTGGCCGTCACCTTATACTTACCAAAGGTAGTCTTGGTCAGAGATTCCTGCGATACGAAGGTCTCGCCCTCTTTTGCCAGGAACTTGCGGAGCAAAGGCAGCGGATACATCGTAAACGGCTCTAAATCATCCAGATCTATCTCTGCATCCTCAAATTCATCGATGGAATCATGCAGGATAACCGGCCATTGGAAATCATACTTCCCGTAATCCTCACGAAGTCCCACGGTAAGAATATCGCCTGTGGCTCCTCCGACACCCACATCGCCTTCATCCACAGCCACCAAGCCCTGATCCTGCAAATCATCATAGAACTTGATGAAAGCCGGATGCTCCACGATAGACAAGGTATCGATATAGGTGCGGGGAGGCTGATGATTCTTCAACACCCTCAGGCGGTCTTCACGCTTGATGTCGATGTAATCAGACTCTCGCCACATCAGTCGCAAGCCTCTACCCACCAACTGCTCCAGCAGGATTGGCGCCTGCGAAGAACGCAGCGGAACGAGCACACAGATATTGTTGACGTCGAAGCCCTCACGGAGCATCAGCACCGAGATGACCACCTTCGGACTCTTATACCTATCTATATCGAAGAGCTTCTTCTTGATTTCCTGCCATTCCTCATCCTTCACCTCGCCCTGCTTGTTGCTATCGATGGTAACGATGTCTTCTTCTTCCAGACCTTCCGACTTCAGAAACTCTTCTACAAAAGGAGATACCGTGGTGTCCTGGCAAACGATGAGCATCTTCGGGTTCTTAGACGCATCATTCTTCAGGAATTCTTCTTCCAGCTTGTTCAGCTTGGTCAATCCGGCACGGAGCATCATGCGCTGGCCTTCGCTCAGCCCCACTACCTTTCCCTGCTCATCACGCTCGGCGTTGTAATCCAGGTTCTCCAGATCGGTGAGTTCCTGCCGACGGTCGAGCAGCAACAGCTTCACCAGTCCCTGCTTCATCGCCATAGGCAAGTCGAAGTCAACGATGATATGCGGAAAGAAGAGTTTCACCTGCTTCTCTCCCGTTCCCTTCGTATCAAAAGGGGTAGCCGAGAAGTCCACCTGTATGAAACGGGTGCCCTTGGTGGCACTGATGGCATTCAAGCCTCTTTGCCATTCCACCTCCTCGGTTTCGCCATTACGCTTGATTTCGTGGATATGATGAGCCTCATCATTGATTACCATCAAATCCTTTAAACCCGCCAGATATTCCAGTTCGGTGCCACCCAGGGCACGGCGGTCGAGCATGCCGAGGTCGTTGCCCGCCGATTTGCCCGGACGGATAGGCAACAGGTCGCTGATGATTTCAGCAGGTGTCACCGTGCTGGAATCGTCCACATCCTCATCCTGTTCCTTCTCTTCCATCTGATTTTCAAACAGATGCCAGTTGGTCAGGGCAATCAGTCCCTCTCCGGTGGTCTTCCTGCCGATGCCATCTTCCTTGGTCACCACATTGTTCTGGATGAACGAAAACACCTCGTCACGATAACGCTCGGGGATGAACACTTCCTGGTTCATGTAGTAGTCGTTGGTCTGAGGGTCACGATATTCCTCATCTCGCTTCTTTCTGCCGCAGAAGGCATCCAGCAGACGGTCGTAAACAATCAGACCCGGAGCCACAACCAGGAACTTCTGCGTAAATCGTCCGCTCTCCACATCCTCGTGCCGGGCATTCAGCATCTGCCAGATTATCAGGGCATGCATCACCCACGTCTTTCCCGTGCCCGTTGCCATCTTCACTGCATACTTAGGCATCTGATATTTAGGCTTGGCAAGCTGAGCCAGGTCGGCCCTATCCATCAGTTCCGGGATGATGCCCTGGTAAGCATCCATCACGCAGTTTTCTCCCATCACTTCGTGCAGATAGATGATGTTGAGGATAGCCTGACGCTGACCCTCATGGAAATTTCTCACACGCTCGTTGCAGAAGCCCTCTCCAAACCAGTAGTTCAAGAGCGAAGCGGTGGTTGGGGTCACCTTCTCCAGCATCTCCCCACTCTTCCAAGCTGCATTGACCACATCGGTGAGTCGATGCGCCAATTCCAAAGAAATATTACTTGAATTGATAGCCATAGTCGTAATCTCCTATTCGTTCTTAACACTAACACTTCACATCCAGGATAACCTGACTCTCGAATCCGAACACATCCACCGCCTTGACGCAGACTTTTCGCTCGTCCTTATGCGGCATGGCAATTCGGGTGGAATATACGCAGTGCAGCGGGTCGCTGTCGTTATCCACGTTCTCACGATAATCCTGCCAGGTGCTGCGGAAGGTATCGCCGTCATAATCAGGGTCGATGCTCCAATATTCTATCAGCGAGAGAGGGTCCTGCTCCATCACCTGCTGCAGCTTCTCCTTGTCCTTATCGTCCAGCGGGATATTATCTGGCGAGAGCAGCACATAGTTGCTGAGACTGATGTCGAGTTCATCCTCGCCATTGCCGTTCACGGTTACTTCAACTGGGTTCACCACCAGATACTGCAAAGAAGAGAAGCGGACGGTTTTGTCGGCGATGAGCTTCTTGAAACCCTTCTTAGATAGCTTGTCGAGCAGATCGGGCGGAATCACCAGCACCTCTACATTGCTGTTCTTATATTTCTCGATGGCTTGCGAGATGTCGAAGGCGAAGTTCCAGCCGAGCACGATGACTTTATCCCAGTCGCCGCCAAGCAGAGAAGCCTTTGCTTCCACGGCACGACGAACGGTAGCAGCAGTGGTCAGGCGGTTTGGACTATCCACCATCACCAGATTTCGTGTGCCCTTGACGTAACCGAAGTTTCTGTCGCTCACCTGCTCTGGAGAGAATGGTAAGGCACCGAAGAGGCCTAAGACTACCTGAGAGAGATCGCCCACTCGGCGGAGTTTCTTGTTGTTATGGAAAGCCTCTTTCTGATAGTCGCCAATGCTCTGATAGAGGAACGGATTTACTTCTTGGTCGATGAAGCGCTTGCGCATGACGAGAGATGCCGGCTTGCCGATGTCACAGGTAATCCAGCGACGGCCCAGCTTTTCGGCAACCGCTGCCGTGGTGCCGCTGCCACCGAAGAAATCACAGACGAGGTCGCCTTCGTTGGAAGATGCCTTGATGATACGTTCGAGGAGGGATGCTGGCTTTTGAGTAGAATAACCTGTTTTTTCATTTAATAATCTAAAGACAGCAGGACAATCATCCCAAACATCATCAACAAGAGCGCCCTCAAAACGATAAATTACATCTTCATCTTTAGGCTCTCGTTTATTTTGAGAGATAAATCTTTTTACATACATATCAAATTTTACCTTATCTGTACGTGGAAAATTCTTATATGTAATAGTCTCCCCATCCTCACTATATTTTATCCATCGACTATACAAAGAATTATCTTCGATGCCTTTTCTCTGATTGTTAAAAACATAATTATTTGTTTTAGAATAACAATAGATACAATCATGCTTACGAGGAAAATAATGAGGAACAGCTTTGATACCTCCAGGATAATACCAAATTATTTGATCTCTAAAATTATCCTTGCCGAATATATCATCAAGCATTATCTTTACATAAGAATCAATATGCCAATCTATGTGAACATAGACAGTACCTGTGTCAGACAATAATTCTTTCATCAGAATAAGTCTTTTATATATCATCTTTAGATAAGAGATTGTCCCTTCTTCCCAGGTATCAGCATAGGCAAACTGTTCAACTACAGTTGGCTTTTGTTGAATATCAACACCGGGTAAAACAACCTTCGTTCTATAATCCGCCTTAGAATCAAACGGCGGGTCGATGTAGATCAAATCCACTTTGCCTCTTAATGAAGGCAAGCCCGTCTGAGGGTCTCCGGCAAGCAGCGCCTGCATGGTCAGGAGATTATCACCATACACCAGACGGTTCATCCAACTCCCCCCATCCAGGGCGGCATTGAATGCATTAGGGATATTGGGAACTTGTCCACGGAAGAATCCGGAGACATCCTTGCGAGGCAACACCAGCTCATTGGTTTGCAACCCAATGCGTGTGCCACTGCTCAATCGCTCGATGATGCGCTGAGCCTCTTGCCTACCTTCGCTTGCAATGCGAGGTAGCTCTTCAATCAATGACTTTGCCATAGCATTAAAGCTTAAATATAGTTTTAATGCGACTGCTTTGTTACTCAGAAAATAAAAGCTACAACCAAACACCCTTATCCATAGCAACAAAGCCAACCTAGGTTTGCATCAAGACCAGCCTCATCCCCATCAGAACGCAGAAACGTGGACGATCCACTTATCCAACGTTCCAAGGTGTTTGGCCTAACCTATATACCATAGATAAGTTTTACGTCCACGCTATAGCGGACGCTTACTTATTTATTCTATGGTATATGTTCTTCCGCGGCCAAACTTCAGGAACATTATTATCGAATAAACAGCAAACGCTATTATTTTAACCCACAAAAACAGACGTCATCGCCCTAAGGCGAATCCATCCAAATGCAAAGTAAATGCAAACGGGCGCAATGAAAGCTTGCTTTCAAATTGCCGAGTGCAGCTTTGCATTTGCAAAGATACTGCAAAAATCAGAGATAGCAAAAAGATTCGCCACCTTTTTTTATATTATCCCCCATTTTTTCTTGCGAAATCAAAATATTCATCGTATCTTTGCAGAAAGAATTTGCAGAAAGATGGATAGCGCACAAAAAGCTATCCTGAAAACATAGGAGATTAGATTATGACAGAAATGAACGATAGAAGATTGCCAGTAGGTATCCAGTCTTTTGAAAAAATAAGAAAAGAAGGATACCTGTATGTTGACAAGACAGATATTATCTGGCAACTTGCCAACAGAAATAAAACGTATAATTACCTGAGCCGCCCACGCCGCTTCGGCAAGTCGATTCTCGTAGATACACTCCAGGCATACTTCGAGGGAAAGAAGGAACTCTTCGAGGGTTTGAAGATTATGCAGATGGAGACGGAATGGGTGAAGCACCCTGTTATCAGGCTCGATATGAGCCAGGCTGGCGCTGAACCGGAAAGTCTGAAAGGTTATCTGGACTATACCTTTCAAGAATATGAATCTTTATATGAGATAGAATCGAGGGATAACTCTCCCTTAGCAACTCGTCTGATAGAAATTATAAAGACTGCTTATAACAAAACGGGACAGCAGGTTGCCATTCTCATCGACGAATACGACTCTCCATTGCAGCATTCCTGGAAGACTCCCCAGCACGAAGCATGTACCGCTATTTATAGAGAAGTATTTGCCGTATTAAAATCTCAGGATAAATACGAGAAGTTTGTCTTCATCACCGGCATTACCAAGTTTACGCAAATCTCTCTCTTCTCTGTGCTCAATAATCTGAGCAACATCAGCTTTGAGCCGGAATATGCAGCCATCTGTGGTATTACGAAAGAAGAGGTGCTGCGCGATTTCAAGCCTGAAATCAACAAATTGGCAGAATACGAAGACTGGACATTCGATGAAGCTGTAGCACAACTGACGGCATATTATGACGGCTATCATTTCAGTCGCCGCAATATGGTGGATGTATTCAATCCGTTCAGTCTCATCAATGCCTTGGCAGATTCAGATCTGAAGAACTACTGGGCTTCATCGGGTGCAACCTCTCTGTTGCCTAAGTTTGTGGATGACATGGAACTCAAATTGGGTAATTTTGATCCGTGCACCATTCTTCGCCAAACCATAGAGACATCGGATGTCACAGGCGGAGGAGCAGAACTGTTCCTCTATCAGTCTGGTTATCTTACCATTAAGGATTACCAGATGGGAGTTTATATTTTAGGATTTCCTAATTCTGAGGTAAGGCAAGCACTTTATGAAACAGTGTTACCGGCACTTACCTTGCGAAGTAATGGTGATATACAATCTACCCAATCTGGTCTGTTTCTTGCCCTTCAGCTTGGCAATCTTCCCGAAGCTATGAAACACCTGAAGGCGCTCATTGCGGATGTGCCCTACAGCAACAAGAAGCTTGCCAGCATGGACATGGAGGAGCGTTACCGTCTGATTCTGAGTACAATTTTCAATGCCATCGGCTGTCGTGTGGAAGTAGAAAAGATGATTGCTACGGGCAGAATTGATATGGTGGTAGAAACCACCAACTTCATCTATGTGCTGGAGCTGAAGCTATCTAACAATGGCGGCATTTCTGCAGCCGAGAACCAGATGAAGGAAAAGAGTTACACCGAGCCCTTCAAGGCCGACAAGCGCAAGGTCATCGCCCTGGCAGTGGAACTCGATGAAACAGGCAAGGGACTGATAGATTGGAAAGAAGTGGATGAGTCTTTGTAAAATACAAAGCCAGCCATCTTTCGTTCCGACGGATTTGCAATCCATCGTCTAAAAATGCCCCAACCTCTTTAAGACCTGCGGATTTGCAATCCGCAGCAAGCAAGATTGCAAATCCGGCAGGACGCTTGACGGTGGTCCAGAAAGGTGGTCCAGAAAACAAGAAGGTGGACCATAGAAAAGCAGTTGTTGCCTCTTACCGCAACAACTGCTTTTTCTTTTACAATATCATCAGCTATTCTACTACAATACTTACTGTATCATAACAAAAGCATCCTTCTCCTGCCTACATCTCCTTAATCTCCAGCGTTACTACATTGCCTCGCCAAACCGCCTTCTTGATGCGCTCGTAGAGGGTGGTGAAAAGCGACAGGCTCTTCAACACATAGCCGGGGGCATGGACCTCACCCACCAGGATGCTGCCACGGCTCATCGTAAACGGACCGTTGCCCGGCTGAATCATCGCAACCGACTTGGCGGAAGCATCATCCACCGGAACCAGATACGGCATCTTGCGGTTGAGACGCTTACACTTGCCAATGCGCACACGATACTTACCTGCCGGAAGACAATCTGCCTCACGCTCCACGGTGCCACAAACCTTCACCAGCTCAATCCCTTCGCCAGCAACTTCTTTCACAACTTTGAGTGTGCCCATGATGGTGCCACGCTCACGCAATAGACGATTCACATAAATTTCCATATCTACCTAAATTAAATTAAAAAGCAAATTAATAAACATAAAAACATAATAAACATAATAACAAAAATCATAATTATCAGACACTTACGCTGCTCTGAGCCTTGGCTTTCGCCTCCTCCAGCGTCATCCCTTCACTACGGCGCAGCTTGAGATAATACTCACTCAAATCCTTGCAACCTTCGGGCAGCTGATGGTAAACCAAACTGGGCAATGCTTTCTTCAGCTCAAAGTAAAGACTCAACCCAGCTTCGTCCTGATCTGGGAAGATGTGAAGATTTCTTCCGGCAAGAAGCCCTTGAAAACGGCGGTCGAAGAGCGTGGCACTGGGGATGGCTATGGCATGAATGCCAAGGGTCAATGCTGTCCAGCAATCAGAGGGACCCTCGGTGATGAGCAGCAGTTCATCAGGAGAATAATCCTTCAATCGGTCGAGCCCATATATCATGCGATGACTGCCTGGTGCAAACTTGAATCGGGGAATCTCCTTCTTCTTTCCCAGATAGCGGCTCTGCACGGAAACCAGTCTTCCCTCCTGGTCGAAATAGGGAAAGATGAGCGATGGACCGTCAAACACTCCACGCCCCACTCTCGCCATGCATACGCTTTGCTCCGTGCTCACTATCTGGCAGACCTTCAAAGCCTCCGGGCTGAGCAACCGCTCCTCGAAGAGGAATCTCCGTCCCGATTCTGACAGATGCATCTGCCGGAACATCTGCTGGTAAAACTCCACATCTACTGCTGATGGGGCAAAATAAGCCGATGATGGGCATTCTCTATTCCTTTCTCCACTACTGAAAGATTCTGCCAGATGTCCATGCGAAACATGGGTTTCTGCAAAATGCGCTCTCAGGGAAGCCATTCTTCTGTCTGATGCCGTAAGTACTTTCTTATCAGCACATTTATCTGCATATCGGGCAGAATTCCCATACTTAGCTGAATTCCCATACCTGTCATCGCCAATATACACATCAAAATGATCTGCCAGCCAATGACAAGCCTCGCTGAATCCCAGGTTCAGTCGCTCTCTCACCAGTGCGATGGTATCGGCAGAGAATCCGCAGCTATAGCAGTGGCAGGTGTTCTTCTTTACATTGAAGGCGAGACTCGGATGATGATCATCGTGGTGGATGCAGAGGGCTCGCTTGTTGCGAAGCCCCATGCCCAGAAGATCAGCCACCTGCAAGATGTCGAGCTCGCGAAGTTTCTGAATGTCAAACTTATTAATCATATCTTAAACTAACTGATATTACTTTTTTTTCTTAGAACTACTGATGGCACGTGAAGCTTTCTTGCGCAAGTTACCGGTAGCAAGTTTCTCAATCCATCCTTTGCGTTTCCAATTACATATTACATTCTTCAATGGTGTACGCACACCTTTACGAGTTAAAAATTCTTCCAGGAATTTACGGGAAAACTCTTGCGGCAACTCGTCAAAGTAATTACAGGTCTTATAGGGGTGAGATTCAAAATCTGCATTAATCTCATCATAGATGGCTCCCCATTTACCTAACATATTGTGCAAGATACGATCGGCACAAGCCAAATATATCTGCTTCACCAGGCGTCGGATTTCCTTCTGTGTCTTTACACCCTCTACCTGATAAAGGTATTGCATAAGCGAAGCTATGCGAAAGGCACTTACACTGCTACGTTTATAAAAGACATCAAGAGCTTTTGACATCGACTTCATCACGTCACTTCTACGAGCTTCACACCATTTCTTCACCGTAGGATCCAACCAACTCGTATCAAGCAAGCTTTCCTTACGTAAAGATTTTCCGTCTTCGCTATAACAAAGCGACATGAGTTTTTGCAAAGTAGTATCTATACTTTGCTTCTGCTCCTCGGTCAAAGGCTTGAATATCAATGGATTTTCTCCCAGCTGAGAATTCACGTTGCAAAGGATAGTACGGGTAACGCTACCACCTTCTATGGCTGCTTTATCCATATATCGGTTTACGGCTGCAGGTGTGCCTGTATAGACATAACACAACATCAAATCTACCACAGCCGAATAGCTGGCTTCACTCAAATAATCCTGACCGAATTCTGATCCCAGGTCATATCCAGTCTTGTTGATTTGCTTGATGTCAGAAAACTGTCGCTTGCTGGCCTGCACGATAGCACCGATCTCATCGGCAAACTGGAAAAGCGTTTTCGGCGTACCAAACAGCTTCATTGGAGCATCGGCTCTCTTGATGAGCATAGAGAGCGAAAGATTCTCGTGGAGCAAGGTGATGTCTGTCTTTGGCTCCGGAGGCAATTTGCCATCTTTTTTACCTTGGCGTCGCTTCAATTCGGCATACTTCTGCTCCTCTGCCCTTTGCTCGGTATCACGCTTGATAAATGGATCCATCAGATAACGCATCAGATAACGGGCAAACGATTTTCCTGAACTCTGATCACCACATACCAGCACATGAAGAAGAATGGCAGAAAGCGAATTATCGTAAACATAATTGAGGCGGATACGAGTGGCATATACGGCAAGCATTGAACTCGCCACCGCCAAGGTGGAAAACTTGAGCTCACTGGGTGCCGTCATCATCCACTCTCTTACTCCAGCAGGATAATCCTTGTCAGGAATGAGAGGTTGAAGTTCTATGGAGTCTGAACGGGACTTAGCAGTATCCTCTTTATTACACTCGACCTCTGATTGGTTTCCAGCCTGGGTCGAATCGTTTGGCTGGTGAGCAGGGCAAGTCCCCGACTTGTTCTGCTGCAAGGTGTCATTAAAATCTTGCATCATCATCAACAAATTGATTTTGATGCTGCAAAATTAGTAAAAAAGGGCATAAGCGAGGTGTTACGCAACACGACGCAACACCTCAAATTTTATAAGTAACTAGCTGCTATACAATCTTTTATATGGCTTAAAAAGAAAAGAAACAAAACTATTGGCACAACAACAGCACAACACACCAATAGAAGTTTAGTTATAGAGATCTTAGCAAAATGCGCAGTTCATCTGCTTCACTAGGCCACGAATTAGGACGGCTTTCTAACTTAAATTTTCCAGCCCCACTCTTAGCCTGACTAAGAACAGAGGAATTATTTAAATCTTTAAATAAATGCTTAAACGAATTCCATACAATATTTTTGGTAGAAGGATCTAAAACCTTCAACTCATGTGCCACCAGTTTTACCATATAGCCTAGTGACCGTTTAGATTTTTTCCAAACGAGCATCGACCCATCCTTCTCACACCATTCTTTTTCAATGAGTTTTCTCCAAATAGCTTGCGCCTGCTTAGTATATAATTTATCATCATGCTCCGTAAGAGGAGGAACAATTACGATTTCATCGTCTTGCAAGACAAGGCATCCTTCAGAATCAGTAAGCAAGGAGTCATCATTATTCATATAATCAAGAAGCCAGTCCTTTACATCCTGACTATATAGTCTATAAGATTCATGATGATAGATGTCTCTCATAAACTTCATCATCTTATTGGATTGCTCACAGGCAGAGGCAAACAGTTGATTTCCAAAACGCAGATAGTGGAGATTCCCTGGACAAGCTTCATCACTCAGCTTGCCCAGACAATTATGCAATAATCCCAGAATAAGACATACATACTCTTCCACTTCACTATCAGGACACTCGCAGTTAGCCAATTCAGCCATATCGCAAAAGGCTTCCCACTGCTTATCCCAAGCTTCTTTCATCATTCTGCATACCGCCTCATTATCAGATTCGCACTTGATGCCGTCTATCCACCCCATCAGGATTTGAAAAATTTCCTCGGGGCGCAACTTCAATCTATAATCAGGCCGAATATACTTTCCGCCAATGCTTTGTATCATCAGATACAAGGGATTAGCAGCATAGCGCTTTCTGACTTTATCTCTTGACTGTATGTCTAGTCTGTTCATTCTGCTTATCTTTCTTTATCCTCTCTAATTCAACAACAATCTCATCAAACCAACGGGTCAATTCAGCCATCTGCTTAAGTTTAGCGGCTTTCACTACTGCTTTTGTTCCTTCTGGTTTGACAAAAGCCGAACTGTCAAGACGCTTTACGAAAGGAGCGGCAGCCTCTGAGGTAATCCAATCCTTTTCATGGTCAAACTGTGCTTTGACCACGAATCCGTATTTACATGATAAAGTTATCACCATACCAAGATTATGTTTAACTTCCGTCACATCAAGTTCTTTCCCTGGTTTCGCATTAAAGAAGAAGCCACCATCCCCTGCATCAATGGCCTCTAAAAACGAGAAAAACGAGGTGACCATGCTTGCTTTTTCTTTGACTTGCTCATTAATAAAATCATTCTTCAAAATCTGGGCTACATCAAGATGAAGACCTGTCAGTTTACAACCATTTTGGATTTTTCTATCTAGTGTTTTCCAAAACATATCAGATGATGTTATCTGACGCAACTCTACATTACAATTGAATTCATCCCAAATGGTCTGACTCCAGTACTTCTCAAGTCTTTTTCTAACGGTATCAAGATTAGCAAAACACTTTGACTGATTTTGAATACCAATGAGAATACCTTCTTTCTGAGGTTTTCTGGCATCCAACACAAGCGCAAAATCGGGATAGGTTGGCAGCTCTTCCTGCTTTCGACATTCCTTCATATCTATGGTCATTTTTTTCTTCTTTTCGATGGTAACATAACCCAGAGTATCAAAAATTTCAGATCCATAGGTGATTATGGGTTCTCCATTACCATCAACAAACTTAATATCCATAAGATGAGCTAGGATATATTCAGCCACCTTTTCTGCGACGTCTTCAGAAATAGGGGCTCCAGACATAAAGGGTTCAATCTTCAACCTATATATCGTAAATCTAGGATTATTCATGTTAGATTTTATTTTAAAATTGTTATAAAAGAGTAATATGCTCTTTCACCCTACAAAGGTACACAAAAAATCACAAACAACAAAATATATTTGAAAAAAGTGAAAAAGTGAAAGTGAAAAAGTGAATTTTCAATGAGAACAAAAAACACACCTTTAAAGGATTATGTATTATTAAGGGATAAAAGAAGAAATATAGTGAAGAAAAAAGGAGTAGTACTTACGCGCGTACATTATTATATACGTGTACATTAATATATCGTATTTCTTTTCTTTTTTACATCGTACACGGAATCTCAGAAACTGGCATTTTTCTCATCTGTTCCTTGATACCTCTGTGAATTTCACCTTTTCACTTTCACTTTTTCACCTTTTCCTTTGATCCCTCTCCCCTCCTCGCCCCTTTTCCTGCGTCGCCACGTAGCAATTCCTGCGTCGCCACGTAATATTTCCTGCGTCGCGACGCAGGAAACGGCAGCTCTATCGAAGGGGATTTCATGCCTCACATCACAACTGCCGGGACAAGCCGATTCAACTGCCGGGACAACTATTGCATTTCGCCCAAAAATGTTGTATCTTTGCATCGTCAATGAAACTCATTGATGGGGCTCTCTGCCAGTAAGCGGCTCCGCGTTTATACCTTGCATAATTCAAAAAAAACAGTAACAGCTGATTAAACAAATGCTGCTACTGCTTTTTCCATCGGTCAGGAAGTAAGTCTCTATATTTCTCCAGTGGGGTATTCGGGTGCCATTCAATGGTCTTTTCTATGACATCGCTAATGTATTCAAACAGATTGATGCCATTCAACTTGCATGAAATAGCTATAGAATATAGGATAGCTCCCCGTCTTGCTCCTTCGTGCGAGCCAAAGAACATAGAGTTTCTTCTTGATAGTGATATGTACCTCTGGATCCTTTCAATGTAGTTGTTATCGAGAGCCGTATCACCTCTTTTGAAGATGTCACAAATGGCATTATATTCATTAAGGGCATAACCGACCGCCTGCGCCAAGGTAGACTTGGGCAGCAAATCCTTCCTGGAAGATATTTCCTCCAGTTTCTCCAATAAATCCTGTAAAATGTCTGGTGCGTATGACTGCCGATAGGCAAGATGGTCTTCAACGGTCCATCCATTTACCCCAACCTTATGTTTTTTGTCTTCTTGATAAAACCTGTTGATAATATCTACGACTTCCTGAGCATCCTTGTCCTCCTTGCCGCAGTCGATGAAGTCTCTCTTGACATGCTGTAGACAGGCGATTCTCATGATGTCCGGATAAGCATCCGACTCCAGTTTCCGGTAAGGAGCATATGCATCACTCTGTATGGTACCTTTATAATCTGAGAATACGTTAAGTATGACCTGCTCAGAGCGTGA
>OWIS01000047.1_pt1 | contig 54527 bp, 44 predicted proteins | sample 1732611 | NCBI WGS metagenome assembly OWIS01 (sample SAMN05065734, study PRJEB22554) | human gut metagenome | biome: ENVO:2100002; feature: ENVO:00000062; material: ENVO:00002003 | host: Homo sapiens | place: USA
CCGTGCTCTACACCATATTGTTAATCCTCGGATGTGATGTTACTCCAGAGGTGCCAACATCTGATGGCAGAATCGACATGGTGCTGAAAACCAAGCGCAGCGTCTATATATTGGAACTGAAATACAAGAAGGATGCTGAGGCAGCGATGGAGCAAATCGACAGCAAGGACTATCTCGCAGCCTTCGCCGATGACAGCAGAAAGAAATATAAGGTGGGCATCAACTTCTCGGAAGACCGAAGAAGCATCGACGATTGGAAAGTGGAGGCACTGGCATAACACTGTTTTTTCATAAAGTAAGTGATTTCTGTATAATTATTCACGATTTGTAAGTTTTTTGCCTTGTATTTGCATAAAATTATCAAATTATTAGCTTATATCGAAAATAATGTGTAACTTTGCAGCCGCAAACAGTTATCAATTGTCAAGAAGGCGGCTATAAGTTCCGCTAATGAGTATTAAGTTAGAAGAAAATGACATATACAAGACTTTCAGCTGCCGAAGCCGCAGCTATGATCAAGGATCAGGACACGATAGCACTAAGTGGTTTCACACCTAACGGCGTGCCTAAGGCTACCTTCCGCGAACTCTCCAAGAGAGCCGTGGCAGAACATGAAGCAGGCAGACCATTCCAGGTGGGCATCCTGACAGGAGCTTCTACCTCGCAAAGTATCGAGGGTGACATGGCAGCAGCCCATGCCATCAAGTTCCGTGCGCCATTTTCTACCAACAAGGATTTCCGCACCCATACCAATCTGGGCGAAATCGACTACGAGGATATGCACCTCGGTCACATGGCTGAGCGTCTGCGCCGTGGCTTCTATGGCGAGATAGACCTTGCCATCATCGAGGTGAGCGATCTGGAAGAAGGCGAAACCACCTGCAAGGCATTCCTTACCTCTGCCGGCGGTATCGTGCCTACCATCGTACGCCTTGCCAAGAAGGTGCTCATCGAGAAGAACACCTTCCACAGTCCTGCATCCCGCTATCTCCATGATGTCTATGAAATAGCAGAATGCCCGTTCCGTACACCTATCCCTATCATGAACGTGGGCGACCGTATCGGTAAAGAATATGTAGAGATTGATGCCCATAAGATTGTCGGCGTGATAGAATGCAATATCCCGGAAGAGGCTCGTGCCTTCAAGCCGCTCGACCCTATCACAGAACAGATGGGGCATAATGTGGCCGACTTCCTGGTCAGCGACCTGAAGAAGGGACATATTCCTCCACAGTTCCTGCCACTCCAGAGCGGTGTAGGCGTTACTTCCAATGCCGTACTCGAGGCATTGGGTCAGAATCCTAACGTACCGGTATTCAGCGTTTATACCGAGGTTGTACAGGATGCTGTCGTAAAATACATGCGCGAAGGTAGAATCAAGGATGCTTCCTGCTCATCCCTCACCGTCACCAATGATACTTTGAAGGAAGTATATGATGACATCGACTATTTCAAGCAGCATCTCACCATCCGCCAGAGTGAGATTTCCAATTCTCCTGAGGTCATCCGCCGACTGGGTGTCATCGCCATGAATACCGCCATCGAGTGCGACATCTATGGCAACGAGAACTCCAGCCATATCTGCGGCAGCAAGTTGATGAATGGCATCGGCGGTTCTTGCGACTACGAGCGTAATGGTTACATTTCTATCTTCACCACTCAGAGTACCACCAAGAACGGTTGTATTTCAGCCATCGTTCCGATGTGTAGCCACGTGGATAGTACCGAGCATGATGTGGATGTCATTGTTACCGAGCAGGGCGTTGCCGATCTTCGTGGCAAGGGTCCTTTGCGCCGTGCCAAGGAAATCATCGAAAACTGTGCTCATCCAGACTATCGCCCTATGCTCCGCGAATATCTGAAGTTTGCCGAGAAGGGCCATGAGCCACAGAGCATGCGGGCAGCCCTCGCCATGCACGATACATTCCTGAAGAAGGGAGATATGAGACTGACTGACTTCGGGGAATATCTGAAATAAGAGAAGACTGAAAAGACTTCTTTTCTGAGATAACTCGGACAAATATCGAAATATGATAAGCGGCATTCACATCCGAGGAATGCCGCTTATCTCGTTCTTTACCATATCATATTTTCACTAAAAGGTACAAATTATATCCCCGTAGAATCAAAAAGAATTTATTCGACAGATACAAGAAATAAACCCAAATATTCGCATAAAGACTTGACAAAAGACCGATGGTCAGCTAAATATCTGTCTATCTTACGTTTAATCATATCTTTGTCCGTTTATCTAATATAAAACGGAGGCATTTTGTCCGTTTTTCCAAGATTTAACACTTTCAGTTATAGCAGCTCCCCAAAGTGGACACGATAAATCCATCCAGACAAGAAATAGTAAGTCAACGTAAATTATAACTAAGTAACAACAGAGTCAACTCATATTAAAAATAATGCTGAGAGTGGTCAACTAAAACCGTTAAACCACACAACTAAAACCATTAAACCGAATAAAAAGTATATGCCCTTAGAAGAAAGTTCCGTTCAACGACGTTAAATGTCCGTTCAGCGTCTTTGAACGGCGGTTCAACGTCGTTGAACGGACATTCAAAGACGCTGAACGAAGAATTCATCAGGCTTCAAAACATTATCTTATAGGAACAAGAACAATCAACTAAGATAGGAGAAAGTTTACCATTGTCTTTTAATATTCTTAATGCCCCGTTTTTTATTTATTCTGCATTTTTCCTATCTTTGCCAACGACATTAGGAATTAAAATTCTTGAATTTAAACAATATAAATAGAATAATATGAGAAATAGTCTGATAATTGCCTTAGTATTCCTTTTGAGCATGACATGCCATGCTCAAAAAATCAGCATGTCTGACCTTGTTGGTAAGACATGGGTTGCAGATTCTGGTTATGACGGATGTGGAAATATAGATTGGAATATCGTATTTTCTGCAAAATCATCAGAACATAAATTTGTTGGAAAGTCTGATAATAAAGTAAGTGTGTTTACTTATAACACTTACTTGTGTAGTTAAAGCCCCGAAAAGTACGAAGTTTCGTTATTGGGAAATACTAATGGAAAGTATATCGTATTTGAGCGAAAATATACTTACAAAGGTAAAGAATATGGGGACTTTTTCTGTGGAGAAATTCTTTCTTTGGAATCAAATAGATTGACTATACGAATGAAGCATTCTACAATTTTGTTTATCGCAAAATAGTAGAGATAAGCAGTACGAAAATCATTTTGTTGTCTAAATGAGGCGATACGACTGTTATCAATCACCAAAAAGCGAAGAGCCTTACCCATAAGGAGTTTGCGCCAGTCCATGGTTGCTCTGCCCATCATTCGATAATAGCAATTGTGACCAGTGTTCAGAAGTTCATAATATGACTTCTTGTACATGGAGTGTATGCTTTCACCTGCTATACGGAAAAGACAGAGAGACAGGATTAGCTGAACGACAGGAATGCCTACTTGCTACTCCAGGGACATTCTACAGAGCAGATGACCAAGCCCAAATCGGGTGAAAAGTGACATTAAATTCGTTCACAATGAACTTTTAACACTTAATATGTTGGACAACTCAAAAAAAATTGCTTAATTTTGCATTTATAATAGTTATTCTTTAAATCGTTGTTTAGCGATTATAAAGATACAACTTTTATTGAGAAACTGTTATTTCTACCCCATTAATTTGGAGTGGAAAACTTTAATACTTGCCATCCCAATTCCTACTCTTATCAGACAAAAGGCTTGGCGAGAGGAGCGTATAAACAACATCAACGCAGTTATCAAAGCTCTTGTCGTAGCCATTAATGCAGAACGTGACAAGCAGAATGAAGGTGTACGCAAGTCTGCCAATAAGACATACACTTCTATATGCAGAATCTCAATAAGCAGATAGAGGAGAACAAGTCGCTTCGTGCCGAGAATGATGCGCTAAAGACAGAAAACAACAAAGTCAAACAACGCATCTCTCAACTTGACGAGAACGCTGTCAGACGAGCAACCGCTCAAAAGGATGCCGTTATTGAAAGTCTCAATACCCAATTAGTCTCAAAAAACGAGGACATTACAACAATACTCTATGGGAGAAATACAAAATTTTGGTTCTTCAATGGAACGACTTGACAAAGCAGCCTGAAATAATTGAAGCTGTTAAACGTGTGGAAGACCGCAATAAGCAAGAAGCAGAAGCAAAACGTGAGGTACAGGCAAGACAAGACAAATACCAAGATGCACTTGACCGATTCATTAGTGAAGGTCACGAACAACTCAAAGCCTTTTCGCAATCAAGCAGAATAGATTTCGATAAGAAAGAAGCCAAAGCAATCTATTATGGTATTATGGCTACTGCCACAAAATCCAACATTGCGCTTCGCTCTCCACAAGGAGTAGCATCTGCTGTTGACAGATTTCTCGCGAGCATGGATTGGAATGGTTGTGGCAACTATCGAAGAGAATGTGTCGCACACTGGACAAAACTCTTTGCTACCGATGAGGTTGTTTATAACGAACCCATCATTCAGAACGTCCTTTCGTTCATTGATCACATGTCGTGCTGCGCAGATACATACGTTTCACTCGGTGGCTCCAATGGTTGTGCAGACCAACTCACTAATTGGGACGGAACACAGAAGTTGGGGTTAGGAGCACCACCAAAAAAGAAGTCACAAGGTTTATCCAGATAATGACAATGAGAGGCGATTTGTAGCGTTGGTTACTGCAAATCGCCTCAAATTATAGAAATGCAATGCCAAAAATAAAGATTTCCAATGATTTATTCTTTCGTCTGAATAAGATTTCTTACTTTTGTGGTCAATAATTGACAATTCTTTCAAAGGAAAGATTGGCGCTAATATTATTTGGATTACATAAATTTTATTAAAGTTTTACAATGGGAGGACTTTTAGCATTCAGAGTAGGGAACTACGACAACACGGCAGAAAGAGAACAATTCAGATTCTTATGTGGGAAACTCAAAGCTCATTATGAGAACTTGGAGGATTTCTGTGTGTTCGTCGGCAACTACAACATCGGATGCGAATTAGATGCGTTGTTTATCAAGAAGGATGCTATCATCTCAATAGAATTTAAGAATTATGGTGGCAAAGTTGTTGCCAATGAAAACGGAGAATGGACTTGTGATGGAAAAACCATCAAGGGAGGTTCAAGAAAAACAGTCCTCCAACAAGCACGAATAAACCATTCGACAGTTAAGAAAGAACTTAAAGTCTTGGGGGTTGAAAAGAATCAAATCAAGGATGTCCCCCATCTTATTATATTTCATCAACCCATTGAATTGGAAAACAACTTAAGTGCAACTAACAAATCATGGCTGCACATAACCGATGACGCTCATTTCACCGAAAAGTTGGATGACATTACATGCCCCAAGACTGATTTGAATCCGCTGGGCATAGTGAATTTGGCTGAACTTCTTAATCTAAATTCATACTATCTAACAGAGTTCAGCAATGCCTCTTATGAATCACAGGCACCCAAGGAGAACAAGAAAGAGATCTTTGAGGGCATAAAAAAAGATGCCCATAAGCTATCTAAAGATGTGCTCAACGAAGCACCTGGAACATTGCACCAAGAAGAAAGCTTGTCCGAATTGCCACAAACCGAAGATGGCATAGATTCAAAAGAAATAGAGAGTCAAAGTGTTGCGGATGAAGTAAATGCGTTACGCTCAAGTGCAGATTTGATTCCCTTGAAGGAGTATGCACATCAAATTATCAATGCTGTTTTGGGGGCGAACGATATAGAGGTTTTTGCCCTTAATCAAATTGATTTTGGGAGAGTATATCCTCTCTTTATGAAACGCATAGATCATGAGTTTGTCGTGCTCTTAAAAGGACGGATTGCACCTGACCAAGAAGAACGTCTGTACAGGTTCTTGCAAAAAGACGTGACAAGGATATCGGATGGTATTTTGTACTGGCAGACTGGAGAACGTATTGTACCTCAAACAGAAGAGGGAATACTTGACGAGAATCCCAATATAGAAGAAACCGCCAACATTCCTTCTGATGGCACACTTGCTGATGTAGACTTTCCCAAATGGTTGGACAAATATTTGTTTTCCGACCTTGGTGCGAAATACTCTCCCAACCATTCTAGATTTGAGTACAATCTGAATTTGAACACAGGCGAGATTAAGGTCTACCTCGGTACATACTTTCCGAGAAGTTTTGTCGAAGTAAAGTCTATCTTTGAAGAATTCAGCCAAAACAGCAATTATCTTTCTTTAGTTGGGGAACGGACTTCAGTCAGTATCCTTGATTTAGGATGTGGCACTGGTGGCGATATCTTTGGACTTCTATCTTTTCTTGAGAAGTACGAGCCACCATTAGAATCCGTCAAATTGTTAGCAATAGACGGAAACCAAATAGCCTTAAGGTTCTTTGAAAAGATTATGGCTGAGTTTAAGAAACACAGCAGACTCAAGATAGATTACCGAATAGGTCCAGTCTTCATTGAAAGTGTGAGCGATTTGAATCTCGTATCAGATGTCTTATCAGACAAATACGATTTGATTCTATCATGCAAGGCAATCTGCGAGATGCTAGCCAAAAAGCGCATTGAAAATAAGGCCTACAAACAAACGGCAAGTATGTTGTCTTCTAAATTAACAGACGAAGGCATTATGCTGATAGAAGATGTAACAATAAAAAGTCCGGCGACGGAAAAATTCATTCCGTACATGCTTAATGCAGAATTGAATGAATTCGTAGCCGAAAACGATGATTTCGCAACAATATACCCGACTGCATGCAAGGACAAAGAGTCCCAATGTATAAATGGATGCTTTTTCAAGAAGGAGATAAGAGTAACTCATTCTGCAAAGAACAACGATATAAGCAAGATTATCTACCGGATAATTGGAAAGAAACCATTTGCCGAGAATATCGTTGTGTCATCCAAGGGGAAAACCGAATATAACTTATGTACTATCAAATAAAATAAAAAAAATATGGCAGATTTCGATTCTGAATTCTTCATTGACTATTCAAGTCTAGATGATTTCCAGAGACAGCTGATAGACAGAAAAAATAACAAGTCAATGGTTGTCTCCGGCTGTGCTGGAAGCGGTAAATCGCTTATAGCCCTTCATAAGGCTAAGCAAATAGCAGCTCTCGGTGAAAGTTATACAATTATCGTATATACAAAGTCTTTGAGAAAGTATTTTGAGGACGGTTTGAAAAAACTGGGACTTAGAAATGTATATCATTACCATCAATGGCGTCATAATCAAAAAAGTGTAAAATACCTCATAGTTGATGAATGCCAGGATTTTACAAGGGAAGAAATTAATGAAATGAAACAGTACGGGGAGTATTGTTTGTTCTTTGGCGATACGGCTCAATCTATTATGGGCTTTGGCGATAGAGGACAAACCCAATCCGTTGAACGCACGGCTTCGGATATGGAAATTGCCCCCGATCCTCTATATTTCGACTACAGACTGACCAAAGAAGTCGCAGCTCTTGCCGAGAAGGTTGGAAATGTAGAGGACTTGGTTATCAAGTGCCCGCGTCACGGTGAGAAACCCAACCTTATTTCTGCAAGCAGTTATGATGGACAACTGGATAAAATCGCGGACGTCATAAAAAACAGATCCTTAACAAATGTCGGAATCCTATTGCCATTCAATACGAATGACAAGGGCGAATGGTCTGTTGAGTATGTCAAGGATTATCTGATGAGAAAAGGCATCATGTGTGAATTCAAGTATAATGCCAATCAAGATACTGAAATGGACTTGGATTTCCATTCCTCTAACCCCAAAATTATGACCTGGTGGTGTGCCAAAGGGCTCCAATTCAAGGATGTCTTTATCCCTGGATGTGATAAGAGTACCGATAAGCGTGCTGCACTTTATGTGGCTATGACAAGATGTAGTGAACGTCTTTATTTAGGATATACAACATCTTTGTCTCCACTCTTTCCTAAGAAGGACGATTCTGTATACAACAACAACGAAGAAATGGATATTATTTAATCACTGACTGTAATGAAATTATTTATAGCAACATCTTCACTTAATATAGACAACATTCTGTCGACAGAATGTATTGCGCCATTGTCGTTCTATAATGCAAGGAACTATGGATATAACACATTCTGTGGATTGGATCTCATTCCGTTCAAGAATGTTTTGATATTGTTTTCGAAGATCCCTTATTTTGAGATACGGGATGACGAGCACGACAGTCGTCCTATCGTTCTTGAAATTGATATAGACGAAAAGACAACTCCGTTGACTCATATTTTCGAAAATGATGGGAATCATGTGTATTCTCTAGACACTGTTTTGAATCTTTCCCCTTTCAACACGAGAATATTATTTTATAATGTCAAGGATTTAAATCATTCTAGACTTAGTTGTTCTGATAGTTTGACAAACAAACTTGGAGATTACTTTAAGTTTGACCTTTGCAAAGGAGATTTCAATTTGGCTAATTTGCCAGGATTGAATATTCATGTAGAGGATAAATGCAAGGATTATGCTGCAAAAGTTCTCCAGAACAATAAATTGAATGTTGTTAAAGGATTCATTTTTGGATATTATCTCGGTATTTCCAAATCTGTATCCTCTGATAGTGCTGTCTTACTCAAAATTCAGAAAAGAATCTATGATATTGTCGCAACTCTCAAAAATAATGGAGGCTTCGGTAATAGTTCTTTCTACCAAGAACTGAAACAGTTAGATGCTGACTTTCGAAAGCATGATCCTTCCATGAGAAAATGTAAGGAAATGTGGGACAATACCCTCGCTGAACTTGCAATTCCTTCGGATGCACTCAATAAGTTGCTGAAATTATATGATGAGGAGAATGTCCTCAAAACGAATTTCATGAAAAAGAACGGACTCCGCTCTTACGTCTCACTCAGCCAATATGGATATGATAACATCGAAGCTTATCGCGATAGTTTAAAATCCTATACTTCTCAGATTGTAAAGGAGGATCAAAGAAAACAAGTTTCCGAATTTAATGTGGCAAATACATTTGATTTGGATCCTTCATACGAAACATGTATGCTAACTAAGGAAAATCAGGAAACAATGCTATTCAATAAGTTTATTGATATCATATTATGGCATGGTATTGCGCCGTCTCCAGATACTCTGCGTACAGACAGATTCAATATTGCGACTCAAACTACCATCTCCGCAAAAAATATCTGGGAATCATTGAAATGGCAATGGCAAGGAAGCCCTGCTCAACAATTCATGAATGATTTGAGACAGAACATAAAGAGCTTTACTCCGCTTGATGTAACAAAGCAAGACAACCCTATTCTTAAGGCCTTAGCTGCTTTTATTCTTAAGGGAGAAGACTTTGATGCTATTGTGCAATTTTGTGAAGACAATTCATACTCTGACTACAGTTACTCACTTGCATTGTGGGGGGCTACAATAGGATACGTAAAAATTCCGAAACCGATAGTCGCTTCCATTGCAAATCTTCCATCATTTGGTGAGCATTACAGAGCGATTTGTACGCTTCTCTATAATACAGACGTAAAGGGGGAATGGCCTTTTATGCAACAACCTGTTGAAATCAAATCAAATGGTATTGCAGAGCCTGTAGTGAACACTGGTCTTCCTAAGAATGTCCAATCGGTTATAAACACCTTGTCTCCTGGACAGAAGAGAACCAGCGGGTCCTGCATAGAATCCGCATTGCACCTAGAGGCTACCCAAGGCAATTTTGATGCGTATCTGTACATATTAAAAAATTTAATAAGTACTCGAACAAATCTCTACAAGGAAATGAAACGTGTCTTAAGCTTGCCCGAATCACGAACTCTGGAACTCTCTGATGTGGTAAAGAGCGTATTGAAGGACTTTACAAAGAAGAACGCAAAGGATTACCGTGACAAAGCGTTAGTAGCCCTTGAACTAGAAAAAAAGGTTGCTGACCCCATCTCATTCCGTTACATGCTTGACGACTTGAATATTTCCAAGGAAATACGAGATAATTTTTTTGCTTACTTCAATATTCAGGCAGAAGAGTCTGGTATAATGAGTCCTATAAAAAAAATAGGAAGCTTCTTTGGTAATTTGTTCTCTGGTCAAGACTCAAGTACTAATGTAGAGCCAGCAGCCAAGAAGCCAAGGGTGAGCAAATTGCCATTCAAAATTCAGAATGTCGATGCGATAGCTGCGTTTATAAGGGAAATCAATCCTGGACTTAATGAATTTGCATACAAGCAGATAGTAAAAGATTTGCAATGGGTATTAGACCCTCAGTATGCCGCAGGGAAGACAGAACACAAGCTCTTAGAGGAATTCCATGCTAAACTTGTTTCAGGCCAGCGTGATCCTGTTAGCAAAAATGGAAAGGATATGAAATGGAAAAACGATGCCTATAGGCCCATCGATATAGAGAAAACTATCTCTGCTCTTAAACAACATCTTTAATACAGTTATGAACGACAAGATTCATATCACAATAGAAAATGGTGATTCCGTAGAGGCGACAGCTCCTATAATTATATCAGCTAGTCGTTCAACTGATATACCAGCCTTTTATACCAAGTGGTTTTTCAACCGCTTGGCTAAAGGCTATTGCGCTTGGTACAATCCATTCAATCAGCAAAAGATGTATATCTCTTTCAGTAAGTGTAAAGTCATTGTCTTTTGGACAAAGAATCCCAAGCCTATAATACCTTACCTTCATATACTGGATGAAATGGGGATTCATTATTATTTCCAAGTAACACTGAATGACTACACAAAAGAAGGCTTTGAGCCTAATGTACCTTCTGTAGAAAAGCGTATTGAAACATTCAAGAATTTGTCAGACACAATAGGCAGGGAAAAAGTCATTTGGAGATTTGATCCTTTGATTATCACTCCAACCATCGGACCACGAGAATTGCTTACAAGAATATGGCATATCGGAAACAAGCTGAAAGGCTACACTAATAAATTGGTTTTCAGTTTTGTTGATGTAAAAGCATACCGCAAGGTTCAGAACAATCTTGTGAAGGAAACTGTTTTTTTTACAAAGGAAGATGTTGAGAATGCAGAAGCTAATTATGCCCAAAGAATAGAGATTGTACAAGGACTTAAGAAAATTCGAGAAGCATGGCATGAACAAGGTTGGGATGTTGAAATGGCAACGTGTGCTGAAGATATAGACCTTGAGTCCTACGGCATTGAACATAATCGATGTATTGATGGAGAACTGATGAAACGTATTTTTGCTGATGACGAAGAATTAGTTTACTATCTTCATACCCTTAAATGGCCGGAAAGGGACATGTTTGGGAATATTCCACCTATTCCCCAAAAAGAGAAGAAAGTAAAGGATACAGGACAAAGGAAAATTTGCGGATGCATGGTTAGCAAAGATATTGGCATGTATAATACTTGTCGCCATTTCTGCGTTTACTGTTATGCAAATACAAGTAAAGAGTGTGTATTAAGAAATGCTGAAAAGCACAACGAAAATAGTGAAAGTATCATAGACTGATTTATGCTGGAATTCGAACTACAACAATATCTCCAACGTGAGTACCCACAAGAGAATGCTCGTTGTGAATGGAAGGAATTTAAGAATTTGAAGAACTCGTTCTGTGGGAACGAGAAAGATGATGTCATATCCTACGTGTCGGCTATCGCCAACATGGAGGGAGGACATCTTGTGATTGGCGTAAAGGATAAGACGCTTGAAATTGTCGGAACAGATATTTCACGGCTTACTTTCAATGGACAACCTGCTAACATACAGTCAGCGACCTTCAAACTTACAGAACAATGTACTTATCTGTCATCAGAAGGCCTAAGCATCGAAGAATTTGTAACTGATGATACGAACAAACGAGTATGGATAATTCATATCCCCAAACACTTGCCTCGTCGCCCCGTCCTCGCCCACAAGAAGGCATGGCAGCGGATAGAAGATTCTTTGGTTGAAATGACTAACGAAAGGATGAGTGTCATCCTCGAAGAGCCTATCTATACAGCAAAGGACTGGTCTGCAGAAATTGTACCTGATGCCACAATAGACGATTTGGATGAGGTTGCCATTGCCAAGGCTCGAATGATGTTCAAGAAGGTTCATAGTCGCATACCTACAGAAGAAGTGAATGCTTGGAATGTTCAAACATTTCTGGGCAAGTGTGGATTAACAAGAAACGGAGGCATAACTCGGGCTGCTATCATATTGTTGGGCAAATACGAATCAGCTTTCAAACTACGTCCTGCAGTTGCACAGGTTACATGGACACGCCGAGACAAGAATCAGGAAGTGGTTGACTACGAACACTTCACCGTACCTTTTATATTAACGGTGGACGAAATCCTATCAAAGATTGAGAATCTGACATTACGTGAAATGCCTGGAGGTACACTTTTCCCCGACACGATGAAACAGTATGATGACTACACCATTCGTGAGGCCCTTCATAACTGTATTGCCCATCAAGACTACACTCTTCAACAGCGTATCAATTTCGTGGAGAATCCAGAATATCTGTATTATTCCAATGCTGGCACATTCATTCCTGGAACTTTGGAGAATGTTTTGAGGAACGAAGAGCCTCAGACGCATTTCCGTAATGAATGCCTGTGTAGGGCTATGGTAGATTTCAACATGATAGATACCGTAAGCCGTGGTATCAAGAAAATGTTCAATGAGCAATGGCGCAGACATTTTCCTATGCCAGACTATGAGATTGACCAAGTCAAGAAGAAAGTAGTTGTCCGCATATATGGCAATGAAATCAACAAGCGATACACTGATTTGTTGAAGACAAACGACACTCTTTCTCTCTGGGATTGCATCTCGCTTGATACAGTACAAAAAGGCAGAACTATTCATGAGAATATAGCGCAAGACTTGCTCCAGCGTGGACTTATTGAAGGTGATGCTCCCCATTACAGCATCTCTCTTAGCATTGCCAAAAACACGCATCAACTTCCTTCTTACACAAAGACAAAAGGATTGGATAAGGAGAAACTGCGCCAAATGATACTGCAATTCTTACAAAACGCAGGTGACGAAGGGGCAAAGCGAGACAGTATTTATGAATACTTGAGGGATGTACTTCCCTCCAACAAAACAGACGAACAACAATTGCGCATGGTGGGCAAATTGCTTGTAGAGATGGATGAAAATAAATTAATAACAACCAAAGGACGAAAGTGGATAATAAGGTCGTAATAAGACCTAATTTGTGAATTACGACCTTTTTACGACCCAATATTAACCAATTGAGGTTTTATAGGTCGTAATTTGAACCGATTTACGTCGAAAGAATCATATTATAACGGAGTTAGAATCGTAAAAAATAAAAGAGATGTTACTCGGAAACAAGATAAGAGAACTCAGAGACGAGCAGAAGCTCCTGCAACGCCAATTGGCGGCAGTATTAGAAATTGACACTCCCATGTTCAGTAAAATTGAGCGTGGAGACAGACGAGCTAAGCGAGAGCAAGTGGTTAAACTTGCAGAATTGCTGCATCAGGATGAAAATGAGATGTTGAAGCTGTGGCTCGCAGATAAAGTGATCGATGCTGTAGGAAATGAAAATGACTCTGCACTGAAACGGGATGCCATAAAAGTGGCACAAAAAGCAATATTGTAGGACAACAATTATGGATACAAATCCCATTATGAAAAAGTTGTATGAGTTAGAGAACAAGAGATAGAAGTCTCTTCTCGCCGACCAAGGTATACCATTTGATGTGTGCAGTCATGATAGCGATTTTGTATAAGAGCCAGCATGTTCCGCTACGAATGATAATTGCCATAGGAATCAATATTTTTGTAGAACTTGGTGTGGTATTTGTATTTTCACTGATACCTGCGGTTCTGTCTAATATGTTTAGTTGTGCTTCTGCTCCAGCCGTAGATTTCTCTGTCATTGATGATATTGTAGCATGTGAAGGATCTATAAGAATTATATTTACTGCTTATTTGTTGGGCATAGTGCTGTCTGCTGTAATTTCAACATTCCTTCTTTTTGGGGAATGTCGTCTGACAAAAGGATCAAAAGTTCTTTCTGTATTAATGACACCTATATTGAGTATATACTTTTTAAAGTGTTGTGCGGATATTTTTGGAGGTACAAATGTTTATATAGCAAAGCTTCTATCTGATGGTGGTGTATGGGCTAATTTGGTATCTATAGGAGCTGTAATGTTGGCTCTACTGTTGAGTATTGGTGTTATTGCTGCAAGTTGGAATAAATGGGGAATAGATTAAATGGCATAGTAATGGGAATATTTGCTAAAAAGAAAAAATGGACGTTGACAATTCAAGAAGGATTGCCGGACGATATCTATATGAAAGCTGCTCAGGCTTTAGGTAAAGGAATTATCAATGATGATTTCTCTGCTTTTGAAAGTATGCTTGATGATAATGTGAGATGGGAGTGGGTGAAGGAAAGCCGGTCTCCAATTATTGGGCGTAATGAAGTTATTGGCTATTGGAAGGACTGGGGGAAGCGAGTAACTCATGATAAGTTGGATGTTGAGTTTGAAGTAAAGTTCTGTACTTTCTATTCTCGCACAACTTTGGCCATTTCTCCTAAAGGTTATGCTACTGCATATCTGTTGTTTTACATAGAGAATGGTTTGATAAAACTTGGCGTCTTTGTTGGTCGAATTATTGATAGAATTAATCTATTTGGGAAAGCTGGTAAGAAATGGGAGGAAACATTGGATCATTTTCCTTTAGCTCTAAAAGATAAGGATATAAAGGAAATATCTAAACAGGAGGCAAGAGGTAATAGTATGCCATGTTTGAATTGTGGAAGAACTTCCAAAATGCTTAGTTGGGAGAAAGTTGTTTTTAGCAATAGCTCTATTGATTTCAGCGGGGTGATATCTACGTGTCCTAATTGCTGTAAAGTTGTGGAGTTCGTTTTGGATGAAAAGAGCGTATTGCATGATGAAAATAGGTTGGAACGAGTCATTGGTACAAAAAAAGAGGAAGAACTTTGGATGACTAATAATATATTTCAGATTGGTCTATATTATACTATGCCTTTGATACATAGTGAATATATCGCTTCTTTATTTAAAGGGGAGTCGATAAAAATGAAAGTTGCTGCTGCAACATTAGGTACAACGAAGAGAAAAGAGACTTCTCCCTATGCTGCGGCAGCTAAATTTATGGAACAAGTCTTGTATGTCCTATATATGGAGAACTATGATGAGTATGAGAAAATCAAGAACTGTTATATAGATGCTCTGAACAATGGTGTTTATGAGGCTGCCAACAATTTGGGAATTTTGACTTATAACGTAGAACACTTAGATAAGGAAAAAGGACTCGAATATTTTAGAATAGCAGCTGAGCATAATTCAATAGCAGCCCTTAAAAATTTAGTGAAGATTTTTTGGCAGGAAAAGAAGTACGAAGATTTAATCTCCTTGCTAAGAGACGACAAAGGTAAAAATGAATTTGAAATAGAAGGCTATGTCTTTCAAAGAATATCTAAGTTTGAGATCATCAAAAGTAATTTGGATTATTCTCAGTTCATTCATGTGCTTTTTCCTGAAATACAGATTGTCCGGAATTGGTATATAAGTGTCAGGTTATATTCTGATGGGAAAAATGCAATAGGAGGTGAGTCTTATTTCTATGTGGCTAACTCAAAAAATAGTACAACATACTTTGATATGGAAAGTAATAGCGTCAAATTTGAGGGAGAGCGAGACTTTTTAATTTGGAAATATGTAGTTGTGTCAAAGTCTACACGTGCAATTTGGGAGCTATATCTATTGATGAATGCTAATACCATTTTGCCATATTGGTGGCATGGTGGTTATCGTCAGCGTATTTTCATATTCGATGATTCTGATTTTGCAAAGATTCCTGCTTTGAGAGATAGGGATGTAAGTGCTGTGATAGATAAGGGGTATACTCGTTCATCCGTTGAAATTGAAGATTGTGAAGGTGGATTCGATGCTCATGTCTATTGCTGTTATTGGAATGAGTGGAAAGGACTTGTGAGAGAGCACGTCATCATGAAGGTGCAAGAAAATAAAGTTGTGGAATATAAACATGGGGCAGATTTTGTAATCTTCTCGTATAATTGTGGAATCTTATATTAAATTATTCTGAAGTGTTTTTTTATTATTGGAGTTTTGGTGATATAGTTTGTCGTCAAAATGGTATTTAGTTTTATTCATGAAACCCGTCAATTGAATCAGAGTATTCGTGAGGAGGGTGGTATGAGATGTGTTTGCAGTACTTTAGTTGATGGGCTATTGGCGTATCGTGGGGCAAGAGTAGTAAAAGAAGATTCTAATTCTATATCAATAGATGGTCAATTTTATGATCCGTATAGCAATACTCCTTGCGGATTTTGGCGTGTTGGCATTTTTAGAAGTTGGGATTGGATTAGTATCAAATATACTGCTCATGCAGGTTTAGGCTTGAGATGGACTCGAAAGACTTGGCAATTTGATAAAAATGAAAACCAACAACATATTTTGGAGATAATGAACCCTATCCTTGAAAAGTGGAGAGGTATGGTCGTTTTTGGTCAATCTCGTTAGAAATTATATAATTGCAAGCCTTGCGATTTAAAAATCCAAGGCTTGCAGATACAATTTATCAAATTTTTGTTTAATTTTGCAATCGATACTAATAGATGTTGTTATATGGAAAAGGATTCTGAAAAAATGAAGATATTGTGCATCGGTGTCGGTGGGGCTGGCACTAATGTAATCAATCGTATGAAGGATATTGGTGTTCCGAATGCTGAGTTTCTGACATTTGGAGGATATCGCTATGACTATAGCCATCCCGAAATTCCTCATTATAATCTTATTGAAGAGAATGGATTAGGTAATTTACCAAATGGTTCTGGTCCTGAAGTTTTTGAAAAGTTGGCTAATAATGTTGCCGAAGATATAAAGGAAGTCCTTTTATATCATTTAGGTGTAAGGAAATGTAAGGAACTTGTAGGATATAGGGCTAAAGACTATTATACAGCGATTCATACACCTTTATATTCTGAGGAAAAGAATGCTTTTGAAATTTTGGAAGAAAATTATAGATGTGTACGAGCTTATGTATATTATTTTGAGGAAATACCAGAGGATATGAGTTCTGTAGAGTTGTTGGGAGGTAATGCTGGTGCTTATATTTTTCGTATGGATGTATGTTGCCCAGAGCATCAACCTAGTAATAAGTATCTGCAATTTGCAGACGAATTGAATGCAAAAGTTGGAAATGGTGAGGAGACAAGGTTTGAATTTGGTTTTTTCGCTACTGATGAACTTGAAGGTGTAAAGATGGTTCTTTCTGTTTTTGTGTTTAATCTTCGTGAAGTCTGATTCTAAAATAATGGGTATGCGTAAATTTTTGTTAATAATAATTGTTCTGTCGTGTTTCCTATTTGGGAGCTGTGGGGAAAAATGTGCAAAACAAATAGTTCCCGTTCAAGGCAATCGTAGTGTGAAATATGAAAATGATGAAGATGGAAAGTATTCGCAAGCGATGATAGCACAAATCATCAAGTATTTTCATCTGCCAAGTAATACGGTAGTAACAGATGAGGATGTTGATGCTATCTTGTTGAGAAGCGTTGATGGAAAAGACGGTATTTATGGTGGTGACGTAGTTACTATTTGGGAGTATTATAAGAAACAGAATGATATTCAAGAAATAGTTACGGCGCATCCTATGGCAGATTTGTTATGGTATAATCCTGATAAAAAACATGGTGTAACGCTAGGGCTAGATTCTGTTTTTGCTGCAAGTGGAGCCATGCTTGTCCCTCTAAATCCTGATGTGGTAGTTGTAAATGGAACAATAGACAAGATGGAGGTAACCTATACATTTTTAGTAGATGTGGATGCGAGAAAAGCTATATTATTGCCGTCAAATCGTGGCTGCTTCGGTTTTACATCAGAGGAAGGTCTACCTATTTGCTTATCTTTCAGACATCATGCTAATGGCGAGCCTGGCAGATATTCTGTCGTTTCTGTTTATGATGAAAAGGGAAACCTCGTCAAGGAAATGTCGTTTGAAGATTATAAAAATGATGAGAAGCAATGACAGTAATAGAATTGATAACCAGTATTCGGCAGCACAAGAAAGCATCTTTAGCTATTCTTGTATTAGCCTTGCTGTTGGGAAAAATTGCATCTGTACCTTTCGGTATGTACGGTGTCGGAACATTTGAGGGTGAAAGGAATGATATTCTTCGTAGGCGAAACTATCTGATTGGAAAATTGGCGACAACACCGCAAAAAGTAATGGAAGAGATGCCTGGTGGAATGGATGAACAGTTTCAAGGAGAATGGGCAATGTACTCTTGTTCTATGTTTGCGGTGGCATTGACAAATATTGCAAGGATTTATCCCGAACAAAAAGAGGTATCATTAGGATATGTTGGTAAACTCATAGAGATAGTTATGTCTTTAGAGATACGTGAATATGATAGAAAAAGATGGTGGGGAGAAGATGCTCTTGCGAGTCTTGAAGGCAATCATAGTCATGTTTCTTATTTGAGTATTCTTGCTTGGATGATGGGAGAATATAAAGAATTAGGTGGAGGAAATAAATATGATGAATTATATAGCAGAATCTGTTATACGCTCAACCGAAGAATGCTCGATGCTGAAACTTTAAATCTTCCGACTTATCCAGATGAGCCGATTTATGTTCCTGATATGTTGGTGGCTGTGGTAGCTTTATCTCATTATGCAAAGTTGAATCATGGAAGTTGTCAAGACACCGTGAATAGGTGGATAGAGAAAGCAAAAACTGATTGGTTGGATGCAAAGACAGGCTTATTGGTTTCTTTCTTGGATAATACGGGAGCACAGCAGATAGACGGTATGCCAGTAAAAGGGGCGTATTCGGCCTTGAATTGTTATTATCTCTCGCTCATAGATAGGTCTTTTGCAAAAGGGCAATACGAGCGATTGAAACAATATTTTTATCAAAGCAGTCCGATTTCTGGTCTAAAGGAATATCATGATAGGAACTGTCCTATTGGAATGGATGCTGATGCCGGTCCGATTATAGCAAACCTTAGTCCTTCTGGTACTGCATTTATGGTGGGAAGTGCTACTTGCTTCGGTGATGCGGATGTGCGAAGAAGTCTTATAAAGACAGCTGAGATTGCTGGCTCTACATTCTATGGTTTTACAGAAAATCATTATCTTCTTGCCAACTTCGCTCTAGTTGGAGAGGCGGTTATGCTGGCTATGCGGCCTAATGTGGAATGGATATAGTAAAGCCAGTTGGAATCTTCATATCTCTTAGCATTGCCAAAAACACTCACCAACTTCCTTCTTACACAAAAACAAAAGGATTGGATAAGGAGAAACTGCGCCAAATGATACTGCAATTCTTACAAAACGCAGGTGACGAAGGGGCAAAGCGAGACAGTATTTATGAATACTTGAGGGATGTACTTCCCTCCAACAAAACAGACGAACAACAATTGCGCATGGTGGGCAAATTGCTTGTAGAGATGGATGAAAATAAATTAATAACAACCAAAGGACGAAAGTGGATAATAAGGTCGTAATAAGACCTAATTTGTGAATTACGACCTTTTTACGACCCAATATTAACCAATTGAGGTTTTATAGGTCGTAATTTGAACCGATTTACGTCGAAAGAATCATATTATAACGGAGTTAGAATCGTAAAAAATAAAAGAGATGTTACTCGGAAACAAGATAAGAGAACTCAGAGACGAGCAGAAGCTCCTGCAACGCCAATTGGCGGCAGTATTAGAAATTGACACTCCCATGTTCAGTAAAATTGAGCGTGGAGACAGACGAGCTAAGCGAGAGCAAGTGGTTAAACTTGCAGAATTGCTGCATCAGGATGAAAATGAGATGTTGAAGCTGTGGCTCGCAGATAAAGTGATCGATGCTGTAGGAAATGAAAATGACTCTGCACTGAAACGGGATGCCATAAAAGTGGCACAAAAAGCAATATTGTAGGACAACAATTATGGATACAAATCCCATTATGAAAAAGTTGTATGAGTTAGAGAACAAGAGATAGAAGTCTCTTCTCGCCGACCAAGGTATACCATTTGATGTGTGCAGTCATGATAGCGATTTTGTATAAGAGCCAGCATGTTCCGCTACGAATGATAATTGCCATAGGAATCAATATTTTTGTAGAACTTGGTGTGGTATTTGTATTTTCACTGATACCTGCGGTTCTGTCTAATATGTTTAGTTGTGCTTCTGCTCCAGCCGTAGATTTCTCTGTCATTGATGATATTGTAGCATGTGAAGGATCTATAAGAATTATATTTACTGCTTATTTGTTGGGCATAGTGCTGTCTGCTGTAATTTCAACATTCCTTCTTTTTGGGGAATGTCGTCTGACAAAAGGATCAAAAGTTCTTTCTGTATTAATGACACCTATATTGAGTATATACTTTTTAAAGTGTTGTGCGGATATTTTTGGAGGTACAAATGTTTATATAGCAAAGCTTCTATCTGATGGTGGTGTATGGGCTAATTTGGTATCTATAGGAGCTGTAATGTTGGCTCTACTGTTGAGTATTGGTGTTATTGCTGCAAGTTGGAATAAATGGGGAATAGATTAAATGGCATAGTAATGGGAATATTTGCTAAAAAGAAAAAATGGACGTTGACAATTCAAGAAGGATTGCCGGACGATATCTATATGAAAGCTGCTCAGGCTTTAGGTAAAGGAATTATCAATGATGATTTCTCTGCTTTTGAAAGTATGCTTGATGATAATGTGAGATGGGAGTGGGTGAAGGAAAGCCGGTCTCCAATTATTGGGCGTAATGAAGTTATTGGCTATTGGAAGGACTGGGGGAAGCGAGTAACTCATGATAAGTTGGATGTTGAGTTTGAAGTAAAGTTCTGTACTTTCTATTCTCGCACAACTTTGGCCATTTCTCCTAAAGGTTATGCTACTGCATATCTGTTGTTTTACATAGAGAATGGTTTGATAAAACTTGGCGTCTTTGTTGGTCGAATTATTGATAGAATTAATCTATTTGGGAAAGCTGGTAAGAAATGGGAGGAAACATTGGATCATTTTCCTTTAGCTCTAAAAGATAAGGATATAAAGGAAATATCTAAACAGGAGGCAAGAGGTAATAGTATGCCATGTTTGAATTGTGGAAGAACTTCCAAAATGCTTAGTTGGGAGAAAGTTGTTTTTAGCAATAGCTCTATTGATTTCAGCGGGGTGATATCTACGTGTCCTAATTGCTGTAAAGTTGTGGAGTTCGTTTTGGATGAAAAGAGCGTATTGCATGATGAAAATAGGTTGGAACGAGTCATTGGTACAAAAAAAGAGGAAGAACTTTGGATGACTAATAATATATTTCAGATTGGTCTATATTATACTATGCCTTTGATACATAGTGAATATATCGCTTCTTTATTTAAAGGGGAGTCGATAAAAATGAAAGTTGCTGCTGCAACATTAGGTACAACGAAGAGAAAAGAGACTTCTCCCTATGCTGCGGCAGCTAAATTTATGGAACAAGTCTTGTATGTCCTATATATGGAGAACTATGATGAGTATGAGAAAATCAAGAACTGTTATATAGATGCTCTGAACAATGGTGTTTATGAGGCTGCCAACAATTTGGGAATTTTGACTTATAACGTAGAACACTTAGATAAGGAAAAAGGACTCGAATATTTTAGAATAGCAGCTGAGCATAATTCAATAGCAGCCCTTAAAAATTTAGTGAAGATTTTTTGGCAGGAAAAGAAGTACGAAGATTTAATCTCCTTGCTAAGAGACGACAAAGGTAAAAATGAATTTGAAATAGAAGGCTATGTCTTTCAAAGAATATCTAAGTTTGAGATCATCAAAAGTAATTTGGATTATTCTCAGTTCATTCATGTGCTTTTTCCTGAAATACAGATTGTCCGGAATTGGTATATAAGTGTCAGGTTATATTCTGATGGGAAAAATGCAATAGGAGGTGAGTCTTATTTCTATGTGGCTAACTCAAAAAATAGTACAACATACTTTGATATGGAAAGTAATAGCGTCAAATTTGAGGGAGAGCGAGACTTTTTAATTTGGAAATATGTAGTTGTGTCAAAGTCTACACGTGCAATTTGGGAGCTATATCTATTGATGAATGCTAATACCATTTTGCCATATTGGTGGCATGGTGGTTATCGTCAGCGTATTTTCATATTCGATGATTCTGATTTTGCAAAGATTCCTGCTTTGAGAGATAGGGATGTAAGTGCTGTGATAGATAAGGGGTATACTCGTTCATCCGTTGAAATTGAAGATTGTGAAGGTGGATTCGATGCTCATGTCTATTGCTGTTATTGGAATGAGTGGAAAGGACTTGTGAGAGAGCACGTCATCATGAAGGTGCAAGAAAATAAAGTTGTGGAATATAAACATGGGGCAGATTTTGTAATCTTCTCGTATAATTGTGGAATCTTATATTAAATTATTCTGAAGTGTTTTTTTATTATTGGAGTTTTGGTGATATAGTTTGTCGTCAAAATGGTATTTAGTTTTATTCATGAAACCCGTCAATTGAATCAGAGTATTCGTGAGGAGGGTGGTATGAGATGTGTTTGCAGTACTTTAGTTGATGGGCTATTGGCGTATCGTGGGGCAAGAGTAGTAAAAGAAGATTCTAATTCTATATCAATAGATGGTCAATTTTATGATCCGTATAGCAATACTCCTTGCGGATTTTGGCGTGTTGGCATTTTTAGAAGTTGGGATTGGATTAGTATCAAATATACTGCTCATGCAGGTTTAGGCTTGAGATGGACTCGAAAGACTTGGCAATTTGATAAAAATGAAAACCAACAACATATTTTGGAGATAATGAACCCTATCCTTGAAAAGTGGAGAGGTATGGTCGTTTTTGGTCAATCTCGTTAGAAATTATATAATTGCAAGCCTTGCGATTTAAAAATCCAAGGCTTGCAGATACAATTTATCAAATTTTTGATTAATTTTGCTGCCAAAAATGATAGATGTTACTATATGGAAAATAATACAGGAAAAATTAAGGATATTGTGCATTGGGGTTGGCGGAGCTGGCACCAATATAAGGGGCTTGTTGAATCGGACTAAAGAATATTTGATACGGACATGAAAGATTTTAAGTTTTTACTATTAGGTCTATCTCTTTTCTTTTTCAATATTTGTTTTGCCAGTTGTCACAATCAAAAAGCTGAAAAAGTAGAGCAAGGGGATAGAATGGAAGTGGAAGAAGGGAAGAATGATAGCTTGTTAGAAATTCTTCGAGGACATGAATATGTCTATGGTGGTGAAAAGATGTCGATTGATTCTACTTTTTCCATTATGGATACGATGGCGTTTCCTTTTGATGAAAACTTAATAGTTGTAAATGGCAATAGGGATGAACTAGGACCGACTTTTAGTTTTATCATTGATACGGAAACTAAGAAGGCGATATTGTTACCATCAAATCGTGGCTGCGTAGGCTTTACATCAGAGGAAGGCCTGCCTATATGCTTATCTTTCTGGCATCATGCTAATGGCGAGCCTGGCAGATATTCTGTCGTTTCAGTTTATGATGAAAAAGGAAACCTCGTCAAGGAAATGTCGTTTGAAGATTATAAAAAAGACGAGAAGTAATGACAGTAATAGAATTGATAACTAAAGTTTCCCACCCCCTGCCAAATAGGGCTTTTTCAGATATAAAACTCTGCTAAACCCTGTAAACTGGGAGCTTTAACTCTTACCAAAAAAGTGTTTCATACAACATTTGTCGTTTGTTCTCTATCTTGCAGCAACAATTCCGACAAAATTCAATCAAAGTTTTGTAGGAAGAGTAAAATCTGGTGCTTACGTCATAAAGTACGTGAACAAGAGGATTGTTGCTTTCAAAGTTTTGAGCATTAGTAATGCCCAGTTGAAACTTTCGACCCCACAAGGTGATGTACTGGTTTATGACAAAATATAAAACAACATACAAATATCCGAAAGCGAAAAGAGGTCAAGCAAGAATCCCATCATGAGAAACTTGCTTGACCTTCTGCTTTATACACCTGTTAATTTCTAAACAAATCGTCCAGTACTACCACCCCATTTATCATACTCGAATACTCATTCTGCTTGGGTAGAGAAGTGGTGATAAGCGACAAAGATACGCTTTTTATTTGATATTACCAAACGAAATCAGCTTGAATGCCGCTTATAGCTTCAAGAGTTTGGCAAACTCCCAGACCACAATGCCTGCCGTTACGCTGACATTGAGCGAATGCTTCGTACCAAACTGAGGAATCTCCAGGCAGCCATCGCTCATATCCACGATGTTCTGCTTTACACCCTTCACCTCGTTGCCGAAGATGACGGCATAGCCGCTGGGGAGTGAAGAGTGAAGAGTGAAGAGTGAAGAATTCTCTTGCTTTTCTGATTCTGAAGCCGTTCTAACAATATTAGAATGAGCCTCTGGCAGATTCTGGAGTTTGGTAGAACCCTCCACCTGCTCGATGCTATACACGAAGTAGCCTTTCTGCTTCAATTTCTCCACAGCCTCTTCCGTGGTCTTGAAGTATTCCCAATCGACACTGTCCTCACCACCCAATGCTGTCTTATGAATCTCGGCATTAGGAGGAGTAGCGGTAATACCACACAGATATACAGCCTCTACACGGAAAGCATCGCAAGAGCGGAAAACACTTCCTACATTATATAATGAACGCACATCATCCAAGACTACTATCAAGGGAAGCTTCTCTGCCTCCTTGAATTCCTCCAGCGTGAGGCGGTTCATCTCTATCGTTCTTAACTTACGCATTTCCCTCAGCCTCCTTGGTCTTGTAAGCCAAAGCGTACATACGAATCTGCTTGATCATCGCCAAAAGACCATTGCTGCGGGTTGGACTCAGATGATCCTTCAAACCAATCTTCTCTACGAAATAAAGATTAGCATCCATAATCTCGGTAGGAGTATGACCGCTCAATACGCGAATCAGAAGAGCGATGATACCCTTCACGATAAGAGCATCACTATCAGCAGTAAACACGAGCTTGCCATCCTCATAATCGCATTGCAACCATACACGGCTCTGACAGCCATCGATGAGATTCTGTTCGTTTTTGTATTTCTCGTCAAGAGGCTCCAACTCGTTACCCAAGTCGATGAGCATCTGATACTTATCCATCCAATCGGTGAAGTCCTGGAATTCCTCTACTACTTCATCCTGCAAATCATTGATTGTAGCCATTATTTTATTTCCTTTATTTCGTTTACGGTAATTAATTTATAGAGTTTATCATTCGGACGAACCTTATCTGGCACAGGGATAGATACTCTCCAGCCCTGCTTGGCAGTCTCAACTGGTTTCAAATCATAACGGATCTCATCGGCATTGAGATACATCACACCTGTAGTATTTCCGGTAATCAGAAGCTTATCGCCCTGATCGAAGGTAGTAGCTTCTACAGCAACTTCAGCCACACCGAGTTTGGAGAAGTACTTCATCACCTTACCTACGAGTACCTTCTTCTCTGTTGCTACCGAACCATAGTGCTTGTTCCATTCGCCGAGTGTCTGACCCTGGTAATAACCATCCCAGAAACCACGATTGAAGACAGTTGCCAATCTTTCGTCCCATGCATCCTTCTTTTCCTCAGTAAAAGTACCATCCAGTACAGAAGCAATCGCCTCCTTATAGCACTTTACTACAGTATAGACGTATTCAGGACCACGGGCACGACCTTCTATCTTGAAGACACGCACACCGGCATCCATCATACGGTCGATGAAGCGGATGGTCTTCAGGTCCTTAGGACTCATTACATACTTATTGTCGATTTCCAGCTGGTTACCCGTTTCATTATCCGTAACCGTATAGCTGCGACGGCAAATCTGCACACACTCACCACGGTTGGCAGAGCGGTTGGCATTAGCCAAGCTCATATAACACTTGCCGGAAACAGCCATGCAGAGCGCACCATGACAGAACATCTCAATACGAATCTGCTTGCCCATAGGACCACAGATATTCTGCTGCTCTATCTGTTCGTGGATATGCTTCACCTGATCCATATTCAGTTCACGAGCCAGCACCGAAACATCAGCAAAGCGGGCATAGAACTTCAGCGCTTCCGTATTGGAGATATTCAACTGGGTAGAAAGATGAACCTCCTCGCCCACTTCATTACAATAGCTCATCACAGCCACATCACTTGCGATGACAGCCGAGATGCCAGCCTCCTTAGCAGCATCGATAATCTCCTTCATCGTGGCAATATCATCATCATAGATAACGGTATTGACGGTGAGATAAGTCTTGATACCATGCTCATTGCAGGTAGCAGCGATCTCACGCAGATCATCGATGGTAAAATGATTGGCAGAATGTGAACGCATGTTCAACTTGCCGATACCGAAATAGACAGAATCTGCTCCGGCTTGGATAGCTGCAGCCAGGGATTCGCGAGATCCCACAGGAGCCATCACCTCAAATTCTTTTATTTTATCATTCATGAATGTCATATATATCTTTTTAGGATGCAAAGTTACACTTTTTCTTTGAGATATGAGCAATACTATAGATTTTTATAGTATCTTTGCAGCCAATTAAAAGCAATTTGTACAAAATAAAGTTCAGACAACATGAAAAGAAAGATTATCTTCGCCATACTTGCCACACTCTTCATTGCCAGTTGTAACTACAAGAGTCAGCCTTCTTCCCAACCATCAGAGAAAGCTGGGAAGAACAACTTACCTGCCCATGTCAAACTCATCGGCACTACCCCCGTCAAGGACCAGGGACAAAGTGAACTCTGCTGGGCATACGGCATGTTGGCTACCATCGAGAGTGAACATATCATGAAGGGCGACTCCATCAATCTCTCCGTGGCTTACATCGCCCGCATGATGCTGCAGGAAAAAGCCTTGGAATATTATTTTTCTCAAGGTAAAAAACCTATCAGCATGAGGGGTATGAGTTCGATGCTCATTCATTACATCAATAAATACGGAGCCGAACCATACGACAGCTACGAGGACAAGAAAGATATCAACTATAAGGTTCTCTGTCGCAAGGTAGAGCAGGTTTGCAACGGTGCTATCGCCAAGGGTGCCGGTATCGCGAAACTAAAGGAAGAACTCAACGATCTCTTCGATTCAGAATTAGGATATATGCCAGCCCAGCAGATTCACATGCTCGGTGCAGAATATACTCCTCTGGAATTTGCCCACAGCGTCTGCTATCCGGAAGAATATGTAGCCCTGACAAGCTTCACCCACCATCCCTTCCGTGAATACTTCTCACTCGAGGTAGCCGACAACCAGATGCATGACGAGTTTCTCAATATTCCTATCGACGAACTGATGCAGCATATCCAGCAGGCGATAGAGAATGGCCATCCTGTTTGTTGGGAAGGCGATATCAGCGAACCGGGATTCCAGAATTCTAAGAACAACTATGTGGATATCACTTCTGCCGAGCGCCCAGTCACCCAGGACTCCCGCCAGAAAGCTTTCGAACAGTTGCATACCACCGATGATCATGTGATGGAAATCATCGGCACCTTCGTCCAGGGCAAACAGCGATATTACGTTTGCCGCAACTCCTGGGGCACCAACTGGGGCAATCAGGGCCTCATCTATCTCTCAGAAGATTATATCAAGCTCAAAACCATTGCTGTTTATATGAGTGAAGAGGCTTATATCGGCAAATAACAGCAGAAATATATAGAATAGCAGCAATCACATATAGGAAAAAGCTGCTATTATATATATAATAATGTATAAAGGCGATTAGCCGCTTTCAGCTACATTCTTCTAAGTGCTTGATACAGGTCAATTTTGAGCTAAATACTTGATGTGTGCGCACACACATAGTTGATTTACATCAAAAAAAAGGGCTTATTTGAGACTTTTTCTTCTAAAGATTTGGAAGATACCGAAAATCGTCGTACCTTTGCATCGTCAATAAGACAAAAGGTTATTAGGTTTTTAGGTTAAGATTGTTAGTTGTTTAGGTTTAGTTTTAGGTTTTAGATTGTTAGTTTAGGTAACAGGTATTAGAAAAGGTAAGAAAAAAGATTGTTTATTCAGAGATTAACAGTGTTCAATAGGATTAAGTTGAAAAGGTAAAAAAGAATGTTATAGGATTAACAAATGATGACGCCTGTGTAGCAGAATTTCTGCTTCAGGCTCTGAAATGGAGAGGAACTTAAAATGAAGTCAATCTCCTTTGAGTTATGAGAAATTTGGGAATATAACATTAAAAGTGCGCAAGAGTTCGTGAGAAGTCTTGCGCACTTTCTTTTTATCTCCCCTCACTTCATTTCTCATTTTTAATTTCTCATTTCTCATTTTATTGTCTTTCTTTTGGAAAAAATTCCAATTTTTATTTTGTATTACCGATGAAAAGTCGTACTTTTGCAGAAAAGTGTTGTAATATGGCTAAACATCCTCTTTGGAAAGATGAATACTGGCTTTTGCTATTGCAATTATACCAGAAAAAGCCAATGGGCGTTAAACCTCTCTATTCGAAAGGCATGGTCAATCTGGCTCTGGAGCTGCATATTGCCCCAGAAGTTCTCCACGAACAGATGTTCAAACTCAGAATGGTCACCCCACGCATCAAGAGGCTTTGGGATAAATATGGAGACAACCCTAAAAAGTTGGCTCGTGATATCCATTTGCTCAAGAAAATGGAAGGATGTGGAAATGCAACACAATTCTATCAGGGGGTTTCCATCAGGGAATCATTCGAACACGACTGGGAACCTATCGAAGCCGAACCTTCGCTCACTCCCGTCAAGCTGATCATCATCCTCGACCTTTATTTCCAGCTCACACCAATCACCATGGTGCCGGAAACACCAGAAATCATTGATCTTGCCAAACTCATCAAAACCAGCACGAAGGTGATAGTAGAGGCCATGAATGTGTTCCAGATTTGCGACCCATATCTCAACAGAAACGATGTGGTGATCAGCCATCTGATAGACCCATGCAGCAAAATATGGCAGCGGTATGGAAACGGAAATCCTGATAAACTCTACAAACTGGCATTGGAACTGAAAGAATACTTCAAGTAAGATAGGAAAAATACTTCTAATAAGAAGATATAACTTTTTAAGTAACTTGGAAAGAACTTATTTAAAAGACACGAAACATGACTCAAAAACTCATTCAGACACAGGAGCAGAAACTACAACAGCTCCAGCGACTCTCCGCCCAACAGATGTTACAGGTGAAGATGCTGGAGATGCCGCTCAACGAACTGGAGGATAATATCAATGCCGAACTGGATGATAATCCTGCCTTGGAAACTGAGAATCCGGACGATGCACTCATGGGAGAGGGCAACGAAGACCGTTCGGCTCTGGATGATTCTGACAACAGTAATGACGATGAATTTGGAGACGATGCCTACGAAGCACAGTCGGAAAAAGAAGAAAGAAAGGACGAACTGGATCAGGCATTGGAAAGTATCGGAAAAGACGACCAGATGCCCGACTACAATACTGACAGATATAATACGCAGAACGCCGACTACGAGGAAATGGTTTATGGCGATACAACTTCCTTCTACGATAAGTTGAAGGAACAGATGGACATGCAGATACTCACGGATAAAGAAAAGCAAATCATGGAGTATCTGATTGGTTCGCTGGATGAAGACGGATTGCTCCGCAAAGACCTGGACAGCATCTGCGATGAGCTCATCATCTACCATAATATTGATGTAAGCGAAAAGGAAATTGAGCATGTGCTCCACAAACTCCAGTCGTTCGATCCTGCCGGTGTGGGCGGAAGAAGCCTACAGGAATGCTTGCTGCTGCAAGTAAAAAGACTGCCTAAGGGAGTGCTGCGAAAAACCATGGAGGAAGTATTCGAGGATTATTTCGACGAATTTACCAAGAAACATTGGGATAAAATCAAGTCTGGACTGGAACTCAACGAAACCCAGTTGGAGACACTCAAGGACGAGATACGCAAGTTGAATCCTAAGCCGGGCGCATCGCTTGGCGAGACTGACGGACGAAACATGCAGCAGATCAACCCCGACTTCATCGTAGATACAGCCGATGACGGAACCATTACATTCACGCTCAACCGAGGCAATATGCCAGAGCTGACCGTATCTCCTTCCTTCACCGACATGATAGAAACCTACAAAAAGCACAAGGATCAGATGAGCCGGAAAGACAAGGAAGCCCTGCTCTATGCCAAAGAGAAAGTAGATAAGGCTCAAGGCTTTATCGAAGCCATCAAGCAGCGCCGACATACGCTCATCATTACCATGAAGGCTATCATCGACATCCAGAGGCAGTTCTTCCTGGATGGTGACGAGGCTGACCTCAAGCCGATGATTCTCAAGGATGTAGCAGAAAGAACGAAACTTGACATCAGTACCATTTCACGAGTAAGAATCGAGAAATATGTACAGACCAAATGGGGCATATTCCCACTCAAGTTCTTCTTTACAGACAGCTATACCACCGAAGACGGCGAGGAACTGTCAACACGCAAGATCAAGATTGCCCTCCAGCATCTCATCGAAAACGAGGATAAGAAGAAACCTCTCAGCGATGATGCTATTTCCAAGGTCATGAAGGAAAAGGGATTCCCTATTGCACGACGCACCGTGGCTAAATACAGAGAGCAGTTGGGCATCCCGGTAGCACGATTGAGAAAATAAATTCAGGAAAATATACAAAAGGTTACATACAACATAGTTTGTTATGAAAGAGAAAAATATCATATTGGCGGCACGCATCATGAGCATGATCTTCACCCCTTTCTACCTGCCATTGGTAGGACTGGTGGCTCTGTTTCTGTTCAGCTATATGTCGCTGCTGCCATTGGCATATAAGTTGCCGATGCTGCTCACGGTGTATATCTCCACCATCCTCATGCCCTCCCTGCTGATACACCTATACCGCAGGTTTCAGGGATGGACCTCCAAGGAATTGGGCAGGAAAGAGCGCCGCATCGTACCCTACCTGATATCAATCCTGTGCTATTTTGGCTGTTTCTTTCTGATGGAATACCGCAACACGCCGAGAGTAATCAGCATTATCCTGGTAGCGGCATTGGTGATACAGATGGTATGCGCACTCATCAATGTATGGTGGAAGATCTCCACCCACACGGCAGCCATCGGAGGAGTAGCAGGAGGACTGGTAGTCTATTCGATTGCCTTTTCCTTCAATCCTATCTGGTGGCTGGCATTCGTCATCCTGCTGGCAGGCATGGTGGGTACAGCCCGCATGATTCTCCGTCAGCATACGTTGGCGCAGGTGGTAGCCGGATTTCTCGTTGGAGTAGTGTGCGCTCTCTTTATTATATAAGTAAGGTGAGCATTCATTAGATGATAGAACAAAAAATCATTAATATTAAATATAAAAGCAAATGAAACCATTAGTTAGCATTATCATGGGCAGTACCAGTGACCTGCCTGTTATGGAAAAAGCATGTAAGTGGTTGAATGACAACCAGATTCCTTTTGAGGTAAATGCCCTCTCTGCTCACCGCACTCCAGATGCAGTAGCAGCATTTGCCAAAGGAGCTAAAGACCGTGGTGTGAAGGTTATCATCGCAGCTGCAGGTATGGCTGCTGCCCTTCCTGGCGTGATAGCAGCAGAAACACCGCTGCCAGTTATCGGTGTGCCTATCAAGGGTATGCTCGATGGTCTGGATGCCATGCTCAGTATCATTCAGATGCCTCCTGGCATTCCTATCGCCACAGTAGGTGTCAACGCAGCTCAGAACGCAGCTATCCTGGCTGCAGAGATGATTGCATTGGGAGACGAGGAAGTGGCAGAGAAGGTGCAGGCATGGAAGGCTGGTCTGGATGTAAAGATCGAGAAGGCCAACAAGGAGCTGCATGAAATCAAATACGATTATAAATGTAACTAATATATCCTGATATGCCCCTTCCCTGGGGCATATCTCATCTTATACATTATGGTAGATTTATTCAATTATACCCGACGCACTTCTTCTGTTGCCCATGTCGGAGAACTTGACTTAGGCGGTAACAATCCTATCCGCATCCAGTCGATGACCACTACCAATACCAATGATACCGAGGCTTGTGTACGTCAGGCAGAGGAAATCATCAAGGCTGGTGGCGAACTGGTGCGCTTTACCACCCAGGGCTCCCGCGAGGCTGAAAACATGAAGAATATCAATGCGGGAATCCGTGCCGATGGTTTCACCACTCCGCTCGTGGCTGACATCCACTTCAATCCGAATGTGGCTGATGTAGCTGCACTCTATTGCGAAAAGGTGCGTATCAACCCAGGCAACTACGTGGATCCTGCCCGCAAGTTTATCAAGCAGGAATATACCGACGAGGAATATGCCCACGAACTCCAGAAGATTGAGGAACGATTTGTTCCTTTCCTCAATATCTGCAAGGAGAACCATACTGCTATCCGCATCGGCGTAAACCATGGTTCGCTCTCCGACCGCATCCGCAACCGCTATGGCGATACTCCGGAAGGCATCGTAGAGAGTTGCATGGAGTTTCTTCGCATCTGCAAGAAAGAGAATTTCCACGATGTGGTCATCAGTATCAAGTCATCCAATACCGTGGTGATGGTGCGCTCTATGCGTCTCTTAGTGGATGAGATGGAGAAGGAAGGAATGAACTACCCTCTTCACCTGGGCGTTACCGAAGCCGGCGAAGGTGAAGATGGAAGAATCAAGAGTGCCGTGGGCATCGGTGCGCTTCTGGCTGATGGCATCGGTGATACCGTGAGAGTAAGTCTGAGCGAGGAACCTGCGGCTGAGATTCCTGTAGCCCGCCATCTGGTGGATTATATCGGAAAGAAACAGGGGCAGCTGATGATTCCTGCTACGGCTTGTCCTTCTTTCGACTGGTTGCACCCTACTCGCCGGGAAACCGAGGCTGTGGGCAATATCGGTGGCACTCAGGTGCCTGTAGTCATCAGCAACCGTATCAATGGCGAGAGTACGATTTGCAAGAATAAGGATGCCCAACCCGACTATATTTATATAGGTGGAAAGATGCCTAAGCAGTTTGTGCCGGGACAGAGCTATATCGTAGATTACAATGTCTATGAGACCCTCAACTGTAAGCCGGAGACTACGGGTGCCAAACTCTATCCTATCTTCCCTGCTATGGCTATGCCGTTCATCGCCAGCATCAAGGCAGACATCAAGTTCCTCACGCTCCAGTTTGGTACTCCTGCCGAAGAATACATCGCTTGCTTGAAGAATCATCCGGAGGTGGTAGTCATCTGCGTCAGCAATCACCAGAACCGTTTGGGCGACCAGCGCGCATTGGTTCATGAGATGATGAATGCCGGCTTGAAGAACCCTGTTGTCTTTGCGCAGATGTACCAGCACAGCAAGGAAGAGAAGAGCGACTTCCAGTTGGAGGCTGCTGCCGACATGGGTGCGCTGATGATAGATGGTCTGACCGATGGTATCTGGTTGATGAACAATGGCGACATCCCTGCCCAGACCATTGATGAGACTGCTTTTGGAATACTTCAGGCAGCTCGTCTGCGTACCAGCAAGACCGAGTATATCAGTTGTCCTGGTTGCGGAAGAACCCTCTACGATCTCCGCGAAACCATTGCCAAGATCAAGGAGGCCACCAAGCACCTGAAGGGTCTGAAGATTGGCATCATGGGCTGCATCGTGAATGGTCCTGGCGAAATGGCAGATGCCGACTATGGCTATGTGGGCGCCGGTCCTAACAAGGTAAGCCTCTACCGCAAGCAGGTTTGCATAGAGAAGAATATCCCGCAAGAAGTGGCAGTAGAGCATCTGCTTGCCCTCATTGATGCGGATAAGAAATCAAGATGATATAAATCGAATTTACAAACAGCCGTGTTCTAACACGGATTGTACTTCATAGATTAAAATTGAACTCTTGAAGTCCTCGGTGCGAGATGCATCGGGGACTTTTTTTGTGTACTTCTACATTTATATCAGGACATCCAGAAAGTTTTCTGCACATATACAACTTTTCTTTGAAAAATACTGAGATTTTTCCAAATATTCGTGTGTTTATAAAATAAAAGTTTCTTCCAATTTTCTTGCTTATTACGAATAAAAGTCTTAAATTTGCAGCAGACTTAGGAGAAAGCCGAATATCTTGGAACAAATAAGTGATAATATGGTATAGCGTATGAAACAGGTAGAAGAAAGATACATCAGCTTGCTGACCGACTTCGGTTTCAAGCGAATTTTTGGAACAGCAATGAACAAGGATTTGCTCATTTGCTTCCTCAACAGCTTGTTTAATGGCAGACAGGTTGTGAAGGACGTATCGTATCTGAACCCAGAGCACGTGGGAGATGTCTATACCGACCGCAAAGCCATCTTCGATGTCTATTGTGAGGGCGAAAACGGCGAGAAGTTCATCGTTGAAATGCAGAATGCCTACCAGATGTATTTCAAGGACCGCTCCCTTTTCTACTCTACTTTCCCGATTCGCGAGCAGGCACCCAAGGGGAGTGACTGGGATTTCAAACTCAATCATGTCTATACCGTAGCGCTGCTCAACTTTAACATGAACGAGGATGCCTTCGACAAGGAGAAAATCCGCCATCATGTACAGTTGTGCGATACCGCTACCCACAAGATTTTCTACGATAAGTTGGAATTTATCTATGTAGAGATAGCCAAGTTCAACAAGCCCCTGGAAGAACTGGATACGCTCTACGAGAAGTGGCTCTATGCCCTGAAGAATCTCTATAAGCTTACACAGCGCCCTAAAGAACTGTGCGACAAGGTCTTCGATCGCCTCTTTGAGGAAGCCGAAATAGCCAAGTTTACTCCGCAGGAAATGAGGGAGTATGAAGCCAGTAAAAAAGCATATCGAGACATCAAAAATTCCATTGATACGGCAAAGCAAGAAGGTCTTGCGGAGGGTATTGAAATAGGCATGGCGAAAGGCAAACATGAGGCCAACACTGAAACGGCACAACGTTTGCTGGCAATGGGACTTTCTGCCGAACGAGTTGCCAAGGCAACCCAGTTACCTTTGAATTTTGTCGAGAATTTGGGCAACTCATAAAACGAATGGCATATGAAACAGGAAATGAGGGAGTATGAAGCTAATAAAAGGCATAACGCGATATGAGCCAAAACTCCCTAGAGATAGCTAAGAATATGCTGGCTATGAATATTGATGAAGCAACCATCCTAAAATTGACGGGGCTGTGCCTGGATGAATTCAGACAGCTGAAATTTTTAAAATTTAATAAAGATAGGATCTCCCTATAGGCTAGATACAAACGCTGTCTTGCTTATAGGGAGTTTTTGGGTAGCGATGAAAACAGGTTATTTAGCTTTGCTTATCTATATCCTATCATTATGAGTATAGGGAAAATCCTATGCTATATTAGGGTTTATTCTATCCATATATCACAAAAAACATTTAATTTTGCAGCAGAAAATGATAATAATATAAAATTATGGAAAAAACAAAGAGATGCCCTTATTGTGGCGAAGAAATTCTCGCAATTGCGAAGAAATGCAAACATTGTGGGGAATGGTTAGATGAAACTCATCCCTTAAAGGAAACAAAAAACGCTCCTGCCTGTGGAGAATCTATTGCTGCAGATGCAAAAGTATGTCCTATATGCAATGAACCTACATATGCTTTGGATGAAACAGAAACTCTTTCAGATACTTCTGATTCAAAAGGAGCAACTGTAATTAATGACGGACACATTCTTTACTGTAAAACATGCAAGGAAAAGATCAGTTCAAGCGCTCAGATATGTCCTAATTGTGGGGATACTGATCCTTTTTATTTTGACGACATAACCAACAAACGCAAGAAAGTAGGTCTTGGATGTGCAACCATAGTTATTTTAGCCTTTGTCATGACATTTATATTTAGAGCTTTTGGGTCTAAACATGGAATATTAACTTGGAGTTCTGCCGAATTTTGGATCTTTGTATTCGTTATATTGGGCATTTGGGGTTTACAAAAATACTTCTCATATTCCAATATGAAAGAACATAGAGATGAAATGGATAAGATTTTCAAATCGAAGAATGACTCCCTGGCTCTTGAAATATGGAAGAAGGAATTAGAAGAGAAAAATAATAATTAAACTCATTAAAAAATTATATGAAAAGAATTATTTTGTGTATATCTATGTTGTTCATGGTAATGGTATTTACTCATGCACAAGAGAAAGCTAACGTATTGGTTGAGAAGTTTACTGCAGAAGGCGGTTATACTGACAGTGATATACGAACTTTAAGGGAAAATGTTATTAGAGCATTAGTCAAGACTATGCGAGTTAACGTTTTAGATGCAGAAAACTGTAAAGCCACTGACAAGCAGTATACTTTGCTTAAAGGTCATCTTCAAAAACCAGCCGTATCCAGCCAAACTGTAGAAGATAAAGGAGAAAGATTTACGCTGACAGAAGTAAACCTTAACTATGTTATTACTATGATTAAGCCGAATTCGCAGGAATCTTCTACTTCGTTTATGTTCACAACCAGAGGTAACAGCATGAGTGGCGAGGCTGATGCGATTGCTGATGCATGTAAGATGGTAAAGTTAAGCATGACCAAGATGATGGAAAAGGTGTTTCCTGTGGTTGGAAAGATTGTATTAATTGACAATGCTAAAGATGATAAAGCTCTGACCGTCTATATTAATCTGGGAGCATCAAACGGAATTAAAAAGGGACAGAAGTTTGATGTTGCCATCATGAAAGACGTAGCTGGAGAGCAAGTAGCCCAAAATATTGGAACATTGACCGCAACAGAAGTTTCTGATACAAAAACTCTTTGTAAAGTCAATAGTGGCGAGGTTGACATTTTCTCATCTGTAAATTCCAGTGTAGATATGGTTGTCAAAACCCGTGAGAAAAAGGGACTTTTAAAAGGATTAGGCGATGTTATGGGAAATGTATATGGTGGTAGCGGATTCATTGCAGACTCTGGTATGCAAGTGGAAAAATCTACAGAGAATACAATTTCGGCTACTTCAGTAACTGGTAATGTTGGAACAGCAGCATCAAGTCAAAAGACCGGTTCAACAAGTAAGTTCAGCTACTATGATTTTATTTCCGAACCTAATGGGCGTAAATACATCGAACCAATTCTTGATTGGTCTGCAAACAAAGCTACTATCACAACTTATATGAAGGAAGCAGGCTATGTGAAGAGCGATGAAGACATGTTAGCTTTTGACAGCGATGATGATGATGACCCTCATAGTCCATCCATCATGTATATGATAATAAATGGTCAGTACTTTAGTGCTACATCTATGCTTATGCAAGTTAAAAAGGAAAACGTTTTAACATGGATGAAGCAGCATTACATCTATAAGGGGAAAAACAATGGAGGCCTTGCCGATTTGCATAATTTTATTTCTAAAGATAAGAAAACAAGTATTATGGTCAGTTTTATGAATCTGAATGAATCAGAGTATTCAACTGTTACCATAGCATACCAAAAAGAATTGTAATTAATTGATCTGAAGATGAGGGTGTGTCATAAGTCTGTGACGCACCCTTTTTTTTGTGTACTTCTACATTTATATCAAGGCTACCTTTGAACTGAACATCCATAGGATTCTTATTTTTCCACCAGTATCTCCTTCTCTTCATAACGGTCGAAGCCGATGCTCATATCAGCACCATGCTCCCGAAAGATGGAGAGAAGGCGTTCTTGTATGTAGGGAGGAATGTCAATCTCGCCACTCCTTGCCTTATAAAACCTGCGACGGGTATAAGGCGTATGGGAATAGAAATAACGGGTTCTGCCCGATGGGATGGCATTGTAGATGCGCAGGAATCCCCTCGCACATACTTGCTTTTCTGCTACAAGATGATAGGGACACTTCTCGCCTTCACTCACCAGATGCGCTCCGAACAGCGCAAACTGCAAAACGAAGTGCCTGACAGTCTGCTCCTGCCGTTCCTACACCATGTAAACGATGCCTATGAGATGGGAAAGGAAGTAAACCGGCTGACATTTACTGCTGAAGAATACATCAGCCTGCTCTCTGCTACTGCCAAATGGCAACTTCTGGAACAGCGAATTTACGAATGTCTGAATCCAAATGAAATAAAACCGCAGTTCGACAATGAGGTTTTTGTAACGGTACTCAACGGAAGACCGGTAAAAATGGAAGAATTGAGAAAAACGATTTCGCTGATGGTGAAGTTGGTAAACAGGAAGAACCAATGGTTCTGCGTATGGAGCGTACTGAAACACCACAATCTTTTAGGCAACTATTCTCATGAGGCTTTTGCCCGTCAGATGATGAGCAGCTACTGGTTTGGCGACGTAGAAGACTACAAGCGTTTTTCTGGCGATACCTTGCGTGAATACAAGCGTTACTTCTCCGACTACGACTACACACAATGGGATAATGATGAGTTTCTGGAGCAGAAGCAGCTGTTCGGCATGACCAAATGGTCGAACTCTCTCTGCCAGAAGTTTCAGAAGCTATGCCAGGAAATGGAGCAAGCCATCGTGGGGTGGAAATACTTATAACCTCTTGATTTCCAAAATAATATTAAAGTTCACAAGTTTGTGGTCCACAAACTTGTGAACTTTATTTTTTTTGCGTACTTTTGCATCAGAAATCAAGACTAAAGGCATTATGGGCTGCATCATGAATGGTTCTGGCGAAATGGCAGATGCCGACTATGGCTATGTGGGCGCCGGTCCAAACAAGGTAAGCCTCTACCGCAAGCAGGTTTGCGTAGAGAAGAATATCCCGCAAGAAGTGGCAATAGAGCATCTGCTTGCCCTCATTGATGCGGATAAGAAATAAAGATCGCGAATTCAACAAGCATCAAACAATTATGGAGTTACTGACTTTCATTTTCTCAATCGCCCTGGCAATCGAGCTGGGCATAGCGATTTGGTTCAACACGGAGTCTGACCAGAAATGGATAAACAACCTTTAATGTGTTAGACAGAGCGAAAAGAATAACCGCTGTTGTCATGTGCTATTCGGTTAGTGTTTGCACTTTATGTGCTGTACGTCCTCAGCGGAAACCTATCGTTGTTATGTGCTATTAAGTTAGTTTTTGTCTCTCCAATGAGGCTGGACGTGACAGGTAGGCCTACCCTCGATGCCTTGGCATCGAGGGTTTTATTATGTTCTCAATCTTTTTCGAAAAATACGCTAAAATCTGCAGAATAGCTTAAAATGGGCAATCTATGATGATTTTACCTCAATGGAGACTATGATTTAACAACATTCTGCATGCATTTACCATCAAACAACACTCTTTGGCTGCAAAAATACTAAAAAGAAGTAATTTACAAGCCAAGATTGTTATAAAAACATTAAAAACAATGGCAAATATCAGCAAATCTTTTGCTTATTCGCATTTTTGCAATATATTTGCAGCGAAAATAAATAAAAAACATGATGTAAGAGACTTGCATCTTCTCAGACTAAATATGTAAAGAAATTAACAGATAAAATCATATAGAATAAATATGAAGGAATTAGTGGGTATTATATTATTGACAGTTTTGGTAGTATTTGGTTCACGCAACTCCAATACAGATGTGTCTCTTGTGGGAACATCTCCGAAACTATTTGATGTATGCCAAGTAAGCACAGGTAATCCTGACTATAGAAATAAAGAGTTGTTTATAAACGAATTGAAAAGAAAATGTAAATATCCTATTGAGTTTCAAAAAAATAATTTGGAGGCATACGTTGCTATTGAGTACAAGACAGACCAACGAGGATATATTGTAAAAAAAAGAGTAGCTATTTGCGACAATAAAAAATTCAAAAAGATAACATTGGAAATATTCAATCAAGTTAAAACTCTCAAAATAGCCACAACAGAGAAAATAGATACAATCTACTTCCAATACAAGATACAAGGTTCACCAACTTTAATCCATTCAAAAGTAGATGTCAAGATTATCGGCTATGGCTACAATAATAAATCAATTTTAATGAAGTAACTTGATTTATCATAATAAATAAACACATCTGAATTTTCATCAACCCCAATTAAAACAATAGCATGACTTCACCTCAAATCCACAACTAAGCCCTTCAACGTCCTTCTTGTGTGTACACGTCCTCTCATTACTGAATTATCAGATAAATTGAGGCTGAAGCACCCACTTCTGCCTACAATATCCCCTTACGCCCGCAATGCGACTTGAGACAATACGCATATCATACCCATAAGTTATAGGCGTTATCCTAAGAAACCACTGTTCATATCATCGAAGATACGTTCCTTTCATCAGTTTCTTTATCGCTCTGAGAATAGTGTCAGAACGATAAAGGGGCTAACGCAAGAAAATATTTCATACACATCAGATACTGGTAAGAACTACGATTTCAATACGGCTGACACTCTCAATACTTTACTACTCAATTGTATGTTTGCATCTGGCCAACTGAAAGAGGGTGAGAAGTATGATGCAAAGCCTACATACAAGAAGTTCTCGCTCTACAAAGACATCTTTGCTCTCATAGGTTGGAAAACAGAGGTAATCAATGGCATTGTGTTTGAATTGAACTCTATCCTTGTTGAGAAGTGGAAGGGTAAAGCATATCGGCTGTTTTTCACAAAAGTTATACGACCGGTTTACTCATGAGATGCCTCTCCATCCATTCACTTTAGCGGAAACAGAAGAACTGTGTACCAGTAAGCAGCCAGAAAGATTAAGTGTTCGCGCAGCTCTATAAAAGCCAAAAGCACGACCATCTTCTCAGATAGCCGTGCCAATAATATTTTTCAAAACCACTGTTTTGCAAGAGAGAGATTGTATTTATTTCTTCAATAATTCATCAATAAGCTTAGAAGTCTCTGGGCTTGATGGTCTTGGCGCATCAGCCTTGATAATCTTTCCTCCACGATCAAGCAAAATGAAACGAGGGATGCCATTGATGAGATATTTATTCATAAACTCATCCTTATTACCCATGTGTAACTGAATACCCTTCATGTCACCCTTTTGAATGCGCTTTTCCCAAGCCTGCTTGTTTTGGTCGCAGGACAAACCGACGAAGTAGATGTCCTTACCAACGTATGCCTCCTCCAACTTGGTCATATAAGGAAGTTCACCACGACAAGGGCCACACCAGGTTGCCCAAACATCGATATAAACATATTTACCCTTCAGAGACTCCAAGGAAACCATCTTACCATTGATATCAGGACAATTAAAAGAAGGTGAAGGATTACCAGCTCTCAAAGCTTCCCATTGCTTGCACAAATTGTCAAACTTCTCTATATTCTTGGCATCTGTTACATTCTTGTGGAAGTATGCAATCACTTCATCATTTCCATCCAATCCAGAACCAGAAACCACACTATAAAGATAAGCATTAGTTACATAAGATTTCACTTGAGCATCTGCAACATGAGCATCCATGAAGTTCATAAATTCTTGTTTTCTATCACCACCCTTAAAAATCTGACACAAAATAGAATTCGTGATAAACTCTCCGTATTCAGGATATTCAAACAAACTACCATCCATAACAGTCAATTCCTTCAACTTGGTATAATAGGCAGCAGAAGGCACAAATGACTCTAATTTATGAATATAAGGATAATATGACTTATATAAAGTGAACTTAGAATAAGACTGCAATTTCAAATGTTCTTGTTCTTTCTTAGTGAATTTAGCAGGTAAACCCGCCTTTTTCAATAAGGCCAAGTTAGCCTCATATACACTATCATTACTCTTGATAAAAGCAGCCTCATCCTTGCCAAAATCATTAAAGCCAAGAAATGCAAAGCGAGTTTTCAACAAATAGTTATTGACAGATGCCAAATCACCAGTACAATTGAAAACACGAGATTCTGTATCATAATCTACAGTCAGATCTTTATCAGACTCCAGATATAAATTACGACTGAAAGATTTACCATAACGTACCTGTACGTACTGTGGAGTGAAACCATCCTTTTTTACAGTGACTACACCATTCACTACATCTACATCCATTATTTCATTGGATGCACACCAAGTCAACTTCAACTTTGCTCCTTCCTCTGGATGAACAATTTTAAAAGTATAAGTTCCTGCGTGCATTGACATAGCGGCAAGCCATGTCAATGCAATACTAAATATTCTTTTGCTAATCATTTATTGATATTATTAGTTGTATTACTTTGCAAATTGAAAACCATCAAGACAGAACCAAGCAGGTGTACGCATTTTACCATTTTCATCCTTATCAGAGGAATCTAAATAGAATACAACCTTATCAACAGTACCCAAAGCCGTAAGATCCATCTTCATCCAATCAGCTACTACATAATCCCAAGTAGGATGGTCTGCGTTATGTCCTTTCTTGCAAGCCAAGTCGAAACTAACACTTCCTGTTTCACTACCAGCAAGGTAACCCTTAGCTGTAACTATGAAATAGTCATTTTCCCCAAACTTCTTTACACCGCCTTCAACGTATGTATGCCAAATTCCCTTTGGTTTGCTGGGAATATTAGGATTTTGCATAGGATGTTCCGCTGTTCCGTATGTATCACCATAAGTCATAGCAAGATAATCCCATGTTGTATTAGATACAAGAATGTACTCAATCTTCTTTGGCTTGTCCAAAGTAAAGTAAGCATCATCACCATTGATATGGCAAACCAAATATGTACCTGTATTATTAGGCTTGGTTGACCAAACACTATAGCGCATAGAGTCAACAGCTGTCTCGTCACCTCCCCACGTGAAAGAGCGCAAAGAACGATTACTATAACAGAAACCACCTGCCAATTGTTTACCAGCCTTCACTGTATTGAAATTCATACCCGCAACAGAGAACCCATTGTCAGGAATGACATGAGAGAAACGAGTTGGAATCTCTAATTCCGAAAAAGTGATATTATCGGCATGAGGAATGACCAAATCCATATCATCACTACATGACGCCATCAATCCTCCAAAGAGAACTAACATACTAAATATAATCTTCTTCATTGTCTTATCTTATTACTTATTTTTATTATTCAAGTCCAGGATTTTGCTCTATAACATTGCTATGAGCATGAATCTCATCATCAGGAATAGGCCAGCAATACTGATTCTCACTAAAATTGACTTCTGGCTTTAATGTATAAATCCATGGTTTTCCATCATGCTCGAAACGTAAAGATGCAAACCAAGGGGTTTCATTCTCCATGAACAAAGCCACTACGTATTCCTTGAAAATCGCATCCATCAATTCCTGATGTGTACTGATACCTGTGACAGGTTCCATTACAGGATTGGTGTATTTGGCTCTCATCTCATTCAGAGGAGCCAAAGCACCCTGAATATCAGAAGGATTAGTTCGAGCCAACAATTCAGCTTTCATCAAATATAACTCGGCATAACGCATAGGATAAGTAGCATACATATCATTCTTTCCTGCATAGCGGCCGCGATGATAAAGCTTGGTCAAGATATTGTCTTTAGTACTGGTATCCCATGTTTCTGGAGCACGAGCAGTACCAAAAGTTACATCATGGCGTGCATCATTATCAAGCCATTCCTGAACCAAATCCGTAAACTTATTGCTATAATAGAAGCCGTATGAGTACATAAATTCATAACCAGAAATACCATAATAAGAATCCGTATTATCACCCAAATAATGTGAGAAACAGTTTTCCTTGGAATTCCAGCCATTTTCGTAAAGTTTAGCCAAATCGGTTTCCATCTGCCAACCAGAATTGTTTGCCAATAATTCGTTGACCAATGTCAAAGCTTTAGCATAATCTCCTTCCCATCCACGAACCAGCAACAACTTTGCATGCATGGCCTTGGCAAAGAGTTTATTCATACGATATGCTGTAGTATAATCAGGAGCATTCTGTTCTGCAAACTCTAAATCATCAAGAATATATTGATAACTCTCACCTACTGTACTTCTGCCTACCATCAAGTTAGACAATTCAGAAGTCTGGTCACGATAGATGATACCGTATGGAGAATCAGCCTTGTCAAACCAATGTCCATAGAGCCACAATAATTCCAAATTACAATAGCCACGAAAACAACGAGCCTCGCCTAAGAGTGAGTTTTTGTCAGCTACAGAAGGAAAACTACTATCATCCAACTTGTTTATACCATTGATGGCAGCATTACAAGTATTAATAATATCATATAACTGAGACCATTGACTGGCAGTAGCACTTGAACTCTGCTTATAGCTCATAGAATACATCTCATTGCTATATGTCCAAAATCCAGCCATACACTGAAGGTAAGAATACAAATATCCTCCCAGATTAGAACCACCAGTCTCATATACACCATAAATGCCGTTTACAGCATTTTTTGCACCAGAATAATCCAAGACTGCATTATCTGTAGTCAAGGAATGCTTTGGAGTTTCTGTAAGATAGTCATCACAAGCTGTAAAGCACAAACTTCCAGCCAGCAACAAACTGAATATTTTAATTTTCTTCATTGTTTCTTTATTTAATCGTTACTTTCACGCCTACATTAAATGTCTTTGCAGAAGGATAAGTACTATAATCTGTACCATATCCATACAATCCCGCACCAGCATTGAAGTTACCCTGAGGATCCATGCCTGGATACTTCGTTATGGTAAACAAGTTGGTTGCCTGGAATGTCAACTCTATTCCTTTAACCACAGACTTACGGAACCATTCCACAGGGAACTTGTAAGAGAGGTTTAAGGCACTCAGACGCATATAAGAAGCATCATGCAACCAGCGGTTTGTAAATACACTATTCTGACCCATACCATAGTGAGTTACTACAGGATACTTTGGATTGTTATTGCCAACCATTGTATAGCTATCTTTCACTATATTCAATGTATTATACACATTGGTACCGCCAAATGTAGAAGCTTCATCACTCCAATAACGCTGACCACCTATAGAATAGGTAAATGTCAAATTACACATCAAGCCTTTCCAATACAATGTAGTGCCAAAACCTCCAAACATATCAGGAATGGCATCACCTATATAAGTACGGTCACCATCAGCAGTAATCTTTCCATCACCATCAAGATCGACAACATAGACATCACCTACATTTTCTGTCCATGAAGTAACACGATAGTTGGTTGGTTTTCCTGTAGAAGGATCAATTGGTTTACATGCCCAAACTTCCTCGCCATTTTCATACAAACGACCTGCATCTACATATCCATAAAAACGACCTAACTTGCCGCCTTCCTCTATCTTGTAGTTGGCATAGGCTGTACCACCCAAGTACTTGGCAACTCCATTCAATTTCTCCAAGATTCCACGGTTATGAGCTGCATTGAAGTTGACCTCCCAAGTCATATCATGATTCTTGATGATATCTGCAGTAATATCGAATTCTATACCAGTATTACTAATGGCACCTATATTCTGGTCAGCAGAGGAGAAACCTGAAGAAATCGGAACAGGACGATTTGTTATCAAGTTATCAACATACTTACGATACCAACCAAACGAACCACGGATACGGTCATCCAAAAAACCATAGTCAAGACCTATATCCGTCTGTGTCTGAGATTCCCACTGCAAAGTGTTATTACCCAAAGTTGATGGATAAGTTCCAGGCTGATTATTGAACATATTAGAACCCATATAACTGGTATAGTCATAATAGCCTAAGTTCTGAGAACCTGTCAAACCATAAGAAGCTCTCAACTTCAAATAACTTACGACATCTTTCAGAGGTTTCATAAACTCCTCTTCAGTCATAATCCAACCTGCAGCTACTGAAGGGAAATAACCCCAACGGTTATCCTTACCAAAGCGAGAAGAACCATCAGTACGGAAAGTACCTGTTAATAAATATCTGTCGTTATACTTATATTGAGCACGAGCAAAGACTGAAACCAAAGAAGCAGCACTCTTGTTACTATTCATCTTACTTCTATTGGCAGCACTACCTAAGTTGGTCAAAATGTCATCATCAGGGTAGTTAGTACCAGAAGCTGACATATAATCAGTAGATATATGTTCTACGGAATGACCCAACATAGCTTGCAAGTCATGCTTGCCCATAGTTTTATAGAAAGTCAACAAGTTATCCCATACTATCGTATAGTTTTGTGTATCACTCTGAGATCCTGAGTTTGTGCCAGAATCATAATAACGGCGTGTGAAACTCTCTGACTTGGCATTGCCATACTGGGCATTCAAAGTGGTACGGAATTTCAAAAATTTGAAGATGTTATACTCCAAGAAACCAGATGCATTGATATTTCTGGAAACACTATAATTCAAGTCCTTCAATTCTACAAGAGGATTCTTTGTATAGTAGTCAATCGTATTGATAGTACCATCTTCGTTGTAAGCTGGATAATCAGGGCGCATTTTAATCAGGCGATAAATCATATTATCCTTCTGATTAGCACTACGGGAAGAAGCATCCATATTCATACCAAATTTCAACTTGTCAGAAACCATTGACTCAAAGTTGAAACGTCCACCAAAGGTTCGTGAATTACTACCCTTGACAATACCATCCTGATCCTTATAACTAACAGATGCATAGTAAGAGGTCTTAGGAGAACCACCACGAATAGAAACATTATAGTTTTGGACAGCAGCACTTTGGGTCATCATATCCCAATAGTTATCATGACCATTATAATAAGCATTTGGCAACCATAAGTTATCTATATCAGTCATATCCCATTGACTGGTATTAATCAGGTTGAACTTATCCAAATCCATGTATTTTTCATTAAAATAGGTCATGCCACCATTACGGAAAGCCTCCAACAAATTTGCTTTCTTTGAATAAGTCTTATACTCCTCGGCATTCAAAGTCTTCATATCGTTGGAATTAAGTTCCTGCCAACCATAACGAGCATTGAACTCGATGGTAGGTTTCATACCTTCAGAACCCGTTTTCGTAGTAACAATAACAACACCATTAGCTGCACGAGAACCATAAATAGCTGTTGCAGAAGCATCCTTCAAAATATCAATACTCTGTACATCGTTCAAATCCAAATTATACAAAGTATTGCTTACATCACCTGAAATACTGGCTGAATACTGTGGCACACCATCAATCACCCACAAAGGCTGACCATCGCCAGAAAGAGAAGACTGTCCACGGATAACCAAAGAAACAGGAGAAGTAGGAGAAGCATTGGAAATCATGACATTGACACCAGCAGCCTTACCTTGAATCATACTGGCAATATTAGAAGTCATTGGAGCCATCTCCACATCTTTCTCAGAAAGACGAGATACAGAACCTGTTAAATCTTTAGCCTTAGCTGTTCCATAACCAATAACTACAACCTCATCAAGCAACTGTTTATCATCGCTCAATGTAACTGTAATATTGCTAACGTTCTTACGACAATTAACAAAATAAGAAGAAGTTTTCATACCAAGAAACGAAACCAACAAGGTCTCACCCTTACCTTGGTCAAGATTCATCGTAAAATTACCGTTGAAATCAGTAACTGTACCTATACCCTTCTTGCCTTGCAACGTAACAGTTGCAGCAGGAATCGGATCACCCTTATCATCAAGCACACGACCAGAAATCGTAACCTTTGCAGCCTGTCCTACAGTAGAATTCGGAGAGATAACTTTGACAGAAATGACACCATTGTTTTGCGTATAGGTCACAGGAAGACCAGCTAACACTTGCTTCAATGCACTCTCAATGCTATTGGCTTTCACATTAGCATTCACTTTGTAGGCATCAAGATCCTCATAAGAGAAAATAATCTTGGTACTAAATCTCTCTTCCAACTCTTTCAATACCGAAGTCAAAGGCTTGGAACTGATCATTTGCTCATACTTCACACCATTAGTCTGGGCTACAGCGTAACTACCTGTATAACCAGACACCAGCAATGCCAAGCATGTAGAAAACAGAATTCTCTTCTTTCTCATAACAGCATTTTATTATTAATTAATGAATATTATTTCTCTTTTATATGCCATTATGACGTGCCTTTATCGAAACAGGGTACCCTAATTGAAAGAAAATTCGCCTAAAAAGTTCTATTTTGTAACTTTTTAGGCGAGATTCTTAATTATTTCAACGATACAAATGGTAAAATTTGAATAACTATGCAATATAAAACATGTCTCAGAAGACATCTTCCTTTATCACTACTTTAGAAGCGAATTTAAGAGACGGACATGACTATAGAAACGGTAATTACTCTATAACTATCACATTATCCTGAAGCTTGACATTAACCTCAGAACTCTCATTGAGCAACTTAAGAGCATTCTCTAAACTATCCTTTATATTGCACATATAATGGAAATGCTTGTTGAGCAATTGCTCGTCACGACAAACTATATTCACATCATATACTCGTCCCAACTGCTGTAAAATGGTACGCAAAGAAGCATTGTCGAAATACAAGACGCCATCCTTCCAACTCGTAAAGTCTTTAGGGTTGACATTCTGAACCATGACCTTGCCATTTTCTATATAAGCATCTTGTTTTGGGGAAATTCTCACCTTGCTCTGGTCAAGAGATACCTCCACAGAACCTTGTACCAAAGTGACGTGTACATCCTCATTGTTATAACAACGAAGATTAAATTCTGTACCTAATACCTTGGTTGAAACGGAATGAGTCTTGATAATAAAAGGAAGATTAGCATCATGATGTACTTTGAAATATCCCTCACCATAAAACTCTACATTACGATTGTCTTTACCAAAATTCTCTGGATATTTCAGGATACTCTTTGAATTAAGACATACTTCTGTGCCATCTGGCAAAGTAACAGTCTTCTGCTCTCCTGCTTTAATCTCAATCGTTTTTACTGATTCTGATACAGATACTTCATGAGATTGTGGAGATTCTATCTTAGCAATTTGATTTTCTACTGAATCCTTGACTTCCGCCATCGGTTTTTGACCCGGCTGCTGATGATTCCAGGTCATCAAGACTACAATCAGCAGAATAGCTGCAGCACTGGCTGCAATATAACGTAACAAAGTCTTGAATATCGGATGGCTCTCAGATTCTTCCTCCTCATATTCTTCTTCCATCTTATCTTTACTGAACTTATCCCATGCAGCATTCACATCAGGAACAGGTCCAAATTGGCGATTAGCGGCTTCGTCCAAATCCAGTATATCGCACAAGGTCTCCATGCCCACCTCGGATTCGAGTTGTGCATCTGAATGCTGAAGCATATCCTCTACAGAATCGTCCATTGCATCTAAGACTTGCTGTTTTATATCTTTTTCTTCTTTCATTGGAATCTTTTTTCTTTTAAAACGAAGTTTCGAGAAAATATGGTACCTTTAACGTCTTAATATTTCGTTAGAATAAGTTAAGTTTAGTAAAACTCAGCACCTTTGAATTTTTGCCGCATATAACTGAGTGCCTGCATGATATGTTTTTTCACGGCACTCTCACTGATATCCAACTCCGCCGCGACCTCTCTGTATTTCTTATGCTCCACATAACAGAGCTGTACAATCTGTTGGGTTCGCGGAGTCAACTCAGTTAAAGCACCCATTATCGCCTTTATTTTCTCTTCATGAACATCCCAATGGTCATAAACAGAATTGACCACCATTTCTGTTTCCTTCATACTCGCCAATACATAACGAGAACGAATATCCTGCCTACGAATATAGTCTAAGCTGACATTCTTTACTGTGGTCAACAGATAGGAAGAAATATTATCAACATCTTGATACCGGACTCTTTTCCAAACCAGTTCGAAAGCATCGGATACAACATCCTTGCTTACCTCGTCATCATGCAAGATGCGCAAGGCAAGGTAGTAGGCTTTGGAATAATTGTCCTTAAATAATTTTTCAAAGCTCTGTCTATCCATTCTCTCTCAATAATTTATCTCCCTTACAAATAAAGAAAATACAGTTTTACCCAAGACTATTGAGTAAGACTGTATTTTTTTTATATTTTCTCCTCTCTTACTTCACAATAGAAGTAACTGGATTTCTAACGCCCTTCATACCAATGAGGAAGGCCTTGGCACTACCAAACTTCAGGAACATGTCCAGACGTACGGGTACATGATTTTCATCATCAGTAATGTAGAAATCGACGATGCGCTTATACTTGCCCTTCTCATACTCCTGATAAGCCAGACGCAAACAACGATACTTCACACCATTGTCGGCCTTGATGGTTTCTCTGCCCGCAAACTTAATCTGGGCAGGAGTACGGCCATCGCCATCCACAATCGGGAACTTGACTACATAACCCTTCTTCCAGTTGGCAGGATCGAAACTACGGGCACGAAGGAAGATGTTCAGCATGTCAAATACGCAATCATCATAGCTGACTTTCTTCCAGGAATGAGAACCGTCATTGTGCTTACGATGCATCTTGACATGACACTTGCCGCCAGAATAGCTGTAGAAATCCTCATCTACCGTATATCGCTTGCCCTCACGAGCTCCCTTGCGGAAATACATCGGAGACATATCGGTACCCGTATAGCTCAAAAGCGTATCACGAAGGACAAAGAAATCATCTACCTTGTGATTTCCTCTCGTCACCAATGAGGTGCGATAAGCGGGCTTGCCATTCTTGGTACTCTGCACAATAGACATGCTGGCTGTACCAGCCTTCACCCACACAAACTTCCAGTTGTAATACAAATTGTAAGTGAGAAACTCACCCGACTTGAAGGCTGTATTACGGAAAGTACACTGGGCAGACACTGTAGTGCTGACCATCAGCAGTAATACTGCTATCCACAATGACTTCATTCTTTTCATAGTTCATCATATTTTAGGAATGTATTGTATACCAAGTTTCTTGGCACGCTCTACATTCTGGTTCTTTACTTTCTTCTCCTTGTCTGGCTTCTGCTTGGTGATGGCACCTGGCTTCTGGTGTGACAATGGTTTCTCCTTAGGATCCCAAGATTCCGTGACATCCCACTTCGCCTTACATTCGATAGCTCCAGGATAGTAATATACTTCTTCTGCCTGCTGGTCTTCATCATAACAGCCCGTATCCCACTTGCCGTTATTGTTGCGGTCCACTATCAGGCGCAAGTAATATTTCTGTGGCTTCAGATAATAAAATTCTGCCACACCATTGATGGCCTTCACTTCCTTGACTACCTGATCCTGACCATTGAGCAACTGTACAAGCAGCGGTTCGTCAGTCAAACTGGTGATATTGACCAGAAGAGTACCATACTCATCCAGCGAAGATACCTTGAATCCCTGTTTGATAGCCTTGGTAGCCAATCCGTAGATGTCTTCGAATGCCGCAGAATCCACTTCCAGACTATATTCGATATTCGGACGCCATTCGCCTCGCAACTCATATTCCCTCAACTTATTCGGAACCGGTTTAAACTCGAAAGGTGCCCGATACCAGAGCGTATCATGCTTGGCATAAAGATGAATGCCTGCCGTATCTGCCTTTGAGAGAGGCGTAGGGAACGTAAATCGGATGTTCTTATCCGGATCCAACTGGGATGAGACGCCCACCTGCACTTCCAATGGCTTGAGAGGCATGATGGAATCATAAGGCTCCCCTTTCTTCTTGAGTTTTTCCTGTTTCTTGGTCCAGTCTTCCAGTTCCTTGTTGAGCTGTTTCTGCCGCTTGGCGTATGGAGTCTTTGCCAATATCTCCAATGTATCAAGCTTATCCACCAATACGCCGGTACTGTCGGTCATGCGATAAGCCAATTCCATCCGCAGCGTGTCCTGATTGACCAACGCAGTATCTTTCAACCAGTAAGTAAGGGTATCCTTCTTCTCTGCTGCCTCCAGCAGGAAAGCATCTTTCTCATTGAAATTCAGACCCTTGATGGTAGGCAGGATGCTATCTCCATAACTGAAGAAGAGAGAGAAATTGTTGGGTTCCTTGCGCTCTGACTTCAGAAAATAGCGGTCGGTAAGCATTTCGGTGAATGCTCTCAGCACGATATCGTCTGGATAGAAATGGGTGTAATCCACCTGAGCGATAGACTTGATATGAAGGGTATCAATCCAAGTGGTATCCTGTCTGACGTCCGGCTTGCAGGAAGGTACGATGATGTCATGAGAGAAAGCTAATTTCTCGCTTTTCTGATTGAACATATAGTTGCCATCCATATCCTGCAAGGCATAGATGCGATAAGAGCCTGGTGCAATACCCTTCACTACAAAACGGCCACGGCTATCCGTACGGCTCACTCGGAGCATCGGCTTGGTCTTGAATGCAGAATCAGCCTGATCGCTATACAGACCCACTAAAATACCCTTGATCGGTTCCAGATTTTCTGCTTCGAGCACATATCCGGATACTTCCATGGTGTCGATAGCCTCGCCCGTAGAAAAACTATAGGTGAAGTTACCCATCGGATTGTTCTCATTGTTATCGCTGATAGCATCAGAGAAATCAATGGTATAAGTCGTATTCGGCTTCAGGGAATCGACCAGAGAGACGGTGATTTTCTTACCCGCAGCCTTGATTTCTGGAGCCTCCAACTGAGGTGGAGACACGATGACTTTCTCAGAAGGATTGTCGAGTTTGATAAACTCATCGAAGTAGATGCTTACTTTCTTGCTCTTCACCCCTACTCCGCCATCTGCCGGATCGGCACCTATCACCTTAGGCGGAGTTTCATCATACCATCCTCCGTCTGGCTGTCCCATCTTGGCACAGGAAACCAAAAGCAGAAAAGCAAGCAGATAGAGAGGCAAAAACAGAGTTTTTTCCTTCTGGCTGTTTCCAACTAAAAAATCTAATATCTTCTTCATTATTCTTACCTTTCTGCTAATTATTCTTATCCTTTAATATATCATAAACTTCCGGATGAAGCCATGATCTACTGATTCATCTGGAGCATCTCGTCGATATTCTTACGGCTGTTGCTCAGACGAGGTATCTTATGCTGTCCACCCAACTTGCCCTTGCTCTTGAGCCAGTCGTTGAAGAGATTAGGACGGGCCTTCACAATCTCCAGATGCTGGAGAGTAACATCGTGGAAGCGCTTTGCCTCATAATCACTGTTGATTTCCTGCAGATGCTGATCCAGCAATGTGGCAAACTCATCGAGACTTGCCGGTTCCTTAGAGAACTCTATCAGCCACTGATGGCGGCACTTCGCATTACTGTCCATAAACACAGGTGCTGCCGTATATTCTGCCACCTGGGCTCCTGTCTTATCACAAGCATACTTCAGTCCCTTCTCGGCATTGTCCATAATCAGTTCTTCGCCAAAGGCATTGATGAAATACTTGGTACGACCCGTGATGACAAACTTATATGGATTCTTGCTGGTAAACATGACTGTATCACCAATGAGATAGCGCCACAATCCACAGGAAGTAGTAATAACCATCGCATAGTTCTTGCCTATCTCCACTCCCTGCAATGGCACTACGGTAGGATTGTCGGTACCAAATTCATCCATCGGGATAAATTCATAGAAGACATCATAATCCACCATGAGCGACATGGAAGGGTCTGACGGATCATCCTGCAAACCGAAGAATCCCTCGCTGGCATTATAGGTTTCCATATAATGCATGTTAGGAGAAGTAATGAGCTGCTCATACTGCTGGCGATAAGGAGTAAAAGCGATACCGCCATGGAAGAAGACCTCCAGATTAGGCCATACCTCCTCCAGATGCTTCTTGCCGGAAAGTTCCATCACACGAACCAATACGCTGAGCATCCAACTTGGAACACCCGAGATATTGGTTACGTTCTTATTCATCGTTTCACGGGCAATGCGGTCGCGTTTCACCTCGAAATCGCTCAGAAGAGCTGTCTGCTTCTTTGGAACACGCACCAGATTGGCAAGTGGATTGATATTTTCGATGAGGATGGCACTCAGGTCTCCCACCAGACTTCCCTCTACATTATAATTAGGTGAATGGCTGCCGCCGAGAATCAGACTCTTGCCATCAAACAGTTTACTTTTCGGATTATTACGGAGATAATATGCCACAGCATCAAAGCCACCGGCATAGTGGATGCCATGCAATCCGTCTCGTGAAACAGGGATAAACTTACTCTTGTCATTGGTAGTACCAGACGACTTAGCATACCATTTCACGGTTCCAGGCCAGAGAACATCCTGCTCTCCGTGGCGCATACGGTCGATATCCCCTTTCAGTTCCTCATAGGAATTGACAGGTACATTTTTTGCGAATTTCTCGTAACTATCAGTCGTATTTAGTAGATGCTTAACGCCATATTCTGTATTTTTGCCCTTATTGATAAGGTGCATGAGTACTTTATGCTGCATATGTTCTGCATCATAAAGGTACTTCTCCAACTCCTTTTGGCGAGGTTTGAAGACGTTGCTTACTATACTTGTTAAACTCATATATGATATTAATATCTTTTGAGTTGCAAAATTAACCTAAACTTTTCATATAGAGAAAGTTTTTACTATTTTTAATATTAAATATATGACTTTAAAAAGAAAAGAAGAATGACTAAGGCTCGGAATTCGCATATTTTATTCGTAATATAGCTTATTTTTCTTCAAGTCAATATAAAAATGATAGCAGTTCCCCAAAGCGGAAACGATAAAAGATTCAACAGATAATCTGCGCTAATGCCCACTTTTTTGTATCTTTGCGCAAAAAATATGATAATACCAATAAAGGCTTTAGTGAAATAGCCAATCACTAAAGCCTTTATTGTCGTAAGCGGCTCCGCGTTTATACCATTGTAGCTTTCTCGTTTGTTCGTACCTTTGC
>OWIS01000060.1_pt1 | contig 51319 bp, 42 predicted proteins | sample 1732611 | NCBI WGS metagenome assembly OWIS01 (sample SAMN05065734, study PRJEB22554) | human gut metagenome | biome: ENVO:2100002; feature: ENVO:00000062; material: ENVO:00002003 | host: Homo sapiens | place: USA
TCTACACCCTAGAGTTCGTCGGCAGCGTCAGATGTGTATAAGAGACAGGTCTATATATATATTGTAAGTATAGGGTTCACCTATGATCCCAAAAGGTGAACCCTGCCCAAAAGGGTTCACCCTATAAAATGGCATTACTCTTCGTATTACATTTTTAAAAATTTCTTATTATCTCTTTATTTTTTTTTAGAAAAAATTTGGAGGTCTCGTTTTTTTATTATACATTTGCAGATGTATTCTATGTTGATAATGTTAGATGAAACTTAAACATGTGCATTCTGCATGGATACACCACTTTTTGAATAAAAGTAAATGGTCACTTTGATTAAAGGACAAAACGTAGGAGAAAAATCTCCTCTATGTGGCATACCTTCTGTTGCTACGTCTCCCTGTTGGCTACAAAATGGGGTGACCCCCAACTATGTTGTAAAGCAAAGTGCTAATCTCTTTACACTTCTGTGTGTAATTTCTATATGGACCGCCTTTTCTGCATAATTATGCAGAAAAGGCGGTTAGTTTTTTTGTGTAAGTAATAAAAGATAATAACTGTGAGTATTGATAGTGAAGCGATGGTTTGGTTCTTGATGAGAGCTGCTTATGGACAAGAACAAAAGGCGCAAGAGTTTTTAGAAACTAAAGGAATAGAGACTTTCTTACCTTTGCAGGAACATTGCTTTGTGCGAGACGGAAAGAGAGTGAAGAAAATGCAATCCTTAATACCCAACTTCTTGTTTGTAAAAAGCACTGAAAATGAGATGAAAAAATATATAGGAAAGCATCCTGTAGATTTTCTGCATCATTATTATGTGCCTCATAAGGATAATTCAGGGAATGCCATTGGAACTAAAGGCATCAAGCCATTAGTAATCCCCGATGAGCAGATGGCTGCTTTCCAGCAATGGTATGCTATCCGTGATGATAATAAGCTCTTTATAGCCGATGATAAGATGCATTTCACTAAGGATCAGCATGTGAAAGTGATTGGTGGAAAGTTCGCGGGTATGTGTGGCCGTGTTTGCCATATTAAGGGTCAATCGCGAGTCGGCATCGTCATCAGCGGTGTCGGCATCATCTTCACTGCTTATATTCCTAAAGGGATGTTGGAGGTGCTCTAAATAAAGCAGGTATGTGTTTTAAATTTAAAATGATAGGATTATGAATAAAGTTATTCAAAATTTTGGAGTGATATTCTCCTTGCTGATGTTTACTAATGTAAGTTTATCAGCTCAGACAAATAGGATATCTGTGAAAGTGCCAGATTTTAAGCGTTTTGTTATTGTTACTCAGGACAATGTAAATCTGCGTCGTACGCCAAGTGTAAATGGCGGTAAACTGATGCAATGGAATTCGGATGGCGGTTCTTATGACACATATAGCAAAATTTATTTTGCTGATATTGAGGCGAGACTTTATCGACCAAATTCCATGACAGGGGCATTTGTTGAAACTTTCCATCCTATGAATGGATATTACTTGCCTGTGAATCCAAACAAATTGGAGGCACAGAACGGATGGTATCAAGTAGGAGTCACTTCCACTACTTATGGAGGAAATCCAGGACATGCAAATGCTAAAATGGCTTGGATTAAAGGTGATTTTTGCAAGGTTGTGGACATAGATATGAATGCGAAGCCGTCTCAAATCACTTTCCCTCGCTATTGCTATTATGATGATGTGAGTGAAGAAAATGTCAATGGACCACTGACAACAGTAAGAGAGGGACTTAGACGTAAGAGTGGTCTCTATTCTAATCTGACATTCTTTGTAACTGCCAGTCCTGACGGAAATTCGGTATCGGTGACGGCTCCTATTATGTCTTCTCATTTTGTTTTCATTGCTCGTGCTGTTATTGAAGTGCAGTATGATTCAGAACAGAAAAGTGCAGTTGTTCTGCATGAAGATGAAGATGAAATGGGAGAGGGGAATATTTCTCTCCGTTTGACTACAAATACTGAAGCACAGAAATCTAAAGCAGCTGTCAACTATATTCTTGCTGCTTCTGATCAGGTATTTGGTAAATTGGTCAACATCTTATTCCCTGAGAAAAAAATCCCTACCGATGAGGTTTATTTCATGGATACTGATGGTAAATGCCAAAGTTTTGGCTACGACCAGAATATTTCTGCTATTATTCCGGCTAAGAGTTCTTCTATGTCTTTGCAAAAGTAGTGCATAGGTAATTGGACTGAGTTATAAATTTAAAAGGATCAAAGTATGAAAAAGTATTCCTTATTTTTATTGAATTTGGGAGTTATGGTACTGGCTTTTGTGTTCGCCTCTTGTAGTGGCGGATCAAGCAGTAAGTTGACCAATGAGGGTATCTTTGGCGAAATGCCTGGCTATCTGTTACAGTATTTGGACTTGAAACAGAAATGCGTTGAAGAGTTGGAATTTGAGGACAATAAGGATAAACGTGCCGAAATTATCAACAAATATACTGAGCAATGGGATAAGATTTTTACATTTGATACACAGCAGAAACTGCATGGAACTACGTCTTTTGATAGTGTGACAATCGACAATCATAGGAGTGAAAGTTCTTTCAAAGGCGTAGTAGGAGTCTCTAAACTGAATTTGCCTATGATGGGAAAATATGTCGTTAAATTGAAAGTTGTGACCAAAGCAGAAAACCTGGATAGGACTAATCACCTTTGTTTCATGTTGGACGATAAGGATTCTGTCATACTTTCGGCTCGTATAACTTATGATGATTATTGGGCTTCTATTGCTTATACTTTCAGTGGAGATGCGAAGGATGGCGTTAAATGGATGGATGCATATAGATTCTATCTGTATGCTATGGATAAAATTAAGAAGATAGTGGTTCCAACGAGAGAGGAAATGCCTGCCTATACAGAGAAAGTTCAACGTAATTTTGAAAAAATGGCTAAAGAATTAGTTGAAGATGGTGTTATTGCCAATGTTGAGGAATTAACTGGAATCAAGCAGGAGGAAAATAAGGATGATGCAGAACAGGCTGATTTAAACAAACCTGGTGATGTCGATCTTGCTTACTTTGAGATGCGAGGAAAGGTGAAATCTTTCACAGAAAGAACTGATGATGTTGCGAATACTTATACTTTCACAGAAAAGGGTAAGTTGAATACTTTCAGAGGTGAAAATGTAAGGCATGCGTTCTCTGATGTGGCGCGTGATTCCCAAAAACGACTCACCAAATTTACTCTCGGTGAATACGACTGTATTGACACCGAAGAAATCACCTATGATAGCAAGACGGGATGGGTATCCAAAATCAAGCACAATGGTGAAGGTGAAGATATAACAACTTTCACTTACGATGAGAAAGGTTACCTTATCAAGAAAGTTTGCGAAGGTGAATCTTGGGAAATGGGAGCTGAAGAAGGTGAAAAGTTTAAGCAAACCACCACCTATACTTACGAGACCTTTGACAAGCATGGTAACTGGACTGCGCGTTCTGTAAAGGACGGTGATGGTACTAGTTGGAGAGAAACTCGTATCATCTACTATTACGAATAATTATTTTTTGGCGATATATTTCTATTTTACTCATGATGCCCTTTTCATGTTGAGAAATGGAGGTATATCGCCTGTTTCTTGATAACGAAACATGTTGTTATCAGATGTAATAAGGGAGATAGTACAATCTTGTATATTAAACCTTATTTATATTTGTATATAAGGCGATTACAAAAGTGTATTCTGTACACGTCACGATATTTATGAAAGTTAAAAATAAAAAAAGATAGGAAAAATTTTGTGTTACCAAATATTTATTATATATTTGCAAGCGTAAAAAGTGTCTTCGTTACCAAAAGGCATGTTTTTTATGTATCTTGAAATAACTTAATTAATAACTTAAAGCGATAGCAAATGATATTTTTCCAATTATTCACGACTGCATTTATGTCCATTTTCTATGGCGTGGTCATTACAACAGCAGTCATGGCTATATTGTACTTCCTGCTACGACAGTTTAATCGTGGCATTGTGGAGTCTGTTCCTTTCTATATAACAGGTGCGGTGCTCTTTCTGCTGCTCACGATTCAGTTCTCGCTGATGATGGGAGCTATCGATGCGAAAAGCTATGTTGATAGCATCGAAATCTATGTCCAGCAGTTGGTAGAGGGAGCAAGTGGACTGGTTACGGCGCAGGAATCACAGGAGATATTGGATGAAATTACATCTCAGAATCATTTGTTCGGTCTATTCTTCGGAACCTGTAATTTCTCTGGAAATGATGTTTCCCAGTTGCCTGCAGTTATGGCAGAAACCTTCCGCAGCAACTTGAATTCCTATATATGGCATCGAGTAGGGTGGGCATTTTTCGTGATAGTCGTTGCTGTTGTCATCGCTATCTTTGCCAGAAAACGTCCGATTTCCTGCAATTTCGATGAGTCGTTTGAAGATTTGGGAATATATTGATATCTCTCATTGATGAATATAAACTGATAATAACTAAAAGGATAAATAATATGAAGGAAAATCACATTCTTATAGGCTTGGGCGGTACCGGTGGAAAAGTACTGAAGGCCTTCCGTAAAAGACTCTATCAGGAGTATAATGATGATGAGCGTGCTAAACTTCCTATCGCCTTCCTCTATGTGGATTCAAGCACAGAGGAGATGATGCCTGGCGACAAGACTTGGTATGTCTTGGGAAAGAATGCGCAGTTCACTGCTAATGAGTTTGTCAACGTTAAGGGTGTTGACATCAAATCTATCTTGGCTAATCCAAAGAACTATCCAGGCTTGAAAGGCTTGATCGGTGATGGTGAGGTAATGGCTAAAACAATCGGTGAGGTGGGAGCAGCTGCAGCTCAGAAGCGCCGTGCTGGTCGTATCCTCTTCGGTTCAAGTGTTGAGAATTACAAGAATGCTTTGTTGGGTGCTTACAACAGGGTAAACAAGATTACTCATGCTGAGCGTACCAATATTTATATATTTACCGGTTTGGCTGGTGGTACAGGTTCTGGTTCTATTATTGATGTGATTTCCCAAACCCGCATGATGCCACAGTTCCAGGATATGTTGTCTATGGACGGAAAGACGGGTACTTCTATCGTTGTCAATGCAATGGTTCCTGAGATTACACCTCCAGGAAAGAGTGATGCTGGCAAGTATCATGCTAATGGATATGCTGCATTGCAGGAATTGAATGCCTTGCTTTCTGGTAATTTCAAACCATACGATGTTTCCGGACTTCACGAAAGAATGGAGTTGGACAGGGTAAGAAAGGTTGCTGATGGTTTGATACTCTACAGCAATGCCAATGAACATGGTTATCTCGTAGAGTCTCATCATGAGTTGCCACAGATTCTTGCCGACTTTACTTATAGCCGTATCTTCCTCGATGTCAATGACAATACTCAGGAGTTCTTGCGTAGTTATTCTTTTGAGAATATTGCTGACTGGGCAATGGAATATTATGAAAAGGCTAAACCAGGACAGATTGTTCCTTATCGTACAAAGGCTGTCAGTTCTTTCGGTTTCAAGCGTATTATCATTCCTGAAGAGGAAATTATTGAATATTTCACATACTCATTCGGTCGTCAGGCATTGTTGCAGATGCGTTATGGCAACTGGAGTGATGATTTAGGCTACCGTGATGCTCCAGCTAACAAGGACTTCAATTCTGCTGCTGCCAGTGCAGACTTGCAGGAGAAGTGGCGTATTACAGATAAGCACCTGATGCTTGAAATTCCTATTCTCAAGGACGAAGAGAATAAGTTTGGTGCTTTTCTCCTTATTGGGCTGGTATCATTCCAAGATGGGCTATGGCTGCTGAGAAGGAAAACCAGCCTTTGGCTAAGTTGGAAGCACTCTGCGAGAAGGGTTATAACGAACTGTTCCGCAACTGCGGTGCTAAGCAGTTCTACGAGAATAAACTTGCAGCCTGCGATAGTCATGCTCGTGAGATTCGCAGTCGTATCGAACAGTATATCTTCGACCAGTGGAAGGTAGGCGATCTGTCTCTCTATAACATGTTGCAGTTGGTTGACTGCATCGCTGATGAGATTGCCAAGAAGCGTAAGAACATGGAGACGCTTGCTCAGAATTCCCGTCAGCAGTCTGACCAGCTCATCCAGATGCGTGAGATGAACAAGAAGGATTTTGCTGGTGTGCTGATCCAGAAATTGGTGAAGGGTAAGTATCTGACCAAGCATTCTACCATCTTGCAGAAGTTGATGGTGAAGCGTTGCGAGGTCTTGGGTGCTGAGTTCGCACAGCAGTTGTTAGCTAAGGTCAGCAACTTGATTTCAGGTTTGCGCAGCGATATTGAAATCTTTGTAGCTACATTGAATGAGGCTATTGAATACAATGAGGCGATGATTGCTGCCCGTTGCAATGATGAAAATAATGGATTGAGCAACCTGCAGAAAGTAGTTATCCGCTTCTATGACCAGCAGCGTGTGAAGAACTTCACAGAGCAGGTGATCAAGGATAAGAAACATCAGAAGGGATTGGCTGATGCCGTTCGCGCCAGCATCGTAGAGGAGATAGGTGCTGATGCTACATTCAGTCGTGCCAATGCCACTATCGATAAGGATTCTTTGGCAGATCTGATGGAGACTGTAGTTCGCCAGAAGTCAATCGCTATCCATGAGGATATCTTGGTTGAGGCAAATACCAAGCTGATCAACCGCAACATTCTTGAGCAGTTGAGTGAGCGCTATACCGATGAGGATTCTTTGAAGGAATTTGCCAAGAAGGTGATCATCGAGAGTGGTGTGTTCTTGCAGTTGAATCCTGCTGAACTTCAGAGTGCTGTTGGTGGTGAGAACAATCCTGTTCCGCAGCAGGGCTTGAATATCAACCGTAAGATCGTACTTGTCAACCTGCCAAAGGTTGAGGGTAATGATAAGGTGACCAAGTTTGCCAACAAGTTGAGAGATGCACTGAAGGGTTCTGTTGAAGCAGGAATTCAGGTATATGTTGATATGAACGGTTCCCGTCAGAACGAGATGACCGTCCAGGCTATTACCTATTGCTTCCCAATCCGCTGTCTGAAGTATCTGCCATTCTACAAGGAGCGTTACGACCTCTTGGTAAATGGTACAGAAGGCAAGCAGATGAGAGTTGTTCTTCACTCTGAAGGCACAGGTGAGGATTATCCGAAGTTGGAGTTGCAGGCAGAGTTGAAGGGTTCTGAAATCCGTGCGCTTTACATGCCATACGCCATCATCGCTTATTCTATCGACTATATCAAACATGGCGATTTGATGGATGGTACAGGTCGTACAGCCTTCGGTATCGTATCCAAGGACCCATTGCTCGGTTTGGAATCTTTGAAACCATTAGGCTCTAAGTTTATCGAGATAGGTTATAATGCTGAATTTACAGAGAGTCTCGGTGAGAGTTTGAAGGAAAAGTATGAGGATGTAGCGGGTACAACTCTGATGAATATCAATACCCGTAAGCAGACCTTAGTTCCTAAGATCCAGCAGTTGTTGGGACAGGTTGTTCTGCCAGAGTGTGGTGGCAATCAGGGTTCTTCTGAGTTCCTTGAGTTCGTGGAGTGGACCAAGAAAGCTCTTGAGATTATCCAGCAACCAGTTCAGCCAAAGAAGGCTGCTCCAAGCAATGTTGGCGGTATCGACTTTGGTAGTTTATTGAGCTAAAAAAGTTTCAGATTCAAAGGCTTGGAAGTTATTCCTATAAGCCTTTGAATCTATTCAGTATAATAAACCTTTTTAATTTATAAAGAATATGGCAAAGAAAGATGTAGTAAAATATAGATGTATGAACTTTGGCGTTTGTGCCAAAGCAGACGCGAATGAAGTTATCGAGATTCCTGCAATTGATACTTTGGGTGGAATTCCTCCTTGCCCTTGCTGTAAGCAGAATACTTTGCAGGAACTTCCTCCAGGTGGTCCTAAATGGCCTTTGATAGCAGCTATCGCAGTGGGTGGTCTTGCTGTTCTTGGCGGTGGTGGCTATGGTGTCTATAGCTTGCTGAAGTCTCCTACTCCAAAGGATATCGTGCTCAACCATACAGAAAAGACTTTGATGGTTGGTGATATGGATACCTTGCGTGCAACGATCTCTCCAGATGGTTGCGAAGGTACATTTACATGGAAGGCAAGCAAGGATGGAACGCTGACCGTTTCTAATGATGGTATCGTAACTGCAGTAAAGGAAGGTACAGGTAAAGTACGTGTGATCCTTGAAGGTGTAGATGGCATCAAGGCTGTTTGTGAATATACGATTAAGCCAAAGGGTGAAGTTGAACCAGGTCCAACAGATCCCCCTACATCTTTGGTTGATTCCATGAAGGTAGATGGTTTGACAACCAATACGGCTACTGCAACCTTGAAGGTTGGTGCAACTCAGCAGTTATCTGCTACCAAGGCACCGGATTATTCTAAGGCTCCTATCACTTGGGTGTCTTCAGATGCTTCTGTTGCAACTGTTTCTGCAACTGGTTTGGTCAAGGCATTGAAGGCAGGTACTGTAAGTATTACAGCTCAGGCTGGTGATAAGTTTGCGACAGTCAAGGTGACAGTGAATAAGCCAAAGACGACCCCTCCAGGTGGCAGTATCAACTTGGGCTATGGTGTTTATTATGGTGAAAGCAAGAATGGCAAGCCACATGGCTATGGGAAGATTGTTTTCAAGAGAACACATCGCATCATCAGTTCTAAAGATTATGTGGCTAATCCAGGAGATACTTATGAGGGCGAGTTCCGTAACGGAGTTCCTTCTGGCGGTATGGGTTATTGGAAACATGATGGTGATATAACAGCAGTGAAGCCATGATACGTAAACTGACTATAGTATTATTGGTGATGGTGGCACAGATATGTGTCGCCACACCATACTACAATGTTCGTCTCTCCAAGATAGCGAATGCTGTGGGAGTGAACCTGCCTGATACTATAGGAAAGAATACGAATAATGATACCTTATATACATTTAAGGGGAAACCTTTGCGAATCAGAACCAATGCCTTTGGTGATGTCTGCCATATTGGTTATAAACTTTTCCACAATGAATTGATGGCTGCGTATGGCGAATCTCCGGCTTTTGATTTCCTGGAGCGTTACCTGCTTGAACTTGACCTGTTGCTGGATGGAAAGACGCTGCAACAGCGTTTGGATGTTGATAATGTGGTTATCACGAAAGGAAACATCAATATGTTGCGCATGGTCAATGAAAACTGTCCTTTCTCCATACAATACATCAAGCGACGTGGTTATCGGGTTACTTGGACTGTAAAAGGAAAACCGGTGACTGTTGCTTTTCAGGCAGATTGCCAGTTGATCAAAGGTTGCAATATGATAGAGATGGACTCCCTATTGGTAAGAGATTTGCCGAAACATCATTCTTTAGACAATCAGACAATTCTTAAAGGGTGGGAGAATGCCAAGGTTTCCACTTCTCAGGATGCAAGGATCTTAGATAATGGAAACTACCTGAGCAATCTGATCAGCAGTAAACTTTATTTTAGGACTGTCAATGGCAAGGAAGAACTGGTATGCAGTAAAGGAAGTGTAGCCAAGAGTATTAACAACATCATGTTGACGGGCATTTTCCGAAATGCAATCTCCCTGAGACTGGTGGTTGACAAATATGGTTATCAGACAGATTCACTCCTTGTTACCTTGCAGCAGTTTGTTTCTTTCTGTCGGGCAGAGGGAGCGAAAATATATATGGGTATCAAGACCGTTTCTCAAAAGGAATTGTCGGGAACACTGTTTATCTTGAATGAGCCTTTGGCTTACAATCATGTGCTTTCTTTCCGTTTTCCGATATGCCTCTTGCAGGGTAAGGACGATGTAGTAGATGCAAAGCTGTATCCTTACATACCTTTGCAAAACATTGTAGAGAAGTATTTTACAGATAATATAAAAGACGAGTATAAGTATGAAATCAAGTAACCTTTTAGTTCTACTATTGTTATTCTTCTTTGGTGGAACACTTCATGCTCAAACAGTTGACGAGCAGAAAAAACAGATTGCATCAGTCAAGAAAAGCAATCTCTATATCTATGGCGAGGCTACGGCTGAGACAGAACAGGATGCAAGAGACTTGGCTGAAGAAATACTGAATTATGAGATAAACAAGTGGGCTGCCAGTCAGAAAAAACTGAAGGGAACTGCCAACTTCGTATTGAACAACCGTCAGGAACTTTATACGACCATGTCTTTGCCTCGTGGAAACATGTTCAGAAGTTTTATGTACGTCAAAAAAAGCGATATCCAGAAAGGTGATAATGCAACCATTATTTCCAAGGAAGTAAATGCTCCTGTAGCAGATGTGGATACTCCAGTAGCAGCGACTTCTCAGGTGGAGGAGATTTCAACCGTTCAAACAACATTTCCTGCTGTTGCGGTAGAATTGGCAGCCTTGACACAATATACAGATGTGGCAGCTAAAATTATGGATTATAAGAAATCTGGCAAGATCAAAACTTATGATTATTACGCCAAGTTGGATAATCCTGCATTGTATTATTTAGCTATGTATAACAAAGATGGGGTAGTAGAGGCCATTTTGTCTCCAGGTAAGCCTCGTAAGAATGTGAAGACAGGACAAGAGGATACCACCAATAACTATCCGGGATGTGGTGCGATTGGTTTTATCATAAATGAGTAATCTCCAGAAATTAGAATAAAAGATTTTAATTATGAGAAAGTCTATTAAATATTTATTGACGTTGATCTTCTGCATTTCCAGCTTCTCTGCGGCGATGGCAGTTGATGTTACACTTACCGTAGATGAGGGCTTTGTTCGCCCTTCTGGAATGGATGCAGCTGAGAGAAACTTAGCTAAGGTTCTCACAGAAATCAATCGTGCTCAAAGTTCGCATGATATCGTTTCGGTAAAGAGCCTTCAGATGACTGAATTTGCCAAGAAATCTTTGGCTCGTCTTTGGGCTGTTACTCCGTTTTATGTGGATGATGAGGATGTAGTAGAACGTTGCTGGCCTTTTGCAAATGGTACCATGACCGTCTATCACATCCCTCTGATCATTACACCAGAAGGTGAGGATTTCGGTACAAATACTTATCAGGATGCTGTGGTGGAATTTAATTCCAGAGGTGTTATCACAGATTTCCGCTTTGCGATGGACTCTCAGACCGGTATGAGTATGGACCGTTGTGGCTCTAAGTCTGTTGTCAGTCAGGAAAGAGAGATGATTGTGATGAGATATGTGGAGCAATTCCGTACTGCATACAACCAGAAAGATTTGGGTACTATCGGAAAGTTCTTTGCTGATGACGCCCGTATCATTACAGGTAATGTCATCATGAAAAAGATGAATGGAATGGATGAAAATGAGAAGGCGCAGTTTATGGTAAAATATACCGAGCAGACAAAAACTCAGTATATGGCCAACTTGAGACGTGCTTTTGCTCGTAACAAATGGATTGATGTCCAGTTTAAGCAGATTGGTCCTGATGGTTTCCCAAGTGGAGGCTGTAGAGAAGGTATTTCGATGTCAAAAGACGGTAAGTTCTATGGCGTACGCCTTCAGCAGTCATGGAAGTCCAGCACTTATAGTGATGAGGGTTACCTCTTCCTGATGTGGGAATTCTTTGATGACGGAAGAGAGCCTGTAGTTCATGTTCGTGCTTGGCAGCCAATGTATGTTGGTAAGGAAAAGCAGGAACCTAATCTTGACATCATGTCTCTGAGCGGTTTGGGAGCCGGAATCATTCGAGAGTAGAATTTTACTTTATTGCGTATGAAAAAGTTATTTGTATTTTTAGGCTTATGTCTTCTTACATTGACTACTTGGGCGCAGTCTCAATATGTGTCTTGCGAGCGAACTGCTGAGCAAGACCTTATTGACGACGCTGGGCGTAGTGGCATCCTGGTTCTCTCCAAGCGTTCTGACTTGGTGGTGACTGTCTTGAACTCGCCTAATGCAAAATCTGTATTGAGGGGGCGTAATAGAAATAATAATTATCTTTATGAGATTATTGTCAATCCTGATGAATGCAAACTTCCTAAGGTAGAGGTCAGCAAACGAGGCGATATCAATCGTTCCCGTTTTACTGTCAATCTGAAAAAGGGACTGTTGCAGGCTTACTCTGTTGTAGAAGTAGAGAAGCCTATCGCTTTGGATGAACAGAACTTTTATGAGCCGATTCTGAGTATTGACAGTACTGCAGTAGAGTTTGTTTCTTCCTATCCCGATTTGCAATGTAAGGTTAGTCCGGATTTACATGCCCGTATTGCCAAGACAAAAAAGAAGAATGATGATAAGGTATATGTTACCATCGTGACCATTCCTATGTCCAGTATTCGTGTTATGAAAGATCAACTCAGAATGCTTAATGAAAGATGTAGAAATTATGAGAAGATGTTTGAAAACTATTCCGGCAAAAATAAGGAGAAGGATTTGGACGACTGGGATAAATGTGCTGATGAACTCAAAGAGTTGGATGATAAATGGCTGATGATGAAGAACATTGTCGTCTATGGCTCTAACACCAATCGACTTTCTGTATCAGTAGAAAACTTAGTTGCTGACAAAAAGACCACTTATGGTATTCTTGCTGTCAAGCCGGAGGTTCTAACCGAGGCAGGTGCTTTGATGGCTGAAGCAGCACGCCTCTTTGAGATGCGCAGATATGAGGATGCCAAGCGTACTTTCATGAATGTGAAAAGTGCTAAGGACTTTAAGGTTGATTTGACCCCAGTCATCAATGCCAATCTTGCAGAATGTGATTCTTGTATCCTCTATACCAGATATGCAAATGGATTGTTTAATAAATATGTTGGTTGGAAGAAACAGGGTGAAACCATTTCTCAAAAGCAGTTGGTAGATTGTGCCTCTGGTGCCTTGGAGATGTTCCAGTATCTCTCCAATCGTAATCCTTGCGATTATTATTCCAAAGGTATTGAGAAACTCAAGCAGGAAATCGATAAGATACCTCTTGATTTGCGCTTTACCGTCGTGAAATGGCAAAACGATTATTCTGGTTTCCAGGAAACGGGTCCGATGGAGAATGTGGAGGTTTGGGCTTATTATGGTGATGAGGGCTTTGCGATGAGAAATCTCACCAGAGATGGAGATTTAGCTCATAAAATCCGTAAGTCTGAAGATTTTAGTCAGGTGGGAACTTCAGGACCTGATGGTGTTGTCAATCTGCATCTGAAACGTTCTGATTTGCCAACTGGTTTCTTCTTCCGTCCTGTCGGTTACAAGAAAAAGGCGAAGGTGAAATTCCTGGATATGTCTAACGTGATGGCTCAGTCTCAAGGTGACTATACCATGCGCCAGTTCCGACTGAAAATGTATCTTGAAAATTAAAATACTTATAATAATTATTACTTATGAAAAAGTCTATTGTATTTAAATTAGCTCTCGTAGCTTTTGCTTTAGTGTTTAGTGTAAATGCTTCTGCTGGTATTATTGATGGTTTGCTGAAACCGCTCTTGGAGCAATTCAATGTGACAGAAACTACAGTTCAATGGAGTAATGTTCCTGTTTATTCTGCTCAGAAAGTTGTTGAGACTGATGCAGATGGTAAAGAAGTTCTGAATGAGGATGGTACTCCAGCATATCGCGTATTCCTGATTGATCAGAATGGTAACAAGCGTAGCAAAGAGGCTGTTGATGCGCAGATTAAGCAGGTAAACAATGCGGTGCTCCGTATTACTGCCAAGGTAGGTGCTCCTTTGCTTCTTGGTATTCTGACGGGTAAGAAGGATGTTGCTATTATCGGTTCGCTGACCGGTGGTTTGTTGAGTATTGGTGATATTGTATCAGCCTATAAGTTGAAGATGTCTCTTGGTAAGCAGAAAAAACTGTTGAAAGCTTACTCTCAGGCATTCAATGATGAAGGTAAACCAATAGCAGCGAAAGTTGATTCAAAAACCCTTTCTGATTTGGGTCTGACAGATGCTAATACCATCTCACAGACAACAGCTGATTTGCTGAAAGACCTGGAGGGTTCTGATTATACTACGAATTCAGTTGCTGCTCTTGACGACGTAGATTTCTCTAAGTTGGATTAGGGTTCTTAATCCTTTAAAAATAGTCCTCATGAAAAGGATATTATTTTATTTGACTTTTGTTGCCGCATTGATTACCTCATGCGGCAACAAATCAGAGTCTTCCATTGAAAAGGAGATGGCCTCTGGTGTGGTTCTCATTCAGAACCAGAGCTACTATGAGGTGGAACTTTCCAATGGTGAGTCTCTTTATTTTGCTGGTTTTGATGAGGATGGAGACATCGTAGGCTTGACGGCAGATAAGGACTCTGTAAGCTTGTCTAATGGTTTTGGTACGGGTTTCTTTGTATCTGAAAATGGTGAAATCGTGACCAATGCGCATGTTGTTTCCAGTACCCGTACGGAGAAGGATATCAATAAGTCGATTGCTGCTGTCATCGAAAGTGTGAAGAAGCAGGTTGCAGAACAGTATTATGCCTTAGGCGAAAAGTTGGAGCAGGCTCAGGCGCTTTATAATGAAGCGAATTATAGTGATGCTTATTCCATGGATGATTTCAACCGTATCCGTGAATACCGTGATGCCATTCAAAGTCAGAGAGAAGAGTATGCTGATACTTACAATGGACTGAGTGACATCCGTCCAAGTGAATCGGAGGTGAGATATCACAACCGTGTAAGTATCGCTTATAATAATACTTTTGTTACCAGCAATTCTGATTTCTCATCTTGTGTAGTACTGAAGGTTGATCACGAACATGATTTGGCTGTCATCCAGTTGAAGGATAAGAAGACACCGGAAGGCAAGTATATCTTCGAGGTTCCTGATGATGATCCTTTAGAGGAATATTCGTTTACGGAGAGTATTGCCAAGTTCTTTGGATCTGATAAGAATGATAAACTGTTCCTGACTGGTTTCAATCGTGGTCCTTCGTTGGCTCAGACCAAGGATGGTATCAAGGCTCAGTTTAATATGGGCACTGTTAGTCAGCGTGCTTCCGACCAGATTATGTATTCCATTCCTGCTTTGCCGGGTAGTAGTGGTTCTGCTGTGGTTAACCACAAGGGGCAGTTGGTGGCTATCAATTATGCTGGTGTCAGTACAACCCAAAGTTTCAATTATGGTATCAGAGTGAAGTATCTGAAATCATTGATGAAGAATCTGGCATCCGGAATGGATGACGATGATGATTTTTAATAAGAATTTCCCCTATAAAGGAAGCTTTTCTATGAAATCTTTCCTTTATAGGGGAAATTTTGTGTTATTATTCCACTTCGCTCCAATCAATCAAGCCTTTACCCATTTCATCTAGTTCTATAGCGAGAGCAACAACTTTTTTGTTCTCTGCTTGGAATGGGGCAGTATAATTATTGTTGATGATTTGTTGCTTGGCAGCAGTTAAACCTCCATTGTTTCTGAGTTTTAACTCTATCACATAGATGTAGTTGTTGGCTTCAACCACAATGTCGATTCTGCCAGTACTAATCATCTTTTCCACTTGCGGACGTAATCCTACGGCATACATGATGGAAGTTATAATCAAACGATAACGCTCTTCCATATCCATGCTGGCTAACTTTTTGTTGCTATATGGCACGTCAGCTATTAGTTGCTTCAGAGCATCCATTGCTCCTTGAATATTTCCGAGGTTCATGTCTCTGTAGAATGAGATTTGCATGGTTTGAATGTCCATCTGTGAACGAGCGGTAAGAGCAGGAAGTGCCATCGAATATAGGGCTTTTCTCACTTCGTAATTTGGAAATCCTAATGTGTAGCTCCACTCATCTTCGGCTTTTATAGTCAGATATCCAGATTGGTAAAGGAAAAGTTCTGCTCCACCTCCTGTAACATCTGATGTTTCTAAAATGTCTCTGTCAATGTAGCATTTCTCGAAATTCTTGATTCGCAATTCGATATTGTCAACAAACTTAGATAATAGGGTGGTTGCACCAGAAGCTACCCAGAAATTCTTGATTCTCTTTTGAGCTAAGGCACATATTAGACTATATGGGTTAAAGATGTCTGTCATGTTTTCACCACTGAAATGATAACCATCGTAATAACCCTTAAGCTTCTGTAATGTTGTAACCTTATCCCATTTATTCTTTTCCCCCAATTCAACCAACTCTTCATGGAAGTATTCGATAATTTCTTGTTGGGTGATGCCGCATACTGCCACATATTCTGGTAAGACACTGAGGTTTGTCAAGTTGTTGAGTACTGAGAACAAAGATATTTGCGTGAATTTAGTGATGCCTGTAATAAACACGAATCTCTCGTCAGTACTTGACGACTTTAGTACAGCAAAGACTTGGCGATAAACCTCTGTGCATTCTTTATGATAAGGAGTTTTCCAAGAGTGTTGGAGAGGAGCATCATATTCATCTACCAAAACAGCAGCAGGTTGTCCTGTGGACTGATGTACGACTTTTAATATTTCGGTAAATCTGACTGATAGAGAAGATTTTTTCGTAGAGGTGATATGGTATTGCTCTTCGTAATTGCTGAAGGCATAGTCAAAATAAGACTTGATTTCTTCTGCAGTGTTACCTGCAATGCTCATGTCGAATCGAATGACAGGATATTTTATCCAGTCTTTTTCCCATTGCATAATCTTTAGACCATCGAAAAGTTCCTTGTTTCCCTCAAAGTAACATTGCAATGTATCGACAAGAATAGACTTGCCAAACCGTCTAGGACGGCTTAGATAATTGAACTTCCTTCCATTGGCAATTTGCCAAACGAGATCGGTTTTGTCAACGTATTTGTAGTTGCCTGTTCTGATTTCTCTAAAAGAGGTAACTCCTTCTGGCAGTCTTTGTGCAATCATACTGATTCTCCTTATTATATATAGCTGTTTGCAAAGTTAGCACTTTTTCTTGATAATAAGAAGAATAATGAAGTTTTTTAGAAAAATATCATGAAAAATTTTGTGGTTCCAATACCAGCCATGCTTATCACGTGGTCCCTCGGGGATCACGTGATGGGGAACTGGTGAACAAGAGACGGGCAACCGTTGCTCACGTGATGGTCAACGAGTGCCCAAACGGATAGCTATAATTTGGGCAACATGTTGTTGACTTTTCCTCCTTATTATATATAGCCGTTTGCATAGTTTGCACTTTTCTAAATAAAAAAATCCCATCACTCTCAATGAGAATGATGGGATTCAATGTCTTAAAGCAAATTGCTTTCAGATTACTTACGAAGACCGAGGGCCTTGATGATGGCACGGTAGCGATTGATATCGCGGTCGTACAAGTAATCGAGCAATGCGCGACGCTTTCCTACAAGCTGTGTCAGAGAACGTGTTGTAGTATAATCTTTACGGTTCTTCTTTACATGTTCCGTCAAATGAGCAATACGGTATGAGAACAATGCTATCTGGCTCTCAGCTGAACCAGTATCAGAGTTAGACTTTCCGTACTTGCTAAAGATCTCTTCTTTTTTTGCTTTGTCTAAATACATAGCTGTGTTACTTAATAATAAATGTTACTTTAATTGTTTCTAATGCATTCAGGACCCTTCCTCGCGGCGGTTTCTCTAAAAATGCGCTGCAAAGTTACAACTTTTCTGTGAAACTTGCAAATTTTTCCGATATTTTTTGTAATTTTGCACCCAAATTCATTAAGTATTTAAGGTAAAGGAAATGCAAGACATTAGAAACATTGCAGTTATTGCACACGTTGACCATGGTAAGACTACCTTGGTGGACAAGATGATGCTCGCCGGAAAGCTGTTCCGTGACGGCCAGGATAATAGCGGCGAAGTGCTCGATTCCAATGATTTGGAGCGTGAGCGTGGTATAACCATTCTTTCAAAGAATGTATCTATCAATTGGAAAGGTGTTAAAATCAATATCCTCGATACTCCTGGACACTCCGACTTCGGTGGTGAGGTGGAGCGCGTACTCAATATGGCAGACGGTTGTCTCTTGCTTGTTGACGCTTTCGAGGGCCCTATGCCTCAGACCCGTTTTGTGTTGCAGAAAGCTTTGCAGCTCGGTCTGAAGCCTATCGTTGTTGTTAATAAGGTGGATAAGCCTAACTGCCGTCCTGAGGAAGTTTATGAGATGGTATTCGATCTCATGTGCGACCTTGATGCTACTGAGGATCAGCTTGATTTCCCTGTAGTATATGGTTCTGCCAAGAATGGTTGGATGGGAGAGGATTACAACAATCCTACAGACAACATCGACTATTTGCTCGACAAGATCGTAGAGGTTATCCCTGCTCCTAAGCAGTTGGAGGGTACTCCTCAGCTCCTTATTACTTCTCTCGACTACAGTTCTTATACAGGCCGTATCGCTGTAGGTCGTGTTCATCGTGGTACTCTGAAGGATGCCATGAATGTGACAATCTGCCATCGTGATGGTACACAGGAGAAGACCAAGATCAAGGAACTTCATACATTCGAGGGTATGGGTCACAAGAAGACTGATCATGTAGATTCTGGTGATATCTGTGCAGTTATCGGTTTGGAGAAGTTTGAGATTGGTGATACCATCTGTGATTATGAGAATCCAGAGCCACTTCCTCCAATCGCTGTTGATGAGCCAACCATGAGTATGCTCTTCACTATCAACGATTCTCCATTCTTCGGTAAGGAGGGTAAGTACTGTACTTCCCGCCATATCCAGGAGCGTTTGAATAAGGAGTTGGAGAAGAACCTTGCTCTTCGTGTTCAGCCATTCGAGGATTCTACTGATAAGTGGATTGTCAGCGGTCGTGGTGTGCTTCATCTCTCTGTGCTCGTGGAAACCATGCGCCGTGAGGGTTATGAACTTCAGGTAGGTCAGCCTCAGGTTATCTACAAGGAGATTGACGGCGTGAAGTGCGAGCCTGTAGAGGAGTTGACTATCAATGTACCAGAGGAGTTCGCTTCTAAGATGATTGATATGGTAACCCGTCGTAAGGGTGATATGACTTCTATGTTGAACATGGGTGAGCGTGTGGATATCGAGTTTGATATTCCTTCTCGCGGTATCATCGGTCTTCGTACCAATGTGCTGACTGCTTCTCAGGGTGAGGCTATCATGGCTCACCGTTTCAAGGAGTATCAGCCATTCAAGGGTGAAATCAACCGCCGTTCTAATGGTAGTATGATTGCACTTGAAACTGGTACTGCTTATGCTTATGCTATTGATAAGCTTCAGGATCGTGGTAAGTTCTTCATCGACCCAGGTGAGGAGGTTTATGCCGGTGAGGTAGTTGGTGAGCATGTTCACGAAAACGACCTTGTCGTCAATGTGACTAAGGCAAAGCAGTTGACCAACGTCCGTGCTTCTGGTTCAGACGATAAGGCTCGTGTGATTCCAAAGACCGTAATGAGTCTTGAGGAGTGCTTGGAGTATATCCGTGAGGACGAGTACGTAGAGGTAACTCCTAAGAGCATGCGTATGCGCAAGGTAATCCTTGATCACTTGGAGCGTAAGCGTAGCAATAAAGACTAATTAAGTATAGCTTTAAGGATATAAATGAAAAGAGAAATCCTCTCCTATCGGATGTTTCCGATATGGAGAGGATTTGAGTTATTGTACTTTTGTACTTGAATTTCTACTCTGTTTGGACTTGCAGTCAAATGGTTTATTCAATAGGACTCAAAATCACGTAATTATGAAGTTGTGGAATTTTTTCAGGAAGTTTTCCTTGCCCTGTTCGCTGGTCATAGGAGCAGTGGGTTATTTGATTTTTGCATACGTTCCTTTCTTGGAACCATTGGGTGATGCGGTCGGACCTCATTTGGTCAGTGTGATGCCGGTTGTATTGTTTGCTTTGCTTTATGTTACGTTTTGTAAGATAGAAATAAAGGAAATGAAGCCTAAAGCCTGGCATTTTATATTGCAACTGATTAGAACTTCTTTGGCTTTGATGATGGTAGTACTCATCTTTGAGTTTGGTAACGACTATAATACGAAACTGATACTGGAGGGTGCTTTCATCTGTTTTATTTGTCCTACTGCAGCAGCTGTGGCTGTGGTAACAGAAAAATTGGGCGGCTCTATCGGCTCGCTTACTACCTATACGGTGATAGCCAATATTTTCACGATGGTTATCATCCCTTCTCTTTTCCCGATGGTAGAAAAAGGTGCTGATGTATCCTTTCTTTATATGAGTTTGATGGTGTTTAGGAATGTGACTACAGTTTTGGTGGTGCCATTACTTTTAGCGCTTTTGAGCCGCAGGTTCTTGCCGAAGTTTGTGGATAAAGTAAAGAGCGTAAAAGATTTGGGATTTTATATGTGGTGCTTCAATCTGACGATTCTGATGGGCGAGACGGTGCGTAATATCCTTCATGCTACGGTATCCGGTTGGATTCTTGTTTTGCTTCTGATCGTTCCGCTTTTCGTCTGTCTTATCCAGTTTGCCATCGGTAAGGCGGTGGGACGCCATTTTGATGCGAGCATTAGTGCAGGACAGGCTTTAGGCCAGAAGAACACGATAGTGGGTATCTGGCTCACCCTTACTTTCCTGAATCCATTGGCAGCCGTAGCTCCAGGTGCCTATGTGGTTTGGCAGAATTTAGTGAATGGTTGGCAGTTGTGGTATAAGGAGAAGTATGGTAAACTCAAGTGGTAAAAAAAAGCATCTTAAGATACTCGTGAATGTATCTTAAGATGCTTTTTCTATATTTCAGTCTTTGACTTTTCCTGATTCTAATCCTGTGTAGGATAAATCAAGTTTTCTTCCTTGATAACGTTCAAGACCTCTTCGAGATATTTCTTGGATTCGTATTTTGCCATTGGCAGGTCGTGGAGCAGATAGTTGCCACAGTCCTTGGCAGCCTGTCCAGGAATCTCGCCTTCGAAGTCTGCGATAAACTTGAAGGTGCGTTTCATTAACTCAACGATATCCTTACTTTCCAGGTCTCCTTTGATAAGGAGGTAATTACCTGTGAGGCAACCCATCGGACCCCAATATACGATGCGGTCTTTCCACTCTTCGTCATTGCGGAGATAGGTGGCAGCGAGGTGCTCGATCGTGTGGATGGCACCGTTGTGGAGACAAGGCTCCTGATTAGGTACCTTCATGCGGATATCGAAAGTAGTGACAACTTCGTTTCCAATTTCGTCCTTACGGCTAACGTATATACCGCGAAGCAACTTGTTATGATTGATAGTAAAACTTGGTATCTTGTTCATAATTTCTAATTTGTCATTTCTCATTTATAATTTCTCCAAGAATGCTTTGGTAACATTGAAAGAACCTTCTGCCATCTTCGCCCAGAAGTCGAAATACTGCTGCGCCTTGGTGTCCTTGAGTGGTACATCACTGATGATGCGGAAGGAGATGAAAGGAGTCTTGTATATATGGCAGGTCTGAGCAATCGAGCAGCTCTCCATATCGACAGCCATTGCATGAGGAAAGTGCTCCAGGATAGAGCGCATCTTCTCCTTGCTATCTACAAACCACTCTCCACTGACAATCTGTCCTGCATGTATCTTAGGATGGATGTTGTCTGGAAGATGATTGATGGCAAGTGCCTTCTCTACATATTCCTTGGGAGTTTTAAAGGTGGCTGGCATTCCTAAAATCTGTCCAAATTCACATTCATCGCCGCAATAAGCGTCATGATATACACACTCTGTAGCCACTACGACCTCGGTGACATTGAGGTTGATATCAGCTCCACCAGCAACACCTGATGAGATTACCAGGTCTGGATGGTAATTGTCTATCATTTCTACGGCACCGATGGTACTGTTTACCTTGCCGATGCCGCACTGTTGCATAACTACTTCATTGTTGCCAATCTTTCCAATCACGAAATCCTTGTGGTTCTTTCGCTCTGTCTGTGATTCTGTCAATAATGTCTTGAGTTGCGTGAACTCCTTGTCCATCGCAACGATAATTCCTATTTTCATATATTTATTGTAACTTTTCCGATTGAGAATTTGCCGATATTAAAATCGGCTGCAAAGTTACGAAAAATATCTGATAAAACCTTAGAAGTTAACACCAAAGTTGAGTTGCAGTCCTCCATTATGGGATGTGTCGAAGGTATCATGACAGATGTTTGCCAGACCGATTTCGTAGGTAAGGTCGGCATAGAACATATCGTATTGTATGCCACAACCCAGACGGAGTCCTCCATCTACCCGGCGGAAGTTATCGTCATTAAATGAATTTTGGGCTTCTCTCTGTTCGAAGTTCTTGATTTTTCCACCAACTCCTGAAGCGAAATATCCTCCAAAAAATGGTTGGAGAGAGAAGTGTGGATCGATATTGTACTTATATTTCAGTACAAGTGGAATTTCAATGTAGTTGAGGTCGTAGGTCATCTTCTTGCCATTAGCCAAATTTTTCTTACCACCTTTCTCTGTATAGAATAAGCCTCCTTCCAGATAAAGTGGCTGGGCATTTGAAAGTGCGACACCTGCCACAACTCCCACGTTGAGACCCGTCTGCCAATTTCCACCATCCAGTCTGCTATCATCCGAATTGACGTAAGAGAAAGAAGGACCAATCCTGAATCCAAAGTAGGAGTCAGGGAAATCATTGTCGTGACGGCCGTAGTCGAGATGACCAGTTTGCTTGTTGTAATATCTGCTCTGTGTATAGTGTTGAGCTGAGGATGGCATTGTGATGAGCAAGAGAGCCATCAGGAGAAATGTAATCTTTTTCATATTTTTCATCAATTTATTAGTTATACCTTATTATATATAAAGAGCTTTTTGTATGATATGAAACTCTTTTTCTGATGCTGCAAAAATACGTATCTTTTCTCATATTGCAATTAGAGAATCCCTAAAAGAAAAGGGAAATTCCCTATTATAATGGGTAATACCATCTTCTACAGATCCATTTCAGGCAAGTCTGAATGCTTCTTAAGTTATTTCTTTAACACTAAAAATAGCAAAAACTACCTTTTTTATTTTGTATTGTCTTCATTTTGCACTATCTTTGCAGTCAAATTATAAACGTTTATAGAAATAATGAAATTTTTGAAGAAGTATCTACTGGATATTCTGGTAGTAATCGTATTTGCAGTTGTCTCCTTTGTTTATTTCATGCCAGCCGACATGGACGGGCGCATCCTGTTCCGTCATGATGCTGCAGCAGGTAAGGGACTGGGACATGAAAAGGAACTTTTCCAGCAACAGACTGGCGAGGTGACCCGTTGGACAAACTCTGTTTTTGGTGGAATGCCAACTTATCAGATGTCACCATCTTATGAGAGTGGCACTGTTTTGCAGCAGGCTGTCAATGCCTATCATCTCTGGTTGCCTGACTATGTGTGGTATGTTTTTGCATACCTCTTAGGATTCTATATCCTGTTGAGAGCCTTTAACTTCCGACAGTCATTAGCTGCATTGGGATCTATCATCTGGGCTTTTTCGTCCTATTTCTTCATCATCATTGCTGCCGGACACATCTGGAAAGTGATGGCTTTGGCTTATTTGCCTCCTATGATTGCAGGTGTCGTATTGGCTTATCGTGGTAAATATTTGTGGGGATTGCTCGTTACTGCTATCTTTGCAGCCTTTGAAGTCAATGCCAACCACGTGCAGATGACTTATTATTACCTCTTTATCATCTTCTTTATGATTCTCGCATTCTTGTGGGATGCCTATAAGAAGAAGGAAATGGCTCGCTTCGGTAAGGCTACTGCAGCTTGTATCGTGGGTGCCGCCATCGGTATATCGCTCAATCTTTCCAACCTGTATCATACTTGGCAGTACGGTCAGGAGTCTATGCGTGGAAAGAGTGAACTGGTGAAGAAAAACGCTGCTAATCAGACCAATAGCGGTTTGGATAGAGACTATATTACCCAGTGGAGTTATGGTATTGACGAGACTTGGACGCTCATGATTCCGGATGCAAAGGGTGGTGCTTCTGTTCCTTTGGCACAGAACACGAAGGCAATGGAAAAAGCGGATCCTAACTTTGTACAGATTTATCAGCAACTCGGACAGTATTGGGGCAACCAGCCTGGAACAAGCGGTCCTGTATATGTAGGCGCTTTCGTCTGTATGCTCTTCATCTTGGGCTTATTCATCGTGAAGGGACCGATGAAGTGGGCTTTGTTGGCGGCGACCATCCTCAGCGTACTTCTCTCATGGGGTAGAAACTTCATGCCGTTTACGGATTTCTTCTTGGATTACGTTCCGATGTATGCCAAATTTAGGACGGTGGCTTCCATCCTTGTGATTGCTGAGTTTACCATTCCTCTGTTGGCGATGATGGCACTCAAGAAGATCGTGGATGAACCGGAAATATTGACTACTAAGGCCAAACTCGTTTATGCAAGTTTCGGACTGACAGCAGGTTTCTGTCTCCTCTTTGCCTTGGTACCAGGTCTGTTCTTCTCAGATTTCGTGTCTGCACAGGAACTTCAGGCTTTGCAGCAGCTTCCTGCAGAATATCAGGGACCTATCATCAGCAATCTGACTGAAATCAGAAAGGGTATCTTTACTTCCGATTGTTGGCGTTCTTTCTGGGTTATCGTCATTGGTTCGGCCTTCCTCTTCCTTTATAAGATGAAGAAGTTGGGCAAGGAGTTTATGATTGCTGGTATTGCTGTACTCTGTCTGGTAGATATGTGGATGGTCAACAAGCGTTATCTCTATGATGATATGTTCGTGGAGAAGAGCGTGCGTGATACTCCACAGCAAATGACTGAGACCGATAAGATGATCTGCAGAGACAAGTCGCTTGATTATCGTGTACTCAATATGGCATCCAATACCTTCAATGAGAACGAAACTTCATATTATCATAAGAGCGTTGGTGGTTATCATCCAGCCAAACTCCGTCGTTATGCGGAGATGATAGAAGCTTATATCTCTCCAGAGATGCAGAAGGCGATGAAGGCTGTAGCTGAGGCTGGTGGTGACATGACGAAGGTGAATGGCGACAGCATATTCCCTGTGCTCAATATGCTCAACACGAAGTACTTCATCATGCCTTTGCAGGGTGGACAGACTGTGCCTGTGCAGAATCTTTATGCCTATGGCAATGCTTGGTTTGTTGATAAGGTAAGCTATGCAGAAAATGCCAATGGGGAGATTGATAAGGTAGGAAAGATCAATTTGCGACATGAAGCTGTAGCTGATGCGAAGTTCAAGCAGCAGCTCGGTGAAAGTGTGCCTCAGGATGATACTTCTATTGTGAAGATGACTCAATATAAGCCAAATAATCTGACTTATGAGGTTACTTCCAACAAGGGTGGTGTCATCGTGTTCTCTGAAATATATTATCCTGGTTGGACGGCTACGATAGACGGACAGCCTGCAGAATTGGGCAGAGTGAATTATATCTTGCGTGCCCTGAATGTAAAACCGGGAACTCACAAGGTGGTACTTGATTTCCACCCTACATCCCTGAAGACAACAGAGTCCATTGCTTATGTAGGCTACGGTGTACTGTTGATTCTCTTGCTCGCAGGTTTATTCTTTGAATGGAAGAAAAATAAAGTAACAGAAAAATAAGCAATATGGACTTTAGAACGGAAGTGAACATAGAAAAGGCTGACTTTGAGATACAGCCTTCTGACAGACTGCTTTTCGTGGGCAGTTGTTTTGCGGATCATCTCGGCAATCGTTTTGTCGAGAATCGCTTCCGTGCCATGGTCAATCCATACGGAGTCATGTACAATCCTACGAGCGTATATCACTCTGTGGACCGGTATCTCAAGGGGGAACCTTGTACCGCAGGTTTGAAGGTTGGTACTGAATATCAGAACCAAGACCGAAAAGTGGATGTGGCTGTCTTTACGCTCGGAACCAATCATGTATATATCCTGAAGGAAACGGGTGAAGTGGTGGATAACTGCCAGAAGCGTCCGCAACGCCTGTTTGAAGAAAAGGAATTGAGTGTGGGTGAATGCGTGGTAGAACTTTCCAAGGCGGTTTTGGCATTGCTCGGTCAAGGAGTCAGGCACATCATCGTGACGGTGAGTCCTATCCGTTACCAGAAATATGGATTCCATGACAGTCAACTTTCCAAGGCCACGCTTCTTTTAGCGGCAGATATACTTTGCCAGCGCTTTCCAGAAGTGGTGCGCTATTTCCCTGCCTATGAAATTCTCTGTGACGAACTGAGAGATTATCGCTTTTACAAGGAAGATATGCTTCATCCGAGCGAACTTGCCGTGGAATATATCTGGCAGAAGTTCCAAATGGCTTACTTTGGCAAGACTGCCGAGGACTTTTTAGAGGAATGGAAACCTATCCGTGAAGCCCTTGGACACCGACCTTTCAATCCAGAGAGTGAGGAATACAAGAAGTTTCTTGCCAATGCACAGGAAAAAGAACGGAAATTCATGGAAAAGTACCAGTTGGGGAAATGACATGATTATCACATATAGAATATTTTAAAAAGTAAGATAATGACTTATACTATCGAAAAGGTAACCACACTGATAGGTGCGCGTCGCTATGGAGACAAGGATACGAATATCGGTTTCATATTGACCGATAGCCGTTCACTCTGTTTCCCAGAGGAAACTCTGTTCTTCGCCTTGAAGTCAGAGCGTAATGATGGTCACAACTACATTCCTGAGTTGTATCGTCGTGGTGTTAGAAATTTCGTAGTTACTAATGTTCCTAAAGGATATGCTTCTGACTATCCGGAAGCTAATTTCCTGAAGGTGGTTAATACGCTGGAAGCTCTGCAGCGTCTGGCAGAGCGCCATCGTGATGAATTTAATATTCCGATCGTGGGCATTACTGGTTCCAATGGTAAGACTATGGTCAAGGAATGGCTTCATCAGTTGCTTTCTCCAAATATGTTTGTCACCCGCAGTCCGCGCAGCTACAATTCTCAGATAGGTGTGCCTTTGTCTGTCTGGTTGATGAACGAGCAGACTGAGGTTGGTGTCTTTGAAGCTGGTATCAGTCAGCCTGGCGAGATGCTTGCTCTTCGTGACATCATTCAGCCAACGATAGCCGTGCTTACTTATTTGGGTTCTGCGCATCAGGAGAATTTCGAGTCTTTGGAGGCTAAGTGTCGTGAGAAGATCATTCTTTTCCATGATGCAGAAACTATCGTCTACAATGGTGATGATGAAATTGTTGCCAGGGTGGTAGGCGAATATCATGATTACAAGGGTGAAAAACTGTATTGGTCCTTGAAGGATTCTGCTGCTCCTTTCTATGTGAAAAATATAGAGAAGAAGGGTAATCTGTCTATTATTACCTATATATATAAAGGTGAAGAGGATAGCTATTCTCTACCTTTTATTGATGAGGCTTCTGTCACCAATTCTATTATAGCGGCAGTTGTTTCCCGTAAGTTGGGGTTGACAGCAGAGGAAGTGGATAAGCGTATGTCACTTCTTGAACCGGTAGCTATGCGATTGGAGGTCAAGGAAGGACAGCATGGTTGTACTTTGATCAATGACAGTTACAACTCTGACATCAATTCACTCGATATTGCTCTCGATTTTATGAGTCGCCGCCCAGATCATAAGGGTCGCCGTCATACGTTGATACTCAGTGATATCTTTCAGAGCGGTGAGAATCCTAAGGACTTGTACAAAGAGGTCTCTGACTTATGCCGTAAGCGTGGTGTGGTCAAATTCATCGGTGTCGGTCCGCAGTTGTATGAACAGAGTGATGAGATTCAGATTTCAGAGAAATTCTTCTTCCGTAATATTGAGGACTTTATCAAGAGTGAGGTGTTCGCTTCCTTGCGCGATGAGGTCATCCTGCTGAAGGGTGCCCGTCAGTTTGGCTTTGACCAGTTGACAGAATTACTCGTGAAAAAGGTGCATGAAACCACATTGGAGGTAAATCTGAATGCAGTAGTGGCCAATCTGAACTATTACCGTTCGTTCATGAAACCAGAGACCAAGTTGGTATGCATGATCAAGGCGGATGGTTATGGAGCCGGAGCGGTAGAAATCGCCAAGACATTGCAGGATCATCGTGTGGATTATCTTGCCGTAGCAGTAGCCGATGAAGGTGTTACGCTTCGCAAGAATGGTATTACGAGCAATATCATGATTATGAATCCGGAGATGACAGCCTTCAAGACCATGTTCGACTATGATTTGGAGCCAGAGGTTTATTCTTTCCGTATTCTGGATGCGCTGATCAAGGCTGCAGAGAAAGAAGGTGTTACTGGTTTCCCTGTACATATCAAGTTGGATACAGGTATGCACCGTCTGGGCTTTGATCCGGAAAATGATATGGAAGAATTGATAGCACGACTGAAACATCAGAATGCCATCATACCACGAAGTGTGTTCTCGCATTTTGTAGGTAGTGATGATGATTCCTTCGATGCGTTCTCTGCCCAGCAGTTCGCATTGTTTGATAAGGGTAGTAAGCAGTTGCAGGCTGCCTTCGATCATAAGATATTGCGCCATATCTGCAATTCTGCAGGTATAGAGCATTTCCCTGACAGACAGTTGGATATGTGTCGCTTGGGATTAGGACTTTATGGTATCAATTCCCGCAACAACAAGACCATCAACTGTGTAAGTACCCTGAAGACGACTATCCTGCAGATGCATCACATCAAGGCAGGGGAGAGTATCGGCTACAGTCGCAGGACCATTCTGGATAAGGACAGTGTGATAGCAGCCATTCCAATCGGTTATGCTGATGGTTTGAACCGTCATCTCGGCAACCGTCATGCTTATTGTCTGGTGAATGGTCAGAAAGCAGAGTATGTAGGTAACATCTGTATGGACGTAGCCATGATCGATGTGACAGGCATAGATTGCAAGGAAGGTGACAGTGTGGAAATCTTTGGAGAGCAATTGCCAGTGCAAACGCTCAGTGATATTCTCGACACGATACCTTATGAGGTGCTGACTACTATCAGTAATCGTGTGAAGAGAGTGTATTATCAGGATTAAACAGAGGCGAAAATCTGTTGAAAATGTACAAAATCATATCAATCCCATCCGTAAATATCGGGTGGGATTCTTTTTTAAGTAATATTTTTAATGAAAACGTATTGATTTTAAAGAAAAAAGCGTATCTTTGTGCCCATAAAACTTGAAACAAATCAATGTTGCACTTTATATGGGTGCCCAAAATTATTAACTAACATTCATTAAAAATTAAAATGGAACAGGTATTTAGCTATATCATTAGCTTAGGTGCGAGTGTGATGATGCCAATCATCTTTACCGTCATCGGCTTGTGTATTGGCATGAAATTCGGTAAGGCACTGAAGTCGGGACTCTTCGTAGGCGTGGGTTTCGTAGGCTTGGGTGTTGTTACTGCTTTGTTGACAACTAACTTCAATGACCCATTGAAAGCAATTTCCGACCTTTATCATCTGCAGTTAAATGTATTCGATATGGGTTGGCCTGCTGCAGCAGCAGTTGCCTATAATACTGCGGTGGGTGCATTGATTATCCCTATCTGTCTGGGTGTCAATTTTCTGATGTTGATTACCAAGACAACCCGTACGGTCAATATTGACCTCTGGAACTACTGGCACTTTGCTTTCATCGGTGCGGTAGCTTACTTCGTGATGGGTCAAAGTTTGTTGTGGGGGTATTTCGCAGCAATCGTTTGCTACATCATTACTCTGATCTGTGCAGACTTGACAGCAGAGAAATTCCAGAAATATTATGATTTGGATGGTATCTCTATTCCTCAGCCTTTCTGCCAGAGTTTTATGCCTTTGGCTATCGGTTTCAACAAACTTCTGGATATGATTCCTGGATTCTCTAAGTTGGATATCGATGCAGAGGGCTTGAAGAAGAAGTTTGGTGTATTAGGTGAACCGTTGGTTCTCGGTGTCATCGTTGGCGCCCTGATCGGTTGGGCTGCGCAGCTTGATATTAAGAAGGTATTGTTCTTAGGTGTTACCATGGGAGCGGTGATGGAACTGATTCCACGTATTACCTCTTTGTTTATTGAAGGTTTGAAGCCTATCTCAGAAAAGACTCAGGAATTGGTGAAGTCTAAGTTCAATGGTAAGAAGGTACATATCGGTATGAGTCCTGCTCTTGTTATCGGTCATCCTACAACATTGGTCGTATCTGTCATCTTGATTCCTGCTATCTTGGCTATCGCAGTATTCTTGCCTGGCAACCAGTTCTTGCCATTGGCATCTTTGGCAGGTATGTTCTACCTCTTCCCAATGATATTGCCTTTTACCAAAGGTAATGTAGTAAAGACCCTTATTATCGGTCTTTTTGCTCTGGTAATCGGTCTTTATTTTGTAACCGATATGGCTCCTGACTTTACTTTGGCTGCCAATCAGGTATATGCAGCTACAGGTGATAATGCAGCTCACATTCCAGCTGGTTTCTCTGGTGGTGCTCTCGACTTTGCCTCATCTCTCTTCGGATGGATTATCTATAGAGGTGTGAAACTTTCATACATCGGTATGGGTGTACTCACAGTCATCACTGTAGCTTTGATGATTATCAACCGTCAGCGCATCGTGAAAGAAGAGAAGAAGGCTGCTGAGGATTTGCAGAAATAAACAGAAAGATAGAAATAATTCTGAAAAATAAAAAATAATATAAAGATTTTAGTAATGAAGAAGGTATTATTATCATTTGCAATGTTTCTCGTTGCTGGTGCTGGTTTTGCACAGTGCTGCAAGAGTGCTTATGAAGTGAAGGCAGAAAATGCTTACACTAATTACAATGTTCGTTATGCAAGCAACCCAATGGATGCAAAGCATTACACAACAGACCGTCTTCGTGGTGAATATGCCATTGAGAAGGTTTTTGCTCCAGGTGAGGTAAACTGGACTTACACAATGTTTGACCGTTTCCTGATTGGTGGTGCGCAGCCAACAACAGCTCCTTTGAAGTTGACTTCTATCGCTCCTCTTTATACAGACAAGCCAAACGATCAGAAGAACCTGCTCGATAACCGTGAGTTGGGTATCATCAATATCGGTGGTGAGGGTACTGTTACTGTAGATGGCAAGAAATATACGCTCGGTTTCCAGGAGGCTCTCTATGTAGGTCGTGGCGCCAAGAATATTGAAGTAGCCAGCAAGGATGCCAATAAGCCAGCTAAGTTTTATATGAACAGTGCTTGCGCACATCAGACCTTCCCTACTAAGAAGGTAACATTGAAGGATGCTAACAACATCAAGGCAGGTAGCTTGAAGGAAAGTAATGACCGCGTTATCCATCAGTTGATTATCGATGGTGTTGCTGGTGTACGTACATGCCAGTTGCAGATGGGTGTAACTGAGTTGAAAGAGGGTTCTGTATGGAACACCATGCCAGCTCATACTCACCTCCGTCGTATGGAGACATATCTCTATTACAATGTGCCAGAGGGTCAGAAGATTCTCCATATAATGGGTGAACCACAGGAGACTCGTCCTATCTGGTTGAACAACGAGCAGGCTGTGATTGCTCCAGAGTGGTCTATTCACTGCGCAGCTGGTACAAGCAACTATACCTTTATCTGGGGTATGGCTGGTGAGAACCTGATCTACAATGATATGCAGGTAGTTAAAATTCCAGAGATGAAATAATATGAAAATAATCCTCTTGTGGGCATCATTTGTCCACAAGAGTTTTTTCGTTCTCATTTAAATGCTAATTTTAAACAGACTCTATAATAAGTATGAACGCTATTAAAACAAGTAAGATGTCCAACTTCCGCTGGGTCATCTGCGCGTTGCTTTTCTTGGCAACCACCGTGAATTACATGGACCGTCAGGTCTTGTCATTAACATGGAAAGATTTTATTGCTCCAGAGTTCCACTGGACTGATGATGACTATGGTACGATTACCGGTCTCTTCTCCATTTTCTATGCCATTGCAAATCTTTTTGCAGGTAAGTTTGTGGATTGGATGGGTACTAAGAAAGGTTACCTCATCGCCATCTTCGTATGGTCAACAGGTGCTGTGATGCATGCAGGTTGCGGTTGGGTAGCTATGCAGGTAGAAGGCTATGATTCTATTGAAGCTTTGCGCCTGGTTCAGGCTGGTAGTGATGCAGCAGTTGCTATTGCCACTATCAGTGTATGGCTTTTCCTTTCCTGCCGTTTGATTCTTGCCGTTGGTGAGGCTGGTAACTTCCCTGCAGCTATCAAGGTAACAGCAGAGTATTTTCCAAAGAAGGACCGTGCTTTCTCTACAGCCATTTTCAATAGTGGTGCTTCTGTAGGTGCATTGGCAGCTCCAGCTACTATTCCTCTCTTGGCTCGCGCCATGGGTTGGGAGTGGGCTTTCATCATTATCGGTGTGCTCGGTTATGTCTGGATGGGTCTTTGGGTATGGCTCTATGACAAACCATCCAAGAGCAAGTATGTCAATAACTCAGAGCTTACTTATATCAATCAGGATGAGGAAGCTGAGCAGGTTGAGGCTGAAAAGACTGCTGATAGTGAGGAAGAAGAGAAGACTATCGGTTTCTTGAAGTGCTTTACCTTCCGTCAGACTTGGTCTTTTATCACAGGTAAGTTCTTGACTGATGGTGTATGGTGGTTCTTCCTTTTCTGGGCTCCAGCTTATTTCTCAGATCAGTATGGTTATTCTTCTGACTCAAGCATGGGTATTGCTTTGATTTTCACCCTTTATGCGATTGTTACCATCTTGAGTATCGGTGGTGGTTATCTGCCAACTTACTTTGTTGATAAGAAGGGTATGAATCCTTATATCGGCCGTATGCGTGCGATGTTGATCTTTGCATGTTTCCCATTGTTGGGTCTGATAGCACAGCCTATGGGTGAGTATAGCGCATGGTGGCCTGCTATCATTATCGGTCTTTTAGGTGCTGGTCATCAGGCATGGTCTGCCAACCTTTATTCAACCATTGGTGATATGTTCCCAAAATCTACCGTTGCAACGATCACTGGTATTGGTGCTATGGCAGGTGGTGTAGGTTCTTTCCTCATCAATAAGGGTTCTGGTATGCTCTTTACCTATGCAGAAGGTCAGGGTGCTGCCTTTACTTTCATGGGCTTTGATGGCAAGCCAGCTGGTTATATGATTATCTTCTGCATCTGTGCAGTGGCTTATCTCGTTGGTTGGTGTATCATGAAGGCATTGGTACCAAAGTACAAGCCAATCGTCGTTGACTAATTAGAGAAAGATATCAAGTAAAAATAATAATCCCTGCTAAGGAAATGATTTTTCCTTAACAGGGATTTCTGTTTATGGGTTAAAATCATGCTCTGCTTAAAGGGGATATTTCTTCCGCTTGGGCAGGCATTTTTTTTTGCGTGGGCAAGGACGAATTTTTCCCTGCCTACGCAAAAATGAAAGTGGGTGCCTGTCTTTTTTCTCATGAAGACAGGCAACATCTTGCGAATTATGCACCGAGTGTGGCTTTTATTTTACAAAACCTTGCTGCTTGAGCGCATCCATAAAACCAATGCTCATGGCCTCACAATCTTTTTTCGTATAACGGATGTCTGTGAAAACCTGGGCGAGGGTTTCTACGTTGTTGATTCTTACAAATTCCTTGTTTTCTTCCAAGGATTCCTTTTCTGCATAGAAATCATCTATCTTCTCTGGGGTATAATCGCTGTATGATTCCTGATGAATGATACTACGCAATGGGAGTCTATCGCTCTTGGCTGGATGCTCGTCAGGCCATCCCAAGGTAATGGTGGCTACTGGCATTACGAGCTTTGGTAATTTCAAGGTGTCGATAATCATCTTAGGCATATAGATAGTTGTGCCCAAGAAACAGGTGCCTAATCCTTCTTCTTCGGCTAAGTTACAGAATGTTTGTGTGAAAAGCAAAGCATCTGTAGCCGCATTCATGAATGATAGGATATTGTCATAACCAGGGGTGCCCTTGCGGTTCTCTGCCCAGATGGTTGTACGTCGGTAATCTGCGCAGATGGTAAGTACAACAGATGCATCTGTCACCATAGGTTGGTTGAAATGTGCTGGAGCAAGTGCTTTCTTACCTTCTTCACTTCTGGTAACGACGACACTGTAGAGCTGGAGATTGCCCATCGTAGGGGTACGCTCTGCTTCTTCTATCAGCCGATTCAGTAATTCATCGCTTACTTCACGGTTGGAATATTTGCGAATGGTTGTTCTGTTTTTAATTGATTCCATATTCTTTATTTTTGATGTTTCTTGATATCGTTTTCCTCCTTATTCTATTGCAAAGGTAAATAAAGTTTTCTAAAAAGTGGCATATACTGCTATCTTTTTAAGAAATATCTCCAAAAACCTTTCATCATTTAGAATAAAAAGTTTAATTTTGCACCAAATTATTAAACGTTTAATATGATTGATACAGAAAATATGACTTTTGAAGAGGCTCGTCTTGCACTCGTGGATGATTTGAAGAGTAGTTTGGAGAACCTGCGCAACCGTTTTGCAGACCAGCAAGTTGATTGGGGTAAGCTGCAAGACAGTTTGCATAAGGTAGTCGGAGATTCTGTCAATATTCGGAATATGCAACCGGATGTGGTTGAGGTGCGACCAAGAGAATTGGAATGTGATGTTGTCCGTTTCCAGAATAATAAGGAGAAATGGGTGGCATTGGTGGGTTTGCTCAATGGTCATCCTTACGAGATATTCACAGGTTTGCAAGATGATGAGGAAGGCATCATGTTACCAAAATCTGTCACCAAAGGTAAAATCGTGAAGACAGTTCTCAGTGAGGGAGCCAAGAGATATGATTTTCAGTTTGTCAACAAGCGTGGTTATAAGATCACCGTGGAGGGATTGAGCGAAAAGTTTAATCCGGAGTATTGGAATTATGCCAAGTTGATTTCCGGTGTGTTGCGCTATCGTATGCCTATCAAGCATGTTATCAAACTGGTTAGTCAGTTGCAGCTCACTTCTGAGAGTATCAATACCTGGAAGGTGGGTGTAGAACGTGCCTTGAAAAATTACTTGAAGGATGATGAGCAGCTAACTTCTTGTAGTGATGAACAGCATGATGGAGGAGAACAATGATGAATTTACGTCAGAGCTATATCCTTTTGCAAGACTTGAAGTTTCATGCCTTTCATGGTGTTTTGCCACAGGAAAGAAAAACGGGTAATGATTATCTTGTAAGTTTACGTATCAAATATGATGTTACGAATGCATTGACGACTGATGATGTCAATGATACCTTGAACTATGCAGAGGTTTATCAGTTGGTTTCCCAGGAGATGTCTGTTCCTTCTCAATTGATAGAAAGAGTAGGAGGCAGAATTGGTGATCGCCTTTTTCGCCGTTTCCCAACTATAGAAGAAATTCATCTGAAAATCATCAAGCAGAATCCACCTATGGGAGCCGATTGTGAAGGAGCTGGTGTGGAATTTCTGTTTGAGCGTTCACTTAATAAATAATAAAACTTTGTTGCATATTTTGGTTTTCTGCCATTAAATGCTTAATTTTGCACAATCATAATAAATAGTATGTTGAAGAAGATCGTTCTTTTGCTGGTTGCATTCTTTATGTTGGTGGCATATTCTTTTGCTGCCAATGATAGATTTACGCTCGTTATTGACCCTGGTCATGGTGGTCATGATGCAGGTGCCATGGGTGCCAGATCCAAAGAAAAAGATATAAACCTGCGGGTGGCATTGGCTTTTGGTAAGTATGTAGAACGTAATATGCCAGATGTGCGTGTCATTTATACCCGAAAGACTGATGTGTTCATTCCGTTGAAGGAAAGAGCCAATATTGCCAATAAGGCTGGTGCTGACCTGTTTATTTCAGTTCATACCAATGCCTTGCCTGGTGGTAAGATAGCCAGAGGTTTTGAAACCTATTCCTTGGGTATGCACCGTGCCAAGGATAATCTGGATGTGGCTATGCGAGAGAACTCTGTCATCTCCATGGAGAAGGGATATCAGCAGACTTATCAGGGATTTGACCCGAAGTCTTCTGAAAGCTATATTATCTTTGAATTCATTCAAGGTAAGAATATGGAGCGCAGTGTTGAGATTGCCCGCTCCATTCAAAAGTGTGTTTGCAACGAGGCCAACCGCCCGAATAAAGGAGTTCACCAAGCAGGATTCCTGGTTCTTCGCGAGACCTCTATGCCAAGCTGTTTGATAGAGTTAGGCTTTATCACCACCCCTGATGAGGAGGAACTGCTCAACAATGAATCGCGCGTGGATGATGTGGCTAAAGCTATCTTCCACGGTTTCGAACAATATAAGAACAAGTATGATAGAAGAGTTTCTGTGCCTTATCGTGCGGCATCATCTGCAGACGACAGTGAAATGCCAAAGATTGTACCATATACCTATCAGCGCGAGGAAACCAAGCGACAATCGCAGGCAAGGGATACTTCCGTTGGAGAGAAAGACGCTCATGCTCCAATCTTCAAAGTGCAGATTTTAGTGAGCAACCGTGTGCTTCGAGCAGGTGATGCGCATTTCAAAGGAGAAACAGGTTATGCAAGTTATCAGGAGGGTGGTATGGTGAAATACACGATGGGCTCTTCTGCTAATTATAATGAGATCTTCCGACTTCGTAAATCCTTGTTGGATAAGTTTCCTGAGGCATTTATCATCGCCTTTAAGGATGGACAGAAGTACGACGTGAATCAGGCAATTCGAGAATTTAAACAGAATAAAAAATAAAGGAGAATGAAAATTACCAAGGAAATAAAAATAGCTCTTGTGGCTATTGTAGGTATTTTGATTATGTACTTCGGAATTAATTTTCTGAAGGGAATCAATCTGTTTTCTTCCAATAACTATTATTATATGACGTTTTCCGACATTCAGGGACTGGGTGCTTCAACGCCAATTTATGCTGATGGTTATAAGGTAGGAACTGTTGATGCTGTGGATTTTGACTATACTCAGTCTGGACCTATCAAGGTAAAGGCTGATATTGATAAAAATCTGCGCATTCCAAAGGGAAGTCAGGCTGAAATTGTGAAAGACCTGATGGGTAATTTGCAAGTGAATATCTTGTTGGCTAATAATCCTCGTGAACGTATTGAGGCTGGTGGCATTATACCTGGAGCTGTCAATGAGGGCGCTTTGGGCAAGGTTTCGGCTATGGTTCCTACTATCGAGAAGATGCTCCCTAAACTGGATTCTATCTTGGGTAGCTTGAATGCGCTCTTGGCAGATCCTGCATTGGCTGCTTCTTTGCATAATGTGCAAACCATTACGGGCAATCTTACGGTTTCTACCCGTGAGTTGAATACGTTGATGGCAGGTCTCAATAAGCAGGTTCCTGGTATGATCAATCGTGCCAATGGCGTTTTGGATAATACGAATAAGCTGACTTCCAATCTGGCATCTTTGGATGTACAGGGTACGCTGGATCGTGTCAACAAGACATTGGAGAATACACAGGCATTTACAAAAAAGTTGAACAGCAACAAGGGTACTCTCGGCTTGCTGATGAATGATACCCAACTTTATGATAATATGAATTCGACCATGCGCCATGCTGATTCTTTAGTTATCGATTTGAAACAGCATCCTAAGCGCTATGTTCACTTCTCTGTTTTTGGTAAAAAAGACAAGTAATAGAGGCGAATGTCTTTAAAAAGCCGCCTGTACTTAAATAAAAATTGTCTAAATAAGTGAATACAATGTTTCACGCCCTCGAAATAACTTTCGAACTGATTGTTTGTGAGTTATTTCGAGGGTGTTACGATTTTGTTTCACTCTTTTTCTATTCTTTTCTTTGAAAAGCTTCTAAGTTATTCAACATCAGATAGTTAACTCTAAAAATAGGTCAAAGAACTGAAAATTGTGGATAACTTAATTAAGTGTCTGATAATTAAGAGGTTATAAGACTATATTAAAATAAATTAAATTATCAGATTTGGTGGTCTGCGTTTTATTTTATAATTTTGCAGTGAATTTGGCGTTTTGGGGATGCCTTTCACTAATTTGAGCAATAATTTAAAGCAATTATCGATATAATGTTAGCAAGTCCTAAAGCTCTTTGGGACAATTGTCTTACGCTTATCCGTCAGCATGTCTCTGAGCAACATTTCAATACGTGGTTTAAACCCATTGTTTTCGAGTCGTATAAGCCGGCTACGAAAACTTTGCTGGTTAGAGTTCCGAGTACTTTCTTCTATGAGTATTTGGAAGCAAACTTCGTGGACTTACTGAGCAAGGTATTGCATCAGAATTTTGGTGAAGGTATTCGTCTGACTTATCGTGTTGTGGTAGTCAAGGATGCTCCTGGTGGTACTACACCTTTGCCTTTAGATCCTGATGATGCTAATGACTTGAGTCCAAAGAGTCATCAGGCTCAGGCAGGAAGTGAGACTGCTGCAGCAGGAGAATCTCAAATGGATGATATTGATACCCAACTTGATCCTAAGTTGACATTCAATAATTACATGGAGGGTGAAAGTAATAAGCTTCCACGTTCTGTGGGATTGTCTATTGCAGAACATCCTAATACAAGTCAGTTTAATCCGATGTTTATCTATGGTCCGTCTGGTAGCGGTAAGACACATTTGGTCAATGCCATTGGTGTTAAGGCTAAGCAGATGTATCCGCAAAAGCGCGTGCTCTATGTGAGTGCCCGTCTCTTTCAGACGCAATATACAGATGCTATTCTGCACAATTCAAGCAATGATTTCATCAATTTCTATCAGTCTATCGATATGCTGATCGTTGACGATATTCAGGATTGGGCTGGCAAGGCAAAGACATTGAATACGTTTTTCCATATCTTCAATCATCTCTTCCGTAATGGTAAGCGCATCATATTGGCAAGTGACCGTCCTCCGGTAGATTTGAAAGATGTGCCAGATCGCCTTCTGACGCGTTTCTCTTGTGGTTTGGTATGTGAATTGGAAAAACCGAACGAGCAGCTCTGTGTGGATATCTTGAGCAATAAGATACGTCGTGATGGCTTGAAAATCTCCAAGGAGGTTGTTAGTTTCATTGCTCAAACCTGTAATGGCAGTGTGCGTGATTTGCAGGGTGCCATCAATGGTTTGCTGGCTTATAGCATTGTGTATAACAGCAATATTGATATCCGCTTGGCAGAACGCGTTATCAAGAGAGCCGTGAAGGTGGATGACAAGCCTTTGACGATAGATGATATCGTAGAGAAGGTTTGTACTCATTATAATGTGACTACAGCTGCCGTGAACAGTAAGAGCCGTAAGCGTGATTATGTGGTGGCAAGACAGGTGACGATGTATCTGGCACAGAAATATACCAAAATGCCTGCTTCACGCATAGGTAAGCTTGTAGGAAACAGAGATCATAGTACTGTGATTCACAGTTGTTCAAAAGTGGAAGAGCGATTGAAAATCGATGCAACTTTCAGCGATGAAATAATGAGTATAGAAAACTCGTTTAAGTTGAAAGCGTAATGAAATGTTTTTGTTTTTCTATCTCACGACGAAGCTCCTCTTCTGTAGGCATGAAAGACATATATTTTGTGTCTTCAATTCAAACAAGACAAAGCGCTTCATCCTAAAATTGTAGAAGACAAGGTCAATATAAAAATCGCCCGTATCAGTCTTGATGTGCTTTTGGCGGTCAACGAATGCAAAATGTACTCCACATCTCTTCAGATGCGTTTCTCAAGTACCACATTCTTGCCTTGGGATTTGTAACAGATAGCAGTCGCCTAATATGAGTCCAGTTAAGATTGTGTACGAACTCGTACACTTTTCTAAAATCAGGAAACAGAATATAGAATTTCCGATAATGTTGAAGATTGTTGAATGTTGAGTGGTCTATATGCCACGATGAAAAGGTGGCGTATAGACCCTTGATTATATGGTGATATTCGTAATCTACATCTCTGCTTTCAGCAGCTTTATCTCTTCTGCCGTCAACCCCGTCATATCCATGACCGATGCTTCATCCAAACCCTTTGCCAGCATCTTTCTGGCAATCTCAAGGCTTCGCAGGTTCATGCCCTTTTCCATGCCTTCCTTCATGCCCTTTTCCATACCCTCAGCTATACCTTCACGCTTGGCTGTATCTACGGAATTCTTGATGTCGCGATATGCCATCTTGCTGGTCTCGTACTCCCTCATTTCCTGCGGAGTAAACTTGGCTATCTCGGCTTCCTCGAAGAGGCGATCAAAGACCTTGTCGCACAGTTCTTTAGGGCGCTGGGTAAGCTTGTAGAGGTTCTTCAGTGCATAGAGCCACTTCTCGTAGAGCGTATCCAGTTCTTCCAGGGGTTTGTTGAACTTGGCTATCTCTACATAGATAAACTCCAGTTTATCGTAGAAAATCTTATGAGTAGCAGTATCGCACAACTGTACATGATGGCGGATTTTCTCCTTGTCAAATGCATCCTCGTTCATATTGAAGTTAAGCAGCGCAACAGTATAGACATGATTGAGTTTGAAATCCCAGTCACTCCCCTTAGGTGCCTGTTCACGGATAGGGAAGGTTGAGTAGAAAAGGGCGCGATCCTTGAAATACGTCTGGTAGGCATTCTGCATTTCTACGATGAACTTCTCGCCGTTTTCGCCCTCGCAATATACATCAAAGATGGCTCTGCGGTCGGTATATACATCTCCCACGTGCTCTGGATTCAGATACGATACGTCCTTCACAACCTGTCTGCCATTAAACAAGCTGTTGAGGAAGCAAATGAGCAAATCCTTGTTCATTGCTGTTCCAAAAATTCGCTTGAAACCAAAATCGGTCAGCAAGCTGATGTATCTTTCTTCTACCTGCTTCATAATCATCTGTTTTAAAATTCTCAAGTGCAAAGTTACGACTTTATTTTCATATCTGATAGAGATTTTGGGGAAAAGTTTCTGAAAAAATTAGAGATTGCGTTTTTTATGTGAGAGGACAAGGGGCTTGATACCTGTTGGGTGGATAATATGGTTGTGGCTTTTCGATGTAAGTTCCCAGTCAGATTCTATTTCCTGAAAATTTTTCGTAAGTTTTTATAAGATTTTGTGCGTTTATCACTATTTTTGATTATATTTGCAACCAATATGGAATTAACCTAAACAAAAGTGAAGATATGGTTATGAAACAGAAATTTAAACTCATATTTTATGGTGTAGGAGCGCTGATTTTATTGCCCCAATCCATTCATGCCCAATTTGTAAATATGGAGGGGTTGGACTCTTTACGCCTGTCGGGATCGGTGAGCGTGGTGGAACCTGAACTCCTGAAGAAAGGCGTACTTCACAATGCCCTCGATGCATTGAGTGGACAGACAGCCGGTGTCAATGTCACAACCAATGGACTTGACCGTATCGCCATGTTGAACGCTGTTCGTGTTAGAGGTACTACTTCCATTATGGGAGGTAACGAACCACTTGTTATTATTGATGGCGTAACCTCTGATGTGGCTACACTTGCAACAATTTATCCTGCGGATATAGAAAGTTTTACGGTTCTGAAAAATGCCAGCGAAACTGCACTTTATGGTTCGCGCGGTGCTTCGGGTGTTATTCAGGTGAAAACCAAAAAGGGTACAGGTAAGGGATTTCAGATCTCTTATGAGGGTAGCTATGGCATCGAAGCTATGTATAAAAGTATGGAGATGCTCAATGCTGCTGAATATATTGCGGCTGCACAGAAGTTGGGATTGGAATATAATGACAAGGGATATGATACCAACTTCCGAAAGGCTATCACTCGAACAGGAAATATCCAAAACCATTATCTGGCTTTCAGTGGTGGAAATCCACAGAGCAACTATCGCGCTTCTTTTGGTTATATTGATCATAATACCATCATCCGTAGTAAGGGGTATCGCAATTTAGTGGCTAAGATTGATGTCACTCAGAAGGCATTTAATAATAGGCTGACTGGCGACTTCGGTGTATTTGGTTCTTCATATAAGAACAATGATATCTTTGACAGTCAGATGCTCTTTTATTCTGCCGATGCCATGAATCCTACCTATCCATTCGATAGAGAGAATGGCAGTTGGGTAAAGAATGGAGCGGCTTCGCAGGTGAATCCACCAGGAGCCTTGCTGCAGGAGCGAAATGATAGTAAGAATATGAACTTCAATGGTCATCTGAAGCTGAAATATGATATCTGTGATTATCTGAATGTCACTGCATTCGGAGCATACGGCTATGCTTCTAATGAAAATAATCAGTTCTGTCCTACATGGGTTTGGGCGCAGGGCAATCTCTATCGTGGTGAATTCAAGAGTGAGGAATGGCTTGGTAATGTTTCCTTAAACTATCAGCATTCCTGGAGTATTCATAATCTCAAGGCGATGCTTGGCGCAGAATATCAGAAAAATATCAGAACTGGTTTCTGGACTTCTGCCAAGGGAATTACCAACAACGGGATGTATTATCACAATATAGGTGCTGCCGCCTCTCGTCCTTATGGAGGAACGGATAGCAACTATGAAGATCTGGCCTTAGCTTCTGTGATGGGGAATATCGACTACACCTTATTAAATAAATATAGCCTTTCGGTTTCCATGCGTGGTGATGGTTCTTCGATGGTGGGCGATGATCATACTTGGGGTTTCTTCCCATCCATCTCTCTTTCCTGGGATATGAAACAGGAAGAATGGCTCCGTCATATCAAGGATATTACGATGCTGAAACTCCGCACGGGCTATGGTAGGTCGGGTAATCTTGGTGGCATATCTGCTTATACCACGATGAACACGGTGAGACAGAACGGCATTGTTTCGGTGAACAGTTCGCCTACGGTGACGATGGGGATGATCAGCAATAACAATCCTGATTTGAAATGGGAAACACGTGCTACCTGGAACCTGGGTGCTGACCTCGGCTTGTGGAATAACCGGCTGGTTCTGACGGCTGAATATTACTATTCCAAGACTACGGATATGCTTTATGCCTATGACGTGCCTGTACCTCCATTCGCCTACGATAAACTGTTGGCGAATATCGGTTCGATGAGCAATCAGGGTTTCGAGATAGGCTTTTCTTTCACTCCTATCCAGAAGAAGGACATGGAACTGAACATCAATATGAATCTCTCTTGGCAGAAGAATAAACTCCTGTCGTTGAGCGGTGAATATGCTGGTATGCAGATGTCGGCAGCTGATGTGACGGCGATGGGCGCCTTGTCGGGTGCCGGGCAGCATGGCGGTTATAATAATGTGGTCTATCAGATTGTGGGGCAGCCGCTTGGTGTGTTCTATCTGCCTCATTGCAAGGGACTCGTGGAAGATGGCAACGGACATTATCGTTATGACATCGAAGACCTGGATCAGAATGGAACCGTTGATTTGAGTGATGGCGGCGATAGATATATTGCCGGACAGGCTACTCCTAAAGTAACGTTGGGCTCCAATATCAGTTTCCGTTATCGCGACTGGTATCTCTCTCTGCAGATGAATGGTGCTTTCGGACATAAGATTTTCAACGGCACAGGATTGGCATACACCAATATGTCGAGTTTCCCGGATTACAATGTACTGAAGGGGGCACCAGAGAAGAATATCGTAGATCAGAATGTTTCTGATTATTGGCTGGAGAATGGTGATTATCTCAACTTCGAGTATCTAACCCTCGGCTACGACATTCCTATCAAGAAAGGGGTGATACAATCGCTCAGGGTATCAGCGAGCGTGAATAATCTTGCCACAATCACCAGTTACAGCGGATTGACTCCGATGATCAACAGTTATGTGGTAAACAGCACGATGGGTATAGATGATAAGCGGACTTATCCTCTTTACAGAACCTTCTCGCTGGGTCTAAGTGTTCAATTCTAATAATAGATGAGTATGAAACGATATAGAATATTATCTGTTCTGATGGCAGTCTTGGCATTGACATCGTGTTTGAATGAGCATCCGAAAGATCAGCTCGACGAGGATGCCATCTATGGCTCTGCATCGGAGATTTATACCAATGCCGTGGCTTCTCTCTATAATTATATAGGTGGCGCCAACGAGAGTGAAGGTATTCAGGGAACTTGTCGCGGCATCTACGATTATAATACGCTGACCACTGATGAGGCTATCATTCCAATCCGTGGCGGCGACTGGTATGATGGTGGTTTGTGGAATGCCATGTATCAGCATCGGTGGACTGAAGATGATGCTTCACTCTATGATACCTGGAAGTATCTCTATAAAGTGATAGTTCTGGCTAATAAGTCGCTTGACATCATTGATGCCAAGTCTTCCATGCTTACTGCCAGCCAGAAAGACAAATTCAAGGCTGAGGTTAGGGCTATCAGGGCTTTGATGTATTATGAGGCGATGGATATGTTTGGCAGGATTCCTGTTGTCTTGTCTTCGGGAGAATCGGAAATCTATCAAACTGCCTCGAAAATGCCAGATATCTCTTTGACAGATACGAACCTGTCGGCACAGAGCGAGCGAAGTGAAACTTTCCGGTTTATCTTCAGTGAACTGCAGCAGGTACTTCCTTATCTGTCGGAAGAACATAGTAATAAGGAAGGAAATTATTATGGCAGGATGACGCAGCCGGTAGTCAATTTCCTTTTGGCAAAGTTGGCTTTGAATGCAGAAATATATATGTTTGATGATTGGACCGAGGGGTATGCTAAGCGTCCGAAGGGTAAGGATATTTATTTTATGGTGCAAACAGCCGATGGGGCTTATTCTCTGAAAGGCGGTAAGGCAAGCGAGCATCGCAGCATGAAGTTGAATGCCTGGGAAACCTGCATTTATTATTGTGATAAACTGGTGAGCGAAGGTTATGATTTGGAAGAAGATGATGCTTTCAATTTCTCTACGCATAATGAGACATCGAAGGAGAATATCTTCACGATTCCGATGGATAAGAATATCTATACCAATCAGTTCCATTATCTCTTCCGCTCTTATCACTATACACATGGCGGAGCCTTGGGATGGGGTAGTGAGAATGGTACTTGCGCCACAATCTCTACCATGAAAGCAAACCGCTATGGCGAAGCTGATGAAGATACCCGTTGCAGGATGAACTTTGTGGCAGGTGTGGTGGAAGTAGATGGTGAAAAACTTCTGATGGATAATGGTAAGCCATTGGAATATCAGCCTTTCGAAGTGGCTCAGAACCTGACCAACAGCAAGTATATCAAGACGGCTGGAGCGAGAATGGCAAAATATGAAGTGGATAGAACTTCGTATATGGATGGTAAGTTGCAGAGCAATGATATCGTTCTTTTCCGCTATGCAGACGTATTATTGATGAAAGCGGAGGCCAAGGTTCGTAATGGAGGAGAGGGTAATGTGGAACTGAATAGGGTTCGTTCCCGTGTAGGTATGCCAAACCGACAGGCTACGCTCGACAATATTCTGGAAGAACGATTATTAGAATTGGTGTGGGAAGGTTGGCGTCGTCAGGATCTTATCCGTTTCGGAAAGTTTACTGCAGCCTATGATCTTCGTATTCCTTTAGCTGGTGAGTCATCGGGTTATACCACCGTTTTCCCAATTCCTAAGAAATGTATGGAATTGAATAAAAAGTTGGTGCAGAACAAGGGGTATGAGAAATCATTATAAAGAGGTTTATACAAAAAATCATCGGATTCCGCAGAATCCGATGATTTTTTGTTATAACTGATAAAACTTCGTGAAAGCCTTGACGCAATACTCGTGGTCGATTACGCTACCTGTTTCTCGACAGCTGTGCATGGCGAGGATGGCATTACCCATATCTACACCCTTCAAAGGAATAGAAGAAGCAAGGATGTTACCAAGCGTACTTCCACCAGCTACATCACTGTGGTTTACAAATCGTTGGCATGGTACTCCGGCTGCATCGCAGATGCTGGCAAAAATGGCTGCTGATACAGCATCGCTTGCATACTTTTGTGCTGCGTTGAACTTGATGACCGGACCGCCGCCAAGCATTGGATGATTGGTCGGGTCGAACTTCTCACTATAATTAGGATGCCAAGCGTGGGCATTATCAGCAGAAATCATGAAAGCACGCTCTACTGCCTGGTAGTAAGCCTCCTCTGTGCCGCTCTGAGCAAGGGCAATGCGCTGGAGCATATGAGAGAGGAATGGACTTCCGGCACCCTGTTTGGTCTGAGATCCCGTTTCCTCATTGTCAAAGATGGCGAGAACACGAGTCGTTTCAAATGCCGAAGTATCAGATGATGAAGTGGCATCTGCTGCAATCATCGCCTCTACACCTGCCCAGCACATAGATAAATCATCAAGTCTTCCTGAAGAGATGAATTCCTGATGCACACCGAAGGTGCAGGCTGGAGTAGCATCAGCCAGATAGAGGTCGAAGTCGAGAATATCTTCTTTTTTGATGTTCAGTTCGCCTGTAATCACATTCATCAGAAGATTTCCCTTCTCCAGTTCATCATTGATGATACCCAGGATAGGGAGAACATCCTTTTGTTTGCTCAATTTTACACCATCATTCACCTGGCGGTTGAAGTGGATGGCAAGATTGCTGATTTGCAGCAATGGGCGCTGGATATGAAGAAGGAGCGTCTGAGGATTCATGGCGTTCTCACCTTTTACAATCACTCTACCAGCTAAAGTCAAAGGGCGGTCGAACCAGGTTGACATGATAGGACCACCATACACCTCGGTATTTAGTTTCACGATGCCACCCTCACAAAGCATCTCTGCATTTGGCTTGATGCGGAAGGTAGGAGAATCGCAGTGAGCGCAAATCATGTGGAAACCGCCATCTGCCAATGACTTCTTACCGATTTGGAAAGCATAGATAGAGGAATCGTTCTTGGTAACAAAGAACTTGTCGCCAGCCTCAACCTTACCCAAAGGCTCCTGTGGGTTGATGCGATGGAAACCATTCTTCTCCAATTCTTCAGAGATATTCTTCACTGCCAGAAAGTTTACTGGAGAAGTGTCAAGGAAGGATAATAATCTTTTAATCATATTTTATGTCTTTATTCTGTTTTCTATTTATGTAAAGATAATGCAAATGAGCGCATGAAAACTTGTTTTCAAATTGCCGAATGCAGCTTATCTTATGCAAAAATACAACATTTATTTTATTTTATCTCATAATTCTACTTGTTTTTCATTTTTTTATCAGAATGAACATAGACATGGAATGGAACAGCCGTGGAAGCAAGGAGAACATGAGGCTCAGTTCTTCTTCTTCCAGCCTCAAAGCCAAGCTTTACAAGGCTTTCTGCAAGAATCGTTTCTCGGTTACGCTTGAAGCTAACGACATCTTCAACAAAAGCAATCGTGACATACGATTCTACAATAAGGATGTTACGCTTTGGCAAAGCAGCACCAGCGACAGCCGTGCCTTGCTCTTGACATTGCAATATAACTTTAACACATCTAAGAACCGATACAAGGGTAAGGGTGCTGGTCATGAGGAATTGAACCGTTTCTAATTCTAAAGAGCCTAATCTTTCTCCTCCAACCATTCTTCCAGCACCTGGCAATACTCATCGTTTTGCTCAGCGAAAGGCATGTGTCGGGCTCCTACGAAGAGATGCCACTTGGAATCGGAGATACCATCATAGAGGGTCTTTGCTACCAATGGAGTGCAGAGGTCATTGGTTCCACTCATCACAAGGCATGGTACTTGTATCTCGCCCAAGCGGTCGGTGTAATCATAATCACGGAGCGTACCTGTAGGAGTGTATTCATTTGGTCCCCAACCATGGAGATAAGCCTCAGCACCAGCACGCTTCTTCCGGCGAAGACACTCTGGACTATCCTCCGTCACCTCACCGGCACAATGCAGGAGCATGAAGTGTTCATTCGCCTTGGCATACGCCTCGCTCGAAAAGTCATCCTTCGCCTCAGCCTCAGCGATGGCACGCTGGTCTTCCTCCGACATAAACTTAATCATGCGATGTTGCTCACTTGCCCAAAGCTTGCTGCTCGAAAGAGTGCTGCTGAGGATGGCTGACTTCACGCCCTTTGCTTGCTTCTCTATCAGATAGATGATGGCGAGCATGCCACCCCACGACTGTCCCAAGAGATGAAAATGGTCGATGTGGAGATAGTCGATGAGCATACAGAGTTCGTTGAGCCAAGTCTCAGGAGTCCAGAGTTCGGGATGTCCCTCCACAAATGAGTTGCCACAGCCCAACTGGTCGTACATGATGACAGCTCTACCTGATTCCGCTACCCTATCCAATAGCTCGAAATAGTTGTGGGTACTGCCTGGTCCACCATGCAAGAGGATGATAGGGCTCTTGCCCTCCTCTGTTTTACCTACGATACGATAATATGTTTGATAGCCCATGAAGGGCATATATCCTTCCTTGATTTCCATTGTCTTCAAATGTTTTTATTGTTACCTAAACTGTGTTATCTAATTTTGCTGCTCCTATACCTTATTATATAATCCCTCATTTTCCTTACGCAAGAGCGGTCGTCAATCAACATTTTCTTCTGACGCTCCTCAAAACAGAAGCCCATACCAAGCTCCAAGATAAAGTCTTGAAGATGGGTGATGAGGGCTGTCTCCAAGTCAGACTCTTCCACTACATCCTTGGCTTGCAAACCCAAAAACTCAAAGGTAAATGGCGACTTGATGTCAAGGGCGAGCGTATCTGTCTCAGCCTTGCCTTCCACCAACTTCGCCAACGCCTCAGGCTTTTGACTCCATCCACTGCGGAAATAATAGTTGGAATCAATCTGGCGTTGCAATTCTCTGACACTACAAGACCATCGAAGTCATTGTTTTGCGCCACTGGGATTTCATTCTTCTTCATATTCGGTAGAGTTTTGGAAAAACATGTATATCCCATTTATCATGTGCACATATTATAATGTGCAAAAATATAAAAAATATGGCAATTAAACAAATATATCTCGATTATTTTATCAAAAGAACTTAAATAATTTGGTTGCTTCAAGCTAATGCAATATCTTTGCATTTTAAATAATCATGAAATCAAATAAAAATAGAATATATGTTTAGTGGAATCGTAGAAGAAATGGCCACCGTAGTGGCGATTAAGCAGGATAAGGAGAACATCGACTTTACCCTGAAATGTTCGTTCGTAGATGAACTCGGCATCGACCAGAGCGTGGCGCACAATGGCGTCTGCCTCACCGTGGTGGAAATCAAGGACGGTACTTATACCGTTACTGCCATGAAGGAAACCCTGGATAGAAGCAACCTCGGTCTGCTGAAGGTGGGCGACAAGGTGAACGTGGAGCGCTCGATGATCATGAACGGCCGACTGGACGGACACATCGTGCAGGGACACGTGGATGAAACCGCCAAGTGCATCAACATGAAGGATGCAGACGGTTCTACCTACTTCACCTTCGAATATGAACTGAACAAGGAGATGGCGCGCAAGGGCTACTTCACCGTAGATAAGGGCAGCGTGACCGTGAACGGCGTTTCACTCACCGTCTGCGAGCCAACCGACAACACCTTCACCGTAGCCATCATCCCTTACACCCGAGAGAACACCAACTTCTGCAACATCGAAGTAGGAACCGTGGTGAATATAGAATTCGATATTCTCGGCAAGTATATCGCAAGATTGAAAAGCTTCGAGTAAGAAAAACCTGCACAAATGTCTCTTTTTGCGCACTAGATAAAGACATTTGTGCATTTTTTCTTTAAAATATTTGGGTAAAAGACAAAAAAATGGTACTTTTGCCGACGTGTTTGCTCCCAAATCAAGGATTTGAGCTCCGAACACTAACAACTTAAGAGAATTATAACAATAACCATTTTTAAATATGAGTTTGAAAATCGTTGTACTTGCCAAGCAAGTACCTGACACAAGAAATGTGGGTAAGGATGCGATGACAGCCGAGGGCACCGTAAACCGTGCAGCCCTTCCTGCTATCTTCAATCCTGAAGATTTGAACGCGCTGGAGCAGGCTCTCCGCTTGAAGGAGCAGAATCCAGGTTCTACAGTTGGAATTTTGACCATGGGTCCTCCACGTGCTGGCGAAATCATCCGCCAGGGTCTTTATCGTGGTGCAGACACCGGTTGGTTGCTCACCGACCGCCTCTTTGCCGGTGCTGATACACTGGCTACTTCCTATGCCCTTGCTACAGGAATCCAGAAGATCGGTGACGTGGATATCGTGATCGGCGGTCGCCAGGCTATCGATGGTGATACTGCGCAGGTAGGTCCTCAGGTGGCTCAGAAGCTGGGATTGAACCAGGTAACCTACGCAGAGGAAATCCTCAAGGTAGAGGATGGCAAGGCTACAATCCGCCGCCTCATCGATGGTGGTGTTGAGACCGTAGAGGCTCCATTGCCACTGGTTATCACCGTAAACGGAAGTGCTGCTCCATGCCGCCCATGCAACGTGAAGCTCGTAATGAAATATAAATACGCTACCTGCCCTATGGAGCGCAAGGGTGATGAGCCTTGGGCCAACCTCTATGAGGAGCGCCCTTACCTCACTCTGAACCAGTGGAGCGTTGCCGATGTGGATGGCGACCCTGCACAATGCGGTTTGAGCGGTTCACCTACCAAGGTGAAGGCCGTGAAGAACATCGTGTTCCAGGCAAAGGAGAGCAAGACCTTGACCAGCAGCGATGAGGACATCGACGGACTGATGAAGGAATTGTTGGACGAAAGTATTATCGGATAATCATCGAAGGATGATTCTGATTCCGATTCATTTAAAAATGCTTTATTAAAAAAGACAATGAACAACGTATTTGTATATTGCGAGGTAGAAGGCACAACCGTTGCCGAAGTATCTCAGGAATTGCTCACCAAGGGTCGTAAGCTCGCTAACCAGCAGGGCGTGGAGCTCCATGCCATCGTGGCTGGTACTGGCATCAAGGGTCAGGTAGAGGATCAGATTCTCCCTTATGGTGTAGATAAATTATTTGTTTTCGATGCTGAGGGATTGTTCCCATACACTTCAGCTCCACATACCGACATTCTCGTCAACCTCTTCAAGGAGGAGAAGCCTCAGATTGCATTGATGGGTGCTACCGTTATCGGTCGCGACCTCGGTCCTCGTGTTTCTTCTTCATTGACCAGCGGTCTTACCGCCGACTGTACAGAGCTTGAGATTGGTGATTACGACGACAAGAAGAGCGGCAAGCACTATGAGGGTCTGCTCTATCAGATTCGTCCTGCCTTCGGTGGTAACATCGTGGCTACCATCGTCAACCCAGAGCACCGTCCTCAGATGGCTACAGTCCGCTCCGGCGTGATGCAGAAGAGCATCTACGAGGGTGAGTGCAAGAAGGAAGTGGTTTATCCAGAGGTAAGCAAGTATGTTCCTGCTGAAGACTTTGTAGTAAAGGTACTCGACCACCACGTAGAGGCTGCCAAGCACAACCTGAAGGGTTCTGCCATCGTTGTAGCCGGCGGTTATGGTGTAGGAAGCAAGGAAGGCTTCGACCAGCTCTTCGAGTTGGCTCATCTCCTCCATGGTGAGGTAGGTGCTTCCCGTGCTGCCGTAGATGCAGGCTGGGTAGATCACGACCGTCAGATTGGTCAGACTGGTGTTACCGTTCATCCTAAGGTTTATATCGCCTGCGGAATCTCTGGTCAGATTCAGCACATCGCCGGTATGCAGGATTCAGGTATCATCATCTCTGTGAACAACGATCCTGATGCTCCAATCAACAAGATTGCCGACTACGTTATCAACGGTAATGTAGAGGATGTGGTTCCTAAGCTCATCAAGTACTACAAGCAGAATTCTAAGTAATCTGCATTACACATTATTTAAATAAGAAAAGCAAAATGGCTAATTATTATACAGACCATCCTGAAATAGAGTTCCACTTGAATCATC